>ENA-ORCW01000358-ORCW01000358.1-marine-metagenome-genome-assembly--contig:-NODE-358-length-33934-cov-4.024160_pt1 | contig 33934 bp, 23 predicted proteins | sample MGYA00237784_ERZ508517 | MGnify/ENA primary metagenome ERZ508517 (study PRJEB26187, sample SAMN06268979) | marine metagenome | isolation source: Tt ae E1 feedstock associated aerobic enrichment on... | reverse complement strand
GTGGCATGCTTGCCCTTCAAGGCAAGCATGTGCGTCGAAAGTGTCTGGCCTCTTGCCGGCTGCGCCGGCCGCGGTTGGCGAGCAACCGCGGGTACCCGTTTCCTCACGCCTCAGGCCTTCCGGACCACGCCCATCACTCCGCTTCGTTCTGGGACGTGCCACCCATGTCGATTTTCGTAGGAGGCACGGAGACACGGAAAAGCCTGGCGAGCCCCGGGCGTGAGCCCGGGGGTAACCGCGTGGTCTCTGGCGGGTGGCAACCTTGGTATGTGCGTCACATCAAGCGGTGGCCCGGACAACCTGTTTGTCCGGGTCGCGCAGCGACAGGACGAATCTGCCAGGACGTCCAGGCATCGAGTGACGGCTCTCTGTGGCGACGTTGCCCAATACCAGCACGAAGCGCAAGCGAGTGCGCCGGACGACGATCGCACTGCTGGGCAAGCCAGCAGTGGCACCCGCTGACGACGTCTGTTGTCGCAGGAGGCACGGACGGATGTGCTGCATCGTGTCGGCGGGCGACGTAGAATAAAGAACGAACCGGGCCATTGCCGGGCAGAAACCTCTGAACGGACCGCATTGAATGAAGCTCCACATCCGCAATCTGGGTCGCATTGAGGAAGCGGAGATCGACTGGCGTCCACTGACGGTGTTCGTGGGGGAGACGAACACGAACAAGACCTGGACGGCCTACGCGGCGTATGCGCTGGCACAGGGGCTGCAGACACGCGTTGGGTTCCGCCTCGACGAGAAGTACTTTCCCTCAAGGTCGGATTCAGTTTCCTCGATCTCTGCGAAGATCACGCAGGAGATAAAGCAGCGGCTGTCGGACGTATCGCACGAGAGAGATCGCTTGCAGGAACTCGCAACTCATCGGCGTGCGGAGCTGGCCACCTACGAGAACAGCGATGGCTGGCAGCTTCGCCTCACTGGTGCCAAGCTGGCTCGTTGTCTGGCGCTCGACGCGAGTCAGTTTTCAGAGACCGATGTACGGCTCTCAGTCCAGAATGATGGTGCTCTGACACCGCTCTGGCACGACATGCGTGTGTTTCTGGACACGTTAGAACTTGGGGGCGAGGGCGTCTCCCTGCAATTGAATTCCGATGAGCGTAGAAGCACTCGTAGTGTTCACTTTCCGGTGACTGACGATTTCTTTCTGTTTGAAATCCCGTCGGTAATCGAATCACTCCTGCTGGGTTTCTTCAGCTCCGTAGTGCCATTCCCCGCTGAACGCAAGGCGCTTACCTCGCTCTACAATCTCCTGGGCGATCAGTTCGAAGAGTTGTTGAGTCGTCCGGTTGTTGACTACGTCTGGTACTTGCGGCGAGCACGCAACCGACATGAGTTTGCCCGTAGCCGGAATGTATCCTCTCATCAGGCAATTGGCCCGATCGCTGACTCACTTGAGCAGATTGTTGGCGGGCATGTCGGCTTCGGAGATGGTGCAGCGGTGCTTCGTTACTTCAGGGATGGCTTGGCGCCCCTTGCTCTTCACGGTGCTGCGTCTCTGGTCCGCTCACTGGCTGGGCTGTTTTTCTCTGCTGACCAGGACACCCGATTTCGCAGCCTCCTCGTCATCGACGAGCCGGAGATGAACGCCCATCCGCGCGCCCAGTGCCAGATCATCGAACTGCTCGCGCAGCTGGTCAATCAGGGGCACTACGTCCTCATCACGACCCACAGCCCGTACATTCTCGATCAGCTCAACAATCTGGTGAACGCCGGCACGGTCCCCGAAGAGCGCCGCGAAGAACTGGCGCAGCGGTTCACGCTCAAGACGCCCGATGCCTTCCTCGATCCTGAGAAGGTGTCGGTCTACCACTTCCGTGCTGACGGAGAGAGTGCCGATGCAAAGGTTGTGGTCGAAGATCTGTACGACCGCGACGAAAATCTGATCGATGGTGACACGTTCGCCAATATCTCGGAGGATCTCGAGAGGACGTTTCTGGCGACGGTGAAGGCGAATCTGAAGCGGGAGTAACGCGGGCCGTGTTCAACCGACTGCTGCTGGACGGTCTTGTTCCCGGAAGTTCCGGGGTGAATGAGAACAGAGCGAAGTTTGTCCTCAAACGCTCCGGTGACGAAACGATTCTTGTGTTCCGCCTGGACTCGAGCGCCGGCCGGCAGTGTCTGGGACTTCCAGGGCATTCAAAGGCGGCCGATGCGCTGTTGGCAGTCTTCCGCAAGAGCCGGAGGCCAGTGCTGCTCTTCGTCGAACTGAAAGGTTCCGACGTCAAACACGGAATGCAACAGCTTCAGTCCACCGTTCAGACGGTGAAGAAAGTGCTCGGAAATCAATGGAGCCGCTTCGAAGCGTTTGCGGTCGTTGTCCGTTCCTCCGGTGCGTCACCAAAACTGGGCAGGGACATCAAGAGATTGCAGACACAGATGCTCAAGACTCTGAACACGCCTGCCACTCATATGGCGTCCGTCAACGGCCTGACGCTCGACGCTGTACTGAAGGAACTTGGCTGAACGACCTGCCGGGCAGCGATCAGCGCGATGCACCGCTTCCCGCCATTGACCCCGACCGCCTCCTCGTTCACGATGAAACGTGCAGGGCGGGAGCGAACCGGTCGCCCGTGGTCTTGCCGTGGAATCGGGGAGGTGCCCCATGAGCATCGTCACGCATCAGGTCATCCTCCACAGCACAGAGGACATTGCCGGCCGCCTGCCGGCGGAGAGCATTGGCTGCGTCCTGGCGGAACTCCCCGCGGTCGCGGAACTCGCCATTTCCCTGTCTGTGCGACACCGCAGTACCTGTCGCGGCAAGCGTCCCGACTGGCTTCTCCGAGCTGCCGACGTCCGGTTTGTCGGACATGATGGAGCCATTCTGCTTCTTGAAGCACCGACGCTGGCACAGGCCGCTCCCGAGTTGTACCGACAGGGGGAGTTCTGGCCCACCCGCCCCGATGGAGCCGACACGGGACTCGACCTGCTCGGCGATCTCCTTGCGGAAGTCGCGACCGAGAACCCTGAGGGAGAAAACTTCGACGCTCCGCTTCTCCGGCGACTCAGCCGGTTTCGTAAGGTTTTCGAGGGACCGTTCGACGCCCTGTCGCTCATCACGCGACGCTATACCGAATCGACTCCGGCGTCGATGACGCGAGAAACCCTTGCGGTTGCAGAGCAAATCTGGCGCAGCACCCCCGTTCCGCAACGAGTCCGTGTGGTCGGATCGCTCGACATGCTTCGCGTCAGCACCCGCACCTTCGCCCTGCGACTCGACGACGGGCACGAGATCCGTGGCGTTCTGCCGGACGGAATGGCCGAACAGTGCGGCCCACTGCTCAACAGGCGGGTGCTTGTTCGCGGGAAGGCGGTCTTCCGTCCGTCCGGTCGCCTGCTTCGGGTGGATGCGGATACGATTGATCTCGCGACCGACGAGTCGGGCATCTGGTCTCGCATGCCCACGACTGCGGCCGGCAGGCTCGATCACAGCCAGCTACGGAAACCTCAGGGGCCACGCTCCGGGATGTCTGCCATCCTGGGCAAGTGGCCGGGTGACGAAACCGACGAACAGATCAGTGAGGCGCTGGAACAGCTCTCGTGACGATCGGGCCGGCAGATCTGATTCTTCTCGACACGACGATTCTGGTGCACTGGTTGCGGGCAGACGCGACCGGACAACGCGTTTTGCGCGACTATGAGCTGCATCGGCGGAGCGAGCGTCCTCTGCTGTCGACGATCACCCACGGCGAGATCCTGGGCCTTGCGCGGACGTGGAGATGGGGAGAGCAGAGGCTGGCTCACCTCCGGACTCTGTTGCGAGAACTGGTCCGTGTCGATGCCGGGCTTCCGGAAGTCGTTGAGGCCTATGCCGAACTCTATGCTCGCAGTCAGCAGAACGGGTGGGGAACGGGCGAAAACGATCTCTGGATTGCGGCTTCTGCCGTCGCATGCGGAGCGACGCTGATGACCTGTGATACCGACTTTATGAGAATGGAATCGGATGTTCTGCGAGTCGAACACGTTGAGCCGGAGACCGGGTGATCGAGCAATAAGGTGGCGAGCCCATCGAGCATGGCATGCTTGCCCCCCCCTACTCCCCTTTCACGCTCACGAACAGCGGCGGGCTGCTGTAGGTCGCTTTCATCACGAAGTTGATCGACACGTTCGCCATCACACTGCACTGCTGCCGCTCCACCGCCGGTGCATTGGCGGCTGCCGTCAGCGTGATGGCCCCCTTGCTCTCTTTTGCCGTCAGCAGCGTCTTGCTCTTCTTCAGGTCGATTGTCACCCCTTCCGGCAGCGTGATCGCATACTTGCTGCTCAGGTGCTGGAACAGCATGTCGAGCGTGACATTCTTGTCGAAGCCCTCCGCCCGGGTGATTTCGACGTCGATCGTCGTCGATTCGCCCGGCTTGAGCGTCAACTCGCTGGTGCTCAGTTTCACGTCCAGCACGTCGGCGGGCCTGCCGATCGCGACCGTGTGCATCTCGACCGGCCAGTGATTGCGGCCGCCACCCGGCATGTACGTTTCCTGCATCGGCTGGGCGACCGTCTCGAGCGTGATCGTCGTTTCGTCATCCACTTTGTGATCGGCGGTCCCCCGGACGCGGATATTTGAAGCGGTCATCGCAGCGTCCTTCGCGGCCGTCAGCACGATGCAGCCGTCGTTCCCCTTGCCCGCCAGAATCCGTCCGCAACTGGCGGTCACGCCCTCCGGCAGTCCGTCAATGTGCAGCTGGATCTCGCCGGTAAAGCCGTTCTTGCGGACCGCCCGGGCGAAGATGACCGCCGACGTTCCCGGGGACAGCCACGTCTTGTCGGTGTCGAGCGACAGTTCGAAGTACGGTTCGGACTGCTGCAGCTTGAGGTAGTACACGAACTCGTCACCGCCCCGCAGATGCACGTCCCGCAGTTCGACGATGTAGCGACCGTCGGCCGGAACGGTCCAGTTCTCGATCATCGAATCCTGGTACGTCCGCTTGCCCCACAGCCGCAGGTCGTCGTTTTCCTGCAGCGGTTTTCCGTCGGCATTGAGGATCCGCACGATCGAGTCCAGCCCCGACCAGTGCCGGCGGGCGACGACTTCGACGCTGATGCGGTCCCCTTTCTTTGCCTCGAACGCGAAGCAGTCAATGTCGGCTGCCGACTCGATGCGACCGCTGATGCCGGCCGGGAACGCGACCTCCTGAGCCGTTTCAAGCGTGCCGTTCTCACCGCCGGATTCGATCACCACCGGCAGTTCGGAAACGACGACGGGAACCGGGTTGGTCAGGCCCTCGCCCATCGGCAGACGGACGGCCCGGACACCGGCCGGCTCGTCCATCGGCGGGGTAAAGCTGACCAGGCCGGCTGCGGGAGCCGCGACGGTCTGCAGTTCGATCGTCGTTCCCTTCGCGACGCCGAACGGATGAACGTGCGAAACAAACGGTCGACTGCTGATCTCGATCGCGTACGTCCAGTAGCGATTCCCCGCGTACCGTACGTCCCGCACTTCGAGCAGGTACTCCCCCGGAGCGAAGTCGTGGCTGAGGAACGGATCGGCTGCGTAGGTGTTGTCGGCAGCCGCCACAGTCGAACCGGTCGTGGCGTTCTTCACCGTCAGAATCGGATCGACATGCTGCTGCAGGTCGTGGATGCGGTCTTCCAGCCGCATTCCCCGGCAATGAAAGTTGAGCGTCGTCGGGTCTGCGACAGTGAAGCGGTAGTAGTCGACGTCTTCCCCCTTCTCGATGACGCCGCAGACCGTCGCCGGCAGTTCGATCGCCTGGGCCAGATCGGGCGTGTCATTCTTCGGCTGCTCGACGACGACCGGATCGGGGGTGATGACCAGTTGACCGAGCGTGCTGGCACCGGTCGGACCGACGATGCGGAAGTCCCGTACGCCGGGTCGGGCATCCTCGGCAACGGTAAAGCTGAGCTTGATCTTCGTCAGCGACGGTTCCTTGCCGTCCTTGCCCGGCTCCATCGGAGTGACGACCGTTCCGGTCACTCCCTCGCCGGTCACCAGCACGTCGTACGCCCCGAACATGCTGTAACGCGACTCGAGTTCGTGCTCGGTCGTCGTGCCGATCTGAGCGGCGACCGGCTTGAGCGACATCAGCATCGGGTAGGAGGTCTGAGCCTTCGCAGATCCCGCGGTCAGCAGTGGCAGGGCCAGGAGTGCCGTCAGAAGAACAGGTCTCATCGGTCGGCCTTCGTATTCAGTAGGCTGTGTGCCGTTGGTATCGCTGCGCCGTCGCCGCCTGCCTATCGGACGAACAGGAACTGCTTGCTGTTGAGCAGGGCCCACAGCAGGTCCTGGAAGAACACGTCGCGACTGGGGCTTTCGTCCAGGAACTGTCGGGCGGTTGCGACTTCGGAGTTGGTCGGTTCGCGGCCGACGGTCCGCAGATAGAGTTCCGTAATGATCTCCGCGTCCGACATGTCCGATGCGAGTAACTGGGCGAGCCGCCCCTTCTTGTCGGCGATCTTTGTCGCGAGGATATCGCCGTTGAGTGTGTGCAGTGCCTGGCCGAGGTTCTCGTCCGGCATCCGCTCGCATTCGCAGACGCTCGCCCGTCGCGGCTTGCCGAACGTGTTGAGGAAGTAGTTCGGATATTCGCCGTCCGGCAATTCGATGGCCCGCGTGCCAAGCGGCAGGCTCTTGAACTTGGTCTGGACGCCGGTCACCTGGTCGATGGCATCCAGCAGCGGCTCGGCGGGAATCCGCTTGACCTTGAAGTGGCTGTAAAACTTGCTGTCGGAAGCATTCTGTTCCGTCGGCTGCGAATCGAGCTGGTACAGCCGGGACGTCATGATGACGCGGATCAGCTGCTTCAGGTCGTAGCCGGAATCGATGAAGTGATCCGCCAGTGCTTCCATCAGAGCGGGGTTGGTCGGCGGGTTGGTGGCCCGCATGTCGTCGACCGGTTCGACCAGTCCGCGGCCGAGCAGGTATGAGACGTACCGGTTCACGGCATTGCGGGCGAAGTCGCGGTTGTCGGGCGAGGTGAGCCACTCGGCGAGCGGAATGCGGCGGTCGAGCTCGTGCTCCATCTCGTCGCCGTCGAGCGGTCGGGGCTTGAGGGCCTGGCCGGTCCGCGGATGCCGTACGTCGCCGCTGTTGCGAACCATCACGACCGCCTCGCGACCGAACAGGCCAAACTCTTCGCTGTTCTTGGTGCCGATGCGGGAGAAGAAGGCGGCAAAGCTGTAGTAGTCTGCCTGCGAGTACTTCTCGAAGGGGTGGTGGTGGCACTTGGCACAGGCGAGTCTCACGCCGAGAAACAGCTGCGAGGTGGCTTCCGCCAGGTCAGATGAGTTGCGGAAGACCCGATAGTAGCTGGCCGGTCCGCTGGAGTAGATCGAGCCCTTGGCAGTGACGATTTCGCGCACGAATTGGTCAAACGGCTTGTTGGTCCGCATCGATTCGCGGATCCAGTTGTGCATCGCCCACATCCGCTGTTCGTCGGCCCGCTGACCTCCGGTCGTATTCCGCAGCAGGTCGGACCACTTGAGCGTCGAGTAGGCGGCATACTGGTCGTTGAAGACATCGAGGTTGGGATCGCCCGTCAGCCCCAGCAGACGATCGACGAGCCGGTCCCGCTTGGCCGGATCCTCGTCGGCAACAAACGCGTGGACCTCGTCCGGCTGCGGGATTGTGCCGATCGCGTCCAGGTATGCCCGGCGGATGAACGTCGCGTCGTCGCAGACGTGAGACGGCTCGATGCCAAGCTCGCGGAACTTGCTGGCAGCCAGCTCGTCGATGAAGTTCCGGTTCTCCCAGTCCGCCAGCTGCGCCGGTTCGCCGTACGGTGAGACGAACAGTGCGATGTTCGCCTGGCCCTCGAACCGCACCATGATCGGTGCCTGTCCCTTGCCTTCCACCGTGACCAGGCCGGTCGGCGTCACGGACAGGACGGCTTCGTCCATCGAGTCGAATTTGGCCAGATGGGTGACATCGACCACTCGGTCATCGGAATAACGGGCGACCGCTCGAAGCTGTTGCGTTTTCCCCGGTTTGACGAGCCGCTCCTGCGGCCAGACCTCCAGACTCGTGACCTTGGGGGTGTCCTTCTTCGGTCCGGGGGCTCCGGCGCGAATCCAGGCAACCAGCGTGTCGTAGTAGGAGGAGCCCTTGAGCAGCCGCTGTCCCCCGCCGTGTGGCACCTGCATCGTCGGTTTCTTTAGAAACAGACTCTCTTCCGGCTGGACGAAATTGATCCGACGCTGCTGGCGGTCCCGTACCAGCGAGTTGAAGTCGAGGTTCGGATCAAAGCCGACCACCGACAGTACGAATCCCCCCTTGCCGAACTGGCTCGCGTGGCATTCCCCCGCATTGCAGCCGAGCCGGCTCAGGATGGGACGGATCTGCTGGTCGAACGGCACGGATGGTGAGTCGGAGTACCCGGCCACCGTTACGGGGACGGTCGCGGTCCCGTCACCGGAGGTGATGGTGATCTTGGCCTGTCCGTTGCCGGCGGCCTTCAGCATTCCCGTCTCGCTGACGGTCACCACGGAGGCATCCGACGACGTGAACTCGACCTGCGTGGTCAGGTCGGCGGTTTCGGGGGCGAGTGCCGCGCCGGTCACCAGCAGTTGGGTCTGGTCGAAGTTCCCCTGGAGCTGAACGTCAGGGGGAGTGACATGAAGCGGGGGGGCAGCGTGCGCGGCGGTGGGAGCCACCAGCAGCAGCATGACCGCAAGTCGCGTCACCATGATCGGAGTCTCCAGCGCGGTGTGGCGGACGTTTCGTGGCAGGCGAGGCGTGAATCCTCGTGGGGGGCGGGAATGCGCCCCGGGTTGATTCCCGCCGACGCATCAATCGTCATTATTGCGACTCAACCCACGGCGTGCCATGGAGAAACCGGTGACGGTTCAACATCTGTTGATCTGTTGATTCCTGTTTTCCCGATGGTGTAGCATGACGACAGCCTTCCGGGAGTTCCCCCGCCGCCCCACCGGAACTCCCTCCCTGATCCACGGACCCGCCCGGGAGTGAACAGCATGCTGAGCCTCATGAACCGTACTCTGCACGATTGCGAACGTGTCAGCCGTCGGGGACTGCTCCAGCTCGGTGCCCTCAGTGGACTCGGCCTGAGTCTGCCGGGATTCCTCGCAGCCCGGTCCGCGCGGGCCGCAGCCGGCCACGAGGTGAAAGACCGCAACTGCATTCTCATCTGGACGCGTGGCGGGACGAGTCATCACGACACGTTCGATCCCAAGCCGCAGGCACCGGTGAGTGTGAAGGGGGAGTTCGGCGTCATCGACACGGCGGTGCCGGGCGTCCAGTTCACCGAGATCGTGCCCAACATGGCCCGGGAACTGAACCGGTTTGCAGTGCTGCGAAGCTGGAATCCCCAGAACGCCAGCCACGGAGTTGCGGACCAGTACGTGATGTCGGGCCGCAAGTTCAATGCGGCCGTTCCGTATCCGACCTTTGGGTCGGTGGTGAGCTGGCACAAGGGATTTCGCTCCGCCCTGCCGCCGTTCGTGCAACTCGGCACGCAGGTCGATCAGCGGTTTGGTGGTGGCTCGGCAGGAATCCTGGGGCTGGAGCATAATCCGTTCACGATTACTGCTGATCCGAATTCAAAGAACTTCACCGTGCGGGATATCAGCTTTCCGTCCGGGGTGGACCGCAGCCGGATCGACCGCCGCAAGCGGATGCTGACCGCGATCGACGAGCTTCAGCAACAGGCAGACGTGCAGCCGGATGCCTTCGAGGCGCTCGACGAACACTTCAGGACGGCGCTGAACATGATCACGGCTCCGGAGACGAAGCGGGCGTTCGACATCGGCACCGAAGAGGATTCGCTGAGGGATGCGTACGGCCGCAACACGTTCGGTCAGAACGCCCTGCTGGCCCGGCGGCTGATCGAGAGCGGCGTCCGGTTTGTGACGATCACCGATGGGGGCTGGGACACCCACCAGAACAACTTCAAGTCGCTCAAGAACAACCGCGTTCCGCCGGTCGACCAGGCGATCCCCGCGCTGCTGTCGGATCTGGAGGATCGTGGTCTGCTCGAGAGTACACTGGTCGTCTGGCTGACCGACTTCGGGCGGACGCCGGGGATCAATTCCGCCAGTGGTCGCGACCACTGGGCCAGTTCGGGCTTTGCCATCATGGCCGGGGCGGGTGTGCGGGGGGGGGCTGTTCTCGGTGCGACGGACGACGAGGGGGGCAAGCCGGTCCGGAACGAATACACGACGCCGGATATTGCCGTGACGATCTACGAGAAGCTGGGGATGCCCGGCGACCTGCTGGCGCATGCTCCGGACGGACGCCCGGTCCGGTTGATCGAGGGACATCCGATTCGCGAGTGGATGTGACGGCGTCGGGTGGCCGGCAGGCGGATGACTGGCCGGATGCCGCAGGGGGGCGGTCGAGGCTGACGCGTGCGAGCGATCACTCAGTCGGGATTGTGCTTCGTCTCCCGTTCTGGTTAGACTCAAACGTGCGGCTGACCTCACTCCTGCGGTCTCTACAACATCCGATCCCGTAACAGTAAGTGCTGGCGATGAGCGAGCTGACTCCGTCGCATGCGATTGTCAACCGCGTGCTCATCGTGGAAGATGATCGCGACGAGGCAGAATTCCTCAAGAGCTTTCTTGAAGAACGGCGATTCGGTGTGGAAGTCGCCCGGGATGGCGGTCAGGCGCACGCCGCCTTCACCATGCACCGTCCCGACTTCGTCATCCTCGACGTGATTCTGCCCAATAACGTCTCCGGGTTCGAAGTCTGCGAGCAGTTGAAGCGGCTCGACGACGGTGTGCCGGTGATGATGCTCACGGCGATCGACATGGACGATGCCCGGCAGCTGGCGCAGCGGGTCGGTGCCGATGGCTACCTGACCAAACCATATGATCCCGAGGCTCTCGTCGAACAGATTCATGCACTGTCCGAAGAGATCTGGTCCCGCAGACATCTCGAACCGGACGCCGCCACTGTCGACAGCAAGGTTCGGTTTGAGTGTCCTGACTGCGGCAAGCGACTGAAAGTGAGCGGAACGCACCGCGGACGGACGTTGAACTGTCCCCGTTGCGGTCAACCCGTTAAGGTGCCTCTGCATGACTGAGGTTCGTCGCCGTTCCGATGATCGGTGCGGCGCTGTCGTGGTTGTGTAACCTCACGCGTCCGCGGCGAAACATGACGTGGGCCAGCCGAAGTCTGCAGGGCCTGGCGGGACGGAGCCCCGCCGTCATGTCCCAAGGTGGAAGGTGGCCCCATGAGCTACGTTCTGATTGTAGATTCCGGCAAGCACAAGGGCCGCAAACTCAAGATCAGTCGCGATCATGCGATCATCGGCCGCGACGAATCGGCCGGAATTCGGATCGCCTCCCAGGAGGTGAGTCGGCAGCATTGCGTGCTGATCCCGACACCGGACGGCCTGGTCGCCCGTGATCTCGAGAGCAGCAACGGCACCTTCGTCAACGGCGCGCCGATCCTGCGGGATACCATCCTGCAGGCGGGCGATGTCCTGACCGTCGGGCCAATGAGTTTCCGGCTGCCGGGCAAACCTGCCGCCCGTCCGGTCGCACCCGAGGCACCACCGGACGAACAGGGACTGTCCGACGACGACATTGCCACCTGGCTGACCGGTCCCGATGCGGAATCCTCGGAGATCAGTTCGTCGGACACGACGATCATCCCGGCAACAATGACGCCGCGGGTGCAACCGATTCCGCCCAAGCGGAAGAAGGAATTCAAGACGGTGGCAGAGGAAGCGGCGGACATCATCCGACGACACCACGAATCACTCGAAGCGAACGCCAACGACGAGGCAGCGGACAACTGAAATGCGAATTATTGCGGGCCGGTTTCGCCGCAGAAAACTTGACTCCAATCCCGGGCTGACGACACGTCCGATTACGGACCGCGTCAAGGAAAGTCTGTTTCAGCTGTTCGGCGACGAGGTGAAGGACCGGCGGGTGGCGGACGTATTCGCCGGGACCGGGACGATCGGTCTCGAAGCGCTCAGCCGGGGGGCCTGCAGCGTCGTGTTCATCGAACAGGACCGGCGGGCTCTGGATCTTCTCCGCAAGAACATTGACCGTCTGGGCGTGGCGGACGAGACATTCTGCTGGTCGGCCGATGTCTTTCGGACATCGTTCCGTCCCAAAGGGGTCGACAGGTTCCTGCCGTACGAGGTCATCTTCTTCGACCCTCCGTACCGCCTGGTTGAACGACTCCAGGAAGGAAAGCCGCTGTTCCGGTCGCTGCAGCGGCTGGCGCGGCCCCAGGTGACCAGCGACGATGCGTTGCTCTTCTTTCGCACGCCGTTGCGATCCCGTTTCGAAATGCCGGACGTCTGGCAGCATCAGCAGACGCTGGACTTTTCGAACATGGAGATCCACACTTACCGGAAAGTGGCGGGAACCTCCGACGCGTCCGGGGATGAAGAGCAGTCTCCGGACTGAGAGCCGGTTGCGATCCGGTCGCTGCCGTTTCATGGTGCGGCAGCTGGCTGCATCGACGGTCGGCCTGTGTTTTGGGGTTCGATTGTCGGTCCGGTTCTGGGATCGCGCTCGCCACTGCTGGCTGCTCAACCCCCGGTTGCGGTTTCCGCTCCGCCACCAGCCTCCACGACGACATCCGACGGCCGAGACGCCGCGAGACTCAACCCGGCAGGACCGACATGACGACTCAATCCACGACAGCGCCGCGCACGATGACCTGGGTCGGGGGAGCCGACGGCTATCTACGGCTCATTGACCAGACGAAGCTGCCGGTCGAATTCGTCGAACTCGAATGCCGTTCTGTTGAAGACGTCTGGCAGGCGATCAAGCAGTTGAGCGTGCGTGGGGCGCCGGCGATTGGCGTGGCGGCGGCCTATGGAACGGTCATCGGACTGCAGTCCGCGGTCGGTGGCACAGCGGACGAGTTTGACGCCCGACGCCGCGAAGTGACCGACTATCTCGCTTCGAGCCGTCCGACGGCCGTCAATTTGTTCTGGGCGCTGAACCGGCTGAACCGACTCGCCGAGACGCTCGGCGACCTGACGCCGACGCAGCAGCTCGATCGACTGCTCGAAGAAGCGCGGGCGATCGAAGACGAAGACCGCGAGATGTGTGCGGCGATTGGCCGCCACGGTGCAGAGCTGCTCAAGGACGGCACGGGCGTGCTGACCCACTGCAACGCCGGTGGTCTGGCCACGGCCGGCGACGGAACCGCCCTGGCGGTCATCTTTGCCGCTGCCGCCCAGGGGAAAACCCTGCAGGTCTTTGCCGACGAAACCCGTCCTCTGCTGCAGGGAGCGCGGTTGACGACGTGGGAGCTGCAACAGCGCGGCGTACCGGCGACGCTCATCTGCGATTCGATGGCCGGCTGGGCGATGAAGGAAGGGCGGATTCAGGCTGTCATTACCGGGGCCGATCGCATTGCCGCCAATGGGGATGCGGCAAACAAGATCGGGACCTACTCGGTGGCGTTGCTGGCGAAGGCGCACGGGATTCCGTTTTACGTGGCGGCTCCTTCGAGTACCTTCGACCTCGAACTGCCAACTGGTGCCGACATCCCGATCGAACAGCGCGATCCGGCCGAAGTGACTCACGGATTCGGCAGGCAGACGGCTCCGGAAGGGATCGGCGTCTACAACCCGGCGTTCGATGTCACGCCGGCCGAACTGATCGAGGCGATCGTGACCGAGCATGGCCTGATCCGGCCGGTAACGACCGAACAGATTGCGGCGACGCTCGCAGCCGGCGCGTCGGCATGATAGGTTGCAGGGCGTAACCCGCCTCCCTCAGGATCTCCAGCGCGGACGTCTGCCAGTCCCACAGCAGAAAGGAGCATCGCGATGCCCCGGAGGATCATCCGGCGTCAACACTGGACCATGATCATCGCTGTCGTGCCGCTTGTGGCGTTTGCCGTTGCCGCAACACTCGACGCAGCCGAGCCGCTCGGTCTGAAGCCGATTCGACATCCCAAGGACAACAAGCCGACACCGGAGAAGATTCAGCTCGGCAAGCAGCTGTACTTCGATCCGCGGCTGTCTCGCGATAGCACGATTTCGTGTGCATCGTGCCACGATCCCGCCAAGGGGTTCAGCAACGGGAAACAGTTCGCGACCGGTGTGCGTGGGCAGGTTGGCGGCCGCAACTCGCCCACGATCATCAACTCTGCCTTCAACCGTTTCCAGTTCTGGGATGGACGGTCCGGCAGCCTCGAAGAACAGGCCCTGGGCCCGATCCAGAACCCGATCGAGATGGACATGACGCTTGAGGAGGTCGTCGAGCGGCTCAACGGGATCGAGGGGTACCGGGCTCAGTTCCAGAAGGTGTTTGGCACCGACGTGACGGCAGAGAACATCGGCCGGGCGATCGCTGCCTACGAGCGGACGGTTCTCAGCGGCGATGCACCATACGACCGGTTCAAGGACGGAGACGAGTCGGCACTCTCCGAAGCGGCCCAGCGGGGCATGAAACTGTTCTTCGGCAAGGCGAACTGCAGTGCCTGCCATGCCGGCTCGAATTTCACGGACAATGCCTTCCACAACATCGGCGTGGGGATGGAGGTCGACGAGCCGGATCAGGGACGGTTCGTGATCTCGAGTCTCGGCGGCGACACCGGCTCCTTCAAGACGCCGACCTTGCGTGAGATCGCCCGGACAGCGCCATACATGCATGACGGCAGCATGAAGACGCTCGAAGAGGTCGTTGCGCACTACAACAAGGGGGGCGGTTCCAATCCGTACCTCGACGAGGAGATGTTCCCGCTCAACCTCACGCAGCAGCAGCAAGCGGATCTGGTGACGTTCCTCAAGGAGGGACTGAGCAGCGAGAACTATCCGAACCATCAGCCACCGGAGCTGCCCTAGTTCTCCGGTGACCGTCGGGCTCCGGCAGGGTAAGACACGCTGTCGGTGCCTGCGCCGGCAGCATTGAGAGGATGGCGTGCCACGGGATCTGCCCGTGTCCCCTGAACGTCAGCGGAGACATGATGTCCGCGTCGCGGAGGAATGACCGTTTCGTCCGGAACCATTCAACACACTCACAGGGAGTACTGATGATGACTGCACGCAGAGGATTCTTCCTGGCACTGGCGGCCGGTACCGCCATTGTCGCCCTGACGGCCGGGCACGCCCGGGCACAGAACCAGGCTGGCGGCCCGCGGACATACGCCCGGAATCTGGACAATCCGACCGGCATCGCGGTTCATCCCGAAACCGGCCACGTTTTTGTCGCGGAACGTCGCGGCATCGTCCGCTTCTTCAAGAAGGAAGACGGCAAACGCGGTCGCAAGATGCAGGTCAACCGGTTCCCGACCGACATCTACGGCAAGGGACCGAAGTACGAGATCGGTCCGCTCGGTGTGGCGTTCCTCGGCAGCGACCACCTGGTGGTTGGTGACGGCAGCCGTCCGGATGGTGAAGAGCTCGTCCTCGTCTACAACATTGGCGAAGAAGCTCCCGAGAAGCCGGCACGTGCCAACTCCGCCGCCTACACGCTCGGCCCGATTACGGCTGGCGACGCCTCTGCAAAGGGCGAAGGCAACTTCTACGGTGTCGCTGTGACGGACGACGGCATCTTCATCACCGCCAATGGTGACGACACCAAAGGCTGGGTCCTCAAGTCGGCCGTCGAAAACGGCAAGCCGGGCGAACTCAAGCCGTTCATCGCCACCAAGGAAGCGGTCGAAGTCGACGCTCCCTGCGGGATCACGACCAACAGCGACGGCGACATCGTCGTCGGTCAGATGGGCGAGATCTCGCTGCCGGGCGACAGCCTGCTGACCATCTACGACGCGAAGACCGGCAAGCTCAAGGCGAGCCTCGAGACCGGCCTGAACGACATCGTCGGCCTCGCGTACAGCCCGGCCACCGGCAAGCTGTATGCGGTCGACTTCTCCTGGGTCGACACGACCAAGGGGGGACTGTTCGAGCTGACCGTCGACGGGGACGAAGTGACCACCCGCAAGGTGGCCGACCTGGACAAGCCGACCGCTCTGGCCTTCGATGCGAAGGGCAACCTGTTCGTGACCGTGGTCGGTTCGGCCGAAGAAGGTGCCAAAGGCAAGCCGGGCAAGGTGTTGCGCTTCGGCAAGCGTGCCCTGTGACGCCGTTGCCGTGCGAATAGCCCTCTCCGGAGCCCCATGATCGGGGCCGCGGATTGCGGAATCTGAGCAGACCCGGTCGCCGAATGGTGGCCGGGTCTGCACTTGCGCTGCGGCGGACTTGGCGCGATGTATTCGTCCCCTATGCTACGCGGAGACCGCTCACTCCTTCATGCGTTGGAAGTGCCGACATGCATCGCGTCCTGATCACCGACAATCTCTCCCCCGCCGGGTTGCGGGTTCTCGAAGAAACCGACGGAATCGAAGTCGATGTCAGGTCGGGACTCTCGCCGGAACAGGTCCGGGAAGCCCTGCACGAGGCGGACGGCATCATCATCCGGAGCGGCACGAAGCTGACCCCCGAACTGCTCGCCGGCCAGCCCCGCCTGAAGGTCATCGTCCGGGCGGGTGTCGGTGTCGACAACATCGATCTGGCCGCCGCGACCCGCGAGGGGATCGTGGTGATGAACACGCCGGCCGGGAACACGACCAGCACGGCCGAGCACACCATCGCCATGATGATGGCCCTGTCCCGCAATATCGGGCCCGCCTCCCAGTCGATGAGGGAAGGCCGCTGGGACCGCAAGAAGTACACTGGAACGCAGCTGGCCGGCAAGACGGTCGGCGTCATGGGCCTCGGCCGCATCGGTCAGTCCGTTGCCCGCCGCTGCCGCGGACTCGAGATGACGGTCCTCGGCTACGACCCGTTCATTTCCGAGGAGAAAGCCGCCGAGCAGGGCATCGAACTTTACCGCGACCTCGACGAGATGATCACGAAGGTCGACTACCTCACGGTTCACACCCCGCTGACCGATGAGACCCGCGGGGTGATCAACGCAGCCCGCATCGCGACGATGCGTCAGGGGGTACGGATCATCAACTGTGCCCGTGGCGGTATCGTCGACGAGAACGATCTGGCGGACGCGATCGAGTCCGGTCACGTTGCGGGGGCGGCCCTGGACGTCTATTCGTCGGAGCCGCCGCCGGAAGATTCGCGGCTCCGCAGCCTGCCGCAGGTGCTCTGCACGCCGCACCTGGGAGCCTCGACCGACGAAGCCCAGGAGCAGGTGGCGCTGGAAGCGGCGGAGATCATCACCGCCTACCTGCTGCGAGGTGAGATCCGCTACGCGGTCAACATGGCTCCGATCGCCGCGAGCGAGCTCGAAGCCGTTCGTCCGTACCTGGACCTGGCACATCGGCTGGGACTGCTGCTGTCGCAGCTCAACAAGTCGCACGCGATCAGCAAGGCGGATCTGCTGTTCCGCGGTGACGCTGCGTCGAAGCCGGCGAAGCTGATGCTCAACGCCTTCACCTCAGGACTACTTTCCGGTGCCCTGGAAGAGTCGCCGAACATCATCAATGCCGAGATGCTGGCCCGCGAGCGGGGGATCGAGCTGACCGAGTCCACCTCATCAGAACTTGGCGCGTTCTCGACGATGATCGCCGCGACCGTGCACACCGATCAGGGGGAGCTGACCGCAGCGGGGACGATGTTCGGCAACGAGTTTCTCCGGCTGGTCCGGTTGGACAACTACCAGATGGACGCCTATCTGGACGGGCTGATGCTGCTGTACCGGCACCGGGATGTTCCGGGGCTCATCGGTGCGATCGGCACGGTGTTCGGCAAGCATCAGGTCAACATCTCGCACATGGCCCTGGGACGCGAGAAGAACGAGCCGGGCGGCGATGCCATTGCCGTCCTCAACCTCGACAACGAGCCGTCGCAGGCCGCCATGGACGAAGTTCAGGCCCATCCGGACGTAACCGGTGTCCAGCTTGTGAAACTGCCCGAGGCTGGCGCACCGCTGCCGTGGCTGTAAGATGATGGAGTGATGCGGTGGCGGACGTGACCGCCACCGTACCCTCTCCCGCCCCGTCTGCCAAAGGCCGAACACCGATGGAAAAGCAGCAGCTCAAGGCGACGCTGACTCAGCTGCACGATGAACTGGCCCGCAGCGGCGAGGTCGACGAGGAGATGCAGAGCCTCCTCCGCCAGTTGGCCGCCGACATCCAGTCGACCCTGGATCAGAGTGCGACCGCAGAGACGCCTTCCGAGGCGGCGGACTCCGAGCCGGCCAGGCCGGACGAGGAGGGTTCGCTGATCGACCAGCTGACCGATGTCGCTTCGCACTTTGAGGAGACGCATCCCCGGCTGGCGTCCGCGATCGGTCGGGTCGCCGATGCGTTGAGCCAGCTGGGCATCTGAGACCGCGCCCGTGCTGCGGCGCTGCGAGCCACGGCATCAAGGGATGGGTGTCACGTCCCTGTACGGACCGCAGCGAAGGGACGGGTGTGGTTCGGACGGTTCGAGGCTTGAGGAAAGCGGCAGGCCACACCGCTCCGCAGCGAGGCCATGGCGCCCGGTCGGTGCACGTCGCCGAGTCGTGCCTCCTGCCGGCTGCGCCCGTACCGGTTGCTGCTCTCTTACCGCTTCGCGCTGGCGGGAAAGAGTGACCGGTTGATGGAGCGGACCCGTTCGCCTTTGGGAGCGACCGGGATCTGGCCGGTCAGCTTCATCTTCATCGGACGCTGGCACGTCTTGTCGTTGCAGGCCTGATACCGCACCAGCAGCTCGATGTCTTCAATCTGGCCGGCCGCTGCTTCGGGGACCGTCAGCACACCTCGCAGGATCACCTTTCCCTCGTAGACCGAGAGTGGTTCGTCGAAGCCTTCAACGGTGAAGGCGTGGCCTTCCGGGTAGTCGATCTTCGCCAGTTCGGTTCCGTGGGTGGCCGTGACGATGACCTCGGTCGGCAACACGTAGTCCGGCTGGGGCGGGTTGGCGTTGATGTGCCACGTCTCCTTGACGCTCAGGACGACGGCCACTTCGCAGCGTCCTCCAGCGGGAAGTCGGGCCACCGACAGGTACGCGGAACCGTTCACCTTGTCATGCTTTGCCGCGTCCTCCTCCGTCAGGACCGCGAACGGCTTCAGACGCTCTGCCGGGGCCGCGTTCGTGGTCTCCGGCATCGGTGAGTCTGCCGGTGCTTCGGCAAACAGTCCGCCACTTCCCGTCTGTTCCGACGGACCGAAAGCCGCCAGGTAGTCGTGCGTCGCCAGTGCGAGATAGGCAAGGCCGCCGGGTGTCTCCTGCAACTTCGGCATGAAGGCCTGCAGGGTTTTCTCGGCGAGGTCGCGATAGCGTTCGTCACCCGTCAGGCGGGCCAGACGCGTGAGATTGCGGGCACTGACGCTGTTACCCGATGGCAGGACCGAGTCGTAGGCGTTCTTGGGCCGGGCCAGCAGCTGCTCGTGGTGGTCGGCAGTGAAGAAGAAGCCATGCCCGGCGTCATCCCAGTACATGGCGATCTGGTCGTCGGTCAGTCGGCGGGCGGCGTTGAGCCACTTTTCGTCCTTTGTCGCGGTGTGCAGCGCGAGCAGTCCGTCGATCAGAAAGGCATAGTCGTCGAGGTAGGCGTTCAGATGCGCCGTTCCCTTCCGCCAGGAGCGGTACAGGCGTCCTTCGTCGTCCCGCATGTTCGTCAGAACAAACAGGGCCGCTTTCTCTGCCGCGTTGAGGTACTCCTGATTTCGCAGGACCCGTCCGCCGTCAGCCAGTGCCCGGATCATCAGGCCGTTCCAGCTCGTCAGGACCTTGTCGTCCCGCAGCAGCTGGGGGCGACGCTGACGTGCTGCCAGCAACTTTGCCCGCATGCCGTCCCGTTTCTTCTGCAGTTCGGAGACCGGAAGCTGCAGCCGGTCGGCGACGTCGGAGAGCGGTTCGCGCAGCCGCAGCACATAACCGTGCTCGAAGACCTGCGGCTGATCGAGGCCGTAAATTGCCGAGAAGATCTTTGCATCACCCGGGCCAAGAATGCGGGCGACCTCATCGGGAGACCAGACGTAGTACATTCCTTCGATGCCGTCCGTCTCTGCGTCCAGGGCCGAGTAGAACCCCCCTTCGGGGTCGGTCAGCTCATGCAGAACGAACGCGAACGTTTCTTCGGCAATGGTGCGGTAGCCGGCCCGGCTCGTCCGCTGGTAGGCCTCGACGTACACCTGTGCGAGCTGGGCGTTGTCGTACAGCATCTTTTCGAAGTGCGGGACCTGCCACTCGCGGTCGACGCTGTAGCGGTGAAAGCCCCCGCCAAGGTGGTCGCGGATGCCGCCGGCGGCCATACGATCGAGCGTGTGGTCGAGCGATTTCGCCAGCTCGCCCGACGGGTCATGTGGGATCCGAGCCTGCACCAGCTGCAGTTTGGGTGGCGAGGGAAACTTTGGTCCGGCAGGGGCCTGCGCATTGAAGTCGAAGCCGCCGTACTCCGGGTCGTAGCTGGCTTTCAGGGACGCGATCGAGGCTTCGACCGGATCGGACGAGAGGGGAACCGGCTTGAGATTCAGACCGGGCCGCGACAGCCGACGCACCTCGCGGGCGATCATCGTCGCTCCCCGCTCGATATCGGCACGGCGGGTCATCCACAGATCGTGGACCCGTTCCATGACCGAGGGGAACCCGGGCCGGCCGGGCAGATCCTCGGGAGGAAAGTAGGTTCCGCCGGCAATCGGTTCGCCGGCCGGAGTGAGGAACAGCGACAGCGGCCAGCCGCCTCCCTGCTTGCTGCCGACGGCCTGAAAGTAGACCTGCAGGGCCAGCATGTACAGTTCGTCGACGTCGGGACGTTCTTCGCGGTCCACTTTGACGCAGACGAAGTGCTCGTTCATGTACTCGGCGATCGTCTCGTTGGAGAAGACCTTCCGCTCCATCACGTGACACCAGAAGCAGGTGCTGTAGCCGATCGAGAGAAAGATCGGTTTGTCTTCGCGGCGGGCCCGTTCAAATGCTTCCGGTCCCCAGGGATACCAGTCGACCGGATTGTGGGCGTGCAGCAGCAGATACGGGCTGCTCTCGCGCGCCAGGCGGTTGGCCCGTTGGGGCGTGCGGGCGGAGTCCGATCCTGCTGGTGCGGACTCCGCGGTCGCGTCGCCGTCACCTTCGGCACTGAATGCGTTCTCCCCCTGCAGACTGCAGGCGGACATCAGCAGTATCAGAAGCAGGCAGGCTGCCCGCGTGAGCGTTGTCAGCTCGCTCATGTCTGTTTCCTCGCCGTGTGAGCGTGCTTCCCGGCACGCCGCGAGTGTACCAGCAAGTCGGCCGCTACGGCCACAGCGATTCCCTGCGAGGCGACAATCGTGTCAAACAGCGCAAACAGGGAGGACTTGCCGGCTGGAGAGTGAAGGAATTGCAGTGATCGGCTCTGATTCGAAGTGTGGCATAACACTGCATGTGAAGTACTGTCGATAGGTGCTGTACCGCACAATTTCACACTTCTGACGAACATCCTGACTGTGCACGACGTCCGGGACAGGTCGACCGTTTGGTTGGCCATGTCGTCACCTTTCCGGGGCGGACACCGTCCCATTCACGGAGACCAACGGTCAGGAGGGCCTTGCCATGCGGGTCATTCGACGCGCGACCACCTGGGTGGTCGTTGCCACGCTCACCGTCCAGTCACTGCTGCCGACCGGACTGCTCGCCGAAGACTGGAGCTTCGGTTTCACCGAGACGACGACGGTCGAGGAACTTGCCCGACGGATCGACCGTCTGGAGCGTCACATCGAGAAGCACGGGACGGTTGTGGCCAAGTCGCCCGACGTCTGGGGCCAGGCCCGGCTGACGAAGTATCGCCGGGACTACGAAGAAGAGCTCAAGAAGTATCTGGACAAGTTCCAGGTAACGCTCAATGCGTCCATCTCCCGCTCGGACCAGGCGTATCTCGCGAACGCCTTCGCGCTGCAGGCGGCAGTGGGGGGAGGTGGTGGTGGGGCGTCCGGCGCATCGGTCACGGAAACCGAAGTCGAAGTCGCCTCGGAGGCTGCCGCGCCCGCTTCGAGTGAAGGCACGGCACCTGCCCTGCCCGGTGCCGCTTCGGCACCCACACCTGTTGACGGCGATGCCAACGTCATCGTTCGCTCATCATCGAATCGCGTTGTCGGCGGACTCAGTTTCGGCGAACCCGGAAAGAACGGTATCGCTCTGGAGCCGACGATCGGTCTGGACCAGCTGTCGCGGTACCTGAATCATCTCAATGAACTGCGACGGATCAGCGACGGGGACGACAAGGCGGATGCTCCCGGCTACGCGCTGCATCTCGTGCGGATTCCGGTCTCGGTTCTGCCCGGCAAGGACACACGGGAAGGCTACGGTGCCGAGGTGAACGTCATCGCCCGTCCGCACCTGCATGAGGAACTGCTGCCGACGACGTTCCGGGGACTGGTTCTGAACGACCTGGTCGACCAGTTTTCCTTTCCGCTCGTGAAGTTTCTGGACAGTGCCAAAGGACTGTCGGTGCTGAAGGCGTTCGAGCACTCTCTTGAAGTGGAGCGGATTAGTACTGAAGTCAAGAAACGCCTTGAAGATGCGAAAGGCGAACTGGGCAAGGCAACGGAAGAAGCCCGAAAGCCTTCTCCCGAAGAGGCCGTGCTTCGCTCCCATATCTGCAATGCGCTCGCTTCATTCGTCAAAGTTGAGAAGTTGCTAACGAGCATCGACGGAATTCTTCCTTGCTACGTGCAATCAATTCAGAAAGCTCGTTCGGACCTGGAAGCTGCACTTCAAAAGCTTGAGACCGTTGCCAAAGAGGAGCCAATGGGGGTCAAGGCCTACTCTTCGTACTGGGCGGGCCCGGCCAAGTCCGCGACTGACATCGCGTCCACCATTGCGGAGATGATCAGTCAGCTCACTTCGACAACCGGGACGCTCGCAAATCAGCTCTCGGCAGCTTTCCGGGAGACGGTGGCCTCAATCCCCGACGTCTCCGTCACGCCGTCGCGGCGGTCGAAACTCCCGTTTCCGACGTCTCAGGCGTTTCAGGTCTTCAGCGGCACGCAGCTCGGGCACATTGCTCTTGTGGCCCGCGCCCTCAAGAACGACGTCAACAACAAGAAGCACACCCTCATGCTGGACATGCAGAAGCTGCTCAGCGAGGAGTTCAATGCTGCGTACAACTTCCTGAATGCCCAGCCGTATCTGTGGGAGCATTGCACGCCGGAACTTGCGGCTGCCGTGCGACGCAAGGATACCGCTCAGCTTGCCAACCTGCGGAACTGCTTCGAGGCGGCACTCGTGCCGCGTCCACACAACGGGCAGGAACACACCATCGGCCTGGCCTGGGCGATCCTCGTCGAGTCGGCACTGCTGAACGAGCGGCTCAAGCAGGACATCCGCGATCTTGCCGCTGCGAAGAATGCCTACACGCTCAACGTCGACACGCTCGACTGGATGCAGTTCGCCGGCCCCAATCCTTCGCCGGAGGCCCGCATGCTGTTCAACGAGTATGTGCGGGTCCGCTGGCCGATCCATGTCGTGACGATCGATCCAATCACCGAGGACCAGAACGTCGCCGACCAGTTCAGCCTGCGACGCGAGATGCAGCTGGCCCTTTCGCTTGCGTTTGCCAGCGGCCGGATCGGAGCCCAGAACTTCCTGCAGACCGCCCGCCGGCTCGAACTGGACATGGAGACGATCGCGCTGAACCGGACCGTCGTCGGATTCTCTCACGGCGGCGATACGTTTGGCTGGCGGTTCTATCCCCGCGTGCAGAGCCCGCCGAACGTCGGCCACTTCACCGCGTTCACGAAGGACATGCTGTTCGGCCGGACGCGCGACTACGATCTTCGGAAGCGGCGGATCGAGCCGGGGACGCGGGAGTGCACGGCGATCGTCATCATGCCGTCGTTCGTGCCCTACGTGGTCTTCGACATGCGGACGAACTGGTTCCGCCTGGACAATCCGTCCCGCCGTCGCCTTGATGTGAAGGACGGCGTCGAGCTGAGCCGGGACATCACCGAGATGCGTCAGCTCGCGGTCGCCTGTGCGGAGGATGCCCACCTCTATCGCCCCGACGAAGTGTATCGGCTGCAGCGTTCGGTCGAGCAGCTCGAGCGTCGACTCCCTCTGCAGAGCGTGTTCGTGCAGATGCCGTTCGAGAACTCGCTGGGAGGCTTCGAGTTCTTCAACTCCGGCGTGCCGGATCTCGCACCGGAGCTGCGTGGCTACTACGGCGAGCCGGGGATCCTGACGGGGGGCGAAGGCAAGAAGTCGACGTCGATCTTCCTGGTGGGGAACCACTTCAGCGTGCATGAGACGAAGGTGATTGTCGGCAATGTTCCGCTGACCGATAATCAGGTGGAGCTGATCAGCCGCCAGGTGATGCGGGTGACGGTTCCGGACACTGCCCAGGCCCGGGACGGGTTCGTCGATATCCATGTGGCGACGCCGTATGGCGTATCGAACCACGTGGATGTCCCGGCACTGGGGGCGACGCCAGCTGAGGATGCGATCAAGAAGGCGATCGCCGCGAAGCATCCGGTGACGTTCAAGTGGGCGAAAGATTCGCTGAAAGGGTGCATCCAGTTCGGGCCGGATCAGCAGATTGCGCAGGTCTGCATCTACGAGGCGCCGGTCCTTTCACGTGCGGCATCGATTCCGCCGGGGCTGAGACCGCGGTTCTTCGAGTTCGCCGGATACGTTGACGTTCGGGCGAAGGGGGGCGACTTCACTGAACTGAAAGACGCCGCAGGTAAGAGCGTGGTTGTCGGACCGATTCACCATCTGGACTTCGGAACGGGCAAATCGGTGTTCGCCGGGGCGCCGTGTCAGCATCTCCTGGCAATTGAATTGGCCAACGGGCTTCGCGGGGCACTCCACCCCGGTATGAATGTCGACGCCATTCGCATTCGCGGCTTCGTCCGTGGAGAGAGTGACGTACCGAACGGACTTCCGATTGTTCCGATCGACAACCATCTGACGATCGAGGTGAAAGCCTGCACGGACTGTTGCCCGCCGGCGGGGATCCCATGTCCGGAGGCCGCCCTGCCGCCCGGTCCGGGATTGATTGAGGACGTGAATGGCACACCGCCAGCACCGCTCGCACCGGCGCCCGCCACAGACGGGACATTGCCGAACGGGGAGGTTCCAGACGCGACCGGCACGTCATACCGCCTGCCGGCACCGCCGGCGGCCCCGCAGCAGAGTCCGCTGCCGGTGCGGTTGTCCGAACCCGGGCCTGCACCGTCGCGGCTGCTCCCGGCACCGCAGTTCCGCTGAGCGGGGAAATGCTGATGGAGTGAACCGTTACGTCTCTGGCGTGCGGCGGGCCTTTCGGGCGGATGGCAACGTGCTGTCCGCCCGTTCTTTTGTCCACGACGGCCCAGGGCAGGCTGGGAGCCGGTTGGTTCGGCTCCGCAACGGGCATTCGTGGCGGGAGCGGTCGGCCGGCGACGCGTTCGCCTCCGGAGCGGTTTCCGATGCGGAGGTCAGATGACAAAGCGGGGCGAAGCGCTTGAGAAGCGTCTTGCAATTTGTAAACTCCCGACGCATTCTAGCGATGTCCCCTGCTTCGGTCAGACGGGCGCGACGATCGGGCGGCGTACGGGGACTGGAGAACTCAGCCGGTGCGGGCCGCCGAAAGCGACCGATGAGTGAAAAGAATTCCCAGGCGACGGAAGGTTCCGGCGACAGCGAAACGTCCTCATCCGACCGGTCAGCGGCCGGATCGGACGAGCCAACGTGTGTCGAGCCGCTTCGGCAGATCTCCGACTACCAGCTCATCCGCAAGGTTGGTCGCGGTGGGATGGGGGAAGTCTACGAAGCGCTCCATGTTCGGCTGAAGCGGCGCGTCGCCGTCAAGATTCTTCCGCAGGACCGCGTCCCGGATTCCAGCAAGCGTCGCCGCTTTTTTCGCGAGATGGAAGCGGCGGGCAAGCTGACGCATCCCCAGATTGTGCAGGCGACCGACGCCGGTGAGGTGGATGGCGTTCCCTATCTGGTGATGGAGTTTGTCGACGGTGCCGATGTGGCGCACCTGATCCGACAGTTTGGTCCCATTCCTCCACTCGCGACGCTGGAAGCGGTTGAGCAGGCGGCCCTCGGGCTCGAGTACGTTCACCAGAACGGGCTGGTGCATCGCGACGTCAAGCCGTCGAATCTGCTGATCAACCGCCAGGGGACCGTCAAGGTTGGTGATCTGGGACTGGCACAGTTCAGCCAGCCCCCCTCCCAGAGTGACGACCTGACATCGAGTGATCTGCTGCTGGGCACGGTCGACTACATGGCACCGGAACAGGCCGAAAGCCCCAAACTGGTCGACCACCGTGCCGATATCTACAGCCTGGGATGCTGTCTGCACTATCTTCTCGTCGGCCAGACGGTGTTCACGGCACCCAGCCGGATCGATCGGCTGGTGGCTCACCGTTCGCAGCCGCCGCCCCCGATCTCGGAGCATTGTGACTATCCGGTTCCGGAGTCACTCGAACGTCTGTACCGGTGGATGCTGCAGAAGCGTCCGGAAGATCGGCCCGGTTCCATGCGCGACGTCCTGTCGCAGCTGGTCGCTTGCCGGCAGCAGCTGCAGCGCGAACTGGACGGGCTCGAGGCTCCGGTCGCGTCACCGGGCGCACATCGGTTTCCCATGGATGCCAATCTGCGGGACGTGGTCGAGGTCGTCTTCAACGGTTCCGATCGAGTCAGCTCGCCGTTTGCGAAGACGACAGTGGTCGGCATGCCGAAGCATCCAACGCAAGGTCGGTCCAGCACACTGACGCTGGTCGGGGCAGCGCTGGTCCTGATCCTGTCCGCGATCGTGTTCTGGGGGCCCGGACCAGTCCGCCCCCGGCAGGGGGAGACCGGGGCAGGGACACGTTCTCCGGCAGTGTCACCCGCAGCTCTGACCCCATCGACCGTGGCCGGCGAAGAGCCAAAGGGGGCCGACTCCGTACCGACAGGGATTCCCACGGCCCACAAGGGGCCCATCTATGCCCTCGAGTTTTCGGAGGACGGCAAACTGCTGGTCTCCGCAGGAGATGATGGGGCGGCCCGGGTCTGGGAGTTTCCGACTGGTAAGCCGCGCAGCGAACTGCGTGACCGCGACGGGGAGCTCATGATCGATGTCGCGGTCCTGCCTGCCGGTTCGCGAGCAGTGGCGGCATCCTTCTCCGGACGGGCTTACGTGTGGAACTGGGATGAGAACCGGGTTGAGAGGACTTTCGACGCATCGCTCGATCATGTGGAGAGCGTCGCTCTGGTGGACGGAACGCAGGTCATCTCATCGGGCGTGGACGACACCATCTATATGTGGGATGCAGACACGGCGTACATCCTCGCCAGCATGCCGAACGACCACCAGGGCGGTGTGCGAGCGCTGGCCGTTTCCCAGGACGGACGGATGCTTGTCGCAGGGGACTACGAGGGCAACCTCTCCCTGTGGGATCTGTCGACCGCAACCCAGGTCGCAACGCCCTCCATCGGGAACGAACCGATGACGATCTGGAGTCTCGACTGGTCGCCCGATGGCAGCAGCATCGCGATCGGCGGTGGGATCTCCAGACGCGACGGCAACCGGGCCAACGGGCTCGTTGTCCTCTACGACCCCGAGCGTCGCGAGGTGATTCAACGGCTTGACGGGCACATCAACCGTGTCAATGCTGTCCGGTTTTCGCCCGATGGACGCATCCTGTATTCGGTGGCCGACAACCTCAAGTGCTGGTCTGTGCCGGACGGCGAACTGCTGCAGACGCACACGATCCCGGGCGGTGAGCTTTTCGGGCTGGCGGTCTCCCCGGACGGCAATTCCGTCGTTGTCGGCGCCAGCAGTGGAGCTGTTCACTTTGTGCCGGCATCCGGACTCGGCGAGCCGAATCCAGCAGACCCGACGCCCTGACAGCGGCGGTTCTGTGTGACGTTGGTTCAGCAGGCCGGCGGTTCAGCGTGCGTAAGCCGTTGGCGAGGTTGCGGCACCTGCCTGCATGTAGGTGGACCCGCTGGTTGCCGCTTGCGGATCGTCTCTCAGCGAAGCAGCTCCGTTCGAACCGGCGTCCGCCTGACCAGCGATACGGTCGGGCATCAACGGGGCTGCGTCAATCGCGGGGGACTGGTTCGGGAGTTCGTAGCTCGGGCATTCTTCCGGAAGAATCAGGCGTGACATGGGGGCTCTGTCCATCTGAATATCTTGCACAAATCAGGTGCGAGGGCGAACGTCGTCTTCCCATGGCTCCATATCCCTGTCGGGAGCCGTGGGGATATGGGGGATCCCGTCCAGGAAGTCGGCGGCTTCACCTTCTGCGAGCGACTGAAGCAACGTCTCCCATTGGCGGCCCATGCACGCGGCATCGAACCGTTGTCGTGCCAGCCGCTGGCACCGCTCACTGCGTTGAGTCCGTTCCCGCAGTGCTCTCTGAATCGCATCGGCCCAGTCGGCTGGCGCTGCAGTCAATGATACCGTGACGGCAACGTCCGCGTCACCCTGTAATTCCTCGACCACTCCGACCGGAGTGGCCACCACGGGAACTCCAAACGTCCAGGCCTCCACGATCGCGAGTCCGAAACTCTCAAACTCGCTGGGACAGACGAGGACATCCATCGCGGCCAGCCACTGTCCTGTCTCGGCGGGACGGACACCGGGGACGTGCCGGAATCGGTCGATGATGTTGCGAATTTCGTCCAGCATTCCCGGTTTCGGCGGGCCGACAAAGATGGCCTGATAGTCGTCCGGCAGCTCGGCAACCGCCCGGGCCACTGTCGTCGGGTTCTTTTCCGGTGACAGTCTCCCCAGATAGCCGACGGCAATCTGATTCGGCTTGAGCCCCAGTTCCTTCCGGGCTTCTGTACGCATCTCCGCGCGGACTTCTGGCGACGGTGGTGGTTCCACTCCGTTGGGAATGGTCTCCACCCTGGACCGGTGCGTTTCATTGAACGCGTCGGCGGCCGTCTCCGACACAGCAACATACCGGCTGGCACAGTGGCACGAGTTGGACAGGACGTCGACGCCCCATTCCGAACTGGAGGAACCGTGCGATACCGTCACCAGCGGCACGCGGCACTCCGGATATCTTCGGTCGAGGTTTCGGACACCGGCCTGAATGACGACATCCGGACGGGTTTGACGCATCGCCCGTTCCAGACGACGGCGGACTTCTGCATCCGGAAGATTCGGGATGCCGATCACCGGGCACCCCTCATTCAGGAACTCGTCGATGAGCGGCGGGTCTCCTTCAAAAGCATCGAGTTCGCTGACGACACCGAGGCAGACCCAGTCGACGTTCGGAGTGTGCCGCATCAGCGTCAGAAGCCAGGACTGCATTCCCCCGATCGACAGATCCGGGAGGAGGGCCATGACGCGAGTTCGTCGTGGGCCCCGGACAATTCGCTCGAGGTAGTCCTGCCAGGCGTCCACGGTCATCTCGACCGTAAATGATGCTGCAGTCTCCCGGGCGGTGCGGACGAGTGCTTCGTTTCCGAAGGCGGTGCAGATTGCGGTTCTGAGTTCGCTCGGCGAGCACTGAGGCGGGACCGCCACGGAGCAGTCGCACCAGGGGGCCTCCGCCAGGGCTCCGACGCCTGCTGTCGCGACGGTCGGAACGCCAGCCAGCCATGCCTCGGCCAGCGAGTTCGCGAATCCTTCCTCATCGGACGGGTAGACCATGACATCCATCGCGTGCAGAACGTTACCGATGTCAGTACGCCAGTCGACGACGCGATGCTGGTCGGGGATTCGCGTCCGGCACAGTTCTTCGAACTGCTGCTCGTAGTCGGAAAAGTTTCCGGTGCGTCCGACAAAGACGGCTTTCCACTGTGAGTCGAGTCCACGGACCGCTTCGACGACCCGTTCAACCCCCTTGTCGTGGGCAATGCGCCCCAGAAAGCCGATGACCCGGTCTTCCGGGGTCAGTCCCCACTCCTGTCGCACTTCGTCACGCGACCGCGTCTGAGCCAGGCGACGGGGGTCGACTCCCGTGTAGATCACTTCGACCTGGTCATGAACCCGGGGCGGGAACCCCTCGATACTCTTCACCGAGTTGGCCACGTAGTGCCCGGTCAGAAGAGCATTGCGGTACAGAAAACTCTCCTGGAACGAGCCGCTTGCTTTCGATGTGACGACGATGCTGCCGCGGAATGACTGTGGAATTGCATCGTCAAGATCGGGCACACCCCAGGCAATGAGGACATCGGACTGGGCGGCGACGCGTGCAACGGCCGTCGGGAAGCTGCAGTTGCTGATGATCCCGGGATGCTGATGCGGGGAACCGGGGTGATAGATGACCGGGGTCGTCGGATCGTCGAGAGACAGGTCCGGACAGAGCGGGAATGCCTCCTGGACAACCATTCCCACGACCCGCACCCGCGATCGGTCCGACTGTGTGATCAGTTGAATGACATCATGTTCAGCACCGCCATAGGTAAACGAACGAAGTATGAAACCGACGCGTATCGGAGATGTTGCCATGGCAGGTGTCCAGCGTGGTCATCTGAGCAGTCCGCCTTCGGTTCTAAGGCGGTTGAAAGTGTTATGTCAACGAGGAATCGGAAACGTGGGGGGAATTGAAGAATCGGCTATTGAAGATGCTGGGAATCTGCCAGTAGTCTCGATCTGAATGCGCTGATTCGTTGCGTCGGGGCCGAATCCTTGCACTCCTTGAAGGAGACGACGATGACTCGTTCCGGGAAGACGCCCGTAGGCGGCACGAACTGGCAGGTGTACGGCGATGTCGCGAACGCAATCTTCGTGGATGTCGACACAAGTTCCGCCGGCTTCACGTCGGTGCCGAACTATGTCTCATCGCTTGGGGGAAATTCACAGCACTGGGAGACGATTGGAGGCTCCGCGATCTATTCGCCAACCTCGACCGGATTCCGCGTCTATGTCCGCTTTGTCGATCAGAAGCATCTGACGCCCGCCATTGCCAACGCCGCCGGGTGGCACATCGTCTGGATTGGACATCAGCCATGACGCGACGCGGTCACCGTCGCGGTCTGCATGGGATGCGACGTGATCGTTCCGAACAGCCGAGGATCGGCCCCGATTGGTAACCTCGCCAGGACCCGACCTCCCGATGCGCCATCATTCCCTCAGGAGCGGTGGCCCGTAGGGGGCGTGTTCGGAGACGGAGACACGGACTCTCCGTCCATTCGGGAGGTCTTGAGCAGCGGCCGACCCCGATGACTGGCCGACCAGAGAACCGCGACCTGGGGATCGCGCGAGCGCGGCCGGTCCGTGAACTGGCCGGCGAGAGGGACGGTCGATTGACGGAGAAAGTCCGTCGAGACGGTCGGGAGCCCGCCAGTTGAGCGTGCCAGTGCCCGTTTCGACGACCTCGCAGAATCGCCGGTTCCTGGCCGCGCGGGGAGCATCTGGCCTGCCGGTCGACACGATCCCGGGGGGCGGCCCGCCCTGGGCCCGCGGTTGACTGGTCTTACCCGGCGCAGGCGTGCCGGTAGAACTTCTTCGCCTGCTTGCCGACACCACGGGCCTGGCGACGGATCACCTGCTGCCAGTTGTGGTCGGCCAGGCCGCCGGCTTCAAGCACGTCGCGGATCTGCTCGGCGGTGAAGCCTTTTTCGAGCATGTCCTGGACGGCGACGACGGTCGCTTCCCGTTTGCGGACAGCGCTCCACTGGCAGGTGAAGACGATTCCGACCGGGATCGCAATCAGCGTCAGCAACGACATGCCGACAATGCTCACGACCATCAGGACGTCCGGATTCACGGCACTGAGAAAGTGCACAGGTTGAGCGGACTGAAGCAGCTGCATCGTGCTTGCCTTCGGTTGTGACGGTTCGGACCCTTACCGGCAATTCCCCGGCCTGTCTGCATTCTATTCGCTCCGGAGGCGAGGATCTTGGCCAGAATCCTGCAACTCCCGAAAGTTTCCTGGACTGCGGTGAATGTCCCGCTGGAACACGCTGGTGGCGAACGGGTTGCGCAATTGACCCTGCAGGCCCGCAAGCATCGCCGCCCGGCAATGCCGGGGCTTAGCCGCCGGAGGGCTGCGGCGTCGCACCATCTGCCACGTCCCGCTTCCAGGCTTCGAGCATTGTCTGCATCCGCTCGACGCGTTCCGGGTGTTCGTCGGCGAGGTTGTTCGACTCGGCCAGATCGGCCTGCAGATCGTACAGCCCCACCCCCTTCTGACCCTTTCCGTCGACGATCAGCTTCCATTTGCCGTCACGGACCGCCTTGCCGTTCCAGACCAGGTTCCTTGCAGGGAGGGACTGGCCTGCGGTCAGCATCGGCAGCAGGTTGACGCCGTCCAGCCGGTGGCCAGACGGTACGGCGGCCCCGGCGGCGGCGAGAAACGTCGGCATGATGTCCAGGCTGATTGCCAGGTCGTTGCGGACGGTTCCCGGCGGAATCTTCCCCGGCCAGCGAACGATCGCCGGCACCCGATGCCCCCCTTCCCAGTTGCTCCCCTTGGCCCCCCGCAGCGGTCCGTTGTCGCCGTATTTGCCCGCGGCACCGTTGTCCGAGAGGAAGAACACGAGCGTATTGTCGGTCAGCTGCAGCTCTTCGAGGGTGTCGAGAACGTGGCCGACGTTTCGGTCCATCTCGACGACCATCTGGCGGTATCGCGTGCGCATCTCTTCGCGGGACCACTTGTCGTCTGCGATGCGGCCCTTCCCTTCAGACCGCCGCGGCTGGTCGTTGGGGCCCTGGAACGGGTAGTGCGGGGCTTCGTGGGGGAGATAGAGGAAGAACGGTCGGTCCCGATTGGCCCGGATGAACTCGTTGGCGTGCCGGTCGATCAGATGTGTGACGTAGCCGTCTTCGTCCCGCTTCTGATCCTGCTGCCACCAGTCGAAGTTGCCCGACTGGTCATAGTGGCTGAAGAAGTCGATGTTCCCGCTGACGTAGCCGTTGAACCGGTCGAACCCGTGCCGGATCGGGTTGTACTTCGGATAGTAGCCCAGGTGCCATTTGCCGAAGATCGCGGTGGCATAGCCGGCCTCGCGAAGGACTTCGGCGATCGTGACTTCGCGCTCCTGCAGGCCGTCTTCGTGAACGGCCCGTCTGGGATCGGCGACCACCACGCCGGGAATGCCGACCCGCTGCTGGTAGCGACCGGTCATCAGCCCGGCCCGCGTCGGCGAGCAGACGTTGCCGCTCGAGTGGAAGTCGGTCAGCCGGACACCGTCCGCTGCCAGCCGCTGAAGCTGCGGCGTGTCGATCCATCCCTCATACGGACTGATGTCGCCATATCCGAGGTCATCCGCCATGATCAGCACGAGGTTGGGAGGACGCTCGGCACTGGCCGAAGTGGTGAGGCACAGCAGGGCCACAAGACAGATGAACGGAAGCAACCGATGAAGCATCGTCAACCTCCTGCAGCGTTCCGGCGCACCGGTCGGAGACCGGCGACGCATGATGACTGGGATGTGAGCTGAGCGGGATGACTCTCTTCTGGAGGATGACGCACCGGTGACCACGATGCAACTCGACGCCGCCACGGCTGCCCGGCTCGCTGCCTGGCCGCTTGCCTCAATTGATCGCGAATACCCGAACAAGATCGCCCACGTGCTGTATTCGGACGAGGACGTCGGTTCGCCGCGACAGCTTACGCCGGCGTTTTTCGGCTGCTTCGACTGGCATTCGGCGGTGCATGCGCACTGGTGTCTGGTGCGGCTGCTGCGGTTCTTTCCCGACGCTGATTGGGCCTCATCGGCCCGGCAGGTGCTCGGGCGGAGCTTCACCACCGAGCGGATTGCCGGCGAGCGGGCGTATCTGAGTCATCCGGGACATCGTTCGTTCGAGTGCCCGTACGGCGTCGCGTGGCTGCTGCAGCTGGCGGCCGAGCTGAGATCGGCCGCGGCCGAGGGGGATGATGCTGCCGGACGCTGGGCAGAGATCCTCGCGCCGCTGGAACAACTGGCTGCGGCGAACGTGCGGGCGTGGATCGAGCGGCTGCCGTTTCCGATCCGGACCGGGGAACACAATCAGACCGCGTTCGCGATGGGGCTGATCCGGGATTGGGCGGAGCAGACCGGTGCGGAAGAGATGAGGACATTCCTGGATTATCGGGCACGGGACTTTTTCGGCGACGATGTGTGTGTGCCGCTGGCCTACGAGCCATCGGGGCACGATTTTCTGTCACCGGCCCTTGCGGAAGCGGATCTGATGCGGCGGGTGATGACGGGGGACGAGTTCGCCGGGTGGCTTCATGGATTTTTTGCGGAGGCGTTTC
>ENA-ORCW01000357-ORCW01000357.1-marine-metagenome-genome-assembly--contig:-NODE-357-length-33947-cov-2.775642_pt1 | contig 33947 bp, 29 predicted proteins | sample MGYA00237784_ERZ508517 | MGnify/ENA primary metagenome ERZ508517 (study PRJEB26187, sample SAMN06268979) | marine metagenome | isolation source: Tt ae E1 feedstock associated aerobic enrichment on... | reverse complement strand
CTGGGCCTCTACTTTTTCCGTCAACTGTTGCAGCTGGTCCGTGATCGCCGCAATTTTCTGCTGCAGCTCGTCGACGGTCGCTTCGGCCCGGGTTATTGCAGGTGCTGCCAGCAGCAGCACCGTCAGGATGGTGGTCAGCTTCTTCATCTGGGAAGATTAGTTTGTGCTGGTTATGGTTCTGGGTTGGCTCAGGCCGCCACGGGCTTAGCCACAGGTTTCTGGGGAAGGGGAGTCCTTGGCGTGGTCATAAAGGAACTGGATGATGTCTTTCATGTCCTTCTCCGAAATTTCTCCAAAGGTCTCGCCCGGGTGCTCGTCCGCCTTCTTCTCAAAGTAACGGTCCCACTGCTTCATGGTCTTCGACATCGGGGTCAGCTCCCCGCCCTCAGACCCCTCGCTGTGGCATTCCTTGCAGCTGTTCTTGTACAGGTACTTCCCCTTGCGGGCGTTGCCGCCCTCAGCCCCCAGGGCCAGCGTGGCCCCGGCCGTCAGGGCCAAGCCCAGTAGTCCAATCATTCGTAGCTTCATTGCGCTTCCTCTCTTCTTTTGGTGTTTGGTTTCGTTGCATTCAGTTCGGAAGCCCCGTCCTGAATGCCGCGTATTAGGAGAGGTAATCCTGGAGCAGTGCCACCATAAAACAAGCTGATGGGCCGTATCGTAACATTTATTAATATGAAGAGGTATTAAGATTAGGATACCTTATCCGTCCGATCAGCCCGTTTTACGGATTCCTAAAATGTGGGGTGGCCGCCTTGCGAGGCCGGGGCCTGGCAGCCAGTCCATGGACGGCAAAACACCCGGGGTCCCCCCGGGAGGGATCAATCACTCAATCTCGATCCTGCGGAATTCCAACAGGCCGTTTTCCCCCTGGATGCCGATATGGCCGGCCAGGTTCTCAATGCCGATGGCCAGGGTCACCAGGGTGCCGTTGAGCCGGACCGCGATGGTCTTCCCCTGGCAGGAGATTTCCATGACATTCCAGGCCCCCGCCGGGAGATAGGCCCCGCGCAGGGCCGTGTTGTCGGAAAGGTGCTCGAAGGGTGGGGCCCCGTAGGGAATCATGCAGGCCAGGGGCGTGGGCGGCTCGAGATTGTCCATGCACTGGATCTGGTAACCGTTGTCCGGATAGCCCTTCTCGTCGTCGTGGCTGGTGGCCCCGGTCCGGACAAAGATACCGCTGTTGGCGCCTTCCTCCAGGAAGCGGAACTCCAGCCGCAGGGTGAAGTCGCCAAACGTCTCCTCCGAGCGGAGCCAGCCGGTCCCGCGGTTCACCTTCAGGCAGCTGTCCTCGACGGTGAACCGGCCGTTGTTCTCGATGATCCAGCCCGTCAAGTCGGTCCCGTTGAATAATGGCCGGGCGCCGGAGGCCAGGGCCGCAGCGAACAGGGAGCAGAGAAGTGACAGGAGCAGGGGGCCTTTTGGAAATTGCATACCCCGGATTTTGCACCCGCAGGCCGGTCGGTCAATGGCGATAGACCGGATGCGGCAGGCCAGCAAAACTTAGGGTGTTAACCTTATCCGCTTCAAAATATTTTATCAAAAGAAAAGATTGTCGGGAAAGGCGGGAAATATAGTATGAAATGCGTGAACTCTCTCGTATTAAACACTCTCACCGACCCTGTCTCTCTGACCCGATTACCCCACTACTGCCTGATTCCCTAGGCCAACGGGCCATCCTGGCTGAAGCAGGGAGGGACCCTCCCGGGAAATTCCGGATGTGTGCCGAGCGTGGTGCCATTCCGGCCGTTCCGGGGACTCCCGTCCCTTACGCCTCAATAGGGGAAACTCCTGTTCAGGCTCCAGCCAGTGATGTTCCCGTACAGGGAGTTCACCACCGGGTAATCCGCATCAATCAACCCGCTCACCTTAAAGGAGAAAACCAATGACTACATATTTGCACCCGGGCGTGTACGTGGAGGAGATTCCCAGCGGAGTACGCCCCATCGAGGGCGTTTCCACCTCAACCGCGGCCATCCTGGGATACGCCGCCAAGGGTCCCGTGGGGGAACCGGAATTGATTTTCAAATGGGATGACTACGTCCAGCAATATGGAGGCATCCGGGACCTGCCCGCCGGTTCGGTCGATTCCATGGGATACTCCGTTTCCGCCTTTTTCCAGAATGGCGGCCGCAAGGCCTACATCGTCCGCCTGGCGGTGGACGCCGATGCCGCCTTCAGCGCCCTGCCGCTGCCGTCGACTCCCGACGATGACATGGTCCTCAAATTCGAGGCCGTCAATGAAGGGACCTGGGGCGACAACCTGGCGGTGAGCCTGGTCCAGCAGGCCGACCAGGCCGACGGTCATGACCAGTTCACCCTGGTCGTCTCCCAGATGGTCGACGGGCTGGCCCAGCCGCGGGAGCAATTCAGCAACCTGACCTTCGTGGAGGGGCACTCCGGCTACATCAAGGACAAGGTCAACGGGAACTCCTTGCTGGTCAAGGTGGACCTGGTGGAGTCGGACGACAGCGCATTCCTGCGCGGCACCGCCATCAGCGGAGACTTGAAAACGCTGGTCCCGACCGTCCTCAACGGGAAAACGCTGAGCGTGGTCGTGGACGGGGGCAGCGCCGTGAATGTCGCTTTTGCGGCCGGCCGGTTCACGGCCGGATCGACCCTGGCCCAGGTCGCCGAAGCCATCCAGGACAAGGTCCGGGAGGGAAGCGGCGTCGCCTACGAGAACTTTACCGCCGTGGCCAGCAACCATCGACTGGTCCTCACCTCGGGGAGCCGGACCGCGGCCTCCGCGGTGACCGCCACCGGCGGGGACGCGGCTGCGGAGCTGAACTTTGCCGCCAACAAGGGTGGGACTGCCGTGACCGGGGCCGGCTGGCTGGAACTGGCCTTCACCCCCAATTATCCGGCCTACAGCCTCAGCGGGGACCTTGCAGGCCTCGACCTGACCAGCCTGAACAGTACGGGGATGAAAGTCACGGTCGACAGCACGGACCGCACGGTGACCTTTGGCGCCTCGGATTTTGATTCCTCCAGCACCCTGGCCGATGTGGCGGCCAGGATCCAGGAGGATGTCCGCGGCAGCACTTCCAACCGCCATACCCGCGATTTCACCGCCACGGTGGATGACGACACCATTCGTCTCGTCTCCGGCGGCGGCGAATCGGATTCCTCCGTCGTGGTAGCCGGGCCGGGATCCGGAACCAACGCGGCTCCGCTCCTGAAACTGGGCGGCAGCAACGGGGGAACCGAGAAAACCGGGCAGGAGGCCATGCTGGAGCTTTTGGCCGACGACGGGATCGAGGCCACCTTCCTGGGCGGCAATGACGGGGACGAGCCGGGAATCGCGGATTACCAGGGGAGTTTCCAGAAGTTCCGCAAGATCCGCGATGCCTCCATCTTCCTGCTTCCGGGCCAGGTCTACGCCGATGCCGGGAAGTCCGTCATCGACGCCGCCATCAGCCATGCCGAATTCATGAAAAACCGGATGGTCATCGTCGATCCGCCGGACGGTACGGAGCTGGTGGCGCCTACCGACGTCAGCAAGCTGGGACTCCCGACCAGCACCTACACCGTCCTCTACTACCCGTACGTCAAGGTCCGCAATCCGTATTATGACGAGGAAAAGCGGCCCGACCGGGCCAAGACCGTCCTCGTTCCGCCGAGCGGTTTTGCCGCCGGCATCTGGGCCCGGACCGACGGGCGCCGCGGGGTCTGGAAAGCGCCGGCCGGGGTGGAAACCTCGCTCTCCGGGGCGGACAGCCTGGAGTACGTCGTCGGCAACGACGAACAGGACCAGCTGAATCCGCTCGGCGTGAACTGCATTCGCCAGCTCCCGGTGGCCGGCCTGGCCGCCCGGGTCATCTGGGGATCGCGCACCCTGGCCACCCGGGCCGATCCGGAGTGGCGCTACGTGCCGGTCCGCCGGACGGCCATGTTCATCGAGGAAAGCATCTACAACGCCATCCACTGGGCCGTCTTCGAGCCCAATGACCATCCGCTCTGGTCCAGCCTGCGGGTCAATATCGGGTCCTTCATGAACGGTCTGTTCCGGGCCGGCGCCTTCCAGGGCAAAAAGGCCTCCGACGCCTACTTTGTCCGTTGCGGACTGGGGGACACCATGACCCAGGGCGACATCGACCGCGGCCAGGTCATCGTCATCGTCGGCTTCGCTCCGCTCAAGCCGGCCGAGTTCGTGATCGTCCGCATCCAGCAGAAGGTCCAGCAGCAGTAATCCAGAATTCTCAAAACCAAGTTTAAAGAAAAGGAGCTAAAGAAATGGCAGCACCTACATTCACGGTTAATGCCGAGCGATACGATCCGTATCGAACTTTCAAATTCCAGGTACTCATTGACGGCCAGGTCGTGGCCGCCTTGACCAAGATGGGCAGCCTCAAGAAAAGCACCGAGGAGGTCCGCTGGCGGGCCAGCAACGATCCCTCTCACGAACGCGTCATGCCGGGAGGCACCAAGTACGAGGCCGTGACCCTCGAGCAGGGCCTGACCCACGACCCGGTCTTTGAAAACTGGGCCAACCTGGTCAACAACATCGAGGGGGACGGCGCCATCAGCCTGAAGAACTTCCGCAAGGACGTGGTCATCAATGTCCTCAACCTGCAGGGTCTAGTGGCAATCTCCTACAAGTTGTACCGGGCCTGGGTTTCCGAGTACCAGGCGCTTCCCGATCTCGACGCCAACTCCATGAACACGGTGGGGATCCAGACCATAACCCTCCAGCACGAGGGCTGGGAACGGGACACCAGCGTGGCTGAACCGACGGAGAGCTAACCCATGCTTCTGCCTGGGGGATTGTTCCTGCAGGACCGACTGCGCAGGGATTTCCGCTTCAGGCCCATGACCGGGCAGGCGGAAATGTCCCTCGCCGAGTCCGTGTCCTCCTCCGCCAGCTTGCCGGAGCGGGTCACGGGCTGCCTCGCGGTGGTCCTGGAATCGGTCGGTGAGCAGGCCGCAGACGCGGACCTGGTCCGCTCCCTGACGGTTCCCGACCGCCAGTTCCTGATGCGCCTGTTGGGGATCCGTCTGGGATCCGACCGGATCTGGCTGACCCCGTCCTGCAGCCATTGCGGCAAGGCCTTTGATGTCCCGGTGACCCAGTCGGAGCTGCCGGTCAAGCCGCCGGGGGAAGGCTTCCCGGAGGCCACCGTCGAGACTTCCCTGGGAAATATCCGGGTCCGGGTCCCGGTCGGCCGCGACCAGGAGGCCATCGCCGGAATCAGCGATGCGCAGGAGGCGCGCAAGGTCCTGGCCCGATACTGTATTGTCGACGCCGAGTTGATGAACCGGCGGGTCGTCAAATTGACCGAGACCGACCTTCTGGCCATCGAGGCCGCGGTTGAGCGGATCAGCCCGGAGCTGACGGTCAGTGTCCGGGCCGACTGCCCGGAATGCCGTTCCCCCCAGTCCGTTCCGGTCGATCCCTACCAGTGCCTCCGGTGGAACTTCAGCGGCATCTTCGAGGAGGTCCATACCATCGCCTCCGCCTACCACTGGAGCGAATCCCAGATTCTCTCCCTGACCCGGAGCCGCCGCAAGCGTTACCTCTCCCTGATCCGGTCGCGGTCCCGCGGCTCCAGCCGGGCAGTCTCCTGAGTGAACGGGAAATTGTATGAGTTTTTTAGCTACCATCATCAAGGATTCCCGGCCCCGGCCACCAATGCCGGTGCGGGCCATGGCCATACCGGCCCGGTCCGTCGCCGATGTCCCTCCGGCGGCACCCCCCGCATCAGCTCCGAGCCCGGTTTCAGCCGGACCCGGTCCAACCCCTGCGGCCCCGGAGCCGGCAGCATTCCCGCCAAAGGAGCACGTCCCGATCGAGGCATCTCAACCAGCACCGCCGGAAATTTCCATGTCGCCGGAAGCGTTGTCCATGAACAGACCGGAGCAATCAGAGGCTGCTGGATCCCCGCCGGAGGAAATGAATGTGGAAGCCGGCCCGCATTCGGGTCCCGGGCCAGCGCCATCCGACTTTCCCAATTTAGGCGGGGAACCCCCGCTGGCCGATGCCCCGGACATGGAATCTGGTCCCCAAGAACGGCCTGTCGGGGATGAGGATTATATCGTCCAACTTTCGCCGGAGTCGGCCACTACGCCGCCGCAACCACCCGAACCGCCGGAGCTGCGGACGGATCGCCATTTCCGCCCGGAATTCGATCACCCGGACCAGGAACTGGAACAGCAGGAAGTTCTTCCCGCAGCCCGGGATTCCTTCGATGAGCGGTTCGGGGGACCGGAACCGGCCGGGGCCGGGGAAGAAGGCCAGGACGAATCCCGTGCGATCCCGGACCCCGCACCCAGCCCGGAGCGTCCCGGCTGGCTGGACGAGCTGGAGCAGGCTGTGCCCTGGCGTGACAGGGATCCGGGGCCGGACGACTCCACGGATCAACCGGTTTACCCGGTCGACCAGCCGCAGATAGCCAGGCAGCCGGCGCCCGAACCCAGTGTGCAGATCGGCCAGGTGGAAATCCAGGTCGAGGCACCGCCAGCTCCGCCGGCCTCTGCCCGGATCCGGCCCAACAATGCCGGCATGGCCAGTCGCCGCTACCTGAGGGGGTTATAGATCATGGCCCTACCAGTCAGCGCCATTTCGCAAGCCTGCCGCTCGGTCCGGGATTTCCTCGACGACCAGTTGGGCGGGGACAGCGACAAGATTGAAGTCCTCCTCGGGACTCCCGCCGCCGCGGCCGAGAAGCTGGCCGCCGACAGTTCGGGCCTGCACTGGCTGAACCTCTTCTTTCACCGGATCACCCCGTCGGGATTCGAGGCCGCCATCACGCCGGGCGATCCGTGGCGGATCCGTCTCCACTGCCTGGTCACCGCCTTTGCCAACAGCGGCGCCGATGACGGAATCAGCAGCGGGGAAAACGACCTGCGCCTGCTGGGCGATGTGGTGCGCCTGTTCCATGAGCATCCCATCCTCGCAAATGTCGACGTGGAGGGCCAGCCGGTGCGGCTACAGGCAATCTTCAATCCCCTCGAACTTGAAGAAATCAGCCAGCTCTGGGGAACCCAGGGCGATGTTCCGTACCGGCCCTCGGTCCTTTATCAATTCACTCTTGCGCCCGTGGTCCCGGCCACGCCCGCCGTCAAGCCGGGCCGGGTGGCGGCAGTCGGCAGCGAGGTCCGGGCCACCATGGAGGCCCGGCACGCCTCCTTCAGCGGGGATCCGGAAACCCCGCCCGTGCTGGTCGGCGAGGTCGACATCAACAACCCGCACTGGGCCCCGAAGATCTGCTTCCTGCAGGACGGGACCTGCCGGCAAAGTGTCATCATGGAGCTGGGCAGCGGGGAACTGGCCGCCTTCCAGCCCAAGGTCTGGATTGCCGGCGACAGCAGCGCCACCGTCAGCCTGAACTGGGAAGTCTGGGACAGCGGCAGCGGATGGAGCGAAGGCCCGGCCGTTGCCGGGGATCATCCCCCGTTCTCGGGGAGGATTGATCCTGAAAATCCCCCGACCGGAACAGACCTTGCCTCCCTTCCGGGAATCACCCCTCCCTTCGACGACCATGCCGGGCAGGCGGTCCTCTACGCGACGCGGACGTATCGGATAGGCAATGACAAACGGGACCGGGTGGTGCGCAGCAATCCGCTCCTGATCACACTTTACGAGGGTGGGGGAGCCTAGGTGATGCACCAATTGAGCAGCCAGTACAAGGATGCCCTGGCCACCGAGTGGCAGCGGGTGGGCATGCTGGCCCAGTGCCTCGCGGCCAACCGCCAGGGACATGATGTCGGGCAGGAAGACCTGGACCGCCTCCGCCAGCTGCAGGAGCTTGTCGAGAAGGGCCGCCTGAACGGGTCCTGGTCCCGCCTGGTTTCCGTTTCCCTGAGCCCGCTGGAGTTCGATGTCCTGGCCTGCGTCCTGGCCCCGGAGGTCGAGCCCCGCCTGGGCTGGCTCTACCAGTCCCTGCAACCGGGCGTTTCACACCCTTACGCCACGCCGGCCCTCCTGCATGACCTGCTGGCCCTGGAAAGCTCCGAGATGGGGGATTTGTACCAGGTCCTCGACCACAGCGGCCGACTGCACACCAGCCGCCTCATCGAGTATGACCGTCTCGAGACCTTTCAGCCGGTCAAACCCTTTCCCGGCGTCGCCGCCCTCCTGCTGGGACACGGGCAGGAGCCGGATCCCCCCGGCGCGACCCGTGTGGTCAGCGATGCCGGTTGGGAGGACCTGGTCCTGCCACCGCAGCGCCTGGCCATGCTCCATGAATTCCTGCACTGGGTCCGGCAGCGGGAAACAGTCGTCAAGAAATGGGGCGGCAAGGACGTGGGCGGCCCCGTGGCCCTGTTCACCGGACCCTCCGGAACCGGCAAGACCCTGGCCGCGGCCATCCTGGCCAACGACCTGGACTGGCCCCTCTACAAGGTGGACCTGGGCACCCTGGTCAGCAAGTACATCGGCGAGACGGAGAAGAACCTGAACCGGCTTTTTGATGCCGCCGACGGGCGGAACGTGGTCCTGCAGTTCGATGAGGCGGACAGCCTGTTCGGCAAGCGGGGGGAGATTCGCGAGGCGCGGGACCGCTACGCAAACCTCGAGGTCAGCCACCTCCTGGCGCGCCTGGAGAACCATCACGGCCCGTGCATCCTGACTACCAACCTGCGGAGCAACCTCGATCCGGCCTTTGTCCGGCGATTCCAGGTTGTAGTGGAATTTTCAAGACCGGATGAAAAAGCCCGCGTCGAGTTGTGGAGGCGCCTGTTGCCGCCACGGGCGCCCGGCCGGAAGGCGCTGGACATGAGGCTTCTGGGTCGATCCGTGCACCTGACCGGCGCCGAGATCCGGAACGCCTCACTGCATGCGGCCCACCTGGCCGCCGCCGAGGGGAGTGATCTTCGCTATGAACACCTTGCCTTGTCGGCCTGGCGGGAGCTGTCCAAGAGTGGGCGGGAGCGATCCCCGTCCGACCTCGGGGAGCTGCAGCCGTACCTCGGAAAGGAGTCGATCCGATGATTCGAATTCAACGCTTGAAAGTGAGGGTCCCGGCCTCCATGCGGCCGCAGGCCGGGCAGGCGGTCCGGCAGGCGGTCCGGCAGGCGGTCCGGCAGCTGGCCGAGGCCCGTCCTTCCAAGTCCCGGACCGTGGAACGCCTCGATGCCGGATCCGTCAAGGTGCCGCCCGGCACACCCGCTTCCCGGGTCTCCGCCCGGATCGCGGAAACCATTCAATCGAAAGTCCAATCCCTTTAAGGAGTCGCCCATGATCAACACCACCAAAGCCGCCCTCGTGGAATACGCCCTGGCCATTCCGCCCCTGATCCTGCAGTTCGAGTTCAATCCCCAGTCCTTCAGCAGGACCCGGACGGTCAACATCACCATGGGCAACGCGCCCGGGACGCGTGGCGGATACGATTTCGCCCTGCCCACGGATACGCCCCGGGTGGCCCAGGGGGCCAAGGTCGAGCCGGAAACCTTTTCCATCGAGATCCTCCTCGATGCCACCGACCGGATGAACGAAGGGAACGTCATCGCCACCGAGTTCGGCATCGGGCCGGAGCTGGACACCTTGCGCTCGATGGTCGAACCGAAGAGCCAGGGCCCCCTCGGGGTCCAGGTCCTGGCGGGCCTCGGCCTGGGTGAAGCCCGCGCCTTCCAGCGACAGGAAACCCCCTCGGTGCTGCTCTTTATCTGGGGCACGCACGTGCTGCCGGTATTCCTGACCTCGGTCCAGGTCGATGAGAAATCCCACCTCCCGAACCTGGTTCCCTACCGGGCCAACGTCACCCTCTCGATGCAGGTCATCGAGGGGAACAATCCCTTCTACGATGTCGAAAAGATCCGGCAGGCGGCCGGGGCGGCCCTGCAAAGCGGAAGTGCCATCGTGGATATAGCTGGAGGACTTTTCTGATGCTGCTGCCCAAATCCAGATACCGGAAATACGTGCCCTTTGCTTCGCCCCGGGAAGGGGTGGATCCCTTTCCCGGAATCCGGGCGCGACGGATCGGGAAGGCCGCCGGCGTCATCGAGCACGTGCTGCGCGATGGGGACCGGCTGGATCTGCTGGCCCGGCACTACTACAACGACGAGCGCCTCTGGTGGCGGATTCTGGATGCCAATCCGCAGATCCTTTTCGGCGCGGACCTGATGCCCGTCGAGGATGTGCGGGAATCCGCGGAGGAAACCGGGCCGCTCGAGGAAAGCCTGGTCGGGCAGGTCATCCTCATTCCAAGGGAGGAAGAACTGTGAACATCATCCTGGATATCCTCTTTGATATCAAGCGCGAGCCGGCCGAGTGCATCATCAAGCTGGGCGCGGGCGGGGATGAAATAGCCGACCTGTACCCGTTCCTGACCGAGGTCTCCGTGGATTGCTCCCGCGAGGAGGCGGCCGTGGCCACGATCAAGTTCGAGTCGCGGCGGGATGAAGCCGGAAAGTGGATCATCCAGGACGACGAGCGGCTGACCACCTGGCAATGGGTGGAGATCCATGCCGCTTTCGGCAGCACCACGGAAGAAGTCTTCCGGGGATATATCCGGGAGATCAATGCCGAATACCCGGACGATCCCGGAGCCGCCACGGTTGTCGTGGAATGTCAGGACGATTCCCTCAAGCTGGACCGGGAACACGTCCGCCGGGTCTGGGGCGGGGACGCCCCGACCAGCGACCAGGCCATCCTCATGGAGATCCTGACCACCCGGCATTCCCTGGCCCCGCATCCGGAGAACGCCTCCGGCCAGAGCGGCCTGGTCCTGAACCAGGACAGTACGGATATCCGCTTCCTCAAGGCCCGGGCCGAGGCCAACGGCTACGAGCTGATTTTCTCCCGCGGCCTGGTCTACTTCGGGCCCATGCGGGTCGAGGCCGAGCCGCAGGCCACGATCATGGTCTATGCCGGCAAGGATACCCATTGCCTCAATTTCAGTGTCAGTTCGGACGGCCACCAGCCGGACAAGGTCTCCTTCGACATGCCGGACGAGGACGGTTCCGGGACCACATCCGTCACGGTCGAGCCCAACCTTTCCGGAATGGGTCCCGATCCGGCCGACAGCAGTTCCTCCGGGCTGGAGGACTTTGTCTGGCGCCTGCCCCGGTCGACCGGGTCCAACGCCGAGGAGCTGACCGCCCGGGCCCGGCAACGGGCCAACATGAACGCCATGAAGGTCAAGGCCGAGGGGGAGCTGGACGGCTCGCTCTACGGCCATGTCCTCCGGGTCGGGGAACCCGTTCCGGTGGACGGGATCGGCCAGCGGTATTCAGGAACCTACTACGTGGATACCGTGCGGCACCGCTTCGACACCAACGGCTACGTGCAGGCCTTCAACCTCCTCCGCAACGCCTACGGGGACAACATTCAACCGGGGGGCAACGTCCTCTCCGCCGTATTGTAGAAAGAACGACTCATGCCTGAAGATTTACTCGCCCAAACCAGCCGCCAACTGCAGGAGAAAGCCTACGGGAAGTACCGCGGATTCGTGGTCGACAACGAGGATCCGCAGATGCGGGCCCGCCTGCGCCTGCGGGTTCCGGCCCTGTTGGCGGAGGAAACGACCGGCTGGGCGCTGCCCTGCCTGCCCTTTGGCGGTCTGGCGGAACAGGGTCTCTTCATGGTCCCGGAAGTGGATGCCCAGGTCTGGGTCGAGTTCGAGGGCGGGGACCTTTCCCATCCTATCTGGACCGGCACCTTCTGGCAGCCGGCCGCCGGCGCGCCAACCGAGGCCCAGGCCAGCCCGCCCACCTCGCGCCTTCTCAGGACCCCATCCGGCCACCTGCTCCAGTTCGAGGATGCCAGCGGGGAGGAACGGTTTTTCCTGCAGCATCCGGCGGGAGCCGAAATGGAGATCGATTCCGCCGGCACCGTGGCCCTGACCGACGCCAACGGCAGCAGCCTGACCCTGGATGCCGAGGCCGGCCAGATCGTCATCGAGGACGCCAACGGCAACACCCTGACCATGACCTCAACCGGCACCACGGTTGAGGATTCCAACGGGAACAAGATCGAGATGGGTCCCTCGGGGATCAAGATCAAGGGCCAGCAGATCGTCATCGAGGGATCCCAGGTGGCCCTCGGCGGGCTCGGGGGCGAACCGGTCATCAAGGGCATGTCTTTCCTGTCGCTGTTCGCCACCCATGTGCATCCCACGGCGGTGGGACCTTCCGGACCGCCGGTTCCACAAGGAGAGATGAGCAGCATGTCATCCGCTGTCACCACAACCTGAATACGAAAGGGAAATTGCCATGCCGAGACTTTCCGATGAACCCTATTTGAAATTCCCCTTGAAAATCACCGCCAGGGGCGCCTCCCTGAGCTCCCGCGCGGCGCATGTGCGGGAGCAGATCGAGCAGGTCCTGTTCACCAATCCCGGAGAGCGGGTTTTCCGCCCGGAGTTCGGCCTGGGGGTCAGGTCGCTGGTCTTCGAGCCCAACAGCCCCTCACTGGCGGAAGTGGCCAAGCAGCGCCTGACCGCATCCCTGGCCAAGGCCCTGCAGGGGGAAGTGAATTCGAATTCGCTCAACATCGAGGTTGAAGCCAGCCCCGAATACGGTGAAAGGCTGCTGATCCGGATTTCCTATTCCCTGGCCAAGATCGGCAAGGAGGAACAGCACGTTTTCTGGGCATCCCGGGGAGGAGGGGAAAATGGCCCGGTCTCCTGAACTGGAGCTCCGCTTTGACGGGCTTTGCCCGGATTGCGGAAAGCGTCACGTCAACCTCCCGGAAACGCTCCCGGGGATCGGGGACGATTTTGACTGGCTCATCCGGGACTACGATGGATTCCGCCTCTTCATGATGGAGGAATTGGCGGCCCGCTTTCCGGAGCGGCGCCGCTGGACTCCGGGAGACCTGGAAGTGGTCATCGTCGAGGTCCTGGCGGCCCTGCTGGACCAGCTTTCCGACATGGCCGACCGGGTGGCCTCCGAGGCCACCCTGGAAACCGCCCGGCGACCGGAATCGGTGCGCCGCCTGCTCCGCATGATCGGCTATGATGCCGTCCACAAGGCGGCCAACGCGGGCCAGATCGGGGAAGGTCTGGAGACAGGCGAGGCGATTCGTCAACTGGAACAGCTCTGGCTGCGCAATCCCCATCTCATGGACAGCGCGCGCACTGCCGGACCGCGTTCCATCCATACCCAGAGAAGGATGGTGGCCCTCGAGGATTACGCCAACCGGATGGAGGATCATCCGCTGGTGCAGCGTGCCTCCACCCGCCTCAAGTGGACCGGATCCTGGCACACGGTCTACACGACGGTGGTGCTCTGGGAAAACCAAACCCTCGATGCCGCCATCCCGGCCTGGCCGGAATCCCTCCGCGAACTTGTGGAGGCCTTTAACGAGGAACATCGACTGGCGGCGCCCAGGTGGGAAACCGATCCGAACATCCGCGTCCTGCTGCGTCCCTACCTCGACGCGTTCCGCATGGCCGGCCAGGAAGTCGTTCTCGAGGATGCCGTGCCGGTGCCCATCTCCATGGCCTTTTCCATCCGGGTGGCCTCCAACTATTTCCGCTCGGAAATTGTCCAGGCCGTTTCCGAGGTCCTGGGAACGCGCCCCGGCGGATTTTTCGAGCCCGGGCGCCTCAGCTTTGGCGAGGACCTGCACATCAGCGACCTGCTGCAGCAACTCATGGCCCTGGACGGGATCGACCAGGTCTGCGTCAACCGTTTCAAGCGCCTCGGCAGCCAGTACCCGGACCAGAGCTCAATCGGCTATATCGTCCTGGACGGCAGCGAAATCGCTATTTGTGACAACGATACGGCAAACCCCGGCCGGGGTTACTACCGTCTGACCCTGCACGGAGGGAGGAGAGGATGATCCAGGATAATGCTGACCTGACCCGCTGGAACCGGGCCGGACTGGCCAAGTTCCGCTACATCTCCGGCAACGCGGCCACCTACCTGGACCTCTTGCGCGAGGGCCTGGAATCCGGCTTTCCGGACTGGAAGCCCTCGCCGTTCAGCGAGGCGGTGGATGAAAGCGAAAAGGACCGTCTGGAGCGCCTCATCGACCAGTACCTGGCTGCGAGGGGCGACCTGACATGGGAAATTTCCCGCTCCTTCGCCCGTTGTGCCCATGTCCTTTGCGAACACCTCGACGCCTATGCCAACGAGGGCTATCTCCGCACCGCAACCCAGTGGGACAACGTGCGCCGCCTGGTGGCCATGCTGGATTACCATCCGGCCCCGCCGGCCTCGGCCGCAACCTGGCAGGTCCTCAAGGTCAAGGACGGCCTGAGCGGGACCGTCGAAGCCGGTTTCCAGCTCAAATACTCCCCGCCGGACGGCGATCCACCGGTCATTTTCGAGACCCTTGAGGACCTTGATGTGGATGCCGCCCTGAATTCCGTTCGCCTCAGCGGCTGGAACCGGGCCACCGGCAACCTGTCCGGGGCCACGTGGCTGATCGGGGAAGATGCGGATGTCACCGCCGGCCAGACCGGATTGATCGTGGCCGGCAAGAACGCCCGGGTGGTCACGGTCACCGCGATATCGGAACCGGACTCGGAAACGGGCCTGGTGGAGCTGACCCTTGATGAGAACGTGCCCACTTCATGGAAGAAGGCGGATGCCATTCTCTTGCTCTCGCCGAAATCTGTCCGTCGCCCGCGTTTGAACGGAACCGGCGTGGTCCAGCTGATCAAGCCAAGCGGGATCGTCTCCGGGGAAATGGTGGCCTGGAAGGACCGGGACGACAAATGGATCTTCGCCAAAGTCTCGGAAGCGGACTCGATGGAGATCGCCTTTGAAGGATCCCAACCGGAATCGGGGGACGTCCTGTACCGGATGGTTCCCGTGGAGGAAAAGGATTCATCAACCAACAAGTTCGCCTTTCCCGGAAGTTTCCGGATGGCCGCCCGGGAGTCGGGTGGAAGCGTTGAAATGATCGGCACCGACGCCATGGACCCGGTCAAGGACGACGATGAGGTGCTGCGCTATTACACCTTGAAGAACAACAGCGGGATCAGCCGGGTTTATCATGTCCCCACTGAGGCGGAACCGGCCGGGAGTGTGGCTGCAGGGGCGGAGGAATACGAGTTCGACGGCGATCCCGGGGACCTCAAGAGCGGGCAGTGGATTGTGGCCACGCTCGGGTCGGAAGACTTGCCGGGGAAGATCATCCGGATCACCGAGCAGGAGGACAGCTTCATCCTCAAGATCGAGTTGCAGGAGAAAAAGGAGAAGCGGGCCCCGTCCGGTTCGATCCGGGAGGAGGTCGTCCGTCCGGAAAGGATGAGCCGGAATGCGCGGCTGGTCCGCATCAGTGGACCCTTCGAGCTGGAAGCCCGCCCCGAGGGGTACGACCGCAATGAGACCGGTGTATCAGGATCCTTGCTACACCTGGATGGTGGTCTTCCCGCCGGCCTGGTCCGTGGCAAGGCGCTGATCCTCGAGCAGGAGAACGGGGAGCGGGACGGGTTCCAGAATCCCCTCAAGGTCACCGTTAAATCCCTGAACCAGGACGCGGGGACAATCGTGATTGATCCGGCCATCGCCTCAGCCGACGGATTCACCCGCGGCAATCTGGTCGTGCGGGGAAACGTGGCCCATGCCGGGCACGGGGAATCCAAGCCGGCCAAGGTTCTCGGCAGCGGGGATGCCAGCCAGTCCCACCAGGTCTTCCAACTCAAGGTGGACGGGATTTCCTTTGTCCAGGACACCACCATGCCCAGCGGTTACCGGGCCGATATCGATGTCCAGGCCGGCGCCCGGACATGGACCCAGGTGGCCACCCTGAATGATTCCGGGCCCGCGGATCCGCACTTTACGGTCCGCCTCGACGAGGACGGCTTTATCCGGATCCAGTTCGGCGACGGAATCAACGGCCGCCGGCTGCCCACCGGTTCCAGCAATGTCAAGGTGACCTACCGCAAGGGGAACGGCCTGTCCGGCAACCTTCCTCCCGACAGCCTGGCCAAGGCGGTCAAGCCGCATTATCTCATCGATTCCGTCCGCCAGCCGCTGCCCTCCGCCGGGGGTAACGATCTCGAGGACGTGGACTCCCTGCGGGAAAACGCCCCGGCCGCCGTGCTGACCCTCGGCCGCGCGGTCTCCCTGCGCGATTACGCCCGCCTGGCCGGCTCGCAAAGCAGCGTCTGGCAGGCTGTGGCCATTGAGAGGCCGGGCCGTCGCCGGGGCAGGGGACGGGTCGAGATTGTCGTGGTGCCGGCCGGGGGCGGCGGTATCGAGAACCTCAAGGAATCCCTCACTTCCACCATCCAGGCCCACGCCCTGCCCACCGTTGATGTCGAGGTCCTGGCCTACGAGCCATATCCCTTCAACGTCGCGGTGGAGTTGCGCATCCAGTCCGACGCCTTTGTTCCGGAAGAGGTCGTGAGCGCGGCCGCAACCGCCCTCGGGGATACCTTTTCCCTGCAGAACCGCAAACTCGGGCAGGACCTGTTCCTGAGTGAAATATACCGGGTCGTGGAAGCCGTGACCGGGGTCGAAAACTCGATCTGCATCCTCAATGCCGATTCGTCGGTCCAGCGCCTTGAATCCGGGGAACGCGGCGTGGTCTACCTCGATCCCGACCTATCCGTGATCGACATTGAATGGAAGGAATACGCGCCATGAGCCAGTACCCGTTCATCGAATCCGAGCTGGGCAAGCGGCTCTATACCCTCATGCCGGAGGTCTACCGGAACCGGGACATGCCGGACCGCGACCAGGCCCGTTACCTCGACGCCCACGGGCAGCTGCTGGACCTGATCCACCAGACCCTCCTGCAGCGCCTGGCCGACACCTTTCCGGACAACCCAGAGGATCCCGAGGCCCTGGCCTGCCAGGACTGGCTCATCCCGTACTTTGCCGACCTGCTGGATGTCCAGCTGGTTTCCCCGCACGTCGAGGGGCAGCGGGACGAGGTGGCCAACGCCATCGGCTGGCGGCAGCGCAAGGGTACCCTGACCGTCGCCGAGGAGGTCGCCGAGGCCATCGGGCATATCGAGCAGGGAGCTCCAGGAAGGGTTCCAGCGAATCGCCATGACCGCCCGGATCGGTTTCCCGTTCCGGAAGGATCCCCTGGTCACGGTTGATTTCCGCAAGGCCTCGCGCGCGGTCGAATCCGAACCGGGAATGGAGGGGGTCGGGGAGAGCCTCTTCCAGGGCCAGACCGTTTCGTGGCGGCATGCCAACCCCGGGGGCGTTCCCTGTTTTCCCGGCAGCTACGAGGACGTCTCCCCGCGGACTGTCGATGTGCGCACCCCCGACTGGCGGCGCGGGCATTTCCATCCGCGCCGGGTCATGCTTTTCATCCCCCCGCCGACGGGATTCTTTCCCCAGCAGCAGGTCCGCTTCAAGTGGAGCGAGCGGAACGACCCGGAACACAATGGTATCCATTTTTCACTTACAGAGGATGGCAACAGCCTCTCAATGGTAAATCCCTCAACCGGGCTGGAGGCCGCCAGGGAAGGCCTCAGCCCGGTTGGGGTGACTATTACGACCAGTCCGCCGGCCTTCACGGAGGACAAGGCCTGTTCAATCAGCGACCTGAATTTCGACGGGAAGCTCACCTTCACCAAGGGACGCCTGGTTCTCCGGCGGGTTGCCGTCAGGCACCTCCAGGTCAGCGCGCCGGCCGGGGTCAACGAGCTCGTGGTGGATGCCCGGGACTGCCTGTTCGGCCGGCTTGAAGTGGAAAAAGGAACCGTCCGCATCGAACACTGCACCGTCATGGAGCGCCTGAGCTGCCGCCGCCTCCAGGCCAGCGACTGCATCCTGCCCGATGACGTGGAAGGCCCTCCGGGACTGGAGGACAAGATCCGCGGCTGCCTTCGCTACACGCGGGCTCCGCAAAAGCTGCTCGACCTCCCGGACCAGCAGCTGCTCCGGCACAAGCCCAGCGTGACCACCCGGCGCCCGGCCTTCTATTCCTTTTCCACCTGCGAATTTACCGGGGACGCCTCCGTGTTCGGGAATCCCGGCTACGGCGTCCTGCACCCGGCCACCGCCAAGGCGATCACCCATGGGGCCGAGGACGGAGGCGAAATGGGCGCCTACCACCACAAGCGGTACTGTCTGCAGTCTTCCGCCGTGCAGGACAAGCTGCAGGATTTCCTGCCTCTCGGTATCGAGGCTGTCCTCGTGCCCGATCCCCGCCTGCTGACCCGCCCCCCGAAAGAGAATTCTGAAACCTGATAGTGGAGCCAATCTATGAAGACACAAATTTCCAGAAACAGCCATCAGCCCGATAAGCGCTACTCGGGCGTCTACCAGCAGCAGGGCCGCATGTTGACCGATGCCGACTGGGACGAGCTGGCGGAGATCGTCAAGACCCGCCTCGACGACGCCCTTCATGACGTGGTCGATACGGGAGCCCCCCGTGAGCGCGGCGTCCGGATCGAGACCAGCGGCGGCCAGGTCCGGATCAAGGGATCCCATGTCTACGCGGACGGGGTCAAGGGCATCGTGGCCCCCGTGGCCGGAAAAGCCGGGGCGGCTTTTTTCCGTTTTGACCAGCAGGAGGATTTCCCGAATCCCCCGTCGCCGCCCAAGGAAAACCTGATCCTCTATGCGGACGTCTGGGAACGCACGGTCCTGGCCCTGGAGGATGCCCATCTGCTGGATCCGGCCCTGCACGGGGCGGACACCTGCACCCGGACCCAGACCATGGCCCAGGTCAAGTGGTGCCCGGACGGAAAGGACCCCGAAACCCCGTCCGTCAACCCGTCCATGGGCGACGCACCGGCCACCCTCAGCCTGCACAAGAAGCGGGCCGAGAAGGATCCCTGCGATCCCTGTGCCGACGAGGTGGCCCCCGATGCCCGGATCGGCAATTACCTCTTCCGCATCGAGATCCACGATGTCAAGGGGGCTCCGGACAAGCCGGACGAAATCACCCTGAAGTGGTCCAGCGAAAACGGGGCCGAGCAGTACGCGGTCGGGGCCGAACCGGATGATTTCAAGACCGGCGCATGGACCTGGGAATTCTACGACCTGGCCTGCGACAAGCACCTCGGGGTGCATCTCATGAAGGAGTCGGTCTTCTCCCCCCGCCGGGGCCTGCTGGTGGCCGCCGCGGACGGGAATTACCCGGACCCGGCACCGAAGGATGACGACGACAAGGCCTATCCGCTGGTGCGCCGCTGGGACGGCTACGTGGTCCTGCGGCGGGACGGAGGTGGCAGCCTGAAGCCGGTCCTGGTCGACGGGAAGGTGGCGGGCCAGGACCTCAATGCCGGATTGTTCCTCTCCACGGACAGCGGCGACAATGCCCACGGGGCCATCCTTCCCGGGGACGGCTTCACGGTGAACCTGCAGAGCCTGACCCTCTCGATGGTTTTCAAGGAGAAGACCTGCGTTGCCGGCGACTACTGGCTGGCCATGGTTCGCGAGGGCTTCCATTCCGAGGGATCGGTTGTATTGGATTCCTCGCTACCGATTGGAATCGTCCACCACTACCTGCGCCTGGCCAGGATTGATCCGGACGGCAAACTGGTCCCCTGGCAGGACGGGGGAGCGGACCACCGCCGGTTGGAGTTTCCCCCGCTGAACGACCTGCACGCAGGGGACGTGGCCTTCGAGAAGCCCTGCGACACCTCCATCTACGAGAGCGTCCCGCCCGCCAGCATCAACACGGTCGCCAAGGCCCTGGCCCTGCTTTGCGATATCCGGGCCCGCCATGTGGGATACGAGAACGACCAGCTTCCGGACGTGGAAAATGTCAAGGAGGCGCTCGACGAGCTGATCAAGCGTCCCGGCGGCGGACGGTGCTGCAAGGTCCTGGTCGGCAAAGGGGGCGAATTTTCAACCATCCAGGAAGCCCTTGAGAAACTGGCCAAGCAGACCGCCCATTTCAACCTCTGCCTCCTGCCGGGAGAGCACGAGTTCCCGAAGGAAGAATTCTTTGCCAAGCTGACCGAGGCCCTCGGGGGGGAATACGGCCTCCACCTGACCGGGCACGGACCCGCCGCCACCACCGTGGTCATCAAGGAACCGACGGCCGTCAAGGCGCTGTATTTTGTCATGGAAAACCTGCTCCTGGAGTGTCCGGATTCCCGCAGCGGCCTGGCCCTGTCCTGCGAGGTCAACCGTCTCGACCACATTCGGGTGGAGGCCACCAACCTGGCCCAGGGGATTCCCGCCCTCAGCCTGCAGGCCACCCGGGACAACACGCTGAGCAACTGCCACATCATGGCCTACGACATGGTCCAGGCGACGCCCGTCCAACCGGACCTGCCCAACGTGGCCGGCTTCCAGAACCTGTTCAAGCGGGAGACCTTGTCCAACCGGAGCCGCTTCAGCGAGACGGCCCTGGAATCCTCCAAGCAACTCGCCCGGAGCAACCAGGCCGCCAACCGGCGGCGCCTGGCCCAGGCCCTGGCCAAGCACCGGGAATCCACGGAAAACCTTTCGGAGGCAGAAAAGGAAGGTTACGACCAGTTGGTCAAGACCCTCAGCGGACCTGTACCCAATGAGGCGCTGTACATGAAAACCCTGGCCCGCGACCTGGAGAACCTGCGCCTGACCCTGGCCCGCTCGGCGGCCCGGATGGTCCAGCGGCTGGCGGTTGTCATTCCGGATGCCCGGGCGGACTGCCTGCTGGAAAACAACGAAGTCGTCGGCCTGTGCAGCCTGTACGGCATGCCGGGGGACCAGACCGGCGATCCCAGACAGTTCGCCAGCCTGCACAAGGCCCTGAGCCCGGGGATCCAGACCGGAAAAATCACCTTCGCCCACACCGGCCGCACGCTCCAGCTGCGGAACAACCAGCTGGACCAGCTGGTCGTCTCCGGGGAAATGATCCAGCAACTACAGCAGGTGGCCGGTAACGGCGGCCAGATCCGGTCTCTCTTCGAATCGGCCAGGCTCAGCGACAACAGCTTCAGTTCCGGACTCAACCTTCTCGTCTGCGTCGGCAACAGTTTCACCGCGACGCGATTCGACCAGCCGTCGCAGGGAGACAACTCGGACCCGGCCGGCCTGGTCATCGGCGACAACGCGGTCTATGTCGGGACTGTGGGCAAGGCCGAGAACGTGGTTGTCGAGGGCGGCACCATCCGGGATGCGGAGATCCGCCTCTATGATGCCACCCGCCGCCAGCCGCCGGGCGCTCCCACGCAAACCGGAACCTTTCGCCTGCATATCGTCTAGACGGAGATGAATTCAGAACAGGAAACACTATTGAGTCAGGCCCATGCGCACGCATGCATTCATTAATAAATCCCGAAATCATCCGGCTCCCCGGGGCACTGCACCGGACCTGAATCGGGCGTTCGAAGGACCAGCGCCAGCAGTCCGCAACATTGTCCGCGGGCCGGCTGTCCAGGCCAAGCTCAATGTGGGGGCTCCCAGTGACAAGTATGAACATGAGGCTGACCGCGTCGCGGAGCAGGTCATGCGAATGCCGGAGGAGCAACTCGCGTCTACAACTGAAAACTTAACGGATCAAGAGGAGAAACTGCAAACCAAGGTCGACGTTGCCGGCCCAACAGCGATCAATCCGGGACTGGAGGCCGAAATCCACTCAATGAGGAGGGGCGGACAGCCTCTGCCACAGCCTGCCCGACAGTTTTTCGAGCCCAAGTTCAGCCATGACTTCAGCAAAGTACGTCTCCATACAGACCCGAAGGCAGCCGAGACAGCCGACAGGCTTCGCGCCCGTGCCTTCACCATCGGCCCCGACATCTTCTTTGCCGCCGGCCAGTATAATCCTTATGACCTTCAGGGGAGGAAGCTTTTGGCACACGAGCTGACACATGTCGTGCAACAGGAGGGACGGACAGGAAGAAGCACCCGGGATGCACCGGGACTCTCTGATCGATGGTGTCGGAGATCCGGGAATTCAGGACTGAATATGAAGCCCCCCGTCCCGGCTTTAAAGGTGGCTGACCGATCAGGCCGGACCACAACACCTGGACCGGTCGTGCAGCGCCAGCAAGCACCCGCGCCAGCCCAGGGGGTCGCGAATATGGCCGTGCAATACCTCCGGGGCATGGTGACCTTCATTGCCGAATTGCGGCGCTCGGTAACCCTGTTGTTGCAACCCCCGACTGGTGGCCAGGTAACAGCGGCCCAGCGCAATCGTGCCCACCAGATTTTAAACCAGGAACGCATCGAGCGATTGCTGCAGCAGGCCAGCACGACCTACAATGCCCAGGTAGCATTACTGGGAGGAAACGATCCACTGAGGACCCAATTTCGGGATGCATATGTTTCAGTTCTGAATGAGATCAGGCAGGCGGCAGAGGTTGCCCTGATGGTGTCCGAGCCGATGGCCGAAGCTACCCGGGCCGACGAACGGCAACGCTACGCTGCAAACATGGCGGCATGGATTGAAGCCAGTCCGATGACGTCCGCAGGTCTGGCCCAAACGACGACCTTCCGGCAGGCCGATGCGAACACGGGCCGGGCTTACGAGGCTGCGCTGGAAGCTTACCTGGACGATCTTCTCCAGCGGCTTCCCGGCCTGAACCTTACCCAGGCGCAGAAGGACCAGATTTACCAGCGCCTCCTGACCGCTCTGCGCCGGGCCTTTGTCACGATCGGAGCCGGCGCAGGCGGGGCAATAGACGTGCGGGGCATCTCCAATGCCGCAATTGCCGAAAAGTACCAGCGGGTGACGGCAATGCTGGCGGGCGGCCTCTCGAATCAACCGCAAATGAACATCATTACGGATTCGTTGCCGGTCTACCAGCTTCCCAATCCCGTACCCAATGTCAGCCAGCAGCTTGCGGCCAACGCCAACATCGGGAACGTTGATGTGAGCCATGTTCCCGCCGACGAAGTGGCCTCGGTCCGCTACGGAATCTTGCAGGCCGCCAATACCATATTCCCTGCCAACTCGACTGTCCGGTTGAGCAATGCCTACTGGCCGGTCACCCTGCATATTCGAAGCGGGGGCAATGTAGTGGATGTTCGCTACGAACTGGTCTTCGATGCCAATTCGAATGTCAGGGCCGAGCGCCTCGGCGCGGCACAGTCGAGGGAAACCGACCCGGCCTTCACACAGCTTGGCCTGGCCGCCAAAAAGGCGCAACTGGTACAGGACTTCGGACTGGCGGCCGTTGACGACCGGCCGGCGGCGCCCAACCGCCCGGCAAAGGCCTGGACCGGACCGGAACTTGACCAGGTAAAGGCGGCTTTCGATCTGATTCCCCAGAGGGACCGGGCGGCCTTGAACGGGGTGACCCTGGTGAGGGACAGCCAGGGGCCGGCCCAAGCGGGAGCGAGTGTATTGGCGGGCTTTGCCCACACCGGTACGAGTGCCGCCCATGACCAACCGCGGCCTCCCGCTCACAATCCGCCGCATATCCATTACTACGATGCCGCCTTCGCCCAGAATGCCGTATCCTCAGTCGGCCCCCCGGGGGCGACTGGCCCCGGAGGAGATTGGACCTTGCTGCACGAGGTCGGACACACCCGGATTTTTCAGGCCACCAGAGCAGCCAGTGCGGCAGTAACGGCTGCCAATCAACAACTGGTACAGGCGCAGCAGGCACTCAATGCAGCGCTTCGCGGCGTTCGCGTGAATCAGGCTCAACGCCAGGCATGGAATGCCTGGAATCAGGCAAATTCCACCGCCAATCAGGCGATTGTCGCCTTTAACAACGGCCTCTCATCGAATCCGCCGGCAGGCGCGGCACAACAGGCCCAATTGCTGCAGGCCGCTCAAGCCGCCGTACAAGCCCGCCAGCAGGCCCATCCGGGACTGGGAGCGGCAGGCCTGCCACAGGGCCTTGTCCAGGCTGCTGCCAACCTGGGTGTTGCCAACGATGGCTTGCTGACCGCCTCGATGCAAGTGGCCGCAGCCCAGGAGCAAATTCCAATATTCGTGTCACTGGCCAACCGATTCGGCTTCCATAGCTTCACCGATTACGCTCGTCGGGGAGGAAATGACGAGTGGTTTGCCGAGACCTATTCACTTTATCTGACGGATCCGAACCGGCTGAACCAGATGAATCGGAATATTTTCCTATGGTTCGAGGCGGGAATGCCGATGGACCGGAACTGGAATCCAAATCCCTGACACCCTTGAGCCGGCCCACGGAAGCACCGGACTTGAATTGTATCTTCAATGCGCACTCACCAATATCAAAAGCGAAACCGGCCCCGGGCCCAGGGGTCGCCCGGGTATCCGGGCCTCGGAGACCCAAGCCGAAGCGCGGTGCGCCACATCCTCCACGGACCGCGCCTGCAGGCCAGGGGCAATGGGAAATCCAGGGCCGCCGCGCCCAAAAACTCACCACCGGTCGTTCAGGAGGAATTGTCGCGCCCCGGCCGGCCTCTCGAGCCGGAAATCCGGGCCTACATGGAGCCGCGGCTGGGACACTCCTTTTCCAGGGTCCGTCTGCACACCGGCGAGCGGGCGGCGGAGTCGGCGCGCGCCATCGGGGCCCGCGCCTACACGGTCGGGAATCATATCGTGCTCGGGGAGCGTGAATCGGCGCAATCGGCCTCCGGACGCCGGCTCCTCGCCCACGAGCTGGTCCACACCCTGCAGCAAGGGGACGCGCCCATTCCCCGCGGGCCCATTCCCATCGCTCCGGAAAGCAGTGCAGCCGAACGGGAGGCCAGGACCGCCGAGGATGGAATGGGACCGCTGTCGGCAAGGTCGGAGGTCCCTGGCCCTCTGGTCCAGCGTGATTTGCTGGGCGCGGTGGGAGAGGCCGTTTCCCAGCCCTTTGAAAACCTCAGGAGTCCGCTCGACATGCTCGGGCTTCCCCTGGCCGCGGTCTTCGACTCGGTCGTTACCACCAGCATCGCCGGAGCCACCGCGATTCCCATCCCGGGCAACTGGCGCAGCCTGGTGATGCAGTATGCCGCCGCCAACCCGGCCGACGGTGTCATCCTCCTCGGAGGCCTGGCCCGGCTACCGAGCTACTGGGACGGTGGCTGGATCATGAACCTGCAGCCGGGGGCTGCGGCCATGACCCTCGACGACGACGTCTTCGTCTCCGGCAGCCTCAGCCTCGATACATTCGTTCACGAGCTGGTCCACGTCTACCAGTACACCCTCGCCGGCAAGGTCGGTTTCCTGGAAAGCTACTTTGGCATGAGTGCGGCCACCATCGCCTACCGCTGGGCGACCGGACAGCCGATCAACGCCATGAGAAGCAGCCCCCACGAGGAGCAGGCCTACAACATCGAAGCGCGCTTCAATGCGTGGAACTCATCCCCGTAAACCATCATGAAAACCGGCGACCAAATGCACATCGCCTACCCGTACGCGGTCCATTACAAGGAAAAGGGCGGAAATAACTCAACGAAGGGCAAGACGGCCATCAACCAGTTGCTCTGGGGCGACTGGGCCCGGATCGAGAAAATCGAGGGTAACTGGGTGCGGATCCGCTCCCGCAACCGGAGCGGCTGGGTCCGCCACGAGAATCTCCAGCCAAACCGGATCCTCGAGGTCAACTTCGTCGACATCGGGCAGGGGGACGGCTGCCACATCCAGACCCCCGGGGACAAGGCCATCATCCTCGACGCCGGGGAGGAGGACAACATGTACCGGTTCCTGCGCTGGCGCTTCGGGCGCTTCGAGCGCAAGTTCACCTTCGAGTCCTTCCTGGCCAGCCATCCGGACATGGACCACTACTATGGCTTCCGCTACCTTCTCGAGGACGAGAACGTCCATGTGGAAACCTTCTACCACAACACCATCGTGGAGCAGGTCCTCGGCGGCGAAAGCGCCCTCGGAACGGAAAAGAAGATCGACGGCAAGAAATACCTGACCGGGCTGGTCCGGAACCGCGAGGAACTGGAGAAAATCACCAGCAACCGGGCCCGCCGGGGCGGCCGCTATTACCCGAACATGCTCAAGGAGGCGATGGATACCGGCCGGGTGGGGGAGTTTACCGGCCTGCTGGCCGGCATGGACTTTGGCGAGCCCCGCTACCTTCCCGGCTACGCCCCGGAGGACAACCGCGGCCTGACGTTCAGGATCCTCGGGCCCGTCCCCCGGGACATCGGGCATGGCAAGCCCGGCCTGCCCTGGCTGGGCAGCACCGGAAAGACCAAGAACGGCCACTCCGTGGTCCTGCTCCTGGAAATCGGCCATGTCCGCATACTCCTGGGCGGGGACCTCAATGAAAGGGCCCATGAGTATCTGCTGAACCACTACACGGGCCTGGATCCGGAACCGAAGACTCCCAGCAAGCTGAAGGAACTGGTCGAGGCCGGGAAGAAGGTCTTCGAGGTGGATATCGCCAAGGCCTGCCATCATGGCAGCGCCGATGTCCTGCCGGCCTTCCTGGCCGCCACCAACACCCTGGTGACCGTGGTCTCCAGCGGCGACAACGAGCCGCATTCCCATCCCCGACCCGACACCCTGGGCATGATCGGAAAGTACGGCCGTTCCGACCGGCCGATGATTTTCTCCACCGAGCTGGCCCGGACGGGCAGCGAGGAAATCAAGCATCCCAACGTGGTGCGCCGTGAATTGCGCCAGGTCATCGACCTGGAGACGGCCATCCTGAATGATCCCAACGCCTCCGCCGCGGAGAAACAGGCGGCCGACAAGCGGCTGGAGGATCACCTCCAGGTCATCCAGCGCTCGGTGGCCAACTACGGCATGATCAACGTCCTCACCGACGGCGACAAGGTGGTCATCGCCCAGCGCCTGGAAAAGGAGCGCTCCAAGTCCCAGCGCTGGGACCTGTACCGGTTCGAGACCGACTCCCACGGGCGGCTCCACTATGTGGATTAAGCGGCCTACCGGGCCACAAGCGTGCCGGCTGTGCCGCCCATCCGGAGGATGAAGGCCTGGCGCCGGCCCGCGGCGGTGATTCCGTAGCCCACGATGGTTGTTCCGTCGGCGCTGATGGCGGTGGCCCGGTCCAGGACGAAGCCCTGCCGGCCGACGCCGTTGGCATCGAGCAGGTCATTCAGGTCAACCGGGCCCCAGTCGGTATCGACGGACCAGATACAGGCCCGTGATTCCGCATCGTAGGGCTCGGTGATCCGGTTGCTTTTCAAAACCGGCGGATCCCCAATCCCGGTCCGGCCCACGACAATGGTGCCGTCCCCGCTGACATCGGCCGCACTGGAATAAGCCTCCGGCTCGGGCGGGGGAGGGAGGGTCATGACCTTGCCGACTTCCCAGAGACAGGCCGTGTAGTTGCCCCGCTCAAGCTTGAAGGTGGCTTTATAGGCATCCCCGGCGATGTATCTGCCGTCGGCCGACACCGCCCTGGCCAGGCTGGAATCCATTTCCGGTGGATACTTCAGGGAAATGACTTTCCCGTCCTTCCACAGGGCGGCCTCGGTGATAAGGATCCGGTTGCGGATGTAGCTCATGTTGCGGTAACGGTCCAGGGCGAACCCGACCGCCACCCGGCCGTCATCCGAGAGCGCGTTGGCCTTGGTGATGTGGAACTCCGAGGGCATGGCCAGGCGCCGGTATTCGCCGTCCCGCCAGCGGTAGGACTGGCCGCGTTTGTTGAAGCAGACCGTTTCCCCGTCGCCGCTGAGGATGCTCGACCAGTAACTGTGCTGCTCCCTGATGAGGAACCTCCATTGCCCCTCGTCCCATGTGTAGATGCCGCCACGGTAGCCAGGGGCGCTGGCCAGCAGTGCCATCCCGTCATTGGAGATGCTGATGCTGGTGGCGTCACTGTTGCGCCAGCCTCCGCGGTTCACGTATCCCGGGTCCGAAAGCCTGCCGTTCTCCCAGCGCCAGATCCGGTCGCCGCTGACGCCGACCACGACGCTGCCGTCACCGGACACATCCCGTGCCTCGCTTACCAGTTCACCGGGGAGGACCCCGGGCAGGACCAGCTCGATCTCCGCCGGGGCCGGGCTGAAGAACCCGGAAATTCCCGGGAGCAGGATACACAGGCCCCGAAAGGCCTTTTGTATCCGGACCCTCGTTGTGCTCGAAAGCCTCACGACCCATACTATAGATTTGCTCCAGCTGAAATTCAATCCAAGCCTGAGGGTTGATGAGCAGAAAGAAAAAGCCCGTGACCCCCGCCGGCCATGCAGCCCATACCAGATCTGCCGAGGATAGCGCGCTGCCGGGCAGGTTCGAACGGCCGGTCAAAATTACCGTGACCGGTGCCGGAAGCATGTTCACCCCGAGGCTGGTCAACGACCTCCTGCGAACCCCCGGAGTGCGGGGCGGGGTGATCGCCCTGGTGGATATCGATTCCGGTCGCCTGCGGACCATGGCCCGCCTGGTCCGGAAGCTGGTCGAAGGGGTGGGGGCGGAAAACTGGAAGGTGCAGGCCAGCACCGAGCGGCGGAAGGTTCTCAAGGGAACGGATTACCTGATCAACACCATCGAGGTCAGCGGATCGGAGTGTGTGGCTTACGATAACGACATTCCGCTCAAGTACGGCGTGGACCAGTGTATCGGGGACACCATCGGCCCCGGGGGACTTTTCAAGGCCCTGCGGACCATTCCGGCCTGGCTGGATATCCTCCGCGACTGCGAGGAGTTGTGTCCCGGGGCGCTGGTTCTCAACTATACCAATCCGATGGCCATGCTCTGCACGGCGGCGGCCCGGACGACAAGGATGCAGGTGGTCGGCCTCTGCCACAGCGTCCAGGGAACCAGCAACCTGCTGGCAAAGTATGCCGGGGTGCCCTGCCACGAAATGCGCTGGGAATGCGCCGGCATCAACCACCTGGCCTGGTTCACGAAACTGCAGCACCAGGGCCGGGACCTGTACCCGGAATTGAACAGGAAATTCTCCCAACAAATCCGGCAGGCCCTGGAGGAGTATGAGGCCGGCCAGATACCGCCGGAATACCTGGCCGCGGACCGCCTCCCGGAGGACGCCCCGGATCACCGGCGGGACCTCGTCCGCAAGGACATGTGCCTGCACTTCGGGGCCTTCATTACCGAGAGCTCCGGGCATCTTTCCGAGTACCTGCCGTACTACCGGAAATCAGTGGAGGGACGGAAGCTCCTTCGTGCCGGATACGAGGGCGCCTCCCGCTTCTATGCCTCCAATTGGCCGGCCTGGCGCGCCGACGCCGACCGCTCCCGCCTGGCCATGCTCCGCGGGGAGGAATCCATGGACTGGGACCGCAGCTGGGAGTATGCCTCCTGGATCATCGAGGCCCGGGAAAAGAATGTCCCCTGGCGCTTCCATGGGAATGTCATGAACCAGGACGGCGGCAGTGCTGGGCGTCTCATTACCAACCTGCCGGACAATGCCTGCGTCGAGGTGGCCTGCATGGTCGATGCCAACGGCTTCCAGCCAACCCGCTATGGCGCCCTGCCTCCCCAGATGGCCGCCCTCTGCTCCGCCAACCTGGCCCTCTTCGAGCTCGGCGCCCGGGCCGCCATCGAGCGCAGCAGAGAGCTGGCCGTCCAGGCCCTGATGCTGGATCCGCTCAGCGCGGCGGTCTGCACCCCCGCCCAGATCAAATCCATGGCCCTGGAGCTTTTTCAGGCCGAGAAGGATTTCCTGCCGGGGTACCGGTAAGGCCCGGCCGCAACAGGTCCGGAAAACCCGGAATCGGGGGTCGGAAAGCCGCCCCCCAGCAGATCCTGAGGGGAAATTTTTTATGGTTTAGGCTGGACACCCCAGGCCAGGCTTTTTACATAGAATGTATCTTTCGTTTGTCATATGATATCGCTACCCGCATCCGGGTGGCGGACGAAAGTCCCAAGCAGCAATTAAATCCTAACAAGGTAACCAAGATGAATAAGTTAACGCCTATCGGCATGTTCAGCATAGCCGCTCTTCTCTCAATCGCTCCGCTTACTGCATCCGCGGTCGAGCTCAAGGACACCCAGGTTGTCACCATCAAGGCGGAAGTTCTCCGCGTCGATCTGGTGAACCGCCAGCTTTTGATCATGGAGCTCGAAGGTGTCGGGGCCGACAATTACGATCCGGCAGAAACATCGACCTGGCTGACCCGCACCTACTCGGTGGACGAGGATGTCGATGTTCTGAAATATGTCCGTCCCGGGGACAAGGTTGTCCTCGACGTTGCCACGGGCATCAAGATGGATATGCGCAAACCGAACAGCGACGAACTCGATGCCCCCTTCCAGTCCTACACAGTGACTGAGGATGAAGGGGTCCTGCAGCACAGGCTGACCGTCGTCTGTAAAATCATGGACATCGACAAGAGTGACAGCTACATCACCTTCAGGGGTCCCGGAGGCCGCAACTTCAGGATCGCCATCACCAAGGGCGACATTCCCAGCAATGCCCGGGTCGGCGACATGTTTGTCGTGACCTATGGCCAGGGCAAGGTCGTCGGGATTTCCCGTATGGAATAAGCCCCGCCGTTTCCGGAAAGGCTGACACGCCAAGCCGGAGACCAAGGCAGACTCAGTTTGGCGCGGACCCGGAAGGGGTCCGCGCTTTTTTTGCGAACCGGACTCGGGCTAATGATTTGAACTTATTTTCCGCGGGATTATTAGAATACTTACATGAAGTATCGATATTTGGGGAAATCCGGGCTGGCCGTCTCGCGGGTCTGCCTGGGCACAATGACCTTCGGCAACAAGGATTGGGGCTGCGATCTCGAGACCTCCAAGAGCATCGTGGATGCCTTTATTGACGGGGGTGGCACCTTCATCGACACCGCGGACCTGTATTCAAAAGGTGAGTCGGAAATCATTCTCGGCAAGGCCCTCAAGGGACGGGACCTGACCCGTATGGTGATCGCCACCAAGTGCTGGTTTCCGGTCGATGAAACGCCGACCGGCCGAGGGCTTTCGCGGAAACACATTGTCGAGGCCTGCGAGGCCTCCCTGAAGCGCCTGGACATCGACTGCATCGACCTCTACCAGATTCATGGGCCGGATCCCTACGCGCCCGTCGAGGAAACCATGCGGGCCCTCGACGACCTTATCAGCGCCGGCAAGATCCGCTACGCCGGATGTTCCAACCTCTACGCCTGGCAAATCATGAAGGCCAATGCCGTGGCCGAGCGGCGCGGCTTCGAGAGATTCATTTCCGGCCAGTACCTCTACAACCTGGTCCGCCGGGACATCGAGACCGAGATCATTCCCGCCTGTGTCGACCAGGGAATGGGCATCATGTGCTGGAGTCCGCTGGCGGCCGGGTTGCTCACCGGGAAGTACGAGAGCATGGAGGAAGCAGCCGAGGCCGACCGCTTCAAGTCCATGAAGAACCTCCTCAAGCGCTACGTGTTCAGGGAATCCATGGACCTGGTCCGGGTCCTTCGCGCCATCGCGGAATCGGAGGGCAAGTCCCCCGTCACCGTCGCCCTGTCATGGCTCCTCAAGGACAAGGCGGTGACCTCGGTCATCGCCGGGGCGCGCACCGTGAAGCAGCTGGAAGCCTCCATGGATGCCGGCGACTGGGATTTGCCGGACGCCGACTACCTCAAGCTCAAGGAGCAGCTGCCCCGCGACCATGGCTATCCGCACGAATGGATGAACGTGGCCCTGGTGCCCAGCTTCTCCCTGGTCGAGCCGGAATCCGGCCGTCCGCAGCGGTTCCCGCCGGTGGTGGAGTAGGTCCCCCCGGGCGCCGCTGTACGGTCAACCGTATCTCTCAGAAAGAGCCTTTTCATACCGCGGGCGATTCAACATACTCCATCCATGCATCCAAAGAAATTCCTCACGGCCAATTCCCTGGTTTTCCTTTCGTTCTGCCTGCTTGCGGAACCATCCGCCCTGGCCGGGACAGCCGTCGCCACTCCGGAAAATTGCCCCTCGCTCATTGTCGGCACCCGGCCGGAGAGTATCACCCGCGGCTTTGGCGGGGACCTCTTCATCACCGTGATGGGGGGAACTGAACCCGGTGACGGGGTGGTCAAGCGGATCCGGGACGAGGAGATCATCAGCATCTTCGCCACGGGAATGGATGAGCCCAAGGGAATCGCCTATGTCGGGGACTGCCTTGTCGCCTCGGACCTGGATCGCCTGGTCAGGATCGATGAGGATGGCAAGGCCACGGTCCTGGCCGACAAAGACCAATTCCCCAATCCGGTCCTCTACTTGAACGACGTGGCCGCCGCGCCGGACGGAAAGGGTGTCTATGTCACCGACATGGGCGACCGGACCGGCATGTGGCAGTCGGATGGCGTCTTCAGTGACTTTGATTCCGTTGATGCCAAGGCCATGCGCGCCGTGGGCCGGGTCTACCATGTTTCCCTTGAGGGGAAAGTGACGGAGGTGATCCCGGCCTCGCGGAAAATGATCAATCCCAACGGCGTCGGGGTGGGGAACAACGGCCAGCTCCTGGTCGGCGCCTTCTTCAACGGCTACCTGCTGGAATGGCGGGGCAGGGAGTTGCACATCGTCGCGGAAGGAATGCGCGGGGCGGACGCCGTGGAACAGGACAGCAACGGCAATTACTACGTCTCCAGCTGGAACCAGGGCAAGGTCTGGAAGATCAGCCCGAACGGGGATTCCCGCCTTATTGCCGATGGCTTCCAGCGCGCGGCCGACTTCCACCTCGACGAGGACCGGGGTGTCCTCTTTCTTCCCGACATGGCGGCGGGCAGGCTGTATGTCATTAAGCTTTAACGACATTAACGGGGGGGCAGAAACCTGAGCCGGTTGCTGGGCATTGACATCGGGGGGACCAAGTGCGCCGTTTGCAGCGGGCAGGCTGATGGAAGCGTGTCCGGGCGGCGGTCGATCCCCACCGGGGGCGGACCGGAGGAAATGCTGGAGCAGTTGGCCGGCATGGCCGCCGGCCTGATGGATGAGCAAGGAAGGCCCGGGGCCATCGGAATCGTCTGCGGCAATCCCATGGATGCGCAGCGCGGCCTGATCCTCTCGCCGCCAAACCTGCCGGGCTGGGACAAGGTACCCGTGGTGGATTTTTTCCGGGAACGATTCAAGGTTCCCGTCCGGCTGATGAACGATGCCAACGCCGGGGCCCTCGCGGAGTGGCGCCATGGAGCGGGGCAGGGAAGCCACAACCTGATCTTCTGCACCATGGGAACCGGATTTGGCTGCGGCTTGATTCTCGACGGCCGGCTCTACGAGGGGACCAATGGCAACGCCGGTGAGATCGGGCACATCCGCCTGACCCCGGACGGCCCGGTGGGCTACGGCAAGACGGGTTCGGTGGAAGGCTGGTGCAGCGGCGGTGGTATCGCCCGCCTGGCCCGCACCAGGCTGGAGGAACTCCGCTCCGCGGGCCGGACCTCGCTCCTGGGGGACCATGCCGACCTGACCACCAGGGCGGTTGCCGAATGCGCCGAGGCCGGCGACGAAACGGCCCTCGGAATTTTTACAGAAGTCGGCCAGCGCCTGGGAGCGGCCCTGTCCATGGCCATCGACCTCGTCAATCCCGACACCATCGTCATCGGAAGTATTTTTGTCCGCTGTGAGCATTTGCTCCGGCCGGCCATGGAGGCCTTGTTGGCCAAAGAGAGTTTTGCCGGATCCCTGGCGGTCTGCCGGGTCGTCCCGGCGGCCCTCGGTGAACGGATTGGCGATGTGGCCGCGCTCTCTGTGGCCGGACTGGCATTACAGAAAAAGTCATGAAACAATCGATACTGGAGGAACTGGTCGCGCGCTATCCGGCCCTGATTCAATGCCGAGCGGATATCGAAGCCGCCTACAGGCTTTTGCAAAAGACCTATGACCGCGACGGCATTCTCTATCTTTGCGGCAACGGGGGCAGCGCGGCGGACGCCGGTCACATTGTCGGCGAGCTGATGAAATCATTCACCATCCCCCGGCCGATATCCGATTCCGCGAGTAGTGAGCTCAACGATCCGGCCCTGGCCAGGCAGCTGCACGGGGTTCTCCGGGCCATATCGTTGTCCGGCCACCTGAGCCTGTCCACGGCTTTCGGCAACGATGTCGATGCGGATTACATCTTCGCCCAGCAGATCTTCGGCTACGGCCGGCCCGGGGATGTCCTCTGGGCGCTCAGTACCTCGGGCAATTCCCCGAATATCCTGCACGCCCTGAAGGTCGCCAAGGCCCGCGGGCTGGCCACCCTCGGCCTGACCGGGGAAGGCGGCGGCGAAATGAAGAGGCTCTGCCAGGTCTGCATCCGGGTCCCGGAGCGGGAGACCTACAAGGTCCAGGAGCTGCACCTGCCGGTCTACCACGCCCTCTGCCGGATGCTGGAGGAAAATTTTTTTCCGCAATCCGGTAACCTTTAGGAGGACAGCGGGCAGGCATGACCTCCCTGGCCGCG
>ENA-ORCW01000354-ORCW01000354.1-marine-metagenome-genome-assembly--contig:-NODE-354-length-34284-cov-4.306662_pt1 | contig 34284 bp, 27 predicted proteins | sample MGYA00237784_ERZ508517 | MGnify/ENA primary metagenome ERZ508517 (study PRJEB26187, sample SAMN06268979) | marine metagenome | isolation source: Tt ae E1 feedstock associated aerobic enrichment on... | reverse complement strand
CTGGTGGCCGGCGACGTGCCGCGGGGAGTTCAGCTCGATCTGATCGAGGCGGCCCGCAAGCGGGACGGTGCGGCGTTCAGGGAGCGGCTCGGCAAGTTCGAAGCGGCCCGGGATACCTCGACGCCGGTTGCGTCCTACGCGGAATGCCTCGAAGGGGGTGATGCCGGGCGGGGACGCGAGATCTTCTTTGGCAATGCGGCGGCGTCCTGTCGGCGGTGCCACAAGGTGCAGGGATCGGGCGGGGATGTCGGTCCGAACCTGTCCGCCATCGCGAAGGAAAAGGACGCTGCCTACCTGCTCGAGTCGATCGTCGACCCGAGTGCGAAGATCGCCAAGGGGTTCGAGACGGCCGTCTTTCTGCTCGACAGTGGTCGCGTGGTGAGCGGCATCGTCCGGGGCGAAGACGACGACGTGTATCGTCTGGTCGCAGGGACCGGCGAGGTGCTGCTTGTCCCGAAGGACGAGGTTGATGACCGGGCTGTGGGCAAATCGGGAATGCCTGCGGATCTGGTCAAACAGCTTTCGCGGCGGGATATCCGGGATCTGGTGGCCTACCTGCTGACGCTGAAGACGCCCGATACGTCCACGGGGGCGCACGGCGAGGGAGAGGGCCACGGCGAATAGTGCCGGTGTGGGATTCCACCTGCGAAAACAGCCCCGGGTGGCATGCTTGCCCTTACAGGCAAGCATGTTACCCCGAAGTGGATCGGCCTCTTGCCGGCTGCACCGGCCGCGGTTGACGAGCAATCGCGCGAACCGTTCGGAGGACCAATCCGCGAGTGCAGCCTTCGAGGGCAGGCCCTGGAGCGTCGCGAAGGGCGTGGTTCCAAGGCTCGATGCGTCAGGCTTGAGGACATTGCATGCTCGCCTTTGCGGGCGAGCATGCCACCCCGATCGGGGCCATGGGCGGCTTGTTCCACCGGTCCTCACGTTCGTGTGACGGGCTCAGGGGAATGCCGGCTTCGCGGGCGAAAGTCCTCTTCTCGCGGTGGCGGGAGTGCTGGTAAACTTCGCCGCTCACGTCAGAGCCCTTCCCGTCACGTCCCCCGGATCAGGGATTGATCCGGCCGGTCCGGTGCGATTCCACCGCCCCCCTTCCCGGACACTGTCATGAGCGCACGGATGCCGATTCTTGTCGCCGTTCTTCTCGGCGGCCTCTGCCATTCTGTCGATGCGTCCGAACCGGATGTCGAAGCGGTCCTTGCCCGCTGGGCGGAGGCGTCCCGCCAGGGGCCCCGGCTGTCTGCGGCGATCCTGAAGACCCGCTACGGGGCAGTTCACTCGGCGCACGAGCTGGATGCGGCTTCGGTCCTGCTCGGCCCGGTCGACGCGAAGATGCTGCTGGAGCGGTTCAACTGGAGCGGGACGACGTCACCGGAGGGCGTCGTTACCCTCATCGCCGAGCCGCGTGATACCGTCGAACAGCTGTTCTACGACCGACTGAAGATCACGATCGACGCGGCAACCTCGCTGCCGGCGTCGATCCGCTTTGTCGGTGCCGATGGAACGCCGCGTCCGGTCGTCATTCAGCAGCGGCGACCGCGCCCGGAACCGATGGTGCTGCCGGTGGCCGCGGCCGAGGATGATCGTCCAGGGGCTCCTGTGGTCCACACGGCGGCGTTTGTTCCCATGATGCCGGACGAGCGTGGTGTTGCGGCCGAGGGCGTCGATGTCGCGGACATTCTCCGGCGATGGGAACGGTATCGGCAGCGGAAGGGTGTTCGGGCCGTGGGGTATCGCGCGTCGTTCCAGACGGTTGAGGGACGGACGACGGTTCATGCGGAAGGGACGACGTTTGCATCGGGAGCAGGCCGGCTGCAGTCCCGTCGCCTCGAGGCCCTGCGGAGTGCATCGCTTCGTTCCACGACCGCTGCGGGGGTGCGTCCTCCGGTGGAGTCCCGGACTGCGATCGCATGGTTGTTCGAGCTGCCTGCCGACGAGCTGCTGAACCGGTACGAGTGGAAAGTCGTTGCGGCCGATCCCGGAACGGTTGTTCTGGAAGCGAAGCCTCACGGTGAGGCGAGCGTCGACCTTCGCTACCGGTTCCAGTTGTCGATTGAACCAGCGGCAGGCTCGTGGCTTCCGGACGGTGGTGCGGATCGACCGAGGGGTACCGACGTTCCGTCACTGCTTCCGCCGACTGTTCCCGCGACGGCGACCGGGCCAATCGACGCGACTGTCCGTTGATCTCTGCCGGTTCCCCAGGCTGCGATCTGCGAACCGTTCAGTCGACCGGTGGCTGCCAGTCTCCCCAGTGCTCGAGATAGTGGGCATACGCCGGGCGGTCCTCGGCCCGTTCCTGCAGCCACTGGTGGGCCTCGGCGACCCGCTCCTGTTCCTGCTCCAGAGAGAGCCGGCCGAGCAGGACCCGCGTCCGCAGGAAGACGAAGTAGGTGTCGAGCACATCGCAGCGGCAGTAGTCGTTGATTTCGGCGACCTTGCCGGAGTCGTACATGTCCTGCACCATCGAGCCGTCGATCCCGGTCTTGCCCGGTTTGCCGATCAGGTTCGCCAGCAGGTTCAGTCCACCCGTCACGCGGCTGGCTCCGAAGTTGCTGACGAGGTCCATCAGGTCGATATGTGCGCTGGTGTTGTAGCGGTTGCGGGACTGCTCGTAGCTTCGCGCCTCGACGTTGAACCATTCCGGGACGGCATATCCGAAGCGGTATGCCGAGAGTTCCATCACCGGCAGGTCGTAGCCGCGACCGTTGAAGGTGACAAAGGCCGGCCGGCCGTAGTGCCGCCAGCCCTGCCAGAACCCCCGCGTGATGACGTGCGGACGGAATTCCGGTTCGTCCAGCACGCTCAGGTCGATCAGGCGGAACTCGGGATCGATCTTCGCCACCGCGACGGAGACGGGCTGTACGAACGTGTACGGCAATACGTCGCGACCGGTCTCTTCGAGAAGTTCGCGACGGTAGCAGGCGGTCGCCTCGGCGGGCGAGAGATCCTGGTCCGGATAGCGGACGCGAGCGATCAGGTCGCCGTCCGCGACCGTTTCGACGTCAAAGATCAGATACGCGACCGTTGCGGAACTGTTCGCCATCGGAAGCCTCCTGCAGAGAGTCGCTCAGCAGCTCCAGACTGGTCAGAAACCGGACCAGCTCCGGACGCATCGTGGCGACGCTGATGTTGTTGTGTCCGTGTCCGTCCAGAAGGACGAAGCGTTTGGGGTACCCTCGGCGACAGCGGTCGGGGGCTGCTTCAAACAGGGCCCGGCCGTGATCGAGCGGCACGATGTCGTCCTCGTCTCCGTGGAACTGCAGCAGGCTCGAGGCGACCTGCGGGATGTGTTCGACGGATGGCCAGCGGTCCCGCAGCACCCAGCGGACCGGCAGGTAAGGGTAGTGCCACGATGCCGTCTCGACCATCGAGGCGAAGGTACAGTTCAGGACCAGGCCGGCAGCCGGTGTGTCGACGTGGGCGGCCAGCCGGGTGGCGACGGCGCCGCCGAGGGACTGGCCGAACAGGATGATGCGTTCCGGGGGAACGTCGAGCTGCCGGGTCGCATAATTCCAGATGCAGAGCGCGTCCTGGTGCAGGTGGGGTTCGGCTGTCACTCCCGGGTTGTCGCCGTAGCCCCGATAGTCGAAGTGCAGCACCGCGCATCCGAGCGAGAGCAGATCGAGAGCCGTCGGCAGACGATGCAAACGGTGACCGCCATTGCCGGGAAAGAACAGAATGAGTGGACCGTCCCCCCGGGCACAGAGTTCCGCGCCGTACAGCAGGCCCCGCAACGGCAGGCCGTCGGTCGCCGTGATGGTCACATCCTGAACGACGTGCGGGGGAAAGCCGGTTTGCGCGGCCTCGAGCTGCGCAGCCCGGGCCGCGGGATACATCAGGAATCGTTCGATCCACGTGATCATCGGCAGCAGGGACGGGCGTTCCGGTCACAGGGCAGGCCGACGGTCGGCCCGCTCGCTGCAGGGAAGCTTAGTCAATGCTGCCCGGCCTGTCCCACGTCGCGGTCTCTGACGGGGGCCGGTTGTCCCGGACGAATGCGGCGTTGCGGGTCAGCGATCCCGCTGGAGCAGCAGGACCGATGTGTCATCGTGACGTCCGTGGCCGTCGGTGAAGGCGTGTGAGGCATCGAACAGCGCCTGCATCGTCTGCCTGAGGTCATCGCCGCAGGTCTCGCTGAGCGTGCGACGCAGGCCTTTTTCGCCAAACTCGCGGTGGTTGTCGGCATCGGAGTTGAACGCTTCGGCCAGGCCGTCCGTATACATCAGCAGACGGCTGCCGGGCGGGACCGGCGTCCGGCAAACGAGATAGTCGGCGTCGGGCAGGACTCCGAGCGGCAGGCCGGGGGCTTCCTCGTCGCCGGCGGGGGTGATTTCGTTGGCCGCGAGGTCCTGCAGCAGGGGGACCGGGTGTCCCGCTGAGGTCCATTCCAGGACGTGGTTGCGGGTATCGAGAATCCCGTACAGCAGGGTGATGAAGCCGCCATCCTCGTTGACGATCGCCTGCTGGCAGAGTTCGTTGTTGACGTGCGCGACGAAGTCGGCGGTGTTGCGAAACCGGTTGGAACGGACCATGCGGATCAGCGTGTGCATCGTCATGATCGACATGCAGGCCTTCATCCCGTGGCCGGAGGCGTCGCCGACGATCAGCACGAGACTGTCATCCGAGATCGCGAATGCGTCGTAGTAGTCCCCGCCGGCGAGGGTGACCGGCTGGCCGCCGATCACGCGGATCTGGGAGGACTCATAGCGGGCGACGATGTCGTAGCCGTCCGGACTCTCGATGTCCCGCGGAATGATTGTCTCCTGTAGCCGCCGGACCGAATCGATCTCGCGACGGAGACGTTCGGCGATGATCCGTTCGCGTTCGGCGTGGGCCTGTCGGATCGCCCCTTCGATGACGGCCTGCAGGAGAAACATGAAGTCGCCCGCGCGGTCCCGAATGACGTATCCGCGCAGTCCCGCCGTCAGAAACCGCGCGATGCGGTAGACGTCGGACTCGGGGCAGGCGCCGATGATGGGGGGTTCCGGTGCCAGTTTTCGGGCCGCTTCGAAGATCTCGAAGGCCCGGTCGACACTGGGGGCGGTCGTGGTGAGCAGGATCGCGTCCCACGGTTCCCCGTGAGAGAGATGCTGCAGCAGCCGGTTCCCGTCGCAGACGATTTCCGCGTCGTTGCCGTTGACCCCCAGATACATCTTCAGCAGATCGGCCTGCGCAGGATCATCCCACGCGACAAGGATGCGCATTCGCGATCGTCCTGTAGCTACGGGTAAGCCCGACAGATCAGTGGATTGTTATGCAAACTTAACATCTGCTCGGGACCGGTGTCGCGTCCTGTTGAGGCGTTTCGCCTGACCCACCTGGCCGGTCCATCGCCGACCGGGCTGTAACGATTTGCCCGCCATGGGTTTCTCACCGATTGACAATTGCGGCATCGCGTGAGAAGAATCGGGAGATCCCTCAACCGTGCCGAATTGATCCCCGCCGCGTCCTCGACGAAATCTTCACACATTGACCTCGATGTCCGATCCGATTGCCTGGCTGAACGGAGCGTTTGTCCCACTATCCGACGCGCGGCTGCCGGTCTGGGATCTGGGAGTGGTTCAGGGGGCGACCGTCACGGACATGGTCCGTACGTTCCGGCAGCGGCCGTACCGTCTGGAGCAGCATCTTGGGCGTCTGCGGCGGAGCCTGGCGTCGGTCGGGTTCGAGATCGAACCGGGTGATGAGGATCTGGCAGCCATCATCGCGAGGCTGCTCGAGGAGAATGCCGATCCCGACGAGCCGCTTGCGGATTTCGGAGTCGTGATTTTCGTGACGGGCGGGCCGCAGGCGATGTATGCTCAGGGGTTACAGGATTCGGATGGTCCCACGGTCTGTGTGCATACGTTTCCGCTGCCGTTCGAGCGGTGGGCGGCGAAGTACACGGATGGCCAGACGCTGGTCGTTCCGGAGATCGCCCAGATTCCTGCCGGAATTCTCGATCCACAGATCAAGTACCGCAGTCGCCTGCACTGGTATCTGGCGGATCGGGCAGCCCGAGCCGCCCGTCCGGGGGCGGCGGCATTGCTGCTCGATCTGGATGGATTCGTGACGGAGACAAGCTCCGGAAACCTTGCCATCGTCGAAGGGGATCAGATCGTCGCACCGCCGGTGGGAAAGGTGCTGGAGGGGGTGAGTCTCGAGTGGGTCTTCGAACTGGCCGATTCACTCGGCCTGCACCCTCGCCGCGAGGACATCAGCGTCGAGCGTCTGATCGATGCGGACGAGGTCTTCGTGACATCAACGACGTACTGCCTGTTGCCGGTGACGCGCATCGACGAGAGTGAGATCGGAGACGGACAGCCGGGACCGGTTTCCCGGCGACTGCTTTCGGCATGGTCGTCATGCGTGGGGCTGGATATTGTGGGGCAGGCTCAAAACGGAGGAAAAGGATTACCGAAATGAGGCAGCTCAAGGACAACTGGGCGTTTTTTCGTCAGTTTCTCGAGGAGTTTGAGTGGACCGGCGCCGTTCTGCCGAGTGGACGGTTCGCTTCCGACGCCCTCTCCCGATTTGTTGCGACGACTCAGGCTCCACGACGGATTCTCGAGGTCGGTCCGGGGACCGGTCCGGTGACGCGTCGGATGGCGCGGCATCTCAGTCCGGAAGACCATCTCGATCTGGTGGAGATCAATCCCCGATTCGTCGACATTCTGAATCACAAGTTCGAGACCGATCCGGTCCTCAAGCCGGCACGGGACATTGCCCGCGTGCACTGCTGCCCGCTGCAGGAGTTCGAAGCGGATGCACCGTACGATCTGGTGATCTGCGGCATTCCCTTCAACAATCTGCCGCCCGATCTGGTTGCCGAGCTGATGGACCGGTGTCTGTCCCTGCTCGCCGATGGGGGACGGTTCTCGTTCTTCGAGTACATGTATATCCGCAACATCAAACAGGTCGTGGGCGGTCGCCAGTCCCGCGAGAAGATTCGCGGCGTCGGCCGGGAGCTGGAGAAGCGGTTCGAATCGCACCGCACCGGTACGGACTGGGTGTTCGCCAACGTGCCGCCGGCGTGGATTCATCACCTGCAGGCCCGCTCGGTCCCGGACACCCGCAACTGAGCCGGGCGGCCGTCCGACGGGTTCGTCGTCGGCCGAGTGACGTTGGTTCGCGAGTGAACGACAGAAAGATTCGTCTCGGAAAATGTCGATAAAACTGGTAAGAGACGCTGCCCGGTGCCTTGAGTGAAGACCGGGCTGCCCAGTTTTTCCAGACTTCCGTGACCAGGGATCTCGATGCCGGCCCGCACGCTCCCGTTGCCGACGCAGAGTTCGAAGCCCCGTTCGGAGCGTCTGCACTGCCTCGACTGGTTGCGTGCGTTCACGGCCCTGGTGGTCGTGGCACTGCATGCCGGCATCCCCTACATGACGCACCGGATGCCGGGCCTCGTCTGGTCGACGTGGGACAGCCGGCCGGATAGCGTGATCGATGCGTTCTGCTGGGCGGCCGATGGCTTCGTGATGCCGGTCTTCTTCGTCATCGGGGGGCTGCTCGCGGCACAACTGATGCGCCGGAAAGGGACCGACCGGTTCCTGCAGCACCGTGCGAGTCGGCTGCTCGGGCCGCTGCTGTTCGGCATCGTGTTCATCCTTCCGCTCGACCTGTACGCCTGGTTGATCGGCTGGGCGGGAGACGGCCGGATTCCGCTCAAGAAGCTGGCGAGTCTGAAGCTGGATCCGGAGGTGAGTGACGGCCTGTGGGGCGTCTCACATCTCTGGTTTCTGCAGTACCTGTTTGTCTTCTGTGCCGCGGCCTGGGGGATGATTCGACTGACCGAACGGCTGCACGCAGCCGATCGGGGTCCCCGTCGTGCCTTTGCCGTGCGGACCATCCTGCTGGCGCGTCAGTCACACCATGTTCCGGCCGGCCTGTTACTGGTTGTCGGCATTGGCGTCTCGACGCTGGCGCTGGCATGGGAACCGCAGGTCGTGATCGGGTTCCGCCACTCGTGGTGGCCGCTGCCGGCGAACCTTCTCTATTTTGTGCCCTGTTTCGCGTTCGGATGGTGGCTGGCAGTTCGGCATGAAGCCGGAAAGCCGATCTCGTCCGGGTGGGGCGTGGCGGGTGTCGGTGCCATGCTGGCATTCAGCATGGCGTTGCCGCTGATTCGCTCTCACGTGGTCGAGCCGACATCCGGGAGCGAACGCTGGTTACTGGCGGCGACGTTCGCGAGCTTTGCCTGGCTGTCGACGGTGGCGCTGTTTGGAGGCTGCGTGGAATTGTTGCGACAGCCGCCTCCGGCTCCGGTACGGTACTTCGCCGAAGCGTCCTTCTGGGTGTACCTGATTCATCACCCGATTGTGGGACTGACGCACGTGAGCGTTTCCCGCGTGGTCTGGCCAACGCCGGTGCGATTTGCCGTCGTGCTGCTGGTGGCCCTCAGTTTCTCTCTACTCACCTACGTGGCGTTTGTCCGCTCGACCTGGGTGGGACAACTTCTGAATGGCCGCCGCTACGGTGTCGAGCCTCGCCCGGTGCAAATGCCGACGCCGGCCGTCGAGACGCCTGCACGTCGGGCGGCGTGAGTTTCTGTGTCTGCATTCGACGCCGTGCGCCTTGCCCCGAGGCACAACCCCTCGTCCCGTCGGTGCGGATTCGATGGTCGCAAATCGAGAGAGTCGCGCCGGAAGCACCGGTGCGCGACCCGACGGCTGCGTGTCACAACAGCTGCGTGTCCCGAGCGGCCGCCCATCGAGTGAACGGCCCTCTCGCCCCTTCGCCCGGCATCCGCGGTCCGCTTGGCCCGATGCGAACCGGTTGGCCTGGTCCGTGCGGTTCAGGTGATCGGTGGGGGCTGCCTGAACGGCGTTTGCCGTGGCACCGCCTGCGGAGCGGACCGATGGGCCGGCATTCATGCGGCGGGATGCAGCGGCATCGTCGCGTGCGGGGTCACTGCTTCAGGCGAACCGGGATCAGGCGGCGGACGACGAGCCGGTCTGCGCCGAGACGGCGGTCGAAGCCTCTCTGTCCGATCACTCCCATGGCCCGTCCGACATAGGCTTCGAGATCGATTCCCTCTTCAGCTTCCAGCCAGGCCAGCAGTCGGCCATCGGGGGCGATGAGGACGTAGCGGGGGCGTCCCGGGAGGGCACGCTGCGCCCGCTGGATGATGCCGGCACCATTCAGCTGTGGAACGACGCTGTCGCTCTCTGCAGGCTGCGTGGCTGCGGGCGGTGCAGCAGCCGGGGGCGTGGCAGCGGGCGGCGCGGTCGCGGGAGCAGTCGGCGAGGGGCCTGCAGGGGCAGGAGACGTTGGGGGAGTCGGGATCGTAATCGGTGGGACTTCGCCTGTCGGAGGGGCCGGTGGACCGTAGGGAGCCGGTCCCGTTGAAGGAACGGGAATGCCGGTTGCGTTCTGCATCGAGAGCAGTTGTGCGTCCCGTTTGCTCGTTTCGGTCGTCAGGCGGATGAAGTCCTCGTACTCGGCGAGGATCGAACGACGGGCGTCGATGGCAGCGAGTCGGAGGTCGATCTGGTTGGCCATGGCGGGCGTGGCGATCGCCTGCAGTTCGGTGTATTCCCGGGCGAGGCCGTCCAGGTCCCAATGCCCCGGATCGAGTGACATCATGTCGGAATACCGGCGGTCGAGGTCACTGAGCCGGTCGCGGATGTCACGAAGTTCGCTCGCGGTCGGGCCGGACTGCCGGACGGCACCGGTCTGCTGGGTGCGAATCAGTTCCCGCTCCAGGGACGTCTCGACTTCACTGGTGACCGAAACCGGTTTGGAACTCGGTTTCTCGCTGTCGGTCGAGCCGTCGGCAATCGGCATCTGAGCCGGTTTGTCTTTCGTTTCCGGCTCCGGAAGCTTTGTATCGGGCGGAATGGCGAACGGGTCGCTGACCAGCTCTTCGCGGAGTGCCGGGTCGGTCGGGACGACGAAATCCCCTTTAATCCAGCGGTATTCGCGGGCTGGCGGCTTGATCTTGTACATCCGCACGGGGCCGCGATCGGTCTGCAGGGTCTTTTCACCCAGGATCGTGACGCGGTCGCCACTGCCGAGCTCGCGACCATAGTACGCATGGTCGTCGGAGAGCTGACTTCCAATCCGCACGATGGCGCGGGGGACGCGTCCGTCGTCGAGCGGGGGAACGTCGACGACCCCCTGACCGTCGCCGGTCACTTTGACGAGGCCGGCGTCGATCCAGCTGAAGCTGCCTGGCGGTGGCGCGATCATGAACCACCCTCCCGGGTCGTGACGATGCACCGAGACCCGGGTGCCGCGCTCGAGCTTGCCCGTCGCGTAGTACCGTTGCCCCGGGCCGCTGCGGACGACGATGTCGTCGGCCCGGCATTCGGCCTCGTAGGGGAAGGACTGAATCTCGGCGTTTGCGGTGGCGGCACCGGCAACGCTGATCAGCAGGACGAATGGGAGAGTGCGCATCGCGTTCGCCTCCTTGGAGGTGGCGAGAGTGTCAGGGAGTGGTGAGGTCGTGAGGCGGGGCCCTGCGATGGCAGGAAGCCATCGACCCCGATTCGAAACGGCTGGACTGTGGAGAGAGGGTGAAATACCGCATTGATCAGAATCGGACAAGACCGATCGTGCAGGGATGAAAGATCAGGAAGACTGGGAGGACGAGGAGGGACGCTGGTGCGTGATTGTTAAGGGCGAGTGAAAGCGATCGAGGGCAAGGGGTTACGACGGCAGGACGGTTGCGGGACACGGTTCGGGCGTCTAATCTCGGCGGTCGCGCCCGGTTTTGCTCACGTTTGAGGTGAATTGTGTCTGTCCGTTCTGTGGTCCGGTCGACCGTTGCGCCCTACCTGACGCCGAGTGGCCGGCAGGCGGCGTGGAACCTCGGCTGGATGATGGCCGGAACGGTCGTGGGGCAGGCGTGCTCGATCGTCAGCCTGCTGCTCCTGACGCGGGTTCTGGGGAGGGAAACGTACGGGGCACTTTCGTCGGTGCTCTCGCTGCGGTTGTACATGCTCGTGGTTGGCGCGGCTGGAATGCGGCACGTTGTGCTGCGGGAAACAGGACAGCGACCGGAGTCTCACGATTCGGTGCTGACCGGGCACCTGCTGATTACGGGGCTGGGAGGTGTCGCGATCGCGGCCGTCATTGCGGTGGTGGTCAGCCTGATTCCGATTTCGCCGGACGAACGCCAGCTGTGGTGGATCATTGCCGTGTGCAATATCGCCTCCTGCATGGGCATTCTCAGCTTCTTCGACGCGGCCCATCGCCAGGCAGCCGGTGCCTTCGTTACCGCACTGGTCGAGGTCGGGGGCCTTCTGGCACTGGTGCTGCTGGACCGGTCTGGACACCTTTCGCTCACAACAGCCGGAATCGTGCTCGGCGGCAAATGGGTCGCCGCGAATGCCGCACTTCTGGTGGTGTACAGCCTGGTAATTCATCCCTGGCGATGGACGTACACGCCAACGATTGTCCGGGAGATGTGGCAGTCGTCCCGGACACTGTTGGTATCCCGTCTGGCAGGGAACGTTCCGACGGCGACCGGTGTGCCGCTGGTCCGCTTCCTGCATGGTGACGGAGCCGCCGGTCTGATGGGGCTGGCGACTCAGGCGATGCATGCGGCGATGATGCTGGGGGCGCTGGCCAACCGCGTGCTGCAGCCGCATCTGGCGGGACGGTTCGGTACGCGAGTGGACTTTCGCCGGCGACTGGCGGTGTTCATCGTGCTGTTCTACGGCGGCGTCGCTGTGGCCGGGGCGGTCGGATCGTGGGCTGTCATCCATTTCTATCTGCCGGAAGACTTCGCGCCGGCGTGGGGGCCATGCTGCCTGCTGATCGTTGCCGGACTGGCGATGTCTCTGGCGAGGCTGTTGTCGACGTATCTGGTTGTGGCCCGGCGCGAGGGGCACGTGGCGCGGCTCGAACTGTGGACCGCGGGACTGTATCTGCTGATTGTTCCACTGCTGGCGCTGTGGGCGTCGTTCCGCGGGGCCGCTCTTGGAACGGCTGTGGCAGGGGCCGTGCTGATCGGTCTGACGCTCGTAGCGGCGCGATCCGTCGCGGTGCCGCAGATTGCGCCCCTGGCAGATGAATCGAGGGACGGTGAGATGTGAGTGGAGCTGCGGGGATCGCAGCGTGGTCCATTGCCTTCCGACGCTGCTGACGACGACACAAGCTGGAAGAACCTTTGGTGAGCACACATACGATCACTGGAAACAGGCCGGGCTCGCAGGCGGACTACCTGCTCCCGCGTCTTGCGCAGCCATGTGAGTCCGAGAGACTGTCGGAGACTCAACGGGCCGTTCGGGACGAGATTGCAGCGGCGGAGTGGAACTGGCGCTCGCTGCGGTGCCCTTGCGGCAGCAGTTCGGACCGTCCTGTCGCCGCAACGGACCGGTATGGTTTGCCGCTTCAGACGGTGCTGTGCAGGTCCTGCGGACTGGTCCGTTCGGATCCCTACCCGGATGAAGACGGACTGCAGTGGTTCTACCGGGATCGCTACCGTCGGCTGTACATGCCGACGTTCTCTCCGGAACTCATCTGGCAGGAGCAGCAGGAGCGAGGTACACGGATACGGCGTCGGGTGGAACAGACCATCGGACGTGTATCGAGTGTCTACGAAGTGGGATGCAGTGCCGGGGGAATCCTTGACTGTTTTCGGCAGCGGGGAGCTCGCGTTCTCGGTTGCGACTACGATATCGACTGCATCGAATTCGCCCGTGAGCGCGGCATCGACACGGTTGCTGGCGGACTCGATGCGATCTGTGAAGCACCACCACCGGAACTGATCGTGTTCTCACACGTGATGGAGCACATCGCTGATCCGATTGCCGTACTGGAGCGGCTACACTCCTCCCCATTGGGGACGGCGCGGGTTTACGTTGAAGTGCCGGGCGTCTTCTATCTGAGATCCATCCTCCGATATCCCGGGCGATTTTTTCACATCGCCCATGTCTGGAACTTCACGATCCAGACACTCGATGTGGTGATGGCTCAGGGGGGGTATCGTCGCATTGCCGGTACGCAACTCGTGTGGGGGCTCTACGAGCCGGTCGAGCCTTGGAGTGAACCGAACGTTTCGGTTTCCGCCCGGCATGCGGAGCGTGTTGCACAAGCGCTGAAACATGCGGAGACGTGGCGGCGAGTCCCGTCGCGGCGGCGGATCGTGCGGGAACTGCGCGCCCGGTGTGGAATGGACACGGAGTTCTGACTGCGTGTGATCGGGGAGGTGGTCCGATCAGCTGTGCCAGTGGGACAGGTCTCTGCCGATCATCGTCCCGAGACGTGCGATCTCTTCCCGGAATTCGTCCAGCAGCTGGCGTTTCAGGGACTCGTCGGGCGCACGTTCCTGCGCCGTTGCCGGACGCGTGTTGCTGCGCCGCAGGGTCCGATACAGCCGAGACTTGACGTCCGGTCCCAGCACCCACCCGGACACGTTCGACACCCAGCGCGGGGGATTGAGCAAGTACCTCTGAACGAATCGGAATCGGGTCCGTTTTCGCTCATTGATCCTTCGCAGGTCGAGTTGTTCGGGGACCTCGATGTCCAGGAATCGACAGACCCGGGCAAACGTCTCGGACGTATCACGTTTGAGGTCGTCGTGAAGAACGATCAGCAACCTGTCGTCGCCCAGATGCTCGCGGGCCCGCGCCACCTGAGAGGTGAATCGAACCGCGTCGCGATACTGCAGCAGCTCGGGAAAGAATGACGTGTTGCGGAAGTGGGCACCGGCAGGGATCTCTCTTCCATTGCGGCGGGCGGCTTCCCTGTCGAGTGCTTCGGCAAGTGTCGGTGCATCTTCGACACCTTCCCACAGGTACTCGTTGTGCAGCGCAAACAGCACCTCAACCGGGTTCCGAAGCATGACGATGGCCCGCGCGTCGCGATCCCACCGGGCGATGTTGCCGACAGCCTCGCGCGAGGCCAGGTTCCAGACGGAACAGTCCGCCACGTAGCGTTCCATTCGTGCACGCCAAAAGTGCTGCAGGTACTCGGTCGATGGGACTTGGTTCGGACCCGAAAAATCGGTCGCGAAAAACCGCGGTGGCTTCTCCGCGGGCACGAAGATTTCGGGATGCTGGCCCAGGTAGTACTGCATTGCCGTCGTGCCGCACTTGGGGGCACCGAGGAGAAACAGATTGGGGCGGCGGAGCGAACGATCAGTCATCGGGCAAGGGAGTCTCCTGGACGGCGTCGGCCGGCGTTCCAACGCGGATGTCAATGTTCCTGAGCAGATCCAGGAGTTGCCTGTCCGCAGCGGAAAGCGCCTCGTTCGCTGTCGTACTGCAACTGACGATGTCGGCATCCGGGAGCAGCCATCGGGCCGTCATCAGTGCCGATGATCCATCTCCGACGACGCATCGCAATGTCTGTCGAAAGTGCATTACGAAGACTTCGGAGGGCGTGTGCCGGGGCAGACAAATGACGGGAAGCGTCTTTCCGAGATCAAACGGGTCGTCGGATTCTTCGGCAGGATGGGCTTTGAGGCCGATTGTCTCGCCCGCAGCCGCCAGTGGAGCGATGATGTCCACATACTGTTGTCGCAGACGCTCTCTGTCCGGCGTCAGACTGGATCGTCCGGTAAAGACGAGGGTTGTGAGCTCCTTGTCGACCGGTGGAACCAGGTCGGCGAGCAACCGCTTGATCTGCGGCTGGTCAAACAGCTCTCGGCCCAGCGGTTGCCGTGGCGGGCGAATGGCAGGGTTGGCGAACTCGGGGTAGAGCAGACGTGCTTCGTCGGCATGGGACGATGTGCCGTTGAGGGGCAGTTCCTCCCACCAGTGCCCCAGTGCCAGTCGGCGAATTGCGGTGGGGATCGCACCGGGAACCGGAAACGGACGAATCCCGTAGCTGCTGAGCCCCTCGTCAATGAAGATACGGCGGGCGTCCGGACGCACTCGCTTTGCTTCCACGCAGGCTGCCTGGACGGAAGGAAACTGGTCGTTGAAGAACCAGATGCGATCTGGTGTCAGCTGGCGTACCTGGTGTCTGGTAAGTTGGATGTTGGTTCGTATCCGTCGCCATTTGCTCCAGGGAGACAGGCCCTTGAGCCGGCGATCCAGGAAAGTTGTCGTCGAGAACGGCCAGTGTTGCGATGTGCTTGCAGCTCGCGTCCATGCCTCTTCGCCGTCGGTGCGCGAACACGCGATGAGGTGGGGCTCTGCCGTCGTGGTCTCTGCGATGGCAAGCGCCGCCGATATGAGCAGATTGACCGGCGTCTGTGCCAAGAACAAGTCGGTCATCGCTGTCTCGCGGCCCGTTTCGTCCAGAACCTCAAATACGCAACAAAGACCGAAGTCAGCTTGATCGCGGATTGCAGGAACTGAAGCGGGAGCGTGACGGGAACCCATACGAGCGGTTGCCGCTTCCAGACTACCGAATTGTATATCAGGGCCGCACACTGGAGTGTCAGGAAGGTGAGCGGTACGGACGCTCCCCAGCGTCCCGACAGGGCAAGTGGGCTCGTGAGTACGGCGGCAGCAAGAAACCAAAGATCGCGACCAAGCACCATGCCGTGCTTGTGCCAGAACCTCGCCGAACCCTGCCCCTGTGCCCACGCCAGTCGCAGCGACCCCTTGAGAGTCACAGGATGGTCATGTGCGACAACCGCGTTCGGAACGAATGCGAACTGCTCGTTGCTTTGTCGCAGACGACGTGCCAGATCATCTTCGTCGCAGTAGCGGCGGAGTTCCGGATCGAACCGATGCTGGGCAACGATGTGACGGCGAAAGCCCATGTTGCAGCCGATCAGTCGACGGCCCTGCAGGCGAGTCCGGTTGATGCGGTTCCCTCCCCAGCGGGCCATCTCGGCCCAGTTCCGCGGAGGTGGTTCCACGACCGTTCCTGCGACTGCCGAGACGTGGGCATCGTCGAATGCCGCGACCATCTGCCCCAGCCAGTCCGGCTCGACCGTGCAGTCCGAATCGGTGAAGAAGACCAGATCACCACGGGCGGCATCGATTCCCGCGTTGCGTGCACCGGAGATGCCCTGGTTGATCTCATTGCGAACGATACGGATCGACCGTTCCGGATGATCGTCTCGATACTGGGCCAGGACTTCCCGCGACTCGTCCGTCGACGCATCGTCGACCAGCACGATCTCAAAGTCGTCGAATGTGGAGGCCAAAAGGCTCTCCAGGCACGGTAGCACCTGGCGGGCCCGGTTATACACGCAGACGATCACCGACGCCCGCGGTCCTTCGGCAACAGGTGTCGCGGATGGCAGTGACGCGTCCGGCACCGCTCCGGTTTCAGGCGAATCAGATGCAACAGGGTGAGGAACGGGCATCAGTGGCTCGTCCGGTCGTACAGCGCAGGCAACGGAACAACTCAGGAACGATGGTACGGCGACTGCACGGCGAGCACTCACAGCGTCAGTCTCGCGCAGTGTCACCAAGGTTACAATACGTCAGAGACTGACCGGAAGTGCTCGCGTTAGCGGGCGGTGAAGTGCCGTGTATCCACGGCCTGACCGTCCGTGCGCCGCCACAGTCGTCCCTCAATAATCCTCCCCGTTCAGGCTGGCAACCACCGACGCCTGCCAGTCTGCCAGGGCCTGCTTCATTGCTTCCACGCGTTCCGGCTGCTGTTGCGACAGGTCGCTCTGCTCGGCCACGTCCTCCACCAGATGGTACAGCTCGTAGCGGAACCCTCCCTTCTTCTGCGGAATCCGGTGCAGCTTCCAGTCGCCGTCGACCCAGGTGGCGTGGCCCTGAAGGTCGTCGGGGGCGTGCTTCGCTTCCAGGAGGGAGACCGACGTGCGGGGATGTGGCGAACCGGCCGGGCCTTCACCCGCCTGTTCCTTCTTCATCCCCAGCAGGATCTCATGACTGCGGACCGGGATGCCGCGGGTCGGATAGACCCAGAAGCCCATCGGTTTCGGCCGGCTCTCCATCGTGCCGTCGATCAATGGGACCAGGCTGATGCCATCCAGCGGCGGCTGGTTTTCGATCGTCACGCCGGCCAGCTCCAGCAGCGTCGGATAGATGTCGACGGTGTTGGCCGGCACGTCGGTGACACGTGGCTGAGGGATGCGGGCGGGCCACTCGATGATCGTCGGCACCCGCACGCCACCTTCCCAGAGCGATCCCTTTGCACCGCGCAGGCCGCCGGACGACCCGGGGCTGCGTCCCTGCGGGCCGTTGTCGCTGGTGAACCAGAGCAGCGTGTTGTCAGTCAGCTCCAGTTCGCGAAGTTGGTCACGCAGCAGTCCCATCGCCTGGTCGATCCCGGTCAGCTCGCCGTAGTAGTTCTGCTTCGCCTTGCCGAAGTCGGAGTACTGGTCTTTCAGTTCGTCGTGGGCGACGTGCGGGGTATGCGGGTTGCCGAACCAGATGACGGCGAGGAAGGGCGTGTCGGATTCCTTCTGCTTTGTGATGAATTCGAGGGCCGCTTCGACAGTCACTTCCGAGCTTTCGCCTTCGGTTTCGATGACCGTGCCGTTCTTCGAGAAGAGCGGGCTGTTCTCGTAGAAGTTCGGACTGGAGGCCCACTCGTCGAATCCGCTGTGCCCGGGAGAGACCGGATCTTCCGCCCGGACGGAACCGAGGTGCCATTTGCCGAAGTGTCCGGTCGCGTACCCGGCCCGTTTGAGGGCCTCGGCGACGGTGACCTCTTCGGGGCGCAGCGTGTGTCCCCATGAATAGCAGGCGAAGCGGTTGGGATGTCGCCCGGTCATCACGCTGCCCCGCGTCGGCGAGCAGACGGGATGGGCCGCGTAGAAGCGGTCAAACCGCAGTCCGGAAGCGGCCATTTCGTCGAGCACCGGCGTCTGCAGTTCCGGGTGTCCGTAGTAGCCGACGTCGCCCCAGCCCTGGTCATCGGTCATGCAGAGGATGAAGTTGGGCTTCTCGGCCGCTTCGATGCGGGCTGTGATCGACAGGAGCAGCAGGGTGAACAGGAGGACAACGCGATGCATGGTGGGGACTCCGCAGAACGGGCATCAGGTGTGCGTGGTGGAAGCAGCTCCGCCATGTCGCAGGCAGGTGCCGCCTTGTGCCGGGTTCATCAGACACGAACGCAGCAGAAGCGTCAAGCAGCTGCGACAGGGGCACTGCCGTCAGGATGTGTTGGGCGACATTGGGCGGTATGATTGCTGTGACGTGTTGGTGCTGCATGCGGGAGCGTGAGGCACGTGTTGAAGAAAAACCGGCAACCCGAAGCGTTGGAGAGACCGATGCCGTTCACGCCGTCCGCCGGAGGTCCGCAGCCTCGCACCTGGTTGTATCTCCTCTGTCTTGTGCCCGTGATGCTCTGTGCCAGTTCCTGCGAGTGGCACCAGGGCAGCGAGGCTGTACGTGGTCAGCTCGTGCAGGGGGAGTGGAAGCAGGGAACAGTGGACCGGAACATCGTGCTCGCGCCGCTGCGAGTTGTTGCGGCCGACACGCTCGACCCGGTCGCGGGAATCGAAGTCCGGCCGGTACTGATCGGACCGGACGGAGGGGATGGCGGTTTCCACGCTTATGTCACCAGTGATGACGGTTCCGTCACTCCCCGGCTGCGTGAGGGGCGCTACCAGATCTACCTTGTCCCGCCGGAGGATTCCCGGTTCGTCAGGACGCAGTTCTACGGGGCGGGCAACTACCTCGTGGTCCGGGATGACGACGCATACCGCCCGGATGAGTTCCGCATTGCCGTCAAGCCGCCGGTGAGTTCAGGCACCCTGTGAGGCGGCAACGGTCCGACGGCCGCTACTGCGGTGGGACACCCAGTGACTTGCCGCCGTCGATCGCAATTGAGGTTCCCGTCACCATGCAGGCGGCGTCGCTGGCGAGGTAGAGGACGGCCTGAGCGACTTCATCGGGGCGGATCATGCGTCCGGCGGCACGGGCGATCGGGCTGGCATGGATGAACTGCCGGGTCGCCTCTTCGATGTCGCCGTGGCGGGCCAGGTCATTGTTCATCATCTCGGTGTCGCCGACCGGCCCCGGACAGACGCAGTTGACGCGAATGCGGTCGGGGCTGTGGCACAGGGCGAGCGACTTCGTCATGCCGACCAGCGCCAGCTTGCTGGTGGAATAGACCGGGTCGTGTGCGCGGGGAAGCAGTCCCGCGTTGCTGGCGGTGTTGATAATCGAACCGCCGCCGACTGCCCGCAGGTGGGGCAGGGCGAACTTGCAGCCGAAGAAAACCGCCTTGAGGTTGGTGTCCAGGCAGCGATCCCAGTCTTCTTCGGAGATGCTGTCGATCTGCCCGCTCAGGTTGATGCCGGCATTGTTGACGAGAATGTCAAGCCGGCCTGACTCGCGGGCGGCGTTGTCGATGAGCGACTGCAGTTGCTCCAGGTCGCGGGCATCACAGAGTGTCGCGCGAATGCCGAGATCATCGAGCATCGGCTTCGCTTCGTCGCGCAGCCGCAGGTCACCGACAAACACCTGCGCTCCCGCACGGGCGAGAGCGCAGGCTGTGGCCAGTCCAATACCACTGGTGCCGCCAGTGACGACAGCCGTGCGACCGGAGAGGTCAATCGAAACAGCAGACACCGTGATTCCTTACTCGTCGAGCTGGACGTTCCAGTAGGCTTCGCTGACGAACTTGGTCCAGCTGTCGATCGTTACGCCGTAGGCGGCATAGACCGGCTTCCAGTTCGGGCGGGTCGGCTTCTTACGGAGCCGCATGTGTGCCTGTTCCGGAGTCCGGTTGGCCTTGCGGGCATTGCAGTCGACGCATGCAAGGACGCAGTTCTCCCAGGTGGACGTTCCGCCCTGGGCACGCGGCAGGACGTGGTCGATCGTCAGCTCTTCGCTGCCGGGGCGGCGATTGCAGTACTGGCAGGTGTACCGATCCCGCTTGAAGACGTTGCGTCGCGAGAAGGCGACGGTCCGCTTCGGGATGCGGTCGTAGTTCGAGAGGACGACGACCTCCGGGACACGGAACGAGTTCCGCGTGGTGCGGATGATCGGTTCGCCGTCTTCCGGAGACAGGCGCGTCCAGTCGTCCCACGTGTAGAGCTGATAATCCGCCGGATCGACGATGCGGGCAGACTCATTCCAGACCTTGACCAGTGCACGTGCCACTGTGGCGACGCCAACAGGCTGCCAGTTGCGATTGAGCACCAGCGTCGGTCGATCCAGGACCGCGGCCACCATTTCTGATCCTCCAGACGGGGATACGGGCGGGCGTTCGTTTCCGCAGACTAATCGGCCGGCTCACATCTGACTAGTGATGCCCGGCATTGCGGACTTCGGCGAATTGCCGACGGTGTGGCGGATAGGAGAAATGAGAGGCCGCCCGACGGGACATCCCGCCGTCTGCCGTCCGACCGTTCCGGCACCGGCAGCCACTGTGCGTCCGTCCACATTCTAAGCGGCCAGCAGACCGCCGACCACGTCCTGCACCGTACCCCGCAAGCTGTACCGACCCCTCGACGTCCGACGGGTGAACGGCTCTGGCGGACTGGCGTGGTTGCAACATCAGCGCATACAGGGTGTTACGCCCTGGCGTCGAGGTGCGGGTTTCACTGCGGGACGCATTGCAGGGAAACGGAGCGTGGTCCGGGGCGGGGCCGACATCCGGACGCCGCCTGTCCCCCACGGGACAACAGTCGGGGCGGGCAAGTTCGGACCGATCGGCGCGGTTGGGGGAGTCGACTCAGACTTCGAAGGACTCGTTCCGTTCGGGGATGACCGGCTCTTCGTCTGTCAGATCACGGAGGACTTCCCGCAGTGCCTCGGCCGACCTCCGTTCGCCATGGACCAGAAACGCCTGGCCGATGTGGCTGTCGGCGGACATCGCTTCGAACCACCACTTGAAGTCGTTGACATCGGCGTGTGCAGAAAGGCCTTCCACCTGCTCGACCCGGGCCCGCAACGGGAATTCGCGGTCGAAAATCCGCACGTAAGGTCGGCGGTCCGCGATGTGGTGGCCGAGTGTGTGCGGTGCCTGGTAGCCCATCAGCAGGATCGTGTTTCGTTCGTCGCTGACGGCATGCTTGAGGTGATGCACGACGCGGCCGTTCTCACACATGCCGCTGGCCGAGATGACAACGAACGAGCCCGGCATGCGGTTCAGCTCGATGCTCTCCTGTTGCGTCCGCACGTAGGTGAGTGTCTGAAATCCGAAGGCATCGTCGTCGTTCTGCAGTGTTGCCTGGACGTCTTCGTCCATTGTGTGGTCGTAGCGGCGGAAGATCTTCGTCAGACGGGTCGCCAGTGGACTGTCGACGTAGATCGGGATGCGCGGCAGGACTCCCTCGTTGAACAGTTCGTTGAGGAAGTAAACGATCTGCTGTGTGCGTCCGAGACTGAAGGCCGGTATGACCACCCGACCACCCTTGCGAACCGTTTCGCTGATGCACTCGGCCAGTTGCTGTTTGACGTCCACGGTGCGCGGATGCACGCGGCTGCCGTACGTGCATTCGGTAATCAGCACGTCGCATCCCTGGACCGTCGCCGGATCGACCAGCAGCGGCATGTCGCGGCGACCGAGATCACCCGTGAAGACAATCCGCTTCACCTGGCCATCGTCGTCTTCGATTTCGAGTTCGGAGATTGCCGACCCGAGGATGTGTCCGGCGGGGTGGAATCGCAGTTGGACATCCGTGGCGAGTTCGTGCCACTCGCCGAAGAGCAGCGGCTGCACATGGCGGAAGAGCTGCTCGACGTGCTGCTCGGTGTAGAGCGGCTCGATGCCGGGGTGGCCCGCCCGGAGCTTGCGGGCCAGATACTTTGCGTCTTCGAGCTGGATGCGGGCCGAGTCGAGCAGCATCAGCTCGGCGATGTCGGCGGTGGCATCGGTGCAGAAGACCGGTCCGCGAAACCCTTCCCGATAGAGCATCGGGACGCGGCCGCAATGATCGATGTGCGCGTGCGAGAGGATGACCGCGTCGAGGTCCTTGGGCCGGCAGCGCAGTTCTTCATTCTTGCGGCGGGACTCGGCACGACGGCCCTGAAACAGGCCGCAGTCCAGCAGAATCCGCCGATGCCGGGTCTCGATCAGGTGCTGGCTGCCGGTGACCTCGCCGGCGGCACCGAGGAAGGTGATTTTCATGCGGGAACTTTCGCGAATCTGGCGTCCGCTGTCGAGATGAGACGGCGGCAGGTTGAGACGGGGCGATGCAAACGGCTTGTCTGCCTGTGGTTTGGGGCGAGCCGGCAGCCCGCGGCCACGCGGCGGGACACGGGCACATCTTGACGGTGGACAGGCGTCGACCGAAGATTGAAAGCGGTCGCGTTGGCCCGGTGCGTGCCGGGAAATCCGGCCTTGGCGATGGAGGCGTTGACGGTTAAGAAACGATGTGGTCCCGATCGCAGAACGTTGAGGCGCCGCCAACGTCCACTGATTGCGAGCGAAAGAGGAGCCGCCCATGACGCGTGTGGTGACTGGTGCGGAACAGTTGAAACGTCTGTTCGCTGCGTTGACCGAGCAGACCTTTCAGGTGCAGCTGGGAGTCGCGGACCCGCCACTGATCGACTACCTGGCGGAACTGCTGTTGCGATTCGTCCGGATGGAATCGGTCTTCAGTCCACGGGACATTGAAGGCCGACGGCTCGAAGAAGTCGCCGACATGCTCGCCGAGGCCGAGCAGCGCGAGGCTCATCCCCGCCGGGAGATTCACCGGCACATCGGCGACTTCACGCTGTTCTGGACCGGCGTCTATCCGGAAGCTCTCAAGCGGCTCAAGCACTGGGAGCGGAAGGACTCCGCGATCGACTACCAGGAACAGGGCAAGCGGTCCTACTACATCGCCAGCACGTTCGACGAAGAACCGTATCGCCAGGAGTCGCACGTGCTGCGACGACTGAGCGACCACTTCGAGCTCTGCTCGGCCGGGCTGCGACGTGTCCGGCGGGAGTGGGAACGGCTGCCCGGTGAACGACCGTCTTCATGGTCGGCTGATCAGAACTGACGCACGACAAGACAACCGTCTGCCTGTTCGGGCCGACGTGCGCGCGATGCATCGTGCGTCACCAGCGGTCCGTCTCGAACGGTCGTTCGAATGGTGCCAGTCGGACGGGGGGGCCTCCGGTTCCGCGGACTGACTGCATCGTGTAATTGATGCAGAATGTAGCTGCGAAACGCTCCACTTGCGGACGGATTCGGGTCAGACATGAGTCAAATCGGATTTGCTCTGAGGATTGGGCCGCATTCGGGACGATCCCTGTAGCAATCGCTCACTGCTCATTCCGTCCCAAGAGGTCCTGATATGGTGGGGAACACCAGCGAACCGCTCGATCTGACCGAAGAACTCCGGCTGCGCCGGTGGGCACGGGAGAACTACGTGCCACCAGCCGAGCGTGATTCGTCCTGGCATCCGGTGATCCTCGAAGAGATGCTCCGTCGCGACCTCGAAGAGAATGTCGCCTTCGAGGCGGAGGTCCCGTCCGAGGACGAAGACATCGCCGACGATTCGGCAATCACGATCGATGTTGAAAAGAGCTGGGGGGAGCTGTTCGTTCCCATTGCCGAGCTGCACTGCCTGCACGGGCCGCACGAATTGCCGCCTCCGCATGTCTACAACCCGGAGGGCGAGATCGAGTCGTCGATGCAGACCGGGACCTCGGTGGATTCGTCCGAGTATCTGGGCTGAGTCGGTTTCAGCGTCGGCTGTTCGCGGGGCTCCGCTCGAGCGGTCGTTGTGACCTGGTCGTTGTGATCTGTGGGGAATGGCGTTCGGTCTGCTTGCCGAACGCCACCGCTTTCCCGCGACGTTCTGCACCCCGCCGGGCTTTCGCTTGGGCCGTGGTGCCGGCTCCGTTCTGGGCTCGCTGCCGGTTCGATATAGTGCGTGAGGAGTTCGCTTTGCCTCTTGCGCCACGAGATATCACCCGATGCAGAACGCTGAAGTCGCCCGCGTCTTCGAGGAACTGGCTGACCTGCTGGAGATTCAGGGAGCCAATGCATTTCGCGTCCGTGCCTACAGGAATGCCGCACGTACGATTGGCGATCTGCCGGAGACGCTCTCGACGCTGGTCGCCGAGGGAACCTCGGAGCTGACCGAACTGCCCGGGATCGGCAAGGACCTGGCGGAGAAGATCGTCACGATTGTCGAGACCGGCGAGCTGCCGCAGCTGGCGAAACTCCGCAAGGAGGTTCCGCCCGGCGTGGTGGACATGCTGCGAATCGAGGGGCTGGGACCGAAGAAGGTCGCCAGGCTGTTCCACGACCAGGGAATTGAGAGCCTCGAGCAGCTCCGGGAAGCTGCCGAACGGGGCGAGATCGCCAAGGTCAAAGGATTCGGAAAGAAGACTGCGGAGAACATTCTCGAAGGGCTGGAACGGATCGAGCAGGTCGGCCAGCGGACGTTCCTGTCGGATGCCAAGGCGGCAGCGGACGAGATCGTCGCGGATCTCCTCGAACTCGACGCCGTCCACCAGGCGGACGTGGCGGGGAGCTGCCGGCGGCGCAAGGAGACCTGCGGCGACCTCGACGTGCTGGCCACCGCCGATTCCGCAGAGAGCCCGATGGAACGGCTGGCGGAGCATCGGCTGGTCGAGAAGGTTCTTGAACGCGGCCCGACGAAGCAACGGGTGCGGCTGAAGGACGGTATCGATCTCGATCTGAGGGTTGTCTCCGACGAGTCGTACGGAGCGGCGATGCAGTACTTCACCGGTTCGAAGGAACACAACATCGTCATGCGGCGGCGGGCCGACAAGCGCGGCTACAAGCTCAATGAGTACGGCCTGTTTGAAGGGGACGAGCTGATCGCCGGCCGGACCGAGGAAGAGATCTACGCGAAACTCGATCTCCCCTGGATTCCGCCGGAGCTGCGCGAGGACCGCGGCGAGTTCGAACTGGCCGAGAATGGACAGTTGCCGACGCTGCTCGAACTGGACGACATCCGTGGCGATCTGCACATGCATACGACCGCGACGGATGGCACGGCGTCGATTCGCGAGATGGCCGAAGCGGCGAAGGAACGCGGGCTGAAGTACATCGCCATCACCGATCACTCGAAGCGGGTGACGATGGCCAACGGCCTGGATGCCGAGCGGCTGCGGGCCCACTGGAAGGAGATCGATAAGGTTCGCAAGGAGGTCTCCGGCATCGAGATCCTGTGCGGCATCGAGTGCGACATTCTCGAGGATGCCACGCTCGATCTGCCGGACGACGTTCTCGCCGAGGCGGATTGGGTCATTGCCGTGCTTCACTACGGACTCAAGCAGCCGCGGGAACAGATCATGAAGCGGCTGATGACTGCAGTGAAGAATCCGCATGTGTCGATCATCGGGCATCCGAGCGGGCGGATCGTCGGCAAGCGGCCTGGTGCGGACATCGACTTCGGCGAACTGTTCAAGGCGGCTGCCGACCACGAAGTGCTGATGGAGATCAACGCCCATCCGTCGCGGCTCGACCTGGATGACATTCAGACACGTGCTGCAAAAGAGCACGGAATTCCGATTGTGATCAGCACCGATGCACACAGCACGAGTGGTCTGGATGTGATGCAGTATGGCGTCTATCAGGCCCGCCGGGCCGGGCTGGAGAAGAAGGACGTCGCCAACACGCGAACGTTCAAATCGTTCGCGAAGCTGCTGCGGCGGTCGTGACCGGACGCGCCTGCCGCCGAGGTCATCCCGGTTGCGCCTGCTGGTCCGGTCGCATCGGGCGTGCGAGACGGGCCGCGCCGCAGTCACTCGTGCACCGGTTTCATGCCGATCGGATCGCAGCCTTCGGCGGGACTCTGCCGATGGACTGTTCAGCCATCAGCCCTGCTTGTTGCCGATGTGAAGGACGAAGCCGCTGACTCCGGTCGTGGTATCGATCACACCGGCATGAACGGAGCAGGGCGAACGCATCGACACGATCCGAAAGTTCCGTATGTCGATGCCTGACGGATCGCCCATGCTCGCAGAGGAAGACGCGAAGGGATTCGCCGGATGCTCGACATGAAGTATTGAGAAAGGTCCGGAATGTCCCGCCGTGCGTTCTTCGACTATCAGCAGTTTGACTGCTCGCAGCCGCTGTACGATCTGCAAGACATCCGACGGGTGAATCCACAGCGTGACGAGATGGAGCACCTGTCCGGTATTGTCTGGGCGGATCCCGAGGGCCACGAAGTGGCGGGCTTCAAGGATGTTGGTCACGACGAGTTCTGGGTCCGCGGGCACATGCCCGGCTACGCGCTGATGCCCGGTGTCATCATGTGCGAAGCGGCCGGCCAGCTTGTCAGCTTCTACGTGCGGCAGTTCGACGTTCTGTCCGCCGGGGACTTCATTGGGTTTGGTGGACTGGATCGTGTGCGGTTCCGTCACCCGGTCTTTCCGGGCACGCGGCTGATGCTGGGGGCCCGCGCGAAACGCATCGATCCCCGGTTCGGCGCGACGTTCGAGCTGCAGGGATACGCGAACGGACGCGTGGTCTTTGGCGGCGAGATGGTGGCAGTGACGCTCAGCAGCGACCAGAACACCGCGCCGGTCTCCCGCGAACCGGCGCTTCGTGGTCCGCACCGCGTTCGCAAGCTCTCGTTGGCCGAAGTCTGATGCGGTGACTGCGTGCGGGGGGGCGTCAGCAGCCCCCCGGCTCGGCACCGGTCAAGGGCGCGGTCCGTTCCTCCGCGATGATCGCGTCGAAGATGCCGTCCCAGGTGAACTCCGTGGCGACCGCCGAGACCGGCAGTCCGACTTCGCGAGCCGCCTCTGCCGTCACGGGGCTGATCGCCGCCAGCCGCAGCTTTGTGCCCAGATGTGCCCGGGCGGCCTGGGGGAGCAGGGCGTTGAGGCTGCGGGCAATCGATGGACTGCTCAGACCGATCCAGTCGAGCTGGCCGGCGGTGATGGACTCCAGCACCGCTTCCGGCAACCCGGTCACGTCCTCGTTGTGGTAGACGACGAGTTCGTCCAGCTCAGCTCCGGCCGCACGAAGCTGGTTCGGCAGTACGTCCCGCCCGCGATTGGCGCGGGCCCACAGAACGCGCTTGCCGGCGACATGTGGAGTCAGTGCCTCCGCGAGTGCTTCGGCTCGGAACTCGTCCGGGACGAGATCGGGCTGCAGGTGACGTTCCCGCATGGCGTCCGCAGTGGCCGATCCGATGGCGGCGGTTCGGGCCGATCCCAGTTTCCGAAGATCGCCCCCACGTTCCCACAGTCGGTCGAGAAGTGACGCGACGCCGTTGGCGCTGGTGAACACGATCCAGTCATAGCGATCGAGGACATCCAGCGTCGCGTCGATCTTGTCCCAGGACTCGGGGGGCAGGATCCGGATGGTGGGGAGCAGGACCGGCTCGGCTCCCAGTTCATACAGCCGCTGGATCTGCGGCGCGGCCTGATGCTCGGGCCGGGTGATCCCGATGCGACGACCGAGCAGGGGACGGTTCTCGTACCAGGCAAGCTGCTGCCGATGCTCGACGCAGTCTCCGACGATGATCAGCGACGGAGCCGGGACGCCTGCCTGCCTGACCGCCGCGGGCAGATCTTCCAGTGGAGCTTCAACCGTCCGCTGGTGAGGCGTCGTGGCCCGGGAGACAACGGCGGCGGGAGTCTCGGCGGGCTTGCCGCCTTCAATCAGTGCTGCGGCGAGCCGGGGGAGCTGATGCAGTCCCATGTAGAACACGAGTGTGCCGGGAAACTTTGCCAGCACCTCGTAATCAAGGGCGGACTTCGGCTTGGACGGATCTTCGTGCCCGGTAATGAAGGCAACGGCCGATGCGTGCGCGCGGTGCGTGAGTGAGATGCCGGCGTACTCGGCCGCAGCGGTGGCCGCGGTGATTCCAGGGACGATCTCGTAGGGAATGCCGGCACCGGCCAGAGCCGCGGCTTCTTCACTACCCCGACCGAAAATGAAGGGATCGCCCCCCTTCAGGCGAACGACGGTTTTGCCTTCTTTGGCGGCGGCAATGAGCCGGCGATTGATTTCATCCTGATCCAGGTGCCGGTGTGCGCCGCGTCCGGCCCGGGCCGTTCGTTCGGCATTGGCACCGGTATGTCGCAGCAGGATTGGATTGACCAGACCGTCGTAGAGAATCAGGTCCGCCTCCTGCAGGCATCGCAGCCCCTTGAGGGTGAGCAGACCCGGATCACCGGGCCCGGCTCCAACCAGATAGACCTTGCCGACCTGCTGCGTATTCATGAACCGTACTTGCTGGCGTTCATCGTCTGTTCAGGAGAGAGCCCGGGGACTTCGCGGCAGCCCCGGTTAACGGCCCGGACCTCAAGATTGCGGTTTGGACCGCGCACGTCATACTGGGGAGGTCATCTCCGGGCCGTTCGGCGTAATCATAGCGATGACCAACCCAGTCCCAAAGGAGAGTAACAGGATGTTGCGAAGACGCATGGTGGTGGGGGCCGGCCTGATGGCGGTCTGCGGTCTGGCAATCGGCCTCGGCCTGCTGCAGGCGCAGCAACGGGTCGGCACGCTGAATCCGGACGTGCTCCTGCCGGCGAACGCGGTGGTGTATGTGAAGAGCGACGGAGCTCTCCTGCACGAGGACGCCTGGAAGGGAACGGCCGCTTACGACGCTCTGGTCGAAAGCGGCCTGTTTGATGTTCTGAAGGACGCCGTAGTCGACACGGCCGAACAGCTGGGCGGGGACGGTCAGTCCGAAGAAGCGTGGAAGGCGTTCCAGCACGTTCGCAATCACGGCGTCTCGTTTGCCGTCGCGCTGTCGAACGGCGAGGAGAGTCCTCCCGCTCCGTGGGCGATTCTGGTGATTCACGACGCCGGTGGTTATGACGACCGCCTGGCGAACCTGATCGACAGCCTGGGTGAGCGTGAACTCAACTTCGAGAACGAGCAGATCGGTGGCCGCAGCATCTACCGCCAGATCATTCCGGACACGCCCGGCGTCGAAGTTGCCTTCTGGAGTGAAGGCCCGCACCTGGTGATGGTGGGGGGCCTTGGTGCTGTCGACGCTGCCATTGCCGTCGCCGATGGCGATGTGCCCGGCATTCGCAGCAGCGAGACGTGGAAGAAGTATTCGAAGCTCGGCGGCGAGACGGAAGGATTCGAAGCGACCTCCTTCGCGTGGCTCGACTTCGCTGCCGTCCGCGAGCGGTTTGGCGGCATTCCGCTGCCGCTGCCCGGAAGCAGTCCCGAGAACCCCAAGCGGGTGATCGATGCGCTCGAGGTGCTGGGACTGGAACAGTTCAACGGCATCATGGGCCGCAGCGGCTACCGTGGCCGGGCCATGTGGAGCGAGACGCATATCGACGCACCGTCTGAGCGTCGTGGCCTGCTGGCACTGCTCAACCAGGAAGCGTTTACGTTTGCCGACCTGCCGCCGCTGCCGCAGAACCTGACCGGCCTGTATGCGAGCCGGTTCGACTGCGGCGCTGCTTACGACATCCTCGCGGACGTCGCCCGTGACGTGGAAGCGTTCCTCGACATGGGAGGGCCGGAGAGCCAGGTCGATCGCTTTCTTGATATGGCCGACCGGGAACTGGGAATCAGCATCCGCGATGACCTGCTGGCGTCGCTGGGGAGTCTCACCTGTGTGTACGGTGACGGAAACCAGGGGCTGCTGGGCTTTGGCGGTGCCGTGACGGTCAGCGTCGAGAATCCGTCGAGGCTGCGGGCGGCGTTGCAGAACCTTTTTGGGACTGCCCAGCGGGAACTGCAGCGTGAGGGGGCCCCTTTCCAGGTTCGGTCCATCGAACGCCGTGGCCGCGAAGTGATCCTGATGGAGATTGCCGAAGGCGCCTTCTCGCCGGCGTTGTGCATCGACGGCGAGTGGATGTGCATCGGACTCGATGCCCAGTCGGTCGATGCGTTCCTGCTGCGTCGTGACGGCGTGCTGCCGACCTGGGAGGCTTCTGCGGAAGCTGCGGAGGCACTGGCGGCAGTTCCAGAGGAGTTCATCGGGATTTCGATGACGGATCCGCGTCCGGCGATCCGGTCGCTGATGAGCATGGCGCCGATGCTGGTGGGATTCATGGAAGCCGGGGCCCGTGCGTCGGGGGAACTTCCGCCCGGATTCGACTGGCCGCTGTCCGCTTCCGACCTGCCGCCGGCAGAACTCGTGGCCGCACCACTGTTCCCGAACGTGACGGTGGCGACTGTCGATGACCGCGGCGTCCACTACACATCGCGCGTGGCGTTGCCCGCCTTCCCGATGTTGGCCGGTTCCGACGGGGCGACGGCGGTGGCGACGACCGGTGTACTGGTGGCCCTGCTGCTGCCGGCTGTGCAGGCGGCCCGCACCGCCGCCCGCCGGACGCAGTCGCAGAATAACCTCAAGCAGCTTGGCCTGGCGATTCACAATTACCATGATGCGTACAGTCACATGCCGCAGGGAACGATCGAGAACGACGCCCTGGAGCCGGATGATCGGCTGAGCTGGCTGGTCAGCATCCTGCCGTTCATTGACCAGCAGGCGTTGCTGCGGCAAGTCGATACGGACGCCGGGTGGGAGTCGCCGGCAAATCAACGTGCCCTGTCGACATCGATCCAGGCTCTGCTCAATCCGGGGCTGGACACGTCATGGCCCGAGGGCTATCCCGAAACGCAGTACATCGGCATTGCCGGACTGGGCAAGGACGGACCGACCCTGCCCGTCACTGACCCGAAGGCGGGCGTGTTCGCCTACAATCGGGCGACGCGGTTCCGCGACATTCGTGACGGCATGTCGAATACGCTGATGACCAGCGAGGCGTCAGATGACTTCGGCCCGTGGGGAGCTGGCGGAAAGGCGACCATTCGCCCGTTCACAACGAAGCCGTACATCAACGGGCCGGACGGAATCGGTGGACCGTACCCCGGAGGCTGCAACATGGGGCTTGCCGACGGTTCGGTGCGGTTTATCAGCGAGAATGTTGATCCTCAAGTCATCGAAGCGATGACGACGATCAACGGCCGCGAAGTCGTCGACTTCTGAACGTTCCGGCACCGGCCGACGTGACTAACGCGGTGTGATCGAGCGGAGCATCTCCACGATGCTCTGCTCGTTCCACTGCTCCTGCTTGACCCGCAGTGCGATCAGGATCGAACCGGCAGGGCCAGTGACCACGCCTTCGACCATCCGGTAGATCGCGTTGGTGTCGGGATCGACGGCCTTCTCGAACTCGAACGGCACCGGATCGCCCGAGGCCGTTGTGATCTCGCGAACCGTGGTCTCGTCGGTGACCAGTGGCGTCGACCCTCCTCCGGTCTCCCGCAAGGTTCGATCGATGTGCTGGCGCAGTGTCTCCTGGCGGAACAGCGGCCCCTGGACGGCGATCAGCATCAGCAGCCCTTCGTCCGGGGGGACCTCGTAGTACGCGCCCCGCATCTGCATGACGAAGGCGAGATTCCAGTCGATGATGCCGGCCGGCTCGAACTGCTCGGGAATGTTGACGGTGGCAATCTGGTCTGTCAGCGCCACCGCCTGCTCCGGATCGTTGGCCAGCTCCGGCGAGAAGTAGTACAGACCGCCACCGCAGATGCCGCAGACGGCAATCAGCGTCACACCCAGCGCACTTAGAAGGATGACCACCCAGCGGGGTGTGGTTGATCCGGCCTCGTCCTGACCGCCAGCGTCCGAAGACGTACGGGATGAGCCTGAAGTGGATTTGCCGGCCGTCATCGCGTGAAACTCCGTTGGTGGCGACGATCAACAGCAGGAAGTGGTCGGTGCGATTGTCCAGCGGCCGAGGCAGACCGTCAACCGGGCCTGCCGGCGCGTTCCGGGAACCAGCCGACTCATTCCTCGTCGCCGGACCGTGACTTCTGACGTTCGGCCTGCCGTTTCAGCTTACGCAGCCGCCGACGCTCCTTCTTCGAGAGACTGCGGTCGTTCTCAAAGTCGGCATGCGGTCCGTCGTCGTATGTTTCGGGCGGATCGATCCGCGTGGCTGGGGCCTTCCGTTGTGGCGGTTCCGCAGGTGGCGGCGGCTTGCGTTCGGGAGCCTTTCGCTGTGGCGCAGCCGGCGGCGCGGTCTGCTGAACCTCCGGTTCGGCCTGTGTCGTTGCCGTCGCTGCCGCTGGTTTTGCAGCCTTGGCCTTCTTGCGGGCCGGCTTGCGCGTCACCTTCGGCGTTTCTTCCAGCGGGGCCGGCGGCGGTGCTTCCGCCTGGGTGGCCGCAGGAGCTTTGCGCTTCGGCCGGGATTTCGGTTTCGATGCGGCGCTGTCTCTGGCCTCTCGGGTGGACGATTCCGTACCCGTCATCTCGGTCTCGTTGGCGGGCTGTTCGGTCTGCCGACGTTTGGGGAGCGAGATCGTCGGGAGCGACAGCTTCGGCAACCGCAGTCGGGGCAAGCGGAACGTCTTTCCTGTTGTCTTCTTCTTCGTGGCCGTCCCGGTTCGACCGCGACGCAGCTGCAGACGCCCGATCCGCGGCAGACGCAGGCGGGGCAGTCGTACATGACGCAGGGCGTCGACGACCGGCTGGATCAGGCGGCGGCCCGGGCGGCGTTTCTGACGGAGCGGCTCATTCGTCACGTGGATGACGTACCGGGCATGGAACAGCGTCGCCAGCGCCACACCCAGGTGCCAGGCCATCGTGCTGGTTCGCAGCAGCAGCAGATGCGCCGTGTCGGTCAGCAGGAGGTCTCCGGCCAGCATCGTCAACGCCGCCACGCCACCACAGACGGTTGCCAGATTCAGCACATAGCGGCTGGCCCGGCAGGCGCGCATTTCGCGGCGGAGCAGACGGGTCATCGCCAGTGCGATGGCTGAGGCCGGCACCATCCAGACCAGCAGCGGGGCGCGAAAGACGTCCAGAGGCCACTTCTCGAGGGCCAGCAGGGCCGCCGGACGGTGGGCATCGGTGGCGATTGCACCGCAGAACACCAGCCAGACGACGGCGGCCCAGAACCAGATCCGATAGCGGCCGTCGAAGTCCTTGCGGCTCTTCGCCCGGTACCAGAGGACCAGAAGCGAGAGCTGACCGGCGGCGAGCAATGCAACCGTACTGAAGAAACGGGCCATCCGCCCGGCCTTCAATCCCAGAGCCGGTGCCAGCCCCGATCCGGACTGATCCAGGTGCAGGCCCCAGGTGACAACGGCCGCCAGTGCCGCGAGCGAAACCAGCGCCAGCAGACCATGCTTCCACCACGAACGGGGAATGATGCTGACGACCGGTAACTCGGGAGGGAGAGTCTCCGCGGGATTGTCGACGCGGGCAGGGGCCGCGGTCGTTGTTTTCGAGGTGGATCGTCGGCGCGGCGACGTTGTGGCAACGTCGGCTTCCTGCGCCAGACGGCGTCGGCGGCGCTCATCAACTGAGCGTGAGCCGGCGAATCGGATCGACATCGTGTTTACCGGGTCGCCTGTGGAAGAACTCGGACTCCATTCACGTTCGACATCGTCCGCTGCCTCTGGCGAACCATCGCGGAACTGGTGGTCTGCGAGTGCTTCCCCCCACTCGGGAAGGCTCGATCGTCACGTCCGTCACAGCTTGACACACCGTCCGGCACGGAGCGCCTGTATAGGCCGGCGAGGTGCCTTAATGGCAGGTTTTGTCTCGTGTCGGCAGATGGCGGGAGGTGCCAGAGTGGCAGTCTCAAGTGCGGTCGGACTCCTTCAGGAGGTTGACAGGACTCGTGGTGTTGTCGCAAGTGGTGTGTGAGTGGCGTGTTGTGGGTCACTGAGTTCTATGGGGGAGGTTCTGGCACGCGGTATGCTCCAATCTGTGCTTCAGTCCGACATATCACCGGGTGTGCAGGAAATGGCAGTGTCTGGTGTGGTGCCATAATGGCTGTCTGGCGATCTCCTGCACTCCTGATCCCATCAAGCGTCCCGGTTCAAGGAGCTGTATCATGTTTCATAACAACAGGTTGGCAAAGTTCTGGAATGTCTTCGAGGAGCTGGAAGCCGAGGTCGACCGGCAACTGGCCGGCCTGAGTAACTCCGGACGGCACGCGCTGCCGCGCGGCGTCAACGTCTGGCTCGGCGATGACGGTGCGGCGATCGACGTCGACCTGCCCGGTCGGGATCCCTCGTCGGTCGAGCTGACCGTTGAAGGGGATGTTGTTCACCTGAGTGTCCCCGAACGCACGGACGAACTCCCGGCGGAAAACGCGAAGTGGCGCCAGCAGGAACGCTCGGCTGGTGGCTGGAAGCGGTCGTTCCGGCTGCCGTTCCCGGCCGACTCGAACGCGACGACTGCTGTCTTCGAAGACGGAGTGTTGCGCATCGCCGTTCCTCGGCTGGCAGAGTCGGCCCCGGCACGAATTGAAGTGAAGGCCCGCTGAATCCGGCCGCGCGTGCGGTCGGTCCGATCCGACCGTTCCTTACCTCTCCAACAGTCGCTGAATCCCATCGGAGAACGATCATGAATAATACGAAGAACGAACTGACCCGCTCGGAATGCACGACCGAGACGCCGAACACCTGGAGCACGGTGCGGCCGCGCGTCGACATTGTCGAGACCGACGATTCGTTCGTCCTGAACGTCGACATGCCCGGCGTGAACGAGGAGCGAATCGAAGTCGAACTGGAGCAGGACCTGCTCACATTGCGGGGAACCGCCGAACGGACCGGCCCGGACGGATATCGGCTGGTCTACGGCGACCGCCGGGG
>ENA-ORCW01000353-ORCW01000353.1-marine-metagenome-genome-assembly--contig:-NODE-353-length-34349-cov-3.176266_pt1 | contig 34349 bp, 30 predicted proteins | sample MGYA00237784_ERZ508517 | MGnify/ENA primary metagenome ERZ508517 (study PRJEB26187, sample SAMN06268979) | marine metagenome | isolation source: Tt ae E1 feedstock associated aerobic enrichment on... | reverse complement strand
GGCCGATTAGCTTTTTCATCGAAATTCCTCCTCTCGAGTGGTTCCGCCGGGAATTGGCAGACCTCTCCTCAAACTTTTCGATACCGCTGTCCTCCCAATGTCCGGAGCGGTATGCCAAGGAGATTGTTCTCATGGCGGAACGGACCCTATAGAGTTAGCCTGTCAAAAAGCTGTCATTGTCGGGGAAGATGCATTTCTTGATCGTTGAAGACACGCGCGACGTCGCAGAGGCAATCGAAAGACGGCTCGAGAAGGCCGGCCATGTCAGCGATCGTGCAGAAACTCTGGAAGACGCCGAGCACTTCGTGGCAATGGCACATCACGACCTGGTCGTTCTGGACATCAACTTGCCGGATGGGTCGGGCATGGCCTTCCTCAAGAAACTCAGGTCCGGGGGAAATAGAGTTCCCGTCCTGGTTTTGACGGCGCGATTGGCCGTTAACGAAAAGATCGACGCACTCGATCTGGGTGCCGACGATTACATGATCAAACCGTTCGATCTCGGTGAACTGGAAGCGCGCATCCGCGCAATCATACGTCGACGCAGCGGCGAGGCAGACCGCACGCTGTCGGTGGGGAAACTCACCTTCGACATGGCAGCGCGCCGAGTTCTGATCAATGGGAAACCGTGCGACCTGACACGGCGCGAGCAGACGCTTTTGGAGATTTTTCTGACCAATCGGGACCGGGTGCTTGAAAAGGAGGACCTGCTTGTCCGTCTCTTCGGACATGACGAGGAGCGCAACCCGAATGCGGTCGAACTCTATGTCGGTCGTCTGCGCCGCAAAATCGAGGGATCGGGCCTGGAAATCCGCACGTTGCGCGGCCTCGGCTATCAGGCGGTAACGATGGAGACGGGAGGTCGATGACGAATCCGAGACGGGAGGCTACGCCCGGCCGCAGTCTGTCGATCGCCTATCGCCTGACCATTTCGCTGACGCTTGTACTGGGGCTTGCGGTAGCCGCCACCATCTATGCTGCCTACGGTTATGGCCGGCAGGCGGCAAACGAGGCCTTCGACCGTTTGCTGCAGGGGGCGGCTCTGCAGATCGCGGAACGCATATTCGTCATCGAGGGCGATGTGCGCGTCGACATTCCCGTTTCGGCGTTCGAGCTCTTATCGCTCGCCAAGGACGAACGTATCTTTTATCGCGTGACCCAGCCCGACGGGACGACGCTGACGGGCGATGATGATTTTCCGCTGCCCAAGGCCGATGATATTCCAGAGGGCGGTTTCACCTACGAGGTCGATTTCGGCGGTGAAAGGGTGCGTGCCCACGCCATGCTGAGGCGTCTCGCCGAGCGCGCGGTGAGCGGCGACATCTATATTGTCGTGGCGCATACCACCGGCAGCCGGGAGCAGTTGGCCCGCAGCATGGCCACGCAGTCGGTTGCCGTGATCGCGGGCGCGGGATTTGCCATCCTCGTTCTGGCGCTTCTGGCGATGCGCTACGCCATGCGCCCATTGGAACGCATTCAGACGGCAATCCTGGAGCGCGACCCGCTCGACCTATCCCCCTTTTCCATGCATGCGCCGGACGAAGTATCGGCACTGGTGGCCTCCATCAACCGTTTCATGGGCCGGCTCGATCGGCGTGTGCGCGCAATGCAGGACTACGTTGCCGATTCGGCACATCAGATACGAACCTCTATCACAGCGCTCAGAGCGCATAGTGAATTGGCGCTGGATGAAGACGACCCGCAACGATTGAAAGCGCTCCATCGGCGCATTCGTAGTCGCGCCATCGGTCTGAACCGCCTGACGGACCAGCTTCTGAGCCACGCGCTGGTCACGCATCGTGCCGATACCGCGCCGCTCGAGCCGTTGGATCTGCGGCGCATCGCCGTCGGCGCGGAGCGTGATTTCGTTCAACTTTCCGGCGGGCGAAAACTGCGCATCCAGCTCGATCTGCCAGAGGAGCCGGTCATGGTGCAGGGTGATGCGTTCAGCCTGGGAGAGGCGGTGAAGAATCTGCTGAACAATGCCCACGCGCACGGAAAACCGCCCGTGGCAGTCACCATCTCCTCGACGGGAGGGCGAGCGCGCATCGCCGTCACCGATCGCGGCGACGGATTGCCGGCCAGCGACCCTGCCGAGGTCGGAAAACGTTTTGCAATCAATCCCAACAAACCGGAAAGCGCGGGGTTGGGATTGGCGATCGTGCGAGAGGTTGCGGAGTTTCACAATGGCCGGATTGTGCTCGAACCTCAAAAAGGCACGTTCACCATCAGCCTGGACCTGCCGCTCGCGACAGAGGGAAACGCATACTTATGAGACGCTTAGCCATAGGCCTTTCGGTAATCATAACGCTTTTATTGCCAGGGCGCCCCATGGCGGAAGATACGATGTTCGAGGCACTCGGCGACAAGTCCGAAACACTCGTTATCGGCAGTGTGACCGATCTCATCTTCATCGAGCCGCTCATCCGTGAGTTTCAGCATGCCAATCCCACCACTGCGGTCGTTTATCGCCAGATGACCAGCCTGGATCTCTATGCGGCGGTGGCGGAAGCCTGCGAGGCCGGAGATTTTTTCGCGGACGCTGTGATTTCATCCGCAATTCCAGAACAGGTTCGCCTCGTTAATGACGGCTGCTCGGAACCGTTTCGCTTCAACCTGCCAGCGGATTTGCCGGACTGGGCGGCCTGGCGCAATGAACTGGTCGGACTCACCTTCGAGCCGGCCGTTATCGTTTATGATCGGGAGGGCTTGAAACCCGAGGAAGTGCCACGCAACCGTTTCGAACTGGTCGACCTTCTGCGTCAGACCGAACGCTTTCGCGGCCGCATCGGAACATATGATATCGAAAGCTCGGGCGTCGGCTATATCTTCGCCTTCGAGGACGCGGCGCAGGCTTCCACCTGGGGCCGGCTGCTGGAAAGCCTGGGGCAGAACCGGGCGCAACTGTTCTGCTGCAGTTCCGATGTGATCGAGGGCGTCCGCACCGGCCGACTGGTCCTGGGCTACAACGTTCTGGGTTCTTATGCGCTTGCGCGGCAGGAAGAGGATCCGCGTATCGGCATCATTTTTCCGTCCGATTACACGCTCGCTCTTTCGCGGGCCGCCCTGGTTTCGCGTCACGCGCGCAACAAACGGGCGGCAAACGCCCTGATCGCTTTGGCTCTGAGCGATACCGGACAGCGGTTGTTGTCGGGGCCGTCGCGCCTGTTTTCATCGCTCAACGGCCCGGAAATGCTGAACCGCATCGATACCGGCGCCGGCCCGTCCGCCGAGGAGGCCGCCTTCCGTCCCATCGCCCTTTCTCCCGCGCTGCTGGTCGGACTGGATCAAGCCAAACGTAAGGCCTTCCTGGATCAATGGCGCAAATCCTTCCAGGCGGGCGGCGGAGAGTAGCAGGTGCATATTTGCTTTCCTGCGGGGCTTGGCTAATCATGCCGCAAAGCATGGGAGGAGAACGGGAGGACATGGCAAACGGACAGGCAGCGAAGGCGCAGCGGAACATGGCTGCCGACCCCGAATTCGGTCCGTGGCTGGCCCAGGCCTCCATACTCGTGATCGACGACGAGCCGGGCATGCGAAACTTTCTTTTGCGCACGCTTGGTCCGCGTTGCAAGCGTCTCGATGAAGCCGCCGATACGGAAGAAGCTTCACGGAAGCTCGACGCCAACCATTATGATGTGGTGATTCTCGACAACATCATGCCGGGCAGGAATGGCGTCGACTGGCTCGCCCAGCAACGCGCCATCGGATTTTTCTCCAATGCAATCCTGATGACCGCCTATGCGGACCTTGAAACCGCTATACAGGCGCTGCGCGCCGGTGCGGTGGATTTCATCCTCAAGCCGTTCCGCTCCAACCAGCTTCTCAATGCCGTGGCGCGGTGCCTCGATCAGATGCGCCTCCAGCGCGAAAACTACGTTCTGCGCTATGAACTCAAATCGACCTCGGACCATGTGCTTCTGCGCGACAAACTGATCGGCCGTTCCAGGGCCATCAGCGACGTGCGCGATGCCATTGCGCGTGTTGCGCCGCTGCCGACTTCCGTTCTGCTGACTGGCCAATCGGGAACCGGGAAGGAGGTGGCCGCGCGTTCGCTTCACTCGCTTTCGGACCGTTCGGACAAACCGTTTGTCCCCGTCAATTGCGCAGCCATCCCGCCGGACATGATCGAAACGGAGCTGTTCGGTCATCTCAAGGGTGCCTTTACCGGCGCGGAAGCGGGCCGTGAGGGTCTCTTCATGCACGCGCAGGGCGGCACGTTGTTTTTGGACGAGATCGGGGAGTTGCCGCTCGCGACGCAAAGCAAGCTCTTGCGGGTGCTCGAGGACCGCCGGATCAGGCCTGTGGGTTCGGAGCGCGAAATTCCGGTCGATCTGCGCTTCGTGTTCGCCACCAATGCGGAACTTGAGAAACTGGTGGAGGCCGGACATTTTCGCGCCGATCTCTTCTTCCGCATCAATGTGATGCAGATTCACCTGCCGCCGCTGAAGGATCGTGGCGATGACGTTCAGGAGCTTGCCGATCTGTTCATGACGAAGCTGTCGCAGCAGTTGGGCACACCCGATGTGCGCATCGGCACGGATGCGCGCGCCGCGCTGGCTACTTATTCCTGGCCGGGAAACGTACGGGAATTGCGCAATCTGATCGAACGCACCCTCATTCTCGGTCGTTTTCCCGACGATTTCGGCGGTGGAGGCCCTTTGATGGCCGAAACCGGTGTTGGGGGCGAAAGCCTTGCCGACATCGAACGCCGGCACATCCTCGCTGTGCTTGGCCGCGTGGGCGGCGACCGCGAGGCCGCCGCGCGCCAGCTCGGAATCTCCCGCAAGACCATCGACCGCAAATGCGCGGCCTGGAATGTCTGATCGATTAGAGCCCGGGCAGCGCAAGAGCCAGGGGCGCTCGGTTCGCTTCCGCCTACTGGTGATCGCGCTTCTGCCGACGCTGGTTATCTTGCCGCTGCTGCTGGGTATGGCCGTTTATCGGTGGAACGCGAAATTCGATGCCGCGCTTATCTCCAAGGTCAATGGCGACCTGACAATCGCGCATCAATATTTTACGCGGTTGCTCGAGAACACCGGTGAACGCGTGACGGCTCTGGGAGGGTCGGCCCGTTTTCGCGATACGGTCGAAGCCGGAGGCGAGGGTCTCGGAACGCTTCTGGAGGAGAAGCGCCGCGCACTCGATCTCGATTTTCTTTATCTGGTTCCCCAGGGCGGGACGGTCGTGACGTCCGCCCCGCGGCTTGCCGGCGCTCCAAGGTTCGATTGGCCCATCATCGATACCGCGTTTTCTGGAGAGGCGGCCACGGGCATCGACATTTTCTCCGATCAGGAACTTGCTGCGATTGCACCGGCTCTCGCCGATCGGGCGCGGCTCGATCTGGTGCCGACGGCCAACGCGGTGCCCACCAAGCGCGCCGCTGAAACACGCGGCATGGTCGTGCATTCGGCAACGCCGGTTCGTCTGGCCGACGGTCGCGCGGCCGCGCTTGTCGGCGGCAATCTTCTCAACCGAAATCTCGTTTTCATCGATACGATCAACGATCTGGTTTATCGCGAGGCGAGCCTGCCGGAAGGTAGCCAGGGAACCGCGACGCTCTTTCTCGACGATGTACGTATCAGCACCAATGTGCGGCTTTTCGAGGGGCGCAGGGCACTCGGCACAAGGGTTTCGAGCATCGTGCGTTCCGCAGTTCTCGGCGAAGGGCGTGTGTGGCTCGATAGCGCTTTCGTCGTCAACGACTGGTACATCTCCGCCTACGAGCCGATCACCGACAGTTACGGCAAGCGCGTCGGCATGCTTTATGTCGGCTTCCTTGAAGCGCCGTTCACCGAAGCGAAATACACGACGCTGGCGATGATCGCGGTCGCGTTTCTCGCAATCACTGCCTTGAGCGTACCGTTGTTTCTGCGCTGGGCCCGATCAATCTTCAAGCCGCTGGAGCGCATGGCCGGCACGATCTCAAAGGTGGAGGGCGGCGATCTGGGCGCGCGGACCGGCATTCGCGGTGTCGACGACGAGATCGGCCGCGTGGCCCAGCATCTGGATCTGCTTCTCGAGCAGTTGCAGGAGCGCGACAAACAGTTGCGTGCGTGGAACGAAGCCTTGAATGCGCGGGTAGAAGAGCGCACACGCGAATTGCGGCTTGCCAACCGGCAACTGGAAGCCACCACCCGGCAATTGATCATGTCCGAAAAGCTTGCTGCCATCGGCGAAATCACTGCCGGCGTGGCGCACGAGATCAACAATCCGATTGCCGTAATGCAGGGCAATCTCGAAGTGGTGCGCCAGATAATGGGCGAACACGCGCGTGAGGCGCGAACGGAGTTTCGGCTGCTGGACGAGCAGATTCACCGCATCAGTCAGATCGTCACCAAGCTGCTTCAGTTCGCCAAGCCGGAGGAATATGCGGGCTTTCTGGAGCGCCACACGCCGGCCGATGTGATCTCAGACACGCTACCGCTCGTCCAGCATCTCCTCAACAAGGCGGAGATCGAAGTTCGGCGTGATGACTGTGCGACCCGTCTCGTGCTGATGAACAGAACGGAGTTGCAGCAGGTTCTCGTAAACCTGATCGTGAATGCGATTCATGCGATGCCGGACGGGGGCACGTTGTCCCTTTCCAGCCGCGATCAGGATGTCGATGGCGATACCGGATTGGTGATCGAGATCTCGGACACCGGCATCGGTATGACACATGAAATGCTCGACAAAGTGTTCGATCCCTTCTTCACGACAAAGCGCCAGGAAGGGACCGGTCTCGGCCTTTCGATCAGCCAGACATTGGTCAGCCGGCAAGGCGGCAAGATCTCGGCGGAGAGCGAACCAGGTAGAGGCACGTGCTTCACGATCTGGCTGCCCGAGGCGCGCTAAGCTTCGGACAAAATGTCCGATCGCCTTGGACAAAATGTCCATCGAGCCAGTTTATCGATCAGCAAACCATTGAAATCGTTGCTGCCTGCTGTTTGGCATAGCCATTGCTTACCTCTTGATCGAGCAAGAGGAGGACACTTTCGATCGCCGGGACCCGACCCGGCTGTATCCGGCGCGGAGGGCGGCGGATCGCATCGTTCGGGAATTTTCACAGAAGTAACCAGCAGGACGGCTGCCGGAAATCCGGCGGGAGGAGGAGACTTATGTCCGCAGCGAGTGAAACATTATCCGGCGCGCCCGCCGGGGGAATTCTTGACAGGGAAAGAATAATCGCCCGGCCGGGCTTCAATCGGTGGCTTGTTCCGCCGGCGGCTCTGGCGATCCATCTTTGCATCGGCATGGCCTACGGCTTCAGCGTCTTCTGGTTGCCGCTGACCCAGGCGATCGGCATTTCGCAAAGGGTGGTTTGCGAGGATATGACGCTGGTCGGTGCGTTGTTCACCACCAATTGCGACTGGCGCGTGTCCGATCTCGGCTGGATTTACACGCTGTTTTTCGTGTTACTCGGATCGGCGGCGGCAATCTGGGGCGGTTGGCTGGAGCGGGCCGGTCCACGTAAGGCAGGTGTCGTAGCCGCCTTTTGCTGGTGCGGTGGCATCGCCGTCGCCGCGTTGGGCGTGATGCTCCACCAACTTTGGTTGATGTGGCTCGGTGCCGGCGTGATTGGTGGTATCGGCCTCGGGCTCGGCTATATCTCGCCGGTCTCCACGCTCATCAAATGGTTCCCGGACCGCCGCGGCATGGCAACCGGCATGGCCATTATGGGCTTTGGGGGTGGTGCGATGATAGGAGCGCCGCTGGCCGACATGCTGATGAACACGTTCAAGACCGCCGATTCTGTTGGCGTCTGGCAGACATTTCTGGTTATGGCCGCAATCTATTTCGTATTCATGATGGGGGGCGCCTTCGGCTACCGTATCCCACCGTCGGGCTGGCGTCCGGAAGGCTGGACGCCACCGGAAAAGAGCGCGAAGTCGATGATTACCTCGCGCCATGTCCACCTGCGCGACGCCCACAAAACCAAGCAATTCTGGCTGATCTGGGCCGTTCTGACCCTCAATGTGTCTGCCGGGATCGGCGTGATCGGCATGGCTTCACCCATGTTGCAGGAGATCTTCGGCGGACGGTTGCTCGGAATGCCGGAATTGACCTTCAACCAGCTTGATGCCTCGCAGAAATCGGCCATTGCGGCGATTGCGGCGGGCTTTGCCGGTCTGTTGTCATTGTTCAACATCGGCGGTCGGTTCTTCTGGGCGTCCCTGTCAGACAGGATCGGCCGCAAGAACACCTACTACGCCTTCTTCCTCATCGGCATTGTCCTCTACGCGCTCGCGCCCTCGGCCGCGCATATCGGAAGCCAGGTGCTCTTCGTCCTGATGTTCGGCATCATTCTGTCCATGTATGGCGGCGGCTTTGCCACAGTGCCGGCCTATCTTGCCGATATCTTCGGCACGCAGTTTGTCGGCGCCATTCACGGCCGGCTGCTGACGGCCTGGGCCACGGCAGGTATCATCGGACCGGTCGTGGTGAATTACATTCGCGAAGCTCAGCTCAATGCGGGCATTCCGCGCGAGCAGGTCTACGACTTCACCATGTACATCCTCGCCGGCATGCTGTTGCTCGGCCTGATCTGCAACATGCTGGTCAAGCCGCTTTCGGACAAGTGGTACATGTCGGACGAGGAGGTCGCCAAACTTCAAGCAAAGTCGGCAGCCGCCGATTCCGGCCCGACCGGTTCCTTCGGAATCGGCAAAGGCGGATTCGACGGTAAGGCGCTTCTGGCCTGGGCTATCGTCGGCATTCCCATCTTGTGGGGCGTATGGATAACGCTGCAGAAGACCGCGGCCCTGTTCTAAACGGGGTTGTTGCAGCACTGCCCTCCGGCTGGAGCCCGCCGGAGGGCAGAATCTTTCCCTCGTCAAGGTGTCGAAATCACATTCGGTTCCGGCCGCCGCGAATTACCGGACTTGCCCAAGCGCTCGGCGCTCTCTATGTCGGGACCCCGTAGTGTCGGGACGTTGAGAGACCGGAGCGGAACGCTGGACGAGCACATTATCATAGTCGGTGCGGGGCACGGTGGCGTGCAAGCGGCAGCCAGTCTGCGCGAGGAAGGGTATACGGGACGTCTCACGCTGGTTTCGGCCGACCCCGAATTGCCGTATCACAAACCACCGCTTTCGAAGACGTTTTTGAAGTCGCCGAATGCCGAACCGCAGATCTTGCGGGCAAAGGCATTCTACGAGGCACAGGACATCGATTTGCTCGCGGGGACAAAGGCCACCGGGTTCAGCCCTGCCGGACATACATTGGCGCTTTCGGACGGCAGACAACTGCGCTGGACCAAGCTTCTTCTCGCCACCGGCGCGCGTCCGCGCCGGCTGGAGATTGTCGGTGCCGATCTGGCCGGCGTTTGCCATTTGCGCGATTGCGCCGATGCCCGTTCGTTGCGAAGCGAATTGCAGCGCGCCGGGGACATCGTCGTGATCGGCGGAGGCTTCATCGGGCTTGAGGTGGCGGCGACCGCGGCCATGGCCGGCAAGCAGGTGCAAGTGGTGGAGGTAGCAGAGCGCCTTCTTGGTCGGGCTGTGAGCATGCGCATTGCCGAGCATCTGCATGCCTATCACGAAAGCCTCGGCGTGGTGATCGCGACCGGTACCGGTGTCAGCCGGATTGTCGGGGAGGCGGGTAAGGTGCGCGCAGTTGTGACGACCGATGGTCGTGAATTGCCTGCCGACCTTGTTCTCGTCGGAATCGGCGCCGCGCCGAACACGGCGCTTGCACAAGCTGCAGGCCTCGTCTGCGAGAACGGTATCCGTGTCGATGCGCAAGGGCGCAGCAGTGCACCGGACGTCTATGCTATCGGCGATTGCGTCTCCTTTCCGCACGCCACCTCGGGACGCCGGCTCAGGCTTGAATCTGTACAGAACGCGACGGATCAGGCACGCAGCGTCGCCAAGGCGATGCTTGGCCAAAAGGCTGCATTCGACGCGGTTGCCTGGTTCTGGTCCGACCAGGGGGAGCGCAAGCTGCAGATGGTTGGGTTGCCCTTCGATGTGGATCGCGAGATCGTAACCGGTGATGCCGACAGCGGAGCGTTTTGCGTCTATATGTTCTCTGGCGAACGTCTTGTGGCTATAGAAACAATCAACCGCCCCGGAGAGCATATGTTGGGGCGGCGGATGCTGGCGGCGGGCTTCTCACCTACCGCGGCGCAAATTTCCGAAGGCCCCGCAGCCGTGAAGGCGGCCTTCATGGGAACGGCCGGTTGAATTCAGCCCTCGCGAAGAACAGCGCTAAAATGGGGCGGAGTATGCATTCTGCGGCTATGTGCATCTGAATGAAGTTATCGTTTCATAAGTCAAAGCAAATGACTGGATACAAAAACAAATTTGCCGTTGCCCCTATGATCGACTGGACGGATCGGCATTGCCGGTTCTTCCATCGTCGACTGACGCGCCGAGCGCTCCTCTACACGGAGATGATCGTGGCGGATGCTGCGATTCATGGGGATCGCCAGCGGCTGCTTGGCTTCGATGAATGCGAGCATCCTGTGGCGTTGCAGCTCGGCGGCTCCGATCCGATAAAGCTTGCAGAGGCCGCGGCGATCGGGGCGGAATTCGGCTATGACGAAATCAACCTCAATGTCGGGTGTCCCTCCGACCGCGTCCAGTCGGGAACGTTCGGTGCGTGCCTTATGAAGACGCCGGAAGTGGTTTCTGCCGGGGTTGCGGCGATGAAGGCGCGGGTGGCGTTACCGGTGACGGTGAAATGCCGGATCGGAGTGGACGAACAGGATCCCGAGATCGCGCTAGACGCCTTGGCGGACGCTGCTTGGTCTGCCGGTGCCGACGCACTTTGGGTGCATGCGCGCAAGGCCTGGCTTCAGGGGTTGAGCCCGAAGGAGAACCGCGAGGTTCCGCCGCTTGACTATGAACGCGTCTACCGCCTGAAGGCCGCGCATCCCGATCGCTTTATCGGCATCAATGGCGGGATTTCCAACCTTATTGAGGCCGAGCGCCACCTCGAACATGTCGATGGTGTCATGCTGGGACGCGCGGCGTATCAGAATCCGGTTATTCTGGCCGGAGTCGATGCGTTCCTTTCCGGCGACGAGCCGGAGCGGGTGGATTTTGCCGCATTGATGGATGCGATGGCCGACTATGCTGGTCGGCATATCGAGAGCGGAGGGCGTTTGTCGCATGTCACCCGCCACATGATCGGCCTTTTTCACGGGTTCGACGGTGCGCGTCGTTATCGCCAGATCCTGTCCAGCAAGGCGCCCCGAGCCGGAGCCGAGCCGGATGTTCTTCGTGCGGCCTTTGCCGCGGTGGATTTGAACACACGGCGCGATGCAGCCTGAACACCCTCATTTACAGTGATTTGCGAATTGCATTTGCGCCGGGCGGACGATAGCCACGGTGAGACGAGTGCGAGGGGAAAACAGCATGGATCTACCGATGGGCGACATCGCCGTGTTCGCAGGCGCGCTTGCAGCGGCTGGTGTCGTGGCGGGCGTTCTGGCCGGCCTTTTCGGCATTGGCGGCGGTGCGATTCTCGTTCCGGTCTTCTACCAGGTGTTCGGCCTCGTCGGGATCGACGAGGCGGTGCGCATGCACCTCTCGGTCGGGACCTCACTCGCCATCATCGTGCCGACATCATTGCGCTCCTTCCGGTCGCACTATCTGCATGGCGCGGTGGATATGGAACTGCTGAAAAATTTCGTTGTCGCCGTTCCGGTCGGCGTCGTGCTGGCAACCTTGGTGGCCGCCCATGTGTCAAGTGGCGGATTGAGGGCCATCTTCGCCGTTATTGCCTTTCTGGTCGGGATCAGGTTGCTTCTAAATCGCGAACGCTGGCGTCTCGGTTCACAGATACCCGGCAATCCGGTGCGCGCGCTTGTCGGGACGCTGATCGGTTTCCTCTCGACCTTGATGGGAATCGGTGGCGGCGTGATGAACAACACCTTCATGACGCTTTTCAATCGTCCGATGCACCAGGCCGTGGCGACATCGTCGGGCGTGGGCGTGCTGATCTCGATACCGGGCTTGTTCGGCTATGTGTGGGCGGGGTGGGGCGAACCGCTCCTGCCCATTGCCTCGACGGGCTATGTGAACTGGATCGCGGTTCTGCTCATCATCCCGATAACGCTTCTCGTGGCGCCGCTAGGGGTGCGGATCGCCCATGCGCTCGACAAGCGCAAGCTCGAAACGGCTTTCGGCATCTTCATGATCGCCGTTGCCGCCCGCTTCGGCTGGAGTTTTGTTTGAAGCCGGGGCTCAGATCAGTTTGCGCTCGAAACGATTGTAGCGCATCGCGTAGAACGGAACCGGTGCACCGGGTGTCAGTTCCGGGTCGGTTTTGAGCCGCTGTTCCAGATCGTCGAGGATTGTGCAGGTGATGAGCGGAACCTCGGTTTGCCTGGCTTCCGCAATGGGCAGCCAGACGAGCTCTTCCAGTTCATGCGTGGGACCACCATCGGGCAGTTCCACGGCCACATCGTCTCGCCATGCGGCGAGAAACCGGGTGTCGAAACGGCGCACGCGACCTGGAGGAGTGATCGCGCGGGCAATGTATCGCAGGCCGGAGAGCGATGGACAGACGCCATTTGCGGCAAAACCCTGCCAGTCTTTCGCCGTGGTGCTGAAAGCGCCTTTTTCCCCGATCAAAAGCCCCGCTTCCTCATAGGTTTCCCGGATTGCCGACATGGCGACAGCGCGGGCACGCGCCGCGGTTGCGCGCGCGCCGGTGCCGATCAGACGGCGCTCTTCGTCCGGGTGAAGGCCCGAGGCGACCGGAATGCGGCCGTCGGCCGGATCCGTGCGCCCGCCGGGAAAGACGAAGCGGCCGGGCATGAAGGCGTGCTTGCGATGGCGGCGCCCCATGAGAACCCGTACCCGGTCGCCGCTGCGGTCGAGCAGAATGAGCGTTGCCGCATCGCGTGGGCGCATCGGCCTGCCACCAAGCGCGAAATCCTTCGCCTCGGCGCGGTCGACCGCCGCCTTGTCAAGGCCGTCCATGCGGTTGGGCCGCTCGTTCATGGCTTTCTCCTAGGGGCGTTCCTGTAGCTCGGGGTGTGACTCCATCGTATCCTCCTCGCCGCCGAAACCGTGCATGTAATAGGCCCACTGCAGCCCGACGATCGCGCCCTTAATCGGTCCGATCAGCGCAAGGGACATGATGAGCGTGATCGGCACCCAGATTGAAAGGTGCAGCCAGCCCGGCCAGTCGGTAAGCGCTTCCATTCCCATGAACGCTCCGACAACGACGTGACCGACAATGAAGATTACCAAATAGGCCGGCAGGTCGTCCGCGCGATGGTGATGGAAATGCTCACCGCACTCGGAACAATGATCGGCGGTCTTCAAATAGGCGCGGAAGAGCTTGCCCTGGCCGCAATTGGGGCAGCGTCCCATGAAGCCGCGCTTCATGGCGCTGATCAAAGGGCGCTCGGGCCTGGGAATGACCGCAGCTCCGCCATAAACCTTCTTTTCCATCACCGTCTCCTGCTTTGCGTAGCGCGGCGGCTTTTGCCGGTGGCGCGCCCACGCCGGCCCTTGGCCTTATGGAGCGATTTCATCGATCCGGGCAGCTTATCGGGTTTGCTCAGCATCTCGAACCGCATTGCACCGGCCAGCGGCGCGATTTCAACGAGCCTGACGGACACGCTGTCGCCGAGCTGGAAGCCGCGTCCGCTGCGTTCGCCGACCATGGCGTGCCGTGCTTCGTCATAGATATAATATTCGTCTCCCAGTGTGGACACGGGCACGAAGCCATCTGCGCCGTAATCCGGCAACTGAACAAAAAGCCCCGCCTTGGCAACACCGGAAATCCGCGCATCGAATTCTTCGCCAAGGCGACCGGAAAGGTGTTCGGCAACAAGCCGATCCACCGTGTCGCGCTCGGCGGCCATAGCGCGTCGTTCGGTGGCCGAGATCATTGCCGCGGTTTCTTCAAGCCGGGCTTCCTCATCCTGCGTGAGGCCGTCCTTGCCGAGCCCGAGAGCCGCAATCAAGGCGCGGTGGACGATCAAGTCCGCATAGCGGCGGATCGGCGATGTGAAATGGGCATAGCGTCGCAAGTTCAGGCCGAAATGGCCGAGATTTTCGGGCGCATAGACAGCCTGGCTTTGCGAGCGCAGAACAACCTCATTGACGAGTTGTTCGTGTTCGGTATCACGCACGCGGGCGAGAATGGCATTGAACTGTGCGGGCTTGAGCTGGGCACCGCGCGCCAGAGAAATCTCGAACGTGCGCAAGAACTCGCGCAACGCTTCCTGCTTGGCGAGCGAGGGAGCGTCGTGTACGCGGTAAACCAGTGCCTGCCGCTTGGCCTCCAGCGTTTCGGCCGCCGCCACATTGGCCTGCACCATGAACTCCTCGATGAGCTTGTGCGCGTCGAGGCGAGGCGGAACGACGACGCGATTGACGGTGCCGTCCTCCTTCAGAAGAATTTTGCGCTCCGGCAGGTCGAGTTCCAGCGGCTGGCGTTCGTCACGACCTCGCTTCAGAACGGCATAGGCCTCCCAAAGCGGTCTTAGCACGGGTTCAAGCAGCGGCTCGCTCTTGTCGTCCGGTTTGCCGTCGATTGCGCTCTGGGCTTGTTGATAGGACAGTTTTGCAGCCGAGCGCATGATGACCCGGTGGAAGCTGTGAGCGATCTTGCGGCCGGAGGCTGAAAAACGCATTCGCACCGCCAGCGCAGGGCGGGCTTCACCCTCGCGCAGCGAACACAGATTGTTGGAGATGCGTTCAGGCAGCATCGGGACCACGCGGTCCGGGAAGTAAACCGAATTGCCGCGTTTCACGGCCTCGCGGTCGAGAGCCGACCCGTGCCGAACATAATGCGCCACGTCGGCGATGGCGACGGTGGCTATGTAGCCGCCTGGATTCTTCTCGTCGCGATCGGGTTCGGCCATGACCGCGTCGTCATGATCTTTCGCATCCGCCGGGTCTATGGTGATAAGAGGCATGTCGCGCCAGTCTTCGCGGCCCGAAAGCGTGGCGGATTTTGCGGCTTCGGCCTCGGCGATTACCCCGTCAGGGAAGATATGCGGGATCTCGTGGGCGTGAATGGCGATCATGGAAACCGCCTTTTCGCTGGAAAGCGAACCGATGACGGAAATCACTTTGCCGCGCGAGGGTCCGTATCGCCCTCCCGAAGCGGGCTCAATCTCCACCAGATCGCCGTCCTGGGCGTCATTCAGATCGTCAGGATCGATAAAGAGCTCACGCTGGGTGCGCTCCACGGGTTCAATTCGGAAACCGTCGTCCTTCGATCTGCGGATCACGCCGAGCACGCTTTGCCGGCGTTTTTCGAAGACCTTCATGACGCGGCCGGTATAAGCCGGACCGTCTTTGCTTTCCGTCGGGAAGACACGCGTTAGGACGCGGTCGCCGATGCCGGCGGTCTTGCCGCTCTTCTGTGTGCGGATTTCCACCACGGGCAGGGGACCTTCGCCTTCGTCCCGCTCGGCTTTTTCGGCTGGGCGGGCGAGCAACGCACCGGAAGCATCGCGCGAAAAGATATCGAGCACGACCACATGCGGAAGCGCGCCGGGGCGCAGAAGCCGCTTGCGGGACTTCCTCAGCAGGCCCTCGTCCTGCAGTTCGCGCAGGATGTCTTTCAGCCAGATACGGTCACCGCCCTTGAGACCGAATGCCTTGGCAATGTCGCGCTTCGACGTCCGGTCGGGATTGTCGGTGATGAAGCGCAGCACTTCGTCCCGGGTTGGAAGCTTTGCGCCGACCTTGCCTTCGGCACCGGCGGCACGAGGCTTGGACCTGGACTTGCCGGAAATGCTGCGCGCCAAGGCGTTATTCCTCTTTCTTGGCCGCGGTTTTCTTTTTGGCCGCAGCCGTCGTCTTCTTCGTCGCCGGCTTTTTCTTGGCAGGCGCCTTCTTCTTACCACCCTTGGCGGCTTTGGCGGCGATCAATTGCACCGCTTCATCAAGCGTCACATCCATCGGCTCCTTGCCCTTGGGAAGTGTGGCGTTGATCTTGCCATGGTTGACGTAGGGCCCGTAACGCCCGTCGCGAACGGTGATCTTGCCGCCCTCGTCAGGATGATCGCCAAGTTCCTTCAGCGCAGCGGGGGTGGAACGTCCTCGCCCGCCCTTCGCCTTCTTCTCGGCTATGACAGTGACAGCGCGATTAAGGCCAATGGAGAAAACGTCCTCGACGCTCTCCAGATTAGCGTAAGCACCGTCGTGCAGCAAAAAAGGGCCGTAGCGGCCGATGCCTGCGGAGATCATCTTGCCGGATTCGGGATGCTGACCGACATCGCGCGGCAGCGATAGAAGGGCCAGGGCTTTCTCGATATCCATGGAATCGGGCGCCCAGCCCTTCGGCAGGCCGGCGCGCTTGGCTTCCTTGCCCTCGCCACGCTGCACATAGGGGCCAAAACGGCCGGAGCGCAAGGCGATCTCTTCTTCGGTGTGCGGGTCCTTGCCGAGCGCCTTGTCACCATCGAGGCCATTCTCGCCATTCTCGCCATTACCGGCTTCGCCGAATTGCCGCGTAAAGCCACATTCGGGATAATTGGAACAGCCGACAAATGCGCCGTGACGGCCGAGCTTCAAGGAAAGCTGGCCGGTCCCGCAGCGCGGGCAGGCGCGGGGATCGGTTCCGTCGTCCTTGGCCGGGAAGGCAAGCGGGGCGAGTTCCTCATTCAGTGCATCGAGAACGTTGGTGACGCGCAATTCCTTGATCTCGTCGACATGGCCGGAGAAATCCTGCCAGAAATCGCGCAGCACGTCTTTCCAGGAAAGCTGGCCGTCGGAGATCTTGTCGAGCTTCTCTTCAAGGCTGGCGGTAAAGTCGTATTCGACATAGCGCTCGAAGAAGTTTTCAAGGAATGCCGTTACCAGACGTCCCTTCGCCTGGGGCATGAGCTTGCGCTTCTCGATCGTCACATAGTCGCGATCTTCGAGTGTCTTTAGCGTCGCCGCATAGGTGGAGGGGCGGCCAATGCCAAGTTCTTCCATCTTCTTGATGAGCGAGGCTTCGGAATAGCGCGGCGGTGGCTCTGTGGTGTGTTTGGTGACGTCGATGGCTTCGCGCGTTTGCGCTTCGCCTTCGTGAATCTCGGGCAGGCGGCGGCTTTCCTCGTCCTCGGCGTTCTCGTCCTTGTCGATTGCGTATGCAGCAAGGAAACCGTCGAAACGGATCACGGAGCCAACGGCGCGCAGCGCTGCATTGCGGCCGCCATTCTCGGCCACGATCTCGACCGTCGTCCGCTCGATCTCCGCCGGCTGCATCTGGCTGGCAATGGCGCGCTTCCAGATGATCTCGTAGAGACGGGCCTGATCCGCATCGAGATAACGGCGCACCTGATCGGGCGTGCGCGCGAAATCGGTGGGGCGAATTGCCTCGTGGGCTTCCTGCGCATTCTTGGCTTTGACAGAATAAAAGCGCGGCTTTTCGGGCAGATAGCGCTCGCCGAATTCAGCGCCGATCGCCTTGCGAGCCTGGTCGAGTGCCTCGGGCGCCATTTGCACGCCATCGGTACGCATATAGGTGATGAGACCGGTGGTTTCACCGCCGATATCAATGCCTTCGTAAAGACGCTGCGCCACCTGCATCGTGCGCGACGCCCCGAAACCGAGGCGCGAAGACGCGGCTTGCTGCAGGGTGGAGGTGGTAAAGGGCGGTGCGGGATTGCGCCGCGTGGGCTTTGCCTCCACGGAGATCGCCTTGAAGGAGGCACCTTCAAGCATCGCCTTGATGTCGTCGGCCTGCTCCTGGCTCTTGATATCGAGCTTCTGCAGCTTCTTGCCGTCGACAGCCGTCAAGCGGGCTTCGAAGTTTTCGTCGCGGGGGGTCGCCAGCCTGGCGGCGATCTGCCAATAGTCCTCGCGAATAAACCGCTCGATCTCCGCCTCGCGGTCGCAAACGAGCCGAAGCGCAACCGATTGAACACGGCCTGCCGAGCGGGCGCCGGGCAGTTTGCGCCACAGAACCGGCGACAGCGTGAAGCCGACCAGGTAGTCGAGCGCGCGGCGGGCGAGGTAAGCATTCACCAGCGGTGCATCGACCTCGCGCGGATGGGCCAGCGCATCGAGGACCGCTTTCTTGGTAATGGCATTGAAGACAACGCGGCGAACCGGCTTGTCCTTCAACGCTTTCTTCTGTTTGAGGACCTCCAGAACGTGCCAGGAAATGGCCTCGCCCTCGCGGTCGGGGTCGGTGGCAAGGATGAGGCTATCGGCCTCTTTCACGGCCTTGGCGATGTCGCTCAACCGTTTTGAAGAAGGGCTGTCCACGCTCCAAGACATGGCGAAGTCTTCGTCGGGACGCACGGAGCCGTCCTTTGGGGGAAGGTCGCGCACATGCCCGAACGAGGCCAGAACCTTGTAGTTCGAGCCCAGATATTTGTTGATGGTTTTCGCCTTGGCCGGCGACTCGACGATAACGAGATCCATAAGCTTCTAGATTTCCCCGCAGGCATCCGGCTTGTCGCGGCGCCTCGCATTTTGAACGAATCCAGCCTCGTCAAATGGCCGTGCTTTATCGTCCGGTCAAGGGCAAATGGGAATTTCGTCCGCTATGACGTCTCTGTGGACAGGTTTTCGTTTATCGTAAATTTATCGTTTATTTGTTTATAAGGGTGTGTATAGTTCATTTGGGTCCTTAATGGAGAAATACCGGGGAAGCAGGCAAAGTTCGGGCAACGCAAAAAGGGGTGCCGCACGCTGAAAGGGAGTGTCTGCGGATGGGCGAATATTCTACGGGGGGAAGAGCCGTCGGAGGGCGAACCGAGTCGCTCGACTATATGCAGGCACTGCTCGGGCAACTGCGGACCATGGCGCTCGCGGAGCGTTACGACATGCTCGCCTACATGATCGAGATGGCCTATCTGGAAGCGAGCGACATTATTCGCGGCGATCGTCCGCACCGTCTGCAGAGAAACGTGCTCAGCCTAGAGGTCGACGGGAAGAAGGGAAACCGCGCTTCCTGAATGCCTTTCCAGACGGCCCGCCAGGTCGAGTTCGAGAAGCACCGTCAATACCTGCGACGGGTGAAGTCCGGTATGGCGTATAATATCGTCGATCAGCACGGGGCTCGGCCCCAGGGCTTGTACAATCCGATCTCGGTCGCTGTCGCTCGGAGGCTGCGCATCGGAGAAAGATGGCGGTTCTTCGAAACTTTCCGGTTTCTGTAACGGATTGTCCAGCAATGGTGCGATCTGGGAGATGATATCGTCAGCTTCGGTAACGAGAATCGCGCCGTCTTTCAGCAGTGCGTTCGTGCCGCCAGCGCGTGGGTCGTATGGCGATCCCGGCACGGCGAAAACCAGCCGCCCCATCTCACCAGCCAACCTGGCACTTATCAGCGAGCCGGAGCGCTTGGCGGCCTCAACCACTACGAGACCGAACGCAATGCCGGCGACAAGGCGATTGCGGCGCGGAAAGTCGCGCGCTCGCGGTGTCCATCCGAAAGGCATCTCGCTGATGACGGCGCCACGTTCCACGATTTGTTCCAGAAGGGCGATGTTTTCAGGCGGGTAAGGCTTATCCAGCCCACCGGCGAGCGCGGCGATCGTGCCCGTGTCGAGGCTGCCCTGATGCGCGGCCGCGTCAATGCCACGCGCCAGCCCTGAAGCAACCGAAAACCCGGCATTGCCGAGCGCAGCCGCCAGTTGTCTGCCCATCTTCATGCCTGTGAGCGAGGCATTGCGTGCACCCACAAGTGCTATTGTCGGTTTCCGTGCGACAGACAGATCGCCCTTCATTGCCAGAAGAGGCGGCGGCTGATCCATGCGCCGCATGAGCGGCGGATAGTCGGGTTCTCCAACGGCAACGAAACGGGCACCCAGTCGACGTGCTGTCTCCATTTCACGTTCCGCATCCAGCGGCGAGGCGATGACGATCCGCCGCCTTGCACCGCCGCGCTCGGCGAGTTCGGGCACCATTTGCAGAGCGGCTTCGGCGGAACCGTAGTGATTGACGAGATGACGGAATGTCGCCGGTCCCACATTCTCGCTGCGCAGAAGCTGGAGCCAGGCGAGACGTTGCCGATCGCTCAGCTCGACCCCGGCCCCGGGCGCGTTCATCACCCTTTTCCCCCGATGCGTGTTTCCGTACCGGCGATCAGTCGAGAGATGTTGGTGCGGTGTTTGATGAAGACAATCAGGCTCATGAGCACGAAGAGTTCGGCTGCCTGAATATGGCCGAGCAGATAGAGGCCTGTCGGCACTGCGACAGCCGCGACCAGAGCGGAGAGCGAAGAGTAACGGGTGATGAACAGCCAGACGGCGCAAAAGATCACACCCACCGGCCAGTTGATCGCCAGCATGGCGCCGATATAGGTCGCCACACCCTTGCCCCCGCGAAAACCGAGCCAGACTGGAAACAGGTGTCCCAGAAACGCCCCCAGACCGGCCGCAAGGGCTTGGTCGGGACCGTAGAGGCCGGCCAGAAGAACGGCAACGGTGCCCTTTAGCGCATCGCCCAGAAGTGTCAGGGCGGCGAGCTTTTTGTTGCCGGTACGCAGCACATTGGTCGCGCCGATATTGCCTGAGCCGATCTTGCGCACATCGCCGAGACCGGCCAACCGCGTGACGACGAGACCGAAAGGAATCGAGCCCAGCAGATATCCGAAGACCAGCGCGGCAATGAGATAGGGCAGGGCTAGCTGCCAACTGATGGGATCCGGCATTCGGCTCTTTCCCCCAAGTCTTCGACCGGTTATCTGCCGATCCTAGGCCGTGTATACTGTGCGGCCTGCAACCATTGTTTGCAAGACCCGCCCCTGCATTCGCGCACCCTCGAAACAGGTGTTCTTCGAAAGCGAACGGATTTCCGCCTCGCGCACGATCCAGGGTGCGTCAAGATCGACCAGCACAAGGTCGGCCGGCGCGCCCGACTTCAAGGAGCCGCCAGGTAGGCCAAAAAGGCGCGCCGGCGCAGTGGAAAGGCATTCGACAAGGCGCATCAGCGGCAGATCACCATTGTGGTGGAGACGCAAGGCCGCCGCGAGAAGCGTTTCGAGCCCGATGGCTCCAGCTTCGGCTTCGGCGAAGGGAAGGCGTTTCGTGTCCACATCTTGCGGATCGTGCGAGGAAACGACGACGTCGATCGCTCCCGTTTTCAGCGCTTCCACCATGGCGAGCCGGTCATCCTCGGTGCGCAGTGGTGGCGAAAGCCGGAAGAAGGTGCGGTAATCGCCGATGTCGTTTTCGTTTAGCGTAAGATGGTTGATCGACACGCCGGCGCTGACATCCGCGCCGGCGTTCTTGGCGCGGGTGATCGCCTCTGCCGACAGAGCGGTGGAAATCTTCGCTGCGTGATAGCGGCCACCTGTCAATCCGGCCAGCATCAGATCGCGGGTGAGCGGAATGCTCTCGGCTTCGCGTGGAATGCCCGGCAATCCCAGCCAGCTTGCAAACAGCCCCTCGTTCATGACGCCAGAAGAGGCAAGATTCGGGTCCTGTGTCTCATGCGCGATGGTGATGTCATGATCGCGAGCGTAGGTAAGGGCTCGGCGCATCACCAAAGCATTGGCGATCGTGGAACGGCCTTCGGTCAGCATTACAGCGCCCGCCTCGTGCAAAAGCCCGAATTCCGAGAGCTCCGTTCCGGCAAAGCCTTTGGTGACCGATGCGGCGGGAAACACGTTTACGATCGCGGTTTCGTGCGCGGTGCGTTTGACGAATTCCACCAAAGCCACGTCGTCTATAACGGGTGTGGTGTCGGGCATCATGATAACGGAGGTAACCCCGCCGGCTGCCGCGGCACGGCTCGCCGAGGCTATGGTTTCGCGGTGTTCTGCGCCCGGTTCCCCTATGAAGACGCGGGAATCCACAAGCCCCGGCAGAACGGCGTGCCCCTGGCAGTCGACGATCGTCGCGTTTTCTGGGAGGCCCTGGTTGTGGGCTCCGGCGCCGGCAGCGAGGATGACGCCTTCCGAAACGATTACGGAACCCCGTTCATCGATGCCGCGTGCCGGGTCGACGATGCGGGCATTCTGAAAGACCGTCGCGCTCATGCCTCGCCTCCTTCGGCGTTGCGCCTGGGATCGAGCAGCGCTTCCATGACGGCCATACGAACCGCAACGCCCATCTCCACCTGCTCGTGAATGAGGCTTCGAGGACCGTCGGCGATCTCCGAAGCGATCTCTACTCCCCGGTTCATGGGGCCAGGATGCATCACGAGAACGTCGTCCTTCGCAACTTTCAGTTTTTCGGAGTCGAGGCCGAAATGGCGGAAATACTCGCGCACCGAGGGAATGAGCGACCCCGCCATGCGCTCGCGCTGCAGGCGCAGCATCATGACGATGTCCGCTCCTTTAAGACCCTCGTCCATACGCGTAAACGCTTCGACGCCCATCTGTTCGATCCCGGAGGGAAGCAGGGTCGATGGGGCGACGACCCGCACCCGCGCGCCCATAGCATTCAGCAGGACGATGTTCGAACGTGCCACGCGCGAATGAAGAACGTCGCCGCAAATCGCCACTGTCAGCCCGCCGATCCGGCCCTTGGCTCTGCGGATGGTCAGCGCGTCGAGCAGGGCTTGGGTGGGATGCTCGTGAGCGCCATCGCCGGCATTGACGACGGAGCAGGAAACCTTTTGCGCGAGCAGGGCCGCCGCACCCGCTGCCGCGTGCCGAATCACGAGAATGTCGGGGCGCATAGCGTTCAGCGTGATGGCGGTGTCGAGCAGCGTCTCTCCCTTCTTGGTCGAAGAGCTGGCGACCGACATATTCATCACATCCGCGCCAAGGCGTTTGCCGGCGAGCTCGAACGAGGATTGCGTGCGTGTCGAGGCTTCGTAGAAGAGATTGATGTGTGTGCGGCCGCGCAGTGCTGCGGTTTTTTTCTCCCGTTGCCGGGAAATGGCAACGGCCGCATCGGCTCTGTCGAGAAGGGTTTCGATGTCGAGGGGCGAAAGCCCCTTGATGCCAAGCAGGTGGCGGTGAGGGTAGAGAGGGAAAGAGGCGTTTGTCATCTCAAGAGCTTGCTATAGGCCCGTGTCCGAATCGCTGCAAGCGCGCATCGCGCATGAACGCCATTAAGGCGGCACAAATAACAGGTTTTGTGTTTATGCGACCTGTGCAGATTTGATGCGTCGGTGACTTTCATCGATTGGCAAGGTGTGCTTGCAACTATCGAACGCTAAGAGGGCGTTGATTCCCGACGCACCGCTGTTGTTGTGATAGAGTGAAGCCGTGACGCACCAAGTAACCAACCAGTCGCCTCCAATCGCCGGGTCAAACGCCTGGCGGGGCGATCCTTTGCTTATGCAGGCGGGGGAGCGGTTTACCGAGCCGGTGCGCAAAGAACTCGATACGCTTGGGCGTTTCGTGCGCAATCAGGAAGCGCTCGACCTCGCGCGCCTTGCGAATTCCGAGGTTCCCGAACTGAGGACCCACGATCGATACGGAAACCGGCTCGACCTGGTTGAGTATCATCCAGCCTACCATGCTTTGATGCGCCGTTCGGCTGGCAACGGGCTGCATTCCTCGATTTGGGAAACGACGGACGCCGAGGCCGGCATGCGCCATCAGGTAAGGGCGGCACGCTTTTATCTGACCGCGCAACTCGAATGCGGACACCTTTGCCCGCTTACCATGACGAACGCATCGCTTGCAGCTTTGATGGCGGACACGACGCTTTTCCGCCGTTGGGCGCCGCGTGTGGCGGTGCGCAAATACGACCATTCGAACAAGCCCGTGGCGCAGAAGACCGGCATTACCATCGGTATGGGAATGACGGAGAAACAGGGTGGAACGGATGTGCGCGCCAACACCACGCGTGCGGAACGCCTCGAAGGCAAGATCTATCGGTTGACCGGCCATAAATGGTTCTTGTCGGCGCCGATGTCGGATGCGTTTCTGGTTCTGGCACAGGCGGAACAGGGATTGTCGTGTTTCCTCGTTCCCAGGGTGCTCGAGGACGGCGCCGGCAATGGCCTTCGCTTCCAGCGCCTGAAAGATAAGCTCGGCAATCGCTCCAATGCCTCCTCGGAAGTCGAGTTTAATGGCACGATGGGAGAGCTGGTGAGCGAACCGGGTAGCGGGATCCGCACCATTATGGACATGGTGACGCTTACACGGCTCGATTGTGCGCTCGGTTCTGCCGGCATGATGCGCGCGGCATTGGCCGAAGCCGTGCATCACACGCGGCACCGACAGGTTTTTGGAGCGCCTCTGTTCGAGCAGCCGCTGATGCTGCGGGTGCTGGCCGACATGGCGCTCGACGTCGCAGCGGCAACGGCGCTCTCCATGCGGCTGGCGCGTTCTTTCGACGAAGCCGCGGACAGCCGTAGCGATGCAGCCTTCGCGCGCGTCATGACGCCGGTTGTGAAATACTGGGTATGCAAGCTGGCGCCTGCAGTGACTTACGAGGCAATGGAATGCCTGGGCGGCAACGGTTACGTTGAGGAAGCGCCGCTCGCCCGTCACTATCGTGAAGCCCCGGTCAACGCGATCTGGGAAGGTTCTGGCAATGTGATGGGGCTCGATATCCTGCGGGTTCTGGATCGCAATGCCGGTCTCTTCGACGACGTTCTGGGGGCGATCGGCAACGATCTGGGCGAGAAGGGCGGGGCGACGCTCGAGGTTCTTGCCGCCGCCGCCCGGGTTTGCCAGACGGACGAGGGCTCGGCCCGAATCCTGACAGAACAGCTTGCGCTCGCCGCTGCAGCGGCCGAGCTGAAGCGCATGGGGGCGGGCAGGGTCGCAGATGCCTTCATCGAGACGCGGCTTGCCGGCCAATGGCGCAGCACTTACGGCATGCTCGATGCCCGCCATGATGCGGCGTCCATTCTCGACGTGCTTTACCCCGAGGCGAACTGAGCGACGATCGTCAGAACCAATGGAATCGTAAAGAAGGCGAGCACGGTCTGCAGTGTGGTGATGCTGGCATAAAGAGGCGCATCTCCACCGAGCTGGCGCGCCAAAAGATAGCCGTTCATGGCGGTGGGAACCGCAGCGCACAGTGCCAGATAATCGAGTGCCGGGCCGGACACGCCGAAGACGAGCGCGGTCGAGATCATCAGCACCGGGAAAAGTATCAGTTTCAGGAACGTGGATGTCCAGAGCGCCGCCCTGGCAGCCATGAAATCGCCGGGGCGCAAGCTTGCACCGATGGTCAAAAGACCCATTCCAAGCGCGGCGCGACCAACCAGGTCGAGCGTCTGGTTGAGAGGCGGGTATAGATCGATCGGCATGACGCGCAGGACAACCGCTGCGGTTGCTGCCAGGATCATCGGGTTGCGCGCGACGTCAAAGAAGACTTTGGACCAGGCTGCTTCGCTGTCGGCAAACCGTGTTACGACAAACACCGAGGCGATGTTGATGGGAATGATGATCGTTGCCATCACCAATGCGACCACTGCAGCCCCTTCTGGCGGGAAGAGTTTCTGCGCCACCGCCAGTGCCATGAAGCCGTTCCAGCGCACCGCAGTTTGAAAGACGGACGAATATTGACCGTGCCTGACCAGCCCACTGGCCTTGAAGACGGGCCACAGCGCCAGAACGAGGACGATCATCGCAAAAACAGAAATCATCAGAGCGCCAAGCAGGGCGTCGATCCTGAGTTTCGAAAAGTCCGCATTGGCGATCGATATGAAGAGCAGTGCGGGGTAGAGAAACCAGTAGCATAATTGTTCCAGCCCGGGCCACGTTTCCTCCCTGATCAGTGGCGTCCGGCGCAGGACATTGCCGGCGACGATGAGCAGGAAGATCGGCAAAATGCTTTCAAAGATCACGAACATGGAAAATCCGGCGGGCAAGGGCGTTTCTTGCTAGTGGCGGATCGGTTGCCTGTAAAGCTTTGTCCCCGGCAGGGCTGTGAAGATTAACCTTAACGGTTGGTAAGCGTTGCGGCTTCAATTCGAGAAGGCCAGTGTGACTCGTATCCGAGATCGAGTGTCATGAACCGCAACTTCATCAGCCTTTTGTCCGTCTACTGGACCGTTGCCTTCGCCGCCGCAGCATGGTCGGTTGCAATTTCTGGCGGCGTGGCGGTGCCGACCGGTTCGACCGCTGGCGACCCGGAAATCCTCCGTCTGCTGGGGCATCTCGGCCTCGTGCTCGGCAATGCGCTCGTGGCGGTCCTTTTTGCCTGGATGCTGCTTGTCTCGCTTCTGGAGGCGGGCAACCGCACGGAAACCGAGAATGTGGCACAGCTCGCCTGTTCGGGAGCCGTTGCCATGCTGCTTGTCGAGGTGCTTCGCACGGGCATGGCGGGGAATGGCGCCATCGTCGCGCCGTCTGTGGCGACCACAATGAAATTTCTGGCTGTGCTGGCAACGCATCTGGTCCTGCGGGGCGAACGCGGCGCCATGGCGGCAGAGCCTCCCCACGACGCACATGCACAGTCCGGCTCGCTTGCTACCCTTACCGTTGCAGATCAGGCGCACGATTCGCTGGTGGCGCGCCTTGCACGTCCGCATCGTTTACAAATTGCGCCGCCCGCCAATGACGACAGGAGCCCATAATGCGTTACTTGCTGATCTTCTGGGCGTTACCCCTGGGGCTGTTCTGGGGTTGGTACGGCCTATCCTACAACGACATCAATTTCGGCTTTGCCTTTCTGAGCCGAGATATGAACGATCTGCTGTTCCGGATTTACGGCAACATTCTCGGGATCGATCCAACCATCATTCCCGGCATGGTCGCACGGGCCTGCGTGCTCGATAGTTTCATTCTTCTGGGAATAATCGCCTTTCGGCGACGCCGTGCCCTTTGGGCCTGGTTCAAGGAGAAACGCGCCGCCTATCGCTCCGGCGAGGCCGTTGCCGAAGCGCGCAATCTGTCCAGCGCTCCCTGAAGAATGAAGGCGGCGGCGGCCGAATCGATGCGCTCCGCCCGTTTCCTTCGCGATACATCCATTTCCAGCAGTGCCCGCTCGGCGGCGACCGTCGACATGCGTTCGTCCCAGAAGGCAACGGGCAACCGGGTGAGCCGCTCCAGATTACGAATGAAGGCGCGTGTCGACTGCGCGCGGGGACCTTCGCTGCCATCCATATTGACCGGCAGCCCGATGACAATGCCGCCGACATTGTCTCTAGCGCAGGCTGCGATCAATGCCTCGGCGTCCTGCGTGAATTTTCTGCGGTGTATGACGGGTCGGGGTGTCGCCAGCGACAGGCCCCGGTCGGAAACCGAAAGGCCGATCGTCTTGGTCCCCAGATCGATCCCGGCCAGCGTCTGGCCGGCAACGAGAAAAGCGGGGAGTTGCGGCAGGTCGACCACTGACAAAACTGTACACTCCGATTACGACTATGGATCATTTTAGCGTCGCAGCGATTACACGAAAAGCAGCCGACACGCGAGAACAGCAAACGCGCGGAGCTGACGGCGTCACACAAGCAAGGAGGACAATTCCATGGACCTGACCTGGTACGGCCATTCAACGTTTCGCGTGGATGCAGGTGATGCGCATATCCTGATCGATCCGTTTCTGAGCGGGAATCCCTCCTGGAGCGAGGGATGGGAAGGACCGGCGGAGAAGGTGACACATGTGTTGCTCACCCACGGCCACGACGATCATATCGGTGATAGCGCCGAGATTCTGAAGAAAACCGGTGCCATGCTGGTCGCCAATTTCGAGATATGTCAATTCCTTGTCGGCAAGGGCGTCGATGAGAACTGCATCAACCCAGGCAATCACGGTGGCACGGTCGATTGTGGCGGTTTCACCACCACATTTGTCAACGCGCTGCATTCCTCGTCGACTGCAGGCAAGGGTGGCGCGAACACCTATCTGGGGAACCCCGCCGGTCTCGTGCTTCACTTTCCCGGCGACAAGACACTCTATCATATGGGCGATACGGATATTTTCGGCGACATGGCGCTGATCCAGGAACTGCACCAGCCTGACATCGGTCTCGTGCCCGTCGGCGACCGGTTCACCATGGGCGGCGCGGTCGCGGCACTCGCTTGCCGGCGCTACTTCAAGTTCGAAACCGTGTTGCCCTGCCATTTCGGCACCTTTCCCATCATCGACCAGACCGCTCAAAAATTCGTCGACGGGATGGAGGGTTCGGGCGTTAATGTGCCTGTGCTAAAGGTCGGCGAGACCATTTCGTTATAGCAAATCCGGTGCGTGTCAGTGCGTTGGCGGTTGCACGCCGCTCGCGCGCCGATTATAGCCGTGGCGCAGCCAATAAGCGCCTGGAGAAAACCATGTCCGTGGACATCGATACCGTGAAGCGTGTTGCGCGCCTTTCCCGCATCGCCGTTGACGATGCGGATGCCGAGCGCATGACCGGCGAACTGAACGCCATTCTCGGTTTCGTCGAGCAATTGAACGAAGTGGATGTCGAGGGCATCGAGCCTATGACGTCCGTTATCCCGATGGCGATGAAAAAGCGGGAGGACGCGGTTACCGACGGCGACAAGGCCGACGACATCGTTGCCAATGCGCCGGCTTCGGAAGACAATTTCTTCGTCGTTCCGAAGGTGGTCGAATAGAAGCCTTCATCCGCTTTCAAACCCATTTGCCCCGAGAGGCCGACGGATTTTCACGGACTTTCCATGACAGAGCTCACCAAACTCACCATTGCAGAAGCGCGCGAGAAGTTGACCGCCAAGGCTTTTACCGCCAGCGAACTGACGGAGGCCTATCTTTCGGCCATCGACACGGCCAACGACAAGCTCAACGCCTATGTCGCCGTCACGCATGACAAGGCCCGCGCCATGGCCAGGGCGAGCGACGAGAGGATCGCCAAGGGTGAGGCGGGGCCGCTCGAAGGCATACCGCTGGGCATCAAGGACCTGTTCGCAACCGAAGACGTTCACACCCAGGCTGCGAGCCATATTCTCGACGGCTTCGAGCCGAAATACGAGTCTACCGTCACGGCCAATCTCTGGACCGACGGCGCGGTGATGCTCGGTAAGCTCAACATGGACGAGTTCGCAATGGGTTCGTCCAACGAGACCTCCTATTACGGACCGGTCATCAATCCGTGGCGCGCCGAAGGCTCCAACGCCGATCTGGTGCCGGGCGGCTCCTCGGGCGGATCGGCCGCCGCAGTCGCCGCACTCCTGTGCGCCGGGGCCACAGCCACCGACACCGGCGGCTCGATCCGTCAACCTGCCGCCTTCACAGGCACAGTCGGCATCAAGCCGACTTATGGCCGTTGCTCGCGCTGGGGCACGGTGGCCTTCGCCTCCTCGCTTGATCAGGCAGGACCCATTGCCCGCGACGTGCGCGATGCCGCGATCCTTCTGAAATCCATGGCCTCGGTCGACAGCAAGGACACGACGTCCGTCGATTTGCCAGTGCCGGATTACGAAGCGACCATCGGTCAGTCCGTCAAAGGAATGAAGATCGGCATACCGCGTGAATACCGCATGGAAGGCATGCCGGAAGAAATCGAGGCGCTATGGGCAAAGGGCATCGAATGGATGCGCGAAGCGGGCGCGGAGATCGTCGACATCTCGCTGCCGCATACCAAATACGCGCTGCCGGCATACTACATCGTCGCCCCCGCCGAGGCGTCGTCGAACCTCGCGCGCTATGACGGGGTGCGCTATGGCTTGCGCGTACCTGGCAAGGACATTGCCGATATGTATGAGCAAACCCGCGCCGCCGGTTTCGGCCGCGAGGTCAAGCGCCGCATCATGATCGGCACTTATGTGCTCTCGGCCGGCTATTACGACGCTTATTATCTGAAGGCACAGAAGGTGCGCACGCTCATCAAGCGCGATTTCGAGCAGGTCTTCGATCAGGGCGTGGATACGATCCTGACGCCGGCGACCCCGTCGGCCGCCTTCGGCGTCGCCGATCAGGACATGGCGTCGGATCCGGTCAAGATGTACCTGAACGACATTTTTACCGTGACGGTGAACATGGCCGGCCTACCGGGCATTGCCGTACCGGCCGGTCTCGACGCGAAGGGGCTGCCGCTCGGACTGCAACTCATCGGCAAGCCGTTCGACGAAGAAACGCTTTTCCGAACCGCGCATGTGATCGAACAGTCTGCGGGGCGCTTTGCGCCGGCGCAATGGTGGTAACGCCCATGGAGCGGCTCGTTTCGTGAACGAAGGGCTGCGGCATGTTCCATATCGTTTCCGCAGTTGGCTGGTTGTTTCTACAGCCGCTCAGCCTTGCCGCAATCTTGATCGCGGTTTCGCTTCTTTTGGCCTTCTTCGGCCGTCGCCGCCTGTTCATGACGGCGGGCGCTCTTTCCTTTCTTGTGCTTTTTGTGTCCGCGTGGACGACACTTGGCGCACTTATTCTCGGGCCGCTCGAAGATCGTTTCTCAAAGCCCAACTCCTTGCCCGAGGCGGTTGAAGGCATTGTTGTGCTGGGCGGGGGACTGGAAGGCTCCATCAATCTGGCGCGCGGCGGTCACGAGCTCAATTCCAGCGGCGATCGTTTCGTGGAAGCAGCCATTCTGGCGCGCCGGTTCCCGCAGGCCAGAATACTGATCTCCGGCGGGCAGGGCGCCGTTTTCCTCACCGGTGAGGGCGATGCAGAAACAGCGCCACGGCTCATGAAGGCGCTTGGCATCGAGCCGGAGCGCCTCATCCTCGAAAACCGTGCGCGCGACACGCACGAGAACGCCGTTTTCTCCAGGCGGCTCATTGAGCCTAAGGCGGGTGAAACATGGCTGCTCGTCACTTCCGCTTTCCACATGCCCCGCGCCGTGGGTGTCTTTCGCAGGGCAGGTTTCGCGGTTACACCCTGGCCGGTGGACTATAAGACGGTGGGCAACGAGAAATTCGGGTTCGCGGAAGACAATGCGCTCGATTCCCTGCGCAACGTGACGGTCGGAATACGTGAGTGGATCGGCCTCGCAGCCTATCGCATCGCCGGCAGAACCGAGGTGTTTTTCCCGGCTCCCGACGCAAGCGATAACTGAATCGCAGTATCCTTTTCCATGTCTGATGGTGCAATGCAGCAAAAATGTCCGTATTTAGCCACATCTGTTGAAAATTCCTTTATATGCGCAAGTGACTGATTACGCAGTGAAAGCCCCGTTTTTAAGGGAATCGGAACTGTTATCGGGCCGTCATTTTGCCGTTTTTGGTCTTGCGGAAGCGCGTCCATAGGAGTATCTCCCGCCGTCACAGATCGGCGGTCGGGATCATCCCGCCCGGAGATCGAATAACAAAACGGGATATGCATGGACGATAGCGTTGAGAGATCCTGCTGGGGCGTCACCGTCAAAGCAGTGATCGGGCTTGCGGGAATCATCTTTCTGGCATGGCTCTTGGTTGGCGCCGAAACGGCAGCGGTCGTGGCCACGGCAGGCTGAACAACCAGCAAAACCGCAAAATATCGGTTCTTGAAAGTTGAAGGGCGCAGCGCAATCGCTGCGCCCTTTGCTTGTTTGGGGAAATGACCTACATCTTGGCCTGTCGCGAACACGTCAGAGCGTGCCGCGCGACAGCCGCCCACGGCCGTGGACCGCTGGAATCCTCGTTGCGGTTAAATCCCGGAGCATTCGCCCATGTTTCTTTCCGTTTTCGACCTCTTCAAGATCGGCATCGGACCGTCTAGTTCTCACACAATGGGGCCGATGACGGCGGCGGAGCGCTTTTTGGCGGAGATTGCTGGCGACGACTGGCCGCGCCCGTCCGGCAGTGCGGTGCACAGGCTTTCGGTTAGCCTGCACGGTTCGCTCGCCTTCACCGGTATCGGGCACGGGACGGATCGGGCTGTGATCCTCGGCCTCGCCGGTTATAACCCGCTCACCGTCGATCCCGATCGCATGGATGAGCAACTCGCCACGATCGAAGCAGAAAAGACGGTGCGGCCGCAGGGGCATCCGCCCTATCGGTTCGACCCTGCAGCCGATCTCGTTCTCGACAAGAAGCAGGCTTTGCCGGGCCATGCCAACGGCATGGCCTTTAATGCCTATGACGCCGACGAACGATTGCTCCTGCGCCGAATCTATTATTCGGTCGGCGGCGGTTTTGTCGTTTCGGAAGAGGAGCTTCAGGCGCTTAAGGCGGAGACGAAGAAGCCGGATCGCAACGATGTTCCGTTCCCCTTTGCCAATGCCCGCGAAATGCTGGCCATGGCCGCCGAGACCGGTCTTTCGATTGCCGAAATGAAACGCGCGAACGAAGAAACACGGATGGAGCGGACCGAACTCGATGCGGGCCTCGATCGTATCTGGCAGGCGATGGAAGCATGCGTCGAACGCGGGCTTTCTCAGGAGGGCGTTATGCCCGGTGGGCTCAATGTGCGCCGCCGGGCACGGCAATTGCACCAAAGGCTCGATGAAGACTGGCGCCAGAACAAGCCCAATCCGCTAGCGGCAAACGATTGGCTTGCTGTGTTCGCCATGGCGGTGAACGAAGAGAACGCCGGTGGCGGGCGTGTGGTCACCGCGCCGACCAATGGCGCGGCGGGCGTGGTGCCGGCAGTCATGCGCTACTGGCGGAAGTTCCATGTGGATGCGGATGCCAAGGGCGTTCGCGATTTCCTTTTGACGGCGGCGGCCATCGGCGGGATCGTCAAACACAATGCCTCGATCTCCGGCGCCGAAGTCGGATGTCAAGGCGAGGTGGGTTCCGCCTCGGCCATGGCTGCCGCAGGCCTTGCCGCTGTCATGGGCGGCACGCCCGAGCAGGTGGAGAATGCTGCCGAGATTGCGCTCGAGCATCATCTGGGCATGACCTGCGACCCCATTGGTGGGCTGGTGCAGATTCCCTGCATCGAGCGCAATGCCATGGCCTCGGTGAAAGCGATTGATGCTGCCATCATGGCCCTGAGGGGTGACGGCAAACATTACGTTTCCCTGGACAAGGTGCTGCACACCATGCGGGAAACCGGTCGCGATATGCTGGATAAATACAAGGAAACTGCCAGGGGAGGGCTGGCGGTTAACATCATTGAATGCTGACCGCCGCGCCTCCGATCTGAACACGGTCAGGATTTGACCCGCTCGTTGTCCGGATCAAACAGTGCCCGGTAACCCACCGCTTCGATTCGGACAGGGTAGTGCTCCTGAAAGTATTCCAGGGTCAGTTCACGGCCTTCCTGGGCGTACTCGGCGGGGATGTAACCGAGCAGGATGATTTTCCCCACCGAGGGCCCCCACGCCACACTGGTGTTGTAGGAACGGCGGCCGAGACTATCTACCAGGACTTCACCGGTTTGCGGGTCCAGAATCGGCCATTGGCCTACCGGGTAGCGCAGAATGCCGTTGGCATCCCGGTGCTCGGTCATGGTCATGGTGCACAGGTAAGCGGCTTGCCGGGGCCACTCCCGCTGTTCCAGATACGCGGCCTTGCCGTGGAAATCAGCTTCCTTGACCTTGGGTCTCTGCAGGCCCGCTTCGTAGAGATTGTATTCCGTTTCCAGATCCACGTTCTGCAGTCGCAGGCTTTTCTCCAGGCGACGGGTATTGGCGTAGGTTTCTATGCCCACCGGCGTAACGCCCGCATCGTAGAGAAGGTCCCAGATTCTCAGGCCATAGCTGAAGGGGAAATAGAGCTCCCAGCCCTGCTCGCCAACGTAGGAAATCCGGAAGGCCCAGATCGGGACCCCTTGAATGTTCAGTTCCCGGGCGGTGGCAAACGGGAAATTGTCCGCGGACAACTGGTCCGGGTCGGTAACGAACTGGGCCAGTGTCTCCCGGGCCTTGGGACCCCAGAGGCCGAGGGTCGCCAGTTCGTCCGTGCGGTCATGCACCTGGATGTTGTCCAGCCCCTTCTCTCGGGCCATACGGGTGATCCAGCAGTAGTCGCGGTGGCCGGTGTCACCGCCGCAGACGACCCGATAGTCCTGGGCGCCCCGACGAATGATGGTCAGGTCGGAACGTACGCCCCCGCGCTCGTCGAGGAAATGGGTGTAGACACCTTTGCCGTGGGGCGTGGTACCGCCGACTTTGGCAACGGACAGATATTCCAGCAGGGCTTCTGCGTCGGCGCCGGAGATGTCAAAGATGGCGAAATGGGAGAGGTTGATCATACCCACGGATTCGCTCATCTCAAGCTGCTCGGCGTTGGAAACCTCCCAGAAGTGCCGGGCATCCCATTCGTGTTCCCGCACCGGGATCCGGTCGCGATATTTCGCCAGCAGGGTGGACTCGTTGACCGCATAACCGTGGGCGCGCTCCCAGCCCGCGGCCTCCATGAAGTAAGCACCCAGACCGACTTCCCGCAGGTAGAAAGGGCTGGTTCTCATCTTGCGACCGGTAAGGTAGGGCTCACGGGGGTGAACGGCCGGGGTGTAGATTTTTTTGGCTGTTTCGTAGCAGCGGTTATACACGTAGTCCGGTGTTTTCTGCAGCGGATAATGACGTGCGATATCAATACTGTGGGGGTCCATTTCAGGGGAGCCGTGGGTCATCCAGTCTGCCAGTACCTTGCCCGCCCCCGGGCCGTCCTTCACCCAGACCGCCTCGCAGAACCACAGATTGCGGACTTCCGGGGATTCGCCCATGAGTGAACCGCCATCTGGCGTCACTGACAGCAGGCCATTGAACGAGTGTTTCTCTTCCCACCCCAGTTCGCCGAGGATCGGCGTCATTTCAATGGCCTTTTCG
>ENA-ORCW01000352-ORCW01000352.1-marine-metagenome-genome-assembly--contig:-NODE-352-length-34353-cov-4.338137_pt1 | contig 34353 bp, 24 predicted proteins | sample MGYA00237784_ERZ508517 | MGnify/ENA primary metagenome ERZ508517 (study PRJEB26187, sample SAMN06268979) | marine metagenome | isolation source: Tt ae E1 feedstock associated aerobic enrichment on... | reverse complement strand
TGCGGCAGTTCGATGCAGATGACCGAGCCGCCAATAAAAGAAACGCCCCGTTGCCCACAGGAGACAACGAGGCGTCCGAAGAGCGGGCGACGGGACTCGAACCCGCGACATTCAGCTTGGGAAGCTGCCGGGGCGGCCCTGTAAGTGGTCCTGTCAAAGAGGTTCCGTTTGCCCGGTCTTTCGGTTGCTCCGACGGTTGCACCGCGAACGCCCAGGCAGTGCCTCAGGAGCCCCCCGCTCCAGGCGCACGTACGGGCGATAGTCGTGATCCGGTTCGTTCGATTCTCCATGCGATCGCCCGGCTTTCGCCGACAGACATTGACCGGCTGGCAGATGCCATGTCCGCCGTGCAGGCCGGCGGCGCGGATTGACGTAACGTCCCCCGGTCCGTCCGCAGTCTCCACGGCGGCCGTCGGTGGCACGTGGGTGATCGTTTGGTGCCGCGATCGTCCGGCCACGTCCCAGGGGCTCACGCAACCGAATGTGGAATAAAGATTGTCGAGCTACCGAACGTCGTCGAATGGTGAATCCGCCTGCTGGCGGCGACTCCTCGCCGGCGGTAGCATCAAAGCAGAGCTGTCTCCCTCGGAGACGCTTCAGGCGAGCGTAGGCGTTGGCCCGCACTTACGCTCGCCGTTTTTGTGCGCTCTTTGGCCGGCATATTTCGATGAGCGACTCCCACCGTCCTCCTTCGCGACAGTAAGGGCTACGCCTGCACCGCCAGGCCTGGCGAGATAGACTCGTCGGGCATGAAACCTTCGAGAAAGGCCATTCTGGTCCGGCTTGCCGTCGACCACTCGTACGGTGGATGGAATGCTCCGGTCGATCCCGAATCTCGCCGCTTTCTCTACGTGCCGATTCCGGAGAAGTCTGGCACCGCTTTCCATAAAGGCTGTCGACGCTCTTACCGGGACCTTCTCCCCACGATCCGCGCATTCGCTCAGACGTTCGGCCTCGACGCGGTTCGGGACCTGCGGCGGCAACCACTGGGCTCTTGAATCTCCTGACAACTGATTCACAAGAATGCGGAGCAGGCTACGCCATCATGAGGATTAACGCCTTCTTCGAACTACGCCTCGGCGCCCGATTGGCCAACCCTGTGTGGTCATGGGGAGCACATGATGAGCAGCGAAATCGAGTCTTTCTCCGGACAAACGAGAATCACCTTTCTCAGAAGCGGGGGAAGAAGCGGATTATCGCATACGATCCCAACTGGAGGCGTTCCCCCGGTCACGGCGAACGGCTGAGGCACCTCGAGGCTGTTCGTCGCGGTGCCACGGGCTACGCCGTGATGGTCCGGTTCAACGACCAAGGTAACATCGCGTCCTTCGACGCCGAGACGCTTCTTGAGCTTGGCGACCTCCAGAAAGAAGGGCGGCTCATCTATGCCCGGGTGGTGAGGCAACTTGACGCCACCGAGGTTACAGGCGGGCCCTCCAATTCCAATTCGGTGGCCGATGACGTCACAGAAGTCCTCCGGTCGAAAGCCGTGGAGACGACCCGACGTGCGCTGGTTGACGCCCGTATGGGACAGGGCCGGTTCCGTCAGGATGTCCTGAGACTGTGGGGAGGTGCGTGTGCCGTGACAGGCGTGAACATCCCGGAAGTGCTGCGCGCATCACACATCAAACCTTGGAGGGATGCCTCGAACAAGGAACGGCTTGATCCCGCCAACGGATTGCCACTTGTCGCCACACTTGACGCCCTGTTCGATGCCGGCCTCATAGCATTCGACAGCAAACGAAAGTTGCTGGTCTCGCCCAAGTTGCCAGCAGATGACGCTGCTGGTTTGGGAGTGCGAGGATTGCGATTGCGTCGGATGCCGGACAAGAAGACGGCGAGGTACCTCGAATTCCATCGCCGCCGACTCTTTCGTTCCTGAATCGGCACGGCATCAACTTCTTGGGACCAGAGTATGGCCTTGCTGCACTTAGCAGGTGTCTCAGCCACGGACCGGGTAGCCAGAAGCGACACGACAGCAGCGGCCCGCGGTCGAAACCGACTTAGGGAGAAATGCTCCAGGTGCTGGTCGTGCGGAAGCCCATCACATTGCCGCTGACGGTCCCAAAGTACCGTTTTCACTTGAGCCGTCCCCCGGCGGTTGCCAGCGTGATGTAAGAGTGTCGAGCAGGTGGCGGATGGTGCTCTGATTCTCGGACCACGACTTGGGCGTCATCCAGGTCAGCAGGCCGCCCCAGTACGCGTGCATCTTGAGCGTCGCCTCCGCCTGTTCGAGTTCGTCCGGAATGAGGTCGGTGGCCCGTTCCAGGAATGCGATGCCCAACTGCCCGGGTCGATTCACGTCCGCGACAATTGAGACGTAGACGCGGTAGCTGGGATTGCCGCTCTCCGATTGATCGGGAAGCTGATACGCGTAGGTCGACAGATTCGGCCACTCGTAGGCTGCCGACGGGAGTCCATCCTTGACGACCTTCCGCATCGTCTCGAACAGCTGCCGCACTCCGACCTTGTCCAGTCGCTCTTCCAGCGCCTGCCAGTTCGAGGATCGCGAGGAGGACTGCTGCGCGGCACTTCGCTGCTTCTGCGAGGTGACTTCCGTCTGCCGGGCGATGAGCGTCTTGCCGTCGAGCTGAAAGGCGTGAAACGTGATCAGCGAGATATCGAGTCCGCCGGTGGTCAAAAACTCGGTCATCCGTCGCGTGCGGTCATCGGCCCCCAACCCGACGAGAATCAAGCGGGGACGTTCCTCGAGCTGCTCGACCTTGCCCGGGAACTGCTCGTCGTACCATTCCCCGAAGTCGTCGATCTTCGGCACGCCGGCGGAGCCGCTGCGTTCTTCAATGTGCCGGCAGAGCTGTTCGTGCTCGAGCTCGTGCAGGTAGGACCCGTAGTCAACGACCTGCGCGACCGCCTCGCGGGTAAGCGTGCCCCGCTTCAGTTCGAACACCACCAGCCGTCCATCAGGATCGACGCCGAGCAGATCGAGTGGTCCGCCTTCGGTCGGTGTTTGCCGACCAATGACGACGAGCCCGGGCATCAGAATCTCCGGCGAGCAGACGAGGACATCTTCGAGGTGCTTCTCGGTAGATGTCTCAGCGACTGAGGTCACCGGTTCGACGGCGACCTCGCCGTTCCCGTCGGGAGTCACCTGCCAGAGATCGATCTTCTTCATGATATGGGCCCTTCGATATCGCCGCGACAGAGGCAGCGGTGATGACAGCTGCAGTGTGGCGTCGTGCGGTTGGCAGCGTAGTATGTGAGGAATACTGGCAACAAACTGACGTGTCCAGCATGGCCGCCTTTCCGATCCGAGCCGTTCTCTCGCCTGCCTCAACGGTCCTTGCGGCGACGCCGTGCATGAACGAGGCCGGCCACGCCGATTCCAAACAGAGCGAGTGACGAGGGCTCTGGGACGGCGGAAAAGTTGCCCGTCGCGTGAATCGTAATGCCGGGAATGTCGTCGATTGCCCGGTCGATCCCCTGGGCGGCGCTCGCCAACGCCTCTCCAAACCCGAACGCCCATCCTCCCGGGCCGTTGTACCCGACCAGTTGAATCTTGACAGGGACGTTCGCCTGAAACACGAGTGAGTGGTTGACGGGCACGCCGAAGCCGCCGCCTCCCACAAGTGTATCGTCGATGAACAGAGAGTGGCCGTCATCGCCGCCCAGACGCACAGGAACCGTCTGGGCGACGTTGGAAACGGCAAAGGTCTCGAAAAGCTGGATGCTGTCGAAGCCATTACCCTGCCATGCGCCCGGCAGCAGGCTTGGATCGGGCACAACGTATCCTTGAAACGTCGCCGACTGGAAGTCCGCGGGATTCGTCACGAAATAGCTGATGCTTTGTCCCTTCATCGCATTCAGCCGTTCCGAATAGCTCCAGGCACCCGCAGGATCGCTCGTAAACACGTCTGTCGCATTGAGGATGCCCGCTCCCGCTGAGCCGCCCGTCAGTGTAACGACGCCGAGGAACAGTGCTGCTGCATGCTTCATTTGTTGCCCTGCTGAAATCCGAAGTCATGTTGTGTGGCGGAACGCTCGCGTTAGTGGACTCACCACGTCTTTCTCCATCGATAAACGCCGCATTGCGATGGATCGAGCGACGCGGTGACAAGGTTCGCCAGCGTCCGAATAGCCGCCGCACGGGTGTTACCACAAAGTCTGAACCCGTTCGCCTGTCGCCGTTCTAGCCATGACACGAACGCGAGGCAACCAGGCGTACCGCGAACGATGACGCAGGAAGTGAGGAAAGGGCGGAGGTTCGTCGGTTGCGGTCGATCAGAAGTGGACGGCGACGGGGACTGACGATCTCAACTAGCACTGACCGCACAGCCTGCTGAGGAAAGGCCGCTTTCTCGAAGCCCGCATGCGGCATGAGGAATCCGAACGTCCAGTCGGCCGTCTGACTGCCTTCCATCGCATTCGCCGGGAACACATTGATTCAGTACTCCCACTCCTCGTGCGCCAGCGGAGCTCGGTTCAGTTCCTCGCGGTGCGTCCGCCACTGCGGCAGGAACCGGTCCATGTACGCTACGAATCGGTCGTTGTGGTGCCGTTCGAGCAGATGGACCATCTCGTGAACGAGGATGTACTCGAGGCAGGCGGGGGGCTTCTTCGCCAACTCGAGGTTCAGCCAGATGCGGCGTGCCTCGATGTTGCAGGTCCCCCATTTGGTCTTCATCCGTCGAATCCCGCAGTTGGCAACCTGCACGCCGATGACCGGTTCCCACTTTTCCAGCAGCTCCGGTATCCGGTCACGAAGCAACTGCCGGTACCACTGCTGCAGCAGCGCCTCCCGCTGGTCGCGGCTGCGGCCGGGGGGCACACGCAGTTCGAGCGTCTTTCCCCGGCGGACGATTGCCGACCGCACACCGACTTGTTCGATCACGTCCAGGCGATATCGCCGGCCCTGCACAAAATGGCTCTCGCCCGACACCATTTCCCGTTGGGATTGTCGCTCCTGCTGCTCCAGGGACCTCTGCTGTTTTCGAATCCAGCCGAGACGGGAGATGACCGCCAGCCGCACTGTTTCGTCGGTGGTTCTCAGCGGGACGGCCACGCGCACGCGGCCATGCGGCGGATAGACCGCCAGATGGAGGTTCCGAATGTCTTTGCGGACCACCTCCACCGGTATTCCACTCACTTCGAGCTGGTGACGCTCAGTAGTCACGCTGGGCCTTCACAATGTCAAAGATGGTGTCGACCAGTTCGGAGTCATTTCCCAGCACCGATTCGATGGCACGTCGGACCTCCCGTTCCTTCATGGTATTGTTCCGCCAGTCGGCTCGCTTACGGCTTCGAATCGCCTTATCCAGCTGAATGGCAAGTGCTTCCTGCCGGTCGAGGTTGTCGTACAGCGACCGCAACGCTTCGGTCTGCAGGGATGCCGGATACGCTGCACTCCCGCCCGGCTGCTTCACCTGCCGCGCCAGGGCGATCATCTTCTGCAGGTAAGCCTTGTACTTCAGCGCCTGTGTCTTTCGGGCCTTGATCAGTTCGTCGAGAAGCTCCGACATCTTCTCGTAGTACTTCGGGTTAACGGCCATCTCGTCGATGATGACCTTCCGGACGTTGTTCTCGATCGTTTCGGCCATCGCGACCCGGTCGTCCTTGAGGCGGTTCGGCAAGTTGTCGGTTGCCTTCTCTCCCCGTTCAACGATCAGGTCGACGAGGCTCATGTCGTCGAATGCCGCCACCTTCTCGCTTTCTTCCGCCCGGATGTAAGTGTCCAGCAGGTGCCGCATCGCCGGCTCGAAGACCTTCATGTCGACGTAGTCCGCGCTTCGCAGCTTTACCTCTTCCCGAAGCTTCTCGAAGTGCTGCACCTCCTTCCTGATCGCTTCTGCCTCGGCTTCGGTGTAGCCGGCATCCTGCATCTCGTTCGCCAGGTTCGCGTACGCCCGCAGGTACGAGGCGGTCAGCTTGTAGAGGGCGACACGCTTCGGCTCATTGTCCTTCAGCGACGCCGGGTCATCGCTGCTGCCGCAGAAGAACAGCAGATGCGCCTCCTGGTCGCGCGGCAGGGGCACCGGTTCGCACAGCGCCTTGATCGCTTCGCGGACCTCCTCGAGTCGCTCACGTCCCTTCTCCAGGCGGTCTTTCAGCAGACCATCGACATCTTCCTTGTCGTAGCCGTCGAACGCCTCGCCGGTGTAGTCGCGGAGCGACTTCGCCAGCGACTTGAACAGGTCCTTGTAGTCGACGACGTACCCGTATTCCTTATCGTCGCCGTGCAGTCGGTTGACGCGACAGATCGCCTGAAACAGGCCGTGATCCCGCATCTGCTTGTCGATGTACAGATACGTGGCCGGCGGAGCGTCGAAGCCGGTCAGCAGTTTGTCGACGACGATCAGCAGTTTCATCTGCCCCGGCTCGTGGATGAACTTCTGCTTGACGTCCTTCTCGAACTGCTCGACCTTGTACATCGCCTGGTCTTCCGGCTCGCCGAACCATTCGGCCAGCATCTGGCGGTAGATGGCGTACTTCCGCAGTTTCTCGGTCAGTCCTTCGCCCGTTTCTTCCCCCTTGATGTCCGCCGGCGCCGGCTTGTAGGAGGTGATGACTGCGCACTTCCCCTTCAGTTCTGTCTGCTGGAACATTTCGAAGAAGCGGCAGGCAGAGTAAACGCTGTCGGAGACGAGCAGGGCATTGCCATGACCGCTCTGCAGCCGGTCGCGTGTCGCCATGTCCATCTGGATGTCAGAAACGATCTTCTCCAGCCGGTCGACCGAACTGAGAACTTTCTGCATCGTGCCCCAGCGCTGCTTCAGCTGGGCCCGGGCCACGTCCGACAGTCCCTTCGTTTTCGCCTCAAACCACTGATCGATCTTCTGCTGCGAGGTGATGTTCTGATCGATGTCGCGGGCCTCGTATCGCAGGTCGAGCACGACGCCGTCGCCGACCGCCTCGTTATACCGGTACGTGTGAATGTACGGGCCGAAGACTTCCACGCTTTTTCGCTTGTCCTTGCTGAGCAGCGGCGTGCCGGTGAAACCGACCAGCATCGCGTCCGGCAGCAGCTTCTTCATCGCCTCGTGCAGCTTGCCCGATTGGGTGCGGTGGCACTCATCGACGAAGACGAAAAACTCTCCTTTGGCACGAAAGCCGGGTGGAAGATGGGTTTCGATGTCCGTCAGCCATTCTTCGAGTTCGACCTCGCCCGACGATCCGAACTTGTGGATCAGTGAGCAGAGCAGCCACTCCCCATTCACGTTGAGGGCATTGACCAGATCGGACCCGCTGCGGGTGCGATAGATGTCTTCGTTGACGCCGTGAAAAACCTTCTCAATCTGTTCGTCCAGCTCGGTCCGGTCGGTGATGATCAGAACGCGGGCATCTTCGACGTTCTCGCGAATCCACTTCGCCAGCCAGACCATCGTCAGGCTCTTGCCGCTTCCCTGCGTGTGCCAGATGATTCCCCCTTCGCGCCGACGGACGCGTTCCTGGGCAGCACGGACGCCGAAGTACTGGTTGTGGCGGCAGGTCTTCTTGGTGCCGGCGTCGAAAACGATGAAGTCGTGGATGATCTCCAGCAGCCGGTCCTTGCGGCAGAGCTGATGCAGTTCCCGTTCAAGCGGCTGCTTGACGTCGCTCTGCTCCTTCCATCGCAGGTAATGCTTCTCGGGAGTCCCGATCACGCCGTACCGCACGCCCTCAGTGTCGTTGCCGGCCATGATCAGCTGGACGGTGGCAAAAAACGGCTCGATGAACTCCTTCTTCTGGCTGTCGAGGTTCTGCCGGATGCCTTGGGTCACCGCGACCGTCGATCGCTTCAACTCGAGCACGCCGAGCGCGATGCCGTTGACGTACAACACGATGTCCGGCCGCTTGATATTGGGGCCGGCGACGGTCACCTCCTCGGCGATGGCGAAGTCGTTGTTCTCGGGGTTCTTCCAGTCGATGAGCCAGACGGTCACCTTGTGTTCGCCAACGTCGGGGGAGACCTTCACGCCGTACCGCAGCATGCGATAGACGTCCCGGTTGGCGTCGTAGAGTGAGCAGGCACCGCTGACGGCCTTCGCCCGGTCCAGTTCGTAGAGAACCTTGCTGACGACCTTGTCGCTGTGGCCCTGTCGCTGCAGCCAACCGGCCAGCAGTTCCTCCTCGACGTTGCTGTTGCCGGGGCGGTCCTTCCAGTGTCCCAGGTAGCGGTACTGCAGACCATCAGTGAAGGTCGCGATGACCTGCTTCTGCGTGCGAATCTCTTTCTGGCCCACGTTGCTCATGTTGCACTCTCAGTCGTTTTCGGACGGCCAGGCAGCAGTCCATCGCCCGTCATCCCGGAACCCGGGACCGATAATGTGACCGTCATCAAGATCGTCGGGGTCGAACCAGACGTGGGCACATCGCCCCGCATAGCTGAGTGAAGTCGCCAGACAGATCATCGTATCGACGACGTCGTCCAGCAACTTGCCTCCCCGGTACTGGCCGTCACGCGTCTGCCACGCCCCGTCTGCAAGCATCCACTCCAAAGCCCGTTGCCGCAGCGATTCCCAGAGCGGTGGATTGCCGGTTGGAGTCGCGAATCCATGCAGAACATTGTCTGCGAGTGTCTCCACCTGATCCCTGCCAAGCTGGGTGCGATTCTGCTTCTTGTACGCCTTTACGCACGGTGCTGTCAGCTCAGGGCGGAATCCTTCGAAGCGTCTGGCTGCCCAGATTGCCTCCGCGGGGAAGCATTCGATCACAAGCCGTGAGGCGTTCCGCCGATCGGCCGTCCACAGCTCGAACCCACAGTCCACGAGTCCGTTCAGCAGATGTATCACCCTCGTGGCCAGCGGAGCACCCGGCTGGATATTCGGATGCCACCCTCCCGCTCCACCGGCGCTCCGGTCGATTTCCTGCCGATGTGCACTCAGCCAATTCTCAGCGGCCCGACGCTCCACCGGACTTCGGCCACCCCCAAGACGCACACCCAGCTGTGGTCGATCTCTGGCCTGGATTGGGGCGTCTATGGCGAAGATGACCTGTCCGATTCCGTCGTAGCTGTCGATCAGTTCCCTGACGGCCTGCAGCGTTTGCTTCGCTTCAGGGTCCCGTCCAGTTCCGAGGGCGACTCGCCTCAACTCCAGGTGGCCATGTGCCGCTTCGTCGCCGAGGACGGTGGACGCGAGGCAGTCGTATCTCGAATGACGATCGTTCCTGCTGCCCCCGAACCATGCCACGTCGAGACCGATGCAGAGAACGGGCTGGTCACATTCGAGTTCGCCGGCGGGACCTGCAGGCTGACGCCGGGGCCTTTCCTGCGCCATCGGCGCCGGGGGGGGCGGGACAGGTGCGGGGGCAGCAGTGGTGACTGAAGCGGAAACGTCCGCTTCGACCGAATCAGCACTGACGCCGAGCAGCTCGACGCGGACGCTTTCGCCTCTGTGGTCTCTCCACCAGGCCACATCGTCCGGGCCGGGAAGCTTGAACGACGTAGTAAGGTGTCCGTCGCGGCCGCGTGCCGCGTGTGTGAGTTCGCGAATTCCCAGCCCGGCGATCCTGACCGTAATGGAAGCGCATCCCCGGATCGCCTCCGCGAACGTGCAGTCGCTGTACCAGAACTGATTGTCCCGTATCCGGTACCCCGGGTCGACCTCGATCGGCTGCGGTGTCCTGTCTGCGTTGTTGCTCATGTGATGGCCCTTTGGTGGAGACCGGGTCTGCCGGCTCCTGAGTTGTCGGCTCCTTCTGCCCGTTTGCAGCCGTATCCCCACTACGTCGTGAACATCTTTGCCCGGACCTCTCTGGCCTCTTTCCCGTACGTTTTAGAGATCGTCTGGAGTCGCGACAGACGTTCGCATACGCCGCTCATGTCGTGAGTTTCCGCCTTGAGAGCCGCTTCCTTCAACCAGGCATCCAGTTCTTCAGGCGGTATGATGCATCGCGACATTGCGTCGCAGACCCGCTCACCCTGTTCGGCCATTCTTTGAACAAGCTTCTCGTACGCTTCGACTTTCACATCGTGATCGTCCGTCTTTTGACGGATTTCACCAGTCTTGTAGTTGGGGTCGGCTCGAAGCAGGCGGACGACTTGTCCCTCCACGTCCCCAAGAAAACTGACGATGAGCGACAAATCCCGCCAGGCATCCAACTGTTTCACGAGTTCGCTGGTCAGATCATCAGATGACCTTGGATCGAGGATGTCGATAATGACCCGTTCACGCAGCTGGTTCACGAAGCGAGCCGTGTGCGTCCCTTCGTCCATCGGATAAAGAGCTGTGTTCGCGGCAGCCTGCTCGATACCCTGGAGGGCGGTCAGGATCGTCGCCTGCAGGTTGATGCGGGCCTGCCGGTTCAGCTCCTGCTGCGTCTTGTCCTGGGCATCCGCCGATTTCTTCAGCTCCCACTGCGTGATGACCATCTCCTTCCGCTGCTCGGCCAGCTCCTGCTTCTGCAGCCAGATGGCCGCAATCACGCCGACCAGTGCGAGTGAGGAGATGAGCGAGTTGATGAACCCAAAGCTGTCACCGAACTCAGCGGCCTTGCCTTCGTCGATCCCGAATGAGAGTTCCCATGGCCATGCTCCATACTGCCATGCCCAGGGAAGAATTCCCGCCATCCAGACAAAGACGACAGCCAAGGCGAACCAGAGGATCGGAAGCGTGGACACCTGCGGCATCGCCCGAAGCCGACGTTGCAGTTCGGGATCAAGCTCGGATGTCGTAGCAAGCTGTCCGTCCTGCCTGCTCATGCCGGCCCTCCTGCCGAATGGCTTTCTTCCCCTCCCTTCAGCAATCGGAAGCTGATCGCGTAACGGAAGAAGTCGATATACGGGGCCATCGACAACGCCCGCTTCAGTTTCTGGTCATCCTCCAACGCGATGATCACCCCGCGCACCGTCTGGCCCGGCTCAGCCAGTTCATCCTGCACGTAACCCATGTAGCGCAGAATCTGGCCGACCACGACGTCGCTGGCCCGGCCCTTCTTCAACTCGACTACCAGCAGCGTTTTTCGGTCCTTGCTGATCGCCAGAATATCGAGCGGGCCGGTGTCGCTGGGGTACTGCTGGCCGATCAGTTCGCCCTCTTCTTCGTAGATGTCGTACTGCTTCCCCAGCTCGGTCTGATCCCAGTTCTGCACCAGGAAGTACTCCAGATGCTTTTCCATCGCAAAGGTGCCGACATCCTCGATCGACTCGTCGTTGACGGTGATCGGCGGCAACGGCGTTCCTGCGAGCAGCGTTTCGATCTCGCTTGCATGCTTGGTGATGTTGCTCACCGTGCCGATCGAGCCGGCGGAGCCCTTGAGCGCGTCGCTCATCTCTTCGCGGGCGATTGACTGATCTCGCCATTTGACCGGTCGGCGGTGGGGCAGTATCTCCCCGGCTGCGTAGTAGTACGGCCCGGCGATCTCGCCGACACGGTAGTTGCCGGACCCGTCGGGGGAGAGGATCACATCACCGGGCAGCATCCCTCTGGAAACCGTCCAGATCGCACCGCAGGCGAGCCCGGCTGCCACCTTCGATTTGTCGGGCCACACCTGCAGGTAGACCGGGATGAACGCCTGGTTGAACTCTCGCCATTCGTCCGGCAGCTGGCCGGTCAGGTCCTGATGAATTCCGAAGTCGGTTCCGACGAAGCCGGCGGCGAAGCAGTCGCTGGCGAACATGCTCTTCTTGCCAAGCATCAGGCGGTAGTAGCTCTTCATGTGTCGGTCTCCATGGGGACCAGACGAATCCGCCCGGTCAGCAGTTGCTGCATCATGCCCTGTTTAATGGCGATGGTCTTGTCGCGGCGCTGTTCGAGAGCGGCGATCTCTCCATCCATGTCACGAAGAACGGCGGCGATTGCGTTCTGCTCCTTCATCGGTGGTAGGTGTACTTCGATCCTTGCGAGCTGCCCTCTCGCAATACGCGATCGAGTCGTGCCGCCACACCGAAGATCGACTTGCTCGAACCACCAAGATGTCGAAAAGAGTTGAACGAGGTAGTCAGCATCGGCTTCCACCGGCCGACAAATGGTCACGTCCACAGCGGTGATCATTCTTGCCTCGCCGATGTCTGGTACGATGCAGGCTCGGCCTGCTGGCTCGGCCAGTCTGCAAATCAAGAGGTCACCGACTTGCACCTCCTTGCATCGAAGTAGCTGACACGAGTCTTCGGAAATGTACTTCTTGTTTTCCTTGTCCAGAAAACACCCTTCTCCGATGTTGCCGGTCTGGATTAGGCGAATCCCGGTAGAGGTGATGTACTCGGACTCGATCCAATCACCATCGTCGAAGTATTCCTTCTTTCCAGCGAACAGGTCGATGAGCCGCCACTCTCTCCACTCTCCAGTGAACCCCGGCAGGCGCTTCCTGCCGGTGAGGAGTTGCTGCATCGTGGCGAGCTTGATGGCCCGCTTCTTGGCGATCAGCCGGTCCAGCGCCCCGATCAGCTCATCCACATCCGACAACGCCGCCGCGATTGCACGCTGCTCCTCTGGCGGCGGAATCGGTATGAACAAGCCTTTGACTTGTTTGACGTTCACTCGTCGGAACGTCGACCCGGTCATCAAATTCTCCAGTTGTCGCACGATGGTGCGAGAATGAAACAGCGACTGAAGATAATCGGTGGAGTGCTCCTGCGACCGTTTTCGGAGCAGGCATACATCCTGCCCCATTGCGAATGGAGGGTGCCACGCGGCAACCTGTGCAACTTCACCGACGGTTGCATTGCGGCTAACGATTAAATCGCCTGGTTGAGGCCTGCGCCCTCCGTCGACCAGTAGCCGATAGAAGGCATCAGTTGTTTGTTTTGCTTCGCTGAGGTCCACAAATCGACTTTGAAGTTCCCGTATGCTCGCAACGGGCCAACCGCTAAAGACGAATTTGGCAGTGACGTGCTTGCAGTCCAAGACATCCCAATTCTTGAAGAGAGGGGCGATGTCCCAGTTCCAAGGCAGTTCGCCGAGCTCCGTGTTTCGAGGTAAGTGGGACGAGTCGGGTCGTGCGTCGTGCGAGGTTGCCGAGACCGAGGGAGTCATGTCTTGAGCACCCCCATCTGTTCCAGATGCCCCTCGACGCGGGCACTCAGCTCCTCAACCGACGCTTCCAGTTCCGGCAGTGGATCAGCATAACGCTCATCCAGCTCCCGCACGCGATTGGCAAGACGCTGCGTGATCCGGTTCACCTCGCCGTCAATCGCAGTGCGGATCGACGCGAACCACTTGTCATCTACGACCAGCGACTTGATTTCCTTCTCGCTCAGCCCGGCGTACTTCTCCAGCACCGCGGCATCGAGTGTCTCCTGTGCCTGCTTGACCTCCTTCTTCGCGTCCGCCTCGGCATCCATCAGCTTCAGGCACCGCTTCAGGGCCGTTTCCTCCTCGTCGCTGTCCGGCTCGTCCTTCAGCGCCTTCAGCCGCTCCTTCACGTTCGTCTTCGTCACCTTGCCGGCGTCGTTGACGGCCTCTTCAAGCAGCCCTTCCTCGACAGCATGCTCTTCGGTGTACTCCTCCAGTGCCTGCGCCGCCTCGTCCTGCTGCGTCTGCAGTGATTCGATCTCCGCCTGTTCGTCGGCGAAGTAACGGGCGACGATCAGCGGCGGCGGAATCAGGTCCATCTTGTATTTCTTCTTCTTCACCACCAGGTCGGCCGCCTCGCTGATCTTGCGGTCCTTGTCCTGGATGATGCCGCGCGGCCGGGCCGCCTCGAGCCAGCCGTCGGCGGCGATCAGGTAGACGTCGTCCTGCATCACGTCGGACCAGTAGTCCATCAGCCGCTGGTACACGTCGTACGGGCTGAGCAGGGGGACGTCGGCGAACCGCTCGAGCAGGTCCTCGGAGAGTTCGTGAATCAGCTGCCGGGGCAGGTCGTTGACCTTGAGGCCGTGCAGCCGGTCGGAGTGAGCTGCCCGCCACTCTTCGAAGATGTCGGTCACCCGCTGGCGGTAGGCGGCGAATTCGTTGTGGGCCAGGATCGTCGGCTTGACCTGCTGCGCGTCGATGCGAGTCAGGCTGTACCCCTTGCGGTCCCCCTTCTTGAACAGCGCCTTGCGAAGGCCGGGAAAGACGTCCCAGTACTCCTGCAGGGCGTCGATGTCGCGGTTGGGAATGCCGCCCCGCAGATGCGCCTCGAGATCGTGGAGGTCCTCGGGCTCGCTGGAGTCGATGTAGCGGGGGATGTTGAGGTTGTAGTCGTTGGACGGATCGGCGATCTCGGAGACCGGCACCATGCGGGCGTAGCGGGGGACTTCGATCTGCCGGTTGAAAACGTCGACGATCTTGTGGATGTCCTGCGACCGCAGCCGGTTCTTGTTTCCGTCCTTCATGCAGCCTTTGCTGGCATCGACCATGAAGATGCCGGTCCGTTCGGCGGCGTGCTCCTTGTCGATGACGACGATGCAGGCGGGGATGCCCGTGCCGTAGAACAGGTTCGCCGGCAGGCCGATGATCCCCTTGATGAGCCCGCGGGTGATGAGGTTCCTGCGGATGTCGGCTTCGCGGTTGCCGCGAAACAGCACGCCGTGCGGCAGGATGACGGCGGCCTTGCCGGTGCTCTTGAGTGAGGCGACGACGTGCAGCAGGAAGGCGTAGTCACCGTTCTTGGCGGGTGGAACGCCGTACTCGAAGCGGTGAAACTCGTCGGCATCGGGATTGAAGCCGCTGGTCCAGGCCTTGAGCGAGAATGGGGGATTGGCGACGGCGAAGTCGAACTTCTTGAGGCTGCCGTCCGACTCCTTGAAGTGCGGGCTGGCGAGCGTGTTGCCGCGCCAGAGTTCGGCGGTGGGATGGCCGTGCAGAATCATGTTCATGCGGGCCAGGGCCCAGGTGGCGTTGTCGTTCTCCTGCCCGTAGATGGTCATCCCGTCCGGACCGGCTTCGTCGGCTGCCTTGATGAGGAGCGACCCGGACCCGCAGGTGGGGTCGTAGACGGTCTGGTCCTGCCGGGTCTCGCGGGTAATGCCGACCACTTTCGCGAGAATGCGGGAGACCTCGGCGGGGGTGTAGAACTGGCCTTTGCTCTTGCCACTTTCGGTGGCGAAGTGCCGCATGAGGTACTCGTAGGCGTCGCCGAGCAGGTCATCGCCTTCGGCCCGGTTCGCCTGGAAGTCGAGTCCGTCGAAGATCGCGACGAGCTTGGAGAGGCGGTCCTGCATCTCCTTGCCGCGACCGAGCTTGTTCTCGTCGTTGAAGTCGGCTTCGTCGATGACTCCCTTGAGATCGTTGGCTTCGGCGAGTTTGCCGATGATCTTGTTGATTTTGTCGCCGATCTCCTTGTCCCCCTTGAGCTTCACCATATCGGAGAAGCGGCCGCCTGCGGGGACGTCGATGAGGAAGTTGGGATCGGTGTCACTCTTGTCGGTGACGTACTTCATGAAGAGCAGCGTGAGGATGTAGTCCTTGTACTGCGAGGCGTCCATCCCTCCGCGGAGCTCGTCGCAGCTCTGCCAGAGGGAGGAGTAGAGTTGAGACTTCTTGAGTGCCATGTGAGTCCAGTGCGGGTGCGTCGTGCGTCAATGGATGGCGTAACGGGTGGGCGGTTGTCGGCCTTCAGCGTGCGGGGCGGGAGAGGCCCGGGGCCGGCCGTTCCACGGTCGTATCGTGTTCGCGGATGTTCGTCATCGTTGCATCTCTGATTCCGCCGCGGCAGGAGAAATGGCCGCGTCGATTGGGGCCAGTCTATCAAACCGGACCGGTGGCGACAGTCAACGAACGGGCCCGCCGCAGCAGCGTACCGCGGGGTTGGACAGCGGTTGTCACACCCTGTGGGAGAATCTGATGGGGAAAGAAAACTGCGGCGAGGTGTCGAACCACCTGCACCATCTGGCGCCCGTACCGGTGGTCCTCAGCAAAGACTCGCTCATTGTCTTGACACCGATTGCGGCAATCGGCTGGAATGGCTGGGGAAAGGGAGCACAGGGCACCTAGACTGCAGTCCGCATGCGCAACGGGTAGGCTGTGTCATCGCAGCTGATGCATGTGGCAACCCATTTCTGGCGTCACGCCTTACTGCGGCGCGATGCTCGGCACCTGAGTAGGACCTGTCTCCCTTTCTCTTTTCCTCCAATTTTCCGGCCGCTCTGGAGGGACTTCGTCTTCGCTGACGGGCCAGTGCGAAAGCCGGAGGATTTCTGACAGCGTTCCGGGATGGACAAGCTCTTCAGACAGCTGCTGATCGCCCCGCTCTTGCGCAGGCCGGATTCGATCGAGGAGGTGCGCAGGCTCCTCGCAGAATTGCCGCCGTACGAGATTCTCAGGCTGCTGTCAGAAAAGAACACGCCGGCGGCGAAGCACGCCAATGTGCGAAGTCACTTTGAAGGCTTCCGTTCGAAGCGGCAGCTGCTGAAGTGGGTCTACGCTGATAGCGCAGCTTTCGCTGACGATGTCCGGATCGATGACCGGCTGCTGGACTACACGCAGTGGCAGAATCTGAAACGACCATCTCGAACGAAGACAGTGTTGGTCGACCGTATTTGTGGCGGCGTCGGTCGCCGATACCCGTGGATGTCCCGTAAGCTTCTGCACGCCTTCGCGTTTCGACCTGCGTATTTCGAGAACAGCCCGTTCAACGCCTGGAGTAAGGCGAAGGGGCTCTACTACCGCCGGCAACTACTCAAGCGTTCCGGTGGTGTTCGTCACCTGTGGGTCCCCATCCCTCCACTTCGACGGATTCAACGAACTCTGCTACGTTGCTGTCTCGACCAGGCGCAGGAGACTCTGACAGACGCGGTGATGGGGGCGCGGCGACGCCTGCATCCGGACGATCCACCCTTCGGCATCTTCCGCAACGCGGCCCGCCACATCGGTCAGACGTATGTTGCCTCGTACGACCTGAAAGACTTCTTTCCCTCCGTCCGTGCCGATCAGGTCGTCCAGGCACTCATGAGATTGGAGGCGCCTGTTGGTATCGACGACAACGGAGCTCCGTTGCTGTGGACGCATGATGCCGCTGTACTGGTGGCTCGACTCGTGACCCGGCGTGGCCGTCTTCCTCAGGGGGCACCGACTTCACCGGCAATTGCCAACCTGGTCTTCGGCCCGCTCGATGAGAAGATTCAAGAGCGGCTTGGTTCCTACGTCGTCTACAGCCGTTACTTCGATGACATGACGATGTCGATTTCGAGTCCAGCGGCTCGCAGGCTTCAACTGGATTCTCCGGCAGCATTTCGCGACTACACGTCGGCTGTGATCGAGGACGTTCTCAGGGGGACGCCTTTTCGAATCAACAGCCGCAAGACACGCGTCACGTCACTGAAGCATGGTCACAGAGTCACCGGACTCCGTGTGACGGACGAGCGCGTTACGCTGCCACGGAAGTCGCGTCGCGCCCTGCGGGCTCTGCTGCACCAGGTGCAACGTGATGGCCTCGTTGTTGCGGCGAGACGGCATGTCGACAACGCTCTCGTGGCTCGGACGACATATGAGGGAGATCGAGGAAGACACGTTGAATCGACCCGTCGATTGTCGACGGAACGGCTGGCTGTGCAGATGCTCAGACAGCTGTGTGGTGACCTGCGGATTGAGGTGCCATCGGAAACCTGGCACCTCGGCGGGAAGCGGATTCATCGGCAGGAGGAGCTGCACGAAGGGAACGTAGCGCTTCGTACGGCAGAACGATTGCTGACTCAACTGTGGCGAAACGAAGTGAGCGTCTGTCTCGAGGACGGTCATGTCGTCGTGACCAACTCGGAAGGAATGACAGCTGCACGACTTCGTTGCGATCGCAATGAAGAGTTCTTTCTGCTGTCGCGACGTGACGCCCTCCTGGTCGTTGAACTGTGGCACCAGCTCCGCGGGTGGTATTCGGGGCTCAATCCGAGTGACCGGCAAGATTGTTTCGCCCCCCTCGAAGACATTCGTCGCCAGATTGCCGACGTGCTCGAGTCAGCCGCAGTCTCGGCCGACAGGGTCGAGCGGCGAAGAGACATCCCGGACGCCAGCGACACGCCGCGCATGTCGCTCCTTCACGGCGTGCCCGAGTTTGAAGCCGCAGCCAGGGAAGCGTGGAAGTATCTCACTGAGTTCGAGCTCGAATCCAGTGGCGGGACGCTTGGCGCCGACGCAGTCCGTTCAGAAGCTGATCTCGGAGTTCCAGTCAACTCGCTTGAGGAACTCGCTGAATGGCTGCCGACTATCGAGAAACTGGCCATAGGCGGTTTGTCCTCGTTTCCTGCGGATGAGAAAGGAGCCATTCCGCACATTTTCCATGTGATTCACATCCTGGGGGACCGTCTGGCGGAACGTCGTTCGTTCGGATATGTCGCCGAGAAACAGTTTCTGGGAAGCCATGTTCGCAAGTCGTCGGTGCGCGAACTTGCGGATGCAAATGCACTGAAGGTTCAGACAGCGGTCCTGGAGGAGCTGTCCTCGGTCCTGCGAGCGTCGGTCAAGAACAAGAGTCAGCAGTCTGACACTGCCTGGACTGGTCAGCTCGTCCGCAATCCGTGGGGGGTACCGCTGGCAGAGCGGCTGCGAGCAGCTTTTCAGCAACTCGTCACGGAGCTCGAGAACGCGAAATGGCAAACGACGGGCGAACCCGTGTTCTCGGACAATGCCATAGCGGAAATCGAAAAGAATCCGTCCCTTCTGCATGAGTCGATTCGCGCGGAGTCATCCCGGGATGTCTGGGAGGAACTTTTCGCGTTCAGTAGCGCATTCGCTGGAGCCATTCTCGAAAACTTGCAGGGCGACGACGAGACATTCTCCGAGGAGGTGCGGGAGAGGCTGGGAGATCGGGGCGGCAGGCTTCACGAGAAACTGTACGAAGAGTTGTATCACGAGGTTGGAGACGCGAGAAGCGCGTTCAACGTAGCGTGGCTGATGCGGCATCGTCATGCACACTCCGAAGATGCAGGAAAGGCAGGCGAGTGGAACACAATTCAGAAGTACGTCGCGAAAGCACTGCAGAGACAGTTGGACAAGGCGGACAAACGGCGGAAGGGGCAGGCACTGTTTGGTCCGGGTGACCTGAAGTTGACGACTCTCGAGGGGACCGAGGTGAAGCTGCACTTGCTCCAAGCGGTCGGCAGAGGACTCTCACAACTTCGCCCGAAGAAGGGGAAGTCGTAACCGTCACCACCTGGCGACTTGGTGCGACATTGGGGCGGACGGTCAGGTGATCAGGCCAGAAACTGCCGTTGACGAGCTTCCCAGGCGAGCGATACTCGAAGTGTGACGAGTCGGGCTGTACCACGGAACGAGTTTCCCGGCACACTGCCTGATCGAGGATGGCACGAAATGTCACACGACGGCACAGATTTCGAAGACGATCACATCGCCGTGCTGCTCGCCTCCGGGCAGTCGGTCACGGCTGTTGCCGAGCAGAGCGGAGTGAGTCGGCGAACGATCTATCGTCGTCTGGAGCAACCGGAGTTTCGCACGCGCGTCCGCGAACTCCGCAGCGAGATGGTCGACCAGGCGGCCGGCTACCTGTCCCGGACGGCCGTAAAGGCCGTCCGCACAATGGAATCGCTTCTCGATTCGGATTCAGACACCGTTCGGCTGGGAGCGGCGAGATCGATTCTCGAGACGGGCATGAAACTGCGGGAATCAGCCGAGTTTGCCGAGCGGCTGGCCGAGGTCGAAGCCCGACTCGAGGGGCCGGAACCGCTTGACTTCAGTGCCGCCGCAGAGCGGGCCCGCCACGCGTGCTGAGGCCTCCGACGAGCGCCTGTCACTCCTCCCTAACGTCGATCGGAATGCCGAGCGAGTCGTAAATGCGGAGCGCGTATTCGATCTGGTCTGTATACGCTTCGTTGCGGGGATCAATGGGCCTCCGGTTGTACTCCGTCGTGAACGCGCCGCGTATTTTTCGAATGCCCTCGAGCAGTCGGTCGCGCAGCTGCTGGGGGCATTGCGGGTGGTGCAAGACTTCCCAGTACCTTACGACCTCGCGCGCCTGCAGTCCTGGCCGGGGGATGTTGCAATAGCGCATCTGCAAGTGTGCTCGCAGCCGCTCCTCAATGGTCGGCGGCGGGCCGAGGCGTTCTTCGGCTTTTTCGAGTCGAGTCTTGCGTGGCATGGCCTGCCTCACTGTGTGCGGTACGCTTTCGGCCTGGGCACTCTGCGGGCGCCCGCGTTCCAATAATCGCCATCACTCGCTGGGCGGCAACTCTGAGAACAGATGCCGCAGACAGTGCCGCCCCGATGCCGGTTGTCGCGTGTCCCCTGCTGGCTACTCCTGTCCCTTCGCGTCTCGTATTCTGAGTTGGTGCGGGCCACGGGCGAGTTCTCGACTTTTCTCGGGCGATGGCGAAGGACATGGCTGTCTGTTTCACACCTGAACACGTTCTGAAAGTCTTGCGGCACTATCGCCGGCTGCTCGCACAGGACGCCGCCGACACTCTGCGGATGGCGGAAGGCTTTGAGGACCGGTACCGGCGATACAGGCAGCACGGTGGCGATGATCCACCGATGGCTCCGGCCGAGTACATCCGTTCGAAGCTCGTCTTTCCCCGCACAAGGAAGCCGGCTGATCACAAGGAGAGTCTCGAGCCATACGTAGTAAACGTATTGCGGCGAATTGGAATTCCCGAAGCACCGATCACCGAGTTCGTCCACTTAATCATCGAAGGCGATCTGGCGGACTTCCGACTCGTCTCACGATTGTCCAAACCAGCCGTCGCGGCCGTTGACAAAGCCATTGAGGTGGTGGAGCGGCAGTGGGAGGATGGTTCCCCGGAAGTCACGTCTTCAGATCGGTCGAGGAATCGAACAGCGGACGACGACTACGTCTTCTGGCGAGACGGAGACCACTACTACATTCGTGCCTTCGGCGAATCCGGTACGATTGGACCGCTCAAAGGCATCCAGCAGCTGCACCTGCTCATTGAGTCTCAGGGACGCCCAGTTCCGATGGTCGATCTCGATCGGTGCAGTCAGCGACCCAGTCCCGGACATGTTGAGTCATCGAGCCGGCAGGAGATTCTCGACAGCGAGTATCGCGACAAGATTGGTAAGCGTTTGCGTCAACTAGACTCCGAACTTGCTACTGCGCGCGATCGTGGTGACACACTGGTTGCTGGTGAACTCGAAGAGGAGATTACGCAACTTTCTCAGCAACTAGAAGAGAACCTCGGGTTGGGCGGCAAAAGTCGCCAGTTCGCTGATGGAAGAGACAAGGCCCGGTCGAGGATAGCTGGAACGCTTCGTACCGCATACGAAAAACTCGAACAGAGCGGGCTTCCGGATACGGCCGAACACCTGCGCAAATCCATTCGCGCGGATTCAACGGGTGTGCCGACGTTCATGTATGATCCGGCGGCCAAATCGATCAGCTGGAGCGTAGATTAGAGAACCTCGGAGAAAACGTCGCTTTGGGGCGTCAATCTTACTCCGTAAGAAGAAATCTTACGCCTTCCATGCAGTGACAGACGGTCGCGTCGACCGTCGATGACCGCCACTGTTTCGAAGGCTCCCACGATGCCCCTCCGAATTCCCGCCGACGGCACTGACAGTCATACTGCACAGCCCGCAACGTACGACGTCCGCGACATCGCGGCTCTTCTGAGCTGCAGCGAGCGAACGGCGCGACGGCACGCCGACCAGGGGATTATCCCGCGCCCCATGAAGCTCGGCGGCCTGCTTCGCTGGAACCGCGCCGAGATTGACGCCTGGCTAGCCGCCGGGTGCCCACCCGTGCGAATCGCCGGCCGCAAGTGAGCACGGCGCCGGCCTCTGCTTCGGCCGGCCTGAATCCAACCTACCGCCAAAAGGAAACCGGGCGTAGCGGCTGCCACCGCTGCGCCCGGATGATGGGAGGAGAGAAAAATGCGACCCTCATCCCCTTCGAGAATTGTACGCCCCGCGGTGCCCGGCGTGCCAGCACGATTCGTACGATCGACTGCGGCGTCCTTAACTGAGCCGCGTGCCGCGATCCTTCCGAATTGCCCGGTCCCGATTGTGACCGGCATTGGCCGGCAAGGGGTGGGCATGCGCGAGGCTCACTCTGCCGTGCTCCGCGCGATGTCCACCGAACGGTGGGGCGGCGGAACATATCCCGTCATCGTGGCGACGGTGTCGCGGGGGGGCCGCCATGAATCATGATCCCCTCCAAGCGTTTCTAGATGCGTTGGTGTCGACGACCGGGAAACCAGTCGTTCCCACCTCGCAAGGCGGCTATATTTCATGCTGCCCGGCGCATGACGACCGCACGCCAAGTCTCTCGATTGACCAGGGCGAGGACGAGCGTGTTCTGTGTCATTGCCATGCAGGCTGTAGTTTCGAACAGATATGCGAAGCCGTCGGCCTGCGGACGGCAGACCTCTTCCCCGGTGCGGTGTCGACGTCGACACAACTGCCTGATGCCACGGAAAACACGGAGTTGTGTCGACCGGCCGTCGCCGACTCTGACCGCAAGACCTTTCCCAGTGTGGACGCGGCCCGGCAATCCCTCGAGTCGCATCTGGGGCCCGCGACGGGGAGATGGGATTACTGTGATGCCAACGGGCGTCACATCGGGACGATCTTCCGCTTCGACCGGACACGTAAGACGTTCCGACCCGTGTCGCGAACCGATGGCGGCTGGCTCCTGGGCGGCATGCCCGAACCCAGGCCCCTTTTTCACCTGCCGGAACTGACAGCCGCAAAATGCGTGTTCGTGACCGAAGGTGAGAAAGCGGCGGACGCCGTGAGGTCGCTCGGGCTGGTCGCGACGACGTCGCCGCACGGCAGCAATTCCGCCGCGAAAGCCGATTGGACGCCGTTGGCAGGCAAAGATGTCGTGGTTCTCCCGGACAACGACGAGGCTGGCCGCGTCTACGCGGAGGCGGTCGTCGAGCAGCTGGAACGACTCGATCCGCATCCAGTTGTGCGAGTTGTTGAGCTTCCGGGGCTCGGCGACAGCGAGGACGCGGTTGAATGGATCGATGCGAGCCAATCCGCGTCCGTTGAAGAGATTCGCGCCGAACTCGAATCGCTCGTGGAGACAACCGTGACGGTGACCCCGGCTTCGCCTGAGCCGGACATGATTCGATTCCAGCCATTTCCGACGCACCTTCTTCCGGAACCCGTACGCGGCTTCATCGATAACGGTGCCCGGGCGATCGGCTGCGATCCGAGTTATCTCGCGCTGCCAATGCTGTCGTGTCTCGCGGCAGCCATCGGCAACACCCGGCGACTCGAGCTGAAACGCGGGTGGACGGTTCCTTCGATTATCTGGACCGCGATCATCGGGGAGAGCGGGGCGGCGAAGTCGCCCGCCTTTCGCCTCGTGACGCGACTACTGACGGCAGTGCAGGAACGAGCGTTTGAGAAACACTCCGCGGCATCGCGGGACTATGAGAATGACCTCGCGAACTACGAAAAACGCCATGCGAAATGGCGGTCGGACGAAGCAGGCGACACCGTCCCTCCATCGCCGCCCATATCGCCGGTTGCCGAGCGCTATCTCGTCAGCGACACGACGGTGGAGGCGCTGGCCCCGTTACTGCTCGAGAATCCCCGCGGCCTGCTGCTGGCCCGTGACGAACTGTCCGGCTGGCTGCGCTCGTTCGATCGATACACGGCCGGGAAGAACGGAGCTGATGCGGCCGCCTGGCTGTCGATGTTCAATGGCGAAACGCTGACCGTCGATCGCAAGACCGGAAAGCCTCGCACAATTTTTGTTCCAAACGCGTCCGTGTCCGTAGCGGGCGGAATTCAGCCCGGGATTCTCAGCCGGTCGCTCGGCATCGAGCACCGGGAGTCGGGGCTTCTGGCACGTCTGCTTCTGGCCTGCCCTCCGCGCAAGCCGAAACGCTGGACCGAGGCCGACATCGACCCGACTACCGAGCTGAAAGTGGTTGACCTGTTCAAGAGGCTCTTGGAACTCCGCCATGCGATTGACAGAGAGGGCCGGTCGCAGCCGGAGATCGTTGGCGTGACGCCGGATGCGAAAGCGGCCTTCAAGGATTTCTATGACCGGCATGCCGAAGAGCAAACAGACTTGTGTGGGGACCTCGCGGCGGCTTGGGCGAAACTCGAAGAGTACGCGGCCCGGTTTGCACTTGTCATACACTTCGCCCGATGGGCGGCCGATGACCCGACATTGGGGACGCCCGACACGGTTGACCTGGCCAGCATGGAAGCCGGCATCGGACTTGCCGAGTGGTTCAAGCAGGAGACGCGTCGCGTCTACGCGCTCTTGAGCGAATCGGATGCCGACCGCGACCGTCGTCGACTCATGGAATGGATCGAGCGGCGGAACGAACCTGTGACCGCCCGGGATGTCCAACGCGGCTGCCGCTGGCTGAGCGAGTCGGCCGAAGTTGCCGAGCACGCCCTGCAGGACCTGGTCGATCGAGCCTTCGGCCGCTGGCGGCGAGTGGATTCGAAATCGCGGGGAGGTCGGCCAACGCGGGAGTTCGTACTGAATCCGTCTCCGCCGTCGACACAACCGCAAGTTTCCGGCTGATGGACGCGGTTCTGTCGACGTCGACAGTGCCCGCAAAAGTGCTTGCGACCTTCGCATCTTCCTGGTGGTGTTGCCGCCGATCGTGAGTTGCGTCCCCTCCGCCGGGCGTTGCAGAGACGGGTCGTCCCCCCGGTCAAACCGGTTACAGTATCAAAGCACACTGGTCTGCTGCGATCACCACCGCGGACCCGGTGCAACGAGAATGGGAGAAAAGGCATGGCCAGCGTTTTCCGCAAACAGACCACTCGAACACTTCCACAAGGCGCCGAGATTGTCACGAAGAATGGCGAGCCACATGCAAAGTGGCGGGGACGCAGCGGGAAGCTCAGGACCGCGAAGGTCGTCACGAGGACGGACGGTACGCAGAGGATCGCCACTCGATCTGAGACCTACTACGCCAAGTTCCGCGACGGTCAGGGGCTCGTCAGTGTCGTTTCGACTGGTTGTCGCGACCGCCAGGCAGCACAGGCCGTCCTCAACGATCTGGTCCGTCGCGCCGAACTGGTCCGCTCGAAAGTGATCTCGGCGACGGAAGACGCGATCGCGGAGCATCAGCACAGGCCCATCGCCGAGCATGTCGACGCCTACTTGCTGCACCACGAGAGCCGTCAGACGTCCGTCAAGCATCGCGTCAATGTGCGTGGCTGTCTGAACCGGCTGATGGCCGACTGCGAATTCCGGAGGCTGTCGGACATCGACGCGGGAGCTGTGGAGAAATGGTTGCTGGCGGCTGCGCAGAACGGAATGTCGGCACGGACTCGGAACCGTTACCTGTCGGCGTTGTCCGCCTTCGCGAACTGGTGCGTCCTGGATGGGCGACTTGCCGGCAACCCTGTCAGCCGCGTGGCAACGGCGAACGAACGGACCGATCCGCGGCGGCAGCGTCGATCCCTGACAGAATCCGAACTGAAGCGGCTCCTGGATGCGGCGCAGCGACGGCCTTTGGACGACGCGCTGCGAGTTCAACGGGGGCCGCGGAAGGGAGAACTGGTCGCGAATCTCTCTCCGGAACGGCGGGCCGTCCTCAAACGTCTTGGCCGCGAGCGTGCTCTGATCTACAAGACAATGGTGCTCACCGGTCTGCGGAAGGGGGAACTGGCCTCGATCACAATCGGCCAGTGTCACCTCGACGGGGACGCGCCGTACATCGAGCTGGCCGCGGCGGACGAGAAGAACGGTGAAGGGGCGACGGTGCCCGTTCGTGTCGATCTCGCCCACGAGTTGAGGGGATGGATTTTGGAGAACAATCCTCAATCGGGCGGGTCGTCGATCCTGTCAATCCAGGGAGCGGGCGACCCGGCCGGCAATCAGCGGCGGAAGCTGTTCAACGTACCGAGCGGACTGATCCGCATCTTCGACCGTGATCTGGAGGCGGCCGGTATCTCCAAGACTGACGACCGTGGCCGAACGGTGGACGTGCACGCGCTCCGGCACACTTTCGGGACGCTGTTGTCGAAGGGAGGAGTCACACCGCGGACCGCCCAGGCCGCCATGCGCCACAGCGAGATCGGTCTGACCATGCAGGTGTATACCGACCCACGGCTGCTGGACGTGCAGGCGGCACTCGACGCTCTGCCGCAGCTGTCGCTGGAAGGCGGGAACCGGTCGGAATCGGCACGTGCCACGGGGACCGACGATGCGTCTGCCGGGGCGACCGGCGCGGCGACGGTTGCACCGAAGGTTGCACCAACGTCAGTCCAGCCGCGTCAATCGGCGTCCGTTGCTGACCATCCGTCGCATTCAGCCGGGGAGGGGGCGAATGCGGGTGCAGGCGACGCAAGTGTCACGCCTGACAATGAAAACGCCCCGTTGTCCACAGGAGACAACGAGGCGTCCGAAGAGCGGGCGACGGGACTCGAACCCGCGACATTCAGCTTGGGAAGCTGACACTCTACCAGCTGAGTTACGCCCGCGATCAACGCGACCGGCAGGGCCGGCCCGCGTCCTTCACGAAGGCGCGATTATCTCATCCCTCTGCCGGCTTGGCAAGCAAACCGCGGCGGGTTTGCACCCGCCAGTGCCCGGGCAGGTAAGACATAAGAACGTCACGATTCTGCTGGCCGTTCGCTGCCGGCATCGAGGTGCAGGGCCAGCCAGACTGTCTCCGCATCCGGATCGGTCCATTCCACGCGGTGCCGACGATGGGCCGGAATCAGCAGACAATCGCCCGGCTGCAGCGTCACCTCCTCCTCGGGATCGACCAGTCGCAGGCGAGCCGCTCCCTGCATCAGCAGCACCCACTCGTCCTGTTCCTGGTCGTACCACTGTCCTGGCGGCGTGATGTGCCCGACCGAAACGATCCGCTCCAGCCGCACACCTTCCCGCTGCAGCAGTGTCTCGAAGACCTCGTCGGCAGGACGGCAGGGCAGGGGCGTGAGGAGATTTCGCAGGGTCATGGCGAGGCCTCCGCGACCGTGAACGATGCTGCAGGCCGGATTCACGTGGCAGGCGGTGTCGAACTGTTCTCCGCCGGAGCGTCCAGTTTCTCGAGCGGTCCCACGCCGACGGTTGTCAGTTGTCGCAGCGGATAGCGGTTCAGCAGCTCGCGGATGTCGGCGGTCGTCAGCGAGCGGACGACGTTCAGGTCATCTTCGACCGTGCGGTATTCGCCCCGGTACAGCCAGTTGCCCCCCAGCGAGGCGAGCCGGCCCATCGGACGTTCGCTCTGCAACACGATGCGGGCGGAGACCTTGTTCTGCGCCTGCTTGAGTTCCTCTTCGGTGACGCCGTGTCGGTTCACCTCTTCGTAGATCACGCCGACGCGGTCGAGGTTGTCGCGGATGTCCTCCGGGCGACTGCAGACGTACGTCGCCCAGGTCCCGGACCCGTCGTAGTCGTTGTAGCTCAGTTCGGCCGCTTCGGCATAACCGGGATCGACAATGTCCCAGTACAGGCGACTGCCGGAGTCGTCTCCGACAATCACCGAGAGCAGGTCGGCGGCAAAGCGGAGCGGGCTGGCTGATGGCGGTGCCGGGCCGAGCTGCATCACGTGCTGCTGCTGAATCGACGGCCGGGGAACACAGAACTGTGCCCCCTTCGGAGCTGCTTCGGTTGTGTCGCGGGGCGGGTCGCCGGCGGGCCAGTCGCCGCAGTGCTCCTCGGCCAGTTGCGTCACGTTCTCCCATGTCGTGTTGCCGGCGACGGCGAGAATGATGTTGCCTGCCTTGTAGCGGTCGGCGTGATACAGCCGCATCTGCTCGGCGGTGAGGGCCGAGATGCTTTCGGTCGTCCCGAGGATGCTGTTCCCCAATGGATGCCCCGAGAAGTGCTGCTGCATCACGTGGTCGTAGGCGGTGAAGCCGGGCAGGTCTTCGTACATGCCGATCTCTTCGAGAATCACCTTCTTCTCGAGGTCGAAGTCGTCCTGGCGCAGGCTGGGGGTGATCAGCGTGGCGAGCAGTTCGAAGGTCTGGGGGAGGTATTCGGGCAGGACGGCCGCGTAGAACAGCGTGACCTCTTCGCTGGTCGAGGCGTTATAGCGGGCGCCGAGTTCGTCGAAGATGCGGTTGATGTCGTCCGCCGTGTAACGCTCGTCTCCCTTGAACGCCATATGTTCGAGGAAGTGGCTCACGCCGGAGACTTCGGGCGTCTCGTCGCGCGAACCGGTGCGGACGAAGAATCCGGCGGCGGTGCTCTGCGCCTTCGGATTCAGTTCCGCGATGACCTGCAGTCCGTTGGGAAGTTGCGTCTGATGAAAGTGCATGACGGCTGATTGCCTGGATTTGTACTCGGATGGTCGGGCGGTCCGGTGCTGCTGCGGGGGGAGTCAGTCCGGCAGTTGCAGGGGCTCGGGACCGACGGCCAGCAGCGTGATGTCGTCGACAGGATGGGATCGGACGTAGTCGAGAATGTCGGTGACGGTGAGCCGATCGAGCTTGCCGTGAATTTCGTCGAGCGTCTGCACCCGTCCCAGGTGGAACCAGTCGCGGGCGATGGCCGACGCGCGGGCGGCGGTCGATTCCTGCTGCATGATGAGGGCGCTCTTGGCCCGGGCCTTGCAGCGGAACAGCTCGCTGTCGTCGATGCCGTCCTTCAGTTTGCGGATCTCCGCGAGCATCACATCGAGAGTCTCCTGGGCCCGTTCGACGGTCGTGCCGGCGTAGGCGAGAATGCGGGCCTCCTCGAGTAGGCTGTTGAGCGATGCGTAGACCGAGTAGCACAGGCCCCGCTTCTCCCGCACCTCGGTGAACAGTCGCGAGCTGCTGCCGCCGCTGAGGATGCTCACCGCTGCCCAGGCCGCGTAGTAGTCTTCGTGCCGGTAGGGAACCGCATCGAAGGCGAGTCCGATGTGCGTCTGGGCCGAGTCGGCGGCGAGGTGTGTTTCGGCCGCCTTGCGGGGGACGCGTGTGACTTCCGGGGCGGGGGCTGTGGACCAGTCGCCGAACAGTTCCTGCACGGCCTCCCGGACGCGATCCGGATCGATGTGGCCGGCCACACCGAGGATCGTTCCGTTGGGGCGGAAGTTGGTTTTGTAGTGGCTGCGGGCATTCGCGGGAGTGACGGCCTCCAGCTCGCTGAGCGTGCCGTCGACCGGGCGGTTCCAGGGAGCGTCATAGCAGCGGCGGCGGAGTTCGACGAGCACCTTCCGCTGCGGATCGTCTTCGATCGCCAGCAGGCTCTGTTCGGCACTGCTCATTGCGGCGGGGAACTGCTCCTGGGGAAGCAGGGGATCGCGGATGATGTCGGCATAGATCTTCAGGCCGGGGATGACGTTCTCGGCGACGGAGGCGGCACTGAAGGTGATGAAGTTCCAGCCGACGCTCTCGCTGCGCTGGATGCCGAGGTTGTCGAGGGCCGAGGAGAGTTCGCGGCTGTTGCGGTCGCCGGCCCCGCGGGTGATCAGGTCGGTGAGGATTGAGGCGGTCCCGTTGAAGCCGGTTGGCTCGTAGATCGAACCTGCCGGGACCAGCAGCGAAAACGCGGCCGAGCGGACCTCGCTCATCGGTTCCATGATCAGCGTCAGGCCGTTGGGGAGCTGCTCGGCGAGGATATTCTGTTCAGGCATGGAGTCAGTCAGATTCGGGGCCACGCGGGCGGGGCGTCGGTGCGACCCGGACCAGCCGGGCAAGGGGACAGGACGACGTCCCGGACCGTGTTCGGGCATCGATTCGAATGCCGGTCGGAAACCGGTGAGCGTAGCAGTTCTGCACAGGCCTGAAAACGCGCCGCTGCCGCACGTCAGGGAGAACGCCCTGCCTGCTCAATTCTTCTCCAGAAGGTCTGCAGCGGCAACGTCTTCGGGAGGAGCGGTCTGCATCCGGACCATCTCGCGGTAGCGGGTGTCCTTGAGCATCAGTTCTTCGTGGGTGCCCTGTTCGACGATTCGGCCCGATTCGAGGACCACAATCAGGTCGGCACTCCGGATCGTGCTGAGCCGATGGGCGATCACGAACGACGTGCGATTCTGCATCAGCCGTTCGAGGCTCTGCTGGATCAGCCGTTCGCTTTCCGTGTCCAGATTGCTGGTCGCCTCGTCGAGAATGAGGATTCGCGGATCGGCCAGCACCGCGCGTGCGATTGCCAGTCGCTGCCGCTGCCCGCCGCTCAGTTTCACACCCCGCTCGCCGATGATCGTGTCGTAGTCGTGCGGCAGTTCGCGGATGAAGCCGTCGGCATTGGCGATGCGGGCGGCCTGACGGATCGCCTCGTCGGTGGCGTGTCGGTCGGCGTAAGCGATGTTTTCGGCGACGGTTCCGTCGAAGAGGAAGACTTCCTGGTCGACGACGCCCAGCAGATTCCGGTAGCTCTCCACGTCGATCTCGCGGAGATCCTGCCCGTCGAGCAGCACCCGTCCGACAGTCGGATCGTAGAAGCGGGCGATGAGGTTACAGAGCGTCGTCTTGCCGGCGCCGCTGGGACCGACCAGAGCCACGGTCTGGCCGGCGGCGACATGCAGGTCGACGTCATCCAGGGCGAGGTTACCTTCGTCGGAGTACCGGAACGAGACCCCTTCGACCGCGATTTCGCCGCGAGTGTCTCCCCGCTCGACCCGATGGGCGGAGGAGGTGTTCTGCATTTCGCGGGGTTCATCGAGCAGGTCGAGCACGCGGTCCAGGCCGGAGAGGCTGGTCTGCAGGGTGGCGGCGCTCTGGGCGATGATGGCGAGCGGTTCGAGCAGCATCAGCAGGTAGACGAGAAACATCATCAGGTCGCCGACCGTCAGGGTTCCCTGCAGGACCTGCCAGCCGCCGTAGAGCAGGAGCAGTCCTGAGCCGAAGGGGATGAGCAGTTCCCAGACGATCTCGATCGCCCGCATCCACCACCAGACGTACAGCTCCTGCCGGGCCATCAGGTGGTTGTTGGTCATGATGCGGGCGGTTTCGGTCCGCTGGCGGCTGAAGGCCCGCACGACCCGCATGCCGGAGAAGGTCTCGGTGGAGAGGCCGTCAATTTCTTCGCGGCGGGCCCGCACGTCGCGGTGGCGGGGGCGGATTTCGCGGATCCAGGTGCGATGCGTCAGGTAGATAAAGGGGAGGATCGCCAGGGCTCCCAGCAGGAGTCGCCAGTCGACCCAGGCCAGAATCGCCAGACTGCCGACCAGCTGCACCAGAGCCCGCCACGGGTTGTACAGCAGGGCAAACACGAGATCGCCGATGCTGCCGGCGTCTTCGCGGAGCAGACTGGACAGTCCGCCGGACTTGAGGTCGTGGACCCGCTGCAGGGGGAGGCGGACGGCATGCTCGAAGACCCGTTTGCGGACGGAAAGCTGGATCCGCTTTGTGGTTCGGGTGGCGTACCAGCGGCCCCAGATGTGCAGCAGGACCTTCAGGAGCGAGACGGTCAGCACGGCGGCCACGGTGACCTGCAGCAGCGACCATCGGTCGAGTCGGACCAGCCATTGCGGAGCATTCGTATCCGCGAGGGACAAATCTCCTAACACGTAGTCGACAATGAACTTGGTGGCCGCCGGGGGGATCAGCGCCAGGCCCGTGGAGACGGTCAGCGTCATCAGGGCCATCAGGAGTTCGCCGCGATAATTCCGGGCCAGTCCCCAGAACTGTCGCAGCAGCTGGCTGGTCGATCGGAGCCGGGGCGTGATGCGGGGCCGGCCGCGGGGATGGGCCGGTTGTCCCGGTGGCGGGCCGCCGTCGGCCGAACGCCGGCTCAGATCCGCGCGGTACGTTTCGAAGCGTCGTCGGCTCGAAGCGTGCGATTCGATCATGTCGCGGGGGCACTCGGCTGGGGGGAAAAATGGCGGCGGGGCTGGATGCGCCGATCGTGATTCTGAGTGGCGGCGCATCCGTCAGAAGCGGCCCAACTCGAAATCATTGGAGGCGACCATCGATCCGTCAACCGGCTGCAGACGGCAACGTGCGTGCAAACCGTCGAAAGTTTTCTTACATTGACGGCGTCCAGAATCTCTTCGGGCCGACGCCACGATTTCACTCCGGGCGCCTGGCAACAGCGAGGTCTTCCATGCCGGTGAAAGTCCGCTGCCGCGGTTGCGAAAAAGTTCTCAATGCGCCCGACAAAGCGCGCGGCAAGGTCATCAAGTGTCCGCAATGCGGGACGAAACTGAAGGTGCCGACCGGCAAGAAGAAGGTCGAAGCACCTGCGTCCAGTGCTGACTCTGCCGAGTTCCTGGCCGGCATGAATCTGGACTCGCTGGGTCTGGAGGACCGCAACCAGAAGGTCTGCCCCTACTGTGCCGCCGAGATGGACGAAGAGGATGTCGTCTGTCCCGATTGCGGCATGAACACGCAGACCGGGCGGATGGATGCCAAGATCGCGAAGAGGAAGGCGCGGCGGGGGCCCGATCCAAACGAATTCTACCGGAAGGCGTGGGGCGACTCGTGGCGGTTCGTCTTCGACCAGAAAGGTCTGGCGATCCGGACCGGCATGTACTGGACGATCTATTCCGTCCTCAACGCCCTGTCGGTCTTCTTCCTCGTGAAGTACGTCGCCCAGGTCCCGCTGCTGGTGTTCTGGGGCGGCATGTCGCTGATCACGATGCTGGGGGTGCCGGGCTGGTGGTTGTTTCTCGCGCTGAAGATCGTCGACAAGTCGGTCCACCGCGAGAAGATCCAGGCCGACCGCATTCACTTTGACTTCTTCCAGAGCGTGGCACTCGGCCTGCGGATGATCATCTGGCCGGTGGTCGCCACGTTCCCGTTCGTGTTTCTCGCACCGTTGGCGATGGGACTGCTGCTGCCGGTTGCGCTGGTCCACATGACGGCGAAGTACACATATCGGGCGTGGATCTTCTGGGAGATCGGACGGGTGTTCCTCAAGAACATCGGTCCGTCACTGTATGTCGTCATCCTCGGAGCGGTGGTCAACCTGCCGGTGATCCTCATTGGCGGAGCGGTCGGATACTTCGTTGGCGGAAATGCGTTCCAGAGTGTGCCGGTCAACGACCTGACCGCACGCATTGTCACCTGGGCGCTCGAGCTGGCCGGCGAGAATCCGAACCCCGAGACGTTTGTCTTCTGGATCATCCAGTCGACGCTGACGTTTCTGGCCGCCATCATCGTGACCGCTCCGGTCATGTTCATTGCCGCCTTCCCCGCGGTCTTCATCATGCGGGTCATCGGTCTGATGGGCATGTACTTCGCCCGTGACCTGGATCTGGTCAACAAGATCCACCCGAACACGCCCGCGACGCTGGGAGTGCGGATGCTGGCCTTCGGCGTGGATATCCTCCTCAGCCCGCTGGCCAGCTTCATCGTGACCAGCGAGAAAAAGGCAGTGATTGTCGGTCAGCTCATCAACGCGGCCTTCGTTCTGAACATGTACTATCTCGGCAGAGAGCAGGCGGTGATGATCTTCGGCCCGATCTGGCTGACGTACTCCTGGTGGATGTACTTCGCCGTCCAGGAGTCGAGCAACATGCGAACGACCGTCGGGAAGGACGGGTTCGGCGTGATCGTGCAATGCGACGACGGCAAGAAGATGACCCTGTTGCAGGGGACGAAGCGGTTCTTCGCGTCGCTGGTGACCGTCGCGACCGGCTTCGTCGGCTTCCTGCTCGTCGGTGTCTCGCCGGACAAGAAAGCCCTGCACGACCGGCTCTCGAAGACCGTCGTCGTCTGGCGCGGGGACAAGTAGCGGTGAGGCGCGAGGGGTGAGGCTCGAGGGGTGAGTTTTGAGGGGAAGCGGGTGGCCTGCTCGCCCTTCAAGACGAGCAGGTGTGCTGCACGGGCGATCCCCCTCCGACTCGCATCCGTCGTCGAACGGCATTCCCTCACGCTGCACGCATCGTCCTCACTTCTGTGTCCGCTGGCCGTTTCCAACCGCGGCAAGCGATTCCGCCAGTTCGTCGATCGTTTCGCCACTCGTGTTCCGGTACGCGACCTCTTCGTTATCGGTCTCAGGGGGAGGCGAGACAGCGTGGAGCACGGCCAGCTGAAACGCCGGGGCGAGCACATCGGCACGCAGGTCCCTGCAGAGATTCACATCCCGATGCACCCTGTCTGCCGGGACGTCAAAGAACTGGCCGATCGCCTTGCGGATTTCGAGCAACAGCTCCGGGTGCTCCGTCGGACGGGCGGCGAGGAACTCATCCGCCGTCGTCGGAATGCCGGTCAGCAGGTGGTTCCGTGCTGCACGTATCGCCGCGGCGTGACGCATCGCGTCACGGATCATCAGCAGCAGTGATGCGAGGAACGTACAGAAGGCCGGGATGGCAGCGATGATCAGGCGGGAGGACCAGTCGAGGTCGGGGACGGACATCGCGGCCCCCAGGCCGATGAAGAACGCGATCAGCGCCAGCATGGCCGAGCAACCAACGTACTGGAGCATGGTGGCGTCCTTCGGTGCGGTGAGCCTGTTGGGGCGGATAGCGGTTTGTCGGAGAGACTGGACGGAGCGACGGTACTCGCGCCGCGGCTGCCAATGGTCGACACGCGACCCGCATATGTGGTTCGTGCGGTCTCGAGGCGTGAGCCTCGAGCGTGGCTCGCCACGCCCGTCACGTCGCTGCGCTCCGTTCCGGGCGTGCCACCCAGCACTGTAGGGTGCGTCGCGGCAGACGTCCCTGGTGGGAGCCACTGAGGACGACGTGCAGATACTGATCGGTCCGTGACGCACCACGGGCGATGGCTCACAAACAGACTGCGATCGGTGCGTCGCCTCCGGCGACAGCACCCTACGCGC
>ENA-ORCW01000351-ORCW01000351.1-marine-metagenome-genome-assembly--contig:-NODE-351-length-34755-cov-3.634725_pt1 | contig 34755 bp, 37 predicted proteins | sample MGYA00237784_ERZ508517 | MGnify/ENA primary metagenome ERZ508517 (study PRJEB26187, sample SAMN06268979) | marine metagenome | isolation source: Tt ae E1 feedstock associated aerobic enrichment on... | reverse complement strand
GGGGGGGCGCAGGGAGCCGATCAAGAATCCGCAGAGCTGGCTGATCTAGAAGAGGCCCCGTGCAGACCAATTTCACCCCGGAGCAGCTTGCCGACCCGGATGTCGCGGAGTCGGAAAAGATCTTGCGCAAATGCGTGCATTGCGGCTTCTGCACTGCAACCTGCCCGACCTATGTCACGCTTGGCAACGAGCTCGACAGCCCGCGCGGGCGCATCTACCTGATCAAGGACATGCTGGAGAACGACAGGGCGGCAGACAGGGAGACCGTCACCCACATCGATCGCTGTCTCTCCTGCCTGGCCTGTATGACCACCTGCCCTTCGGGCGTGAACTATATGCATCTGGTGGACCACGCGCGAGCGCATATCGAGAAGACTTATCGACGCCCCCTGCTCGACCGACTGACACGCTCGGTTCTGGCGCAGATCCTGCCCTACCCGTCCCGCTTCCGTGCGGCTTTGAAGCTTGCGCGTTTCGGGCGCCCGTTCGCCGGGCTGTTTCGCTTGTTGCCGGGCCTGCGCCCGGTGGCGGCGATGCTCGATCTCGCTCCGCACAGCCTTCCGCGATCCGCGAGCGACACCCCGACGGTCTCAGGCGCGCCGCGCGGACGCGTTGCGCTTTTGACGGGCTGCGCCCAGTCCGTCCTCGATCCCGCCATCAACGCTGCGACGGTCCGGCTGCTTGCACGCCTCGGCATCGAGACGGTACAGAATCCGGAAGGGGAAGGCTGCTGCGGTGCGCTGGTGCATCATATGGGCCGCGAAGACGACGCGCTGGCGGCGGCACGGCGCAATGTCGACGCCTGGACGCGTGAGATCGAGGCAGGCGGGCTTGATGCGATCATCATCACCGCGTCCGGCTGCGGCACAACGGTCAAGGATTATGGCCATATGCTGCGGCTCGATACCGCATATGCCGAAAAGGCGGCCCGTGTCTCGGCGCTGACCAAGGACATTACCGAGTATCTCGAAACGCAGAAACTCCCGGAGCCGGCCATCGAGCCGGGCTTGGCGATCGCCTATCATTCGGCCTGTTCGATGCAGCATGGCCAGAAGATAAGCCGCGCGCCCCGCACGCTTCTGCGCAGCGCGGGGTTTGCCGTGCGCGAGCCGCGCGAGGGACATCTGTGCTGCGGCTCGGCCGGCACCTACAACATTCTCCAGCCGGAGATCGCCGCGCGATTGCGCGAACGCAAGGTAAAGAACATCGAAGCGACGGGCGCCACCCTCATCGCCACCGGCAACATCGGCTGCATGACACAGATCGGTTCGGCCACCGACACACCCATCGTGCACACGGTAGAGCTTTTGGACTGGGCCTATGGCGGGCCGAGACCGGCTTCCATTCCCGATGCGGTCACGACTGTCGAAAGAGAAGCGCCGGCAATGACGGCCGCCGAATAGGAAAAAGGGCGATGCTCCCCCAAGCATCGCCCTTTCCAGTCGCCCGGCAGTCCCCGTGCCGGGCATCCCCCGCTCAACCGGTCAGATCACCACCACCTTGGTTCCGACCGGAATGCGGTTGTACAAGTCCATCACATCCTCATTGCGCATGCGGATGCAGCCGGACGAAACGGCGCGACCGATGGTCCACGGCGCATTTGTGCCGTGGATGCGATAAAGGGTCGAGCCCAGATAGAGTGCACGCGCGCCAAGCGGATTGGCCGGACCGCCTTTCATATGCGCGGGCAGGATGCGGCCCTTTTCCTTTTCACGCGCGATCATCTCAGCCGGCGGACGCCAGTCCGGCCATTCGCGCTTGCGGGAAACCTTTTCCGTTCCCGTCCAGCCGAACCCCTCCTTGCCGACGCCGACGCCATAGCGCTTCGCCTTGCCGCCCTTTAGGACAAGAAACAGAAAGCGCTGTCCGGTGTCGACGACAATGGTGCCGGGCGCATGCCTGCTCGGATATTCGACCACCTGTGGCAGCCATTTGGGATCGTTCATGCGCCAGGAGCGCTCGCTGACCCGGGGGACATAAGCCACCTGCTGCGAAGGCTGCGCCTGGGAGCGCTGCGCCTGCACAGCATTGCGGATCGCCTGCTGACGGCTCGCCTGATAATCGCGGCGCGCCGTGTGGCGCTGGCGTGCATTGCGGGCACGCTGGTAGTTGCGATACTCACCGGCCTGATGATTGCGATGTTGCGCCTGAACCGGCGTACGGCGCAACTGCATCACCCAGGGTGCCGAAAGATCAGGACTGACGAGAACCGGCGGCGGCTCCACATATCGATCCTGGGCCTGCGCCCCCCAGGAAAACAGCAGCGCGGCAACAAGGCCGGCCGCGGACATCATCGACTTCATGACAAACTTCTCTCTACCATTCGTGATAGACCAAACTGGCCACGCGCTTTTGCGGGAAACGGGTGGCGGCGGCGGCCAGACGCAATTTATGCGCCTGTCCGTGTCAGGATGCTGACTCGAAGCTGCAACCGAATGGTGAATCGATTTTCGTAAAATGCCATGTTTCAGGAAAACCGTTTGGCGTGGTTACCGGGATGTTCAAAAAGCTGGTGAACATATCGCTAAAACGGGCTGATTTCACATTAACCAAGGAACTTTGGGCACATGAGCGAAGAAAAAACCGGGCTGATCCTGGGTGCTGACGGCAAAACCCGATGCTTCTGGCCGGGCGAGCTGCCCGACTATCTGGAGTATCACGACAATGAATGGGGTCACCCGGTCACCGACGATCACCGATTGTTCGAGAAGATCTGCCTGGAGGGTTTCCAGTCCGGTCTTTCCTGGCTGACGATCCTGCGCAAGCGCGAGAATTTTCGTGAGGCCTTCGACGGTTTCGACTTCGAGCGGGTGGCCCGCTTTACCGAAAAGGATGTCGAACGCCTGCTCGGCAATGCGGGCATTGTGCGCCACGGCGGCAAAATCCGCTCCACCATCAACAACGCGCAGCGCGCCATCGAACTGTGCAAGAAGGAAGGCTCGCTCGCCCGATATTTCTGGAGCCATGAACCGCAACCGCACGAACGCCCCGACCCCGTCGATTACAAAACGCTGATTGCCAATCCGACAACCGAAATCTCGACGCGCCTTTCCAAGGACTTGAAGAAACGCGGCTGGTCTTTCGTCGGCCCCACCACGGTCTACGCCTTCATGCAGGCGATGGGGCTCGTCAACGATCATATCGAGGGTTGCTCTTGCCGTGCGGCGGTGGAGCAGAAGCGGGCGGCTTTCAGCAGGCCGATTTGAAGCCGGACGCATTCGTCTCGGGGAGACAGGGAGCCGGGGCAGCCGTCGCAGAACGGCTGCGGTAAAAAATGTGCCGCGACCCACGCATGAAAATCTTGACTCGGAAAGAGCCGCTCACTATCTCAAAGCCGCGTTAGCACTCTTTACAAGGGAGTGCTAACGACAGGTTCGGCATCCGCCGGACGGAGGAAAAGCCTAATTCATCATCCGAATCAAGGGTTCAGAGAACATGGCCAACACGAATTTTCGCCCGCTTCATGACCGTGTGGTCGTCCGCCGGGTCGAATCCGAAGAGAAGACGGCAGGTGGGATCATCATCCCGGACACCGCCAAGGAAAAGCCGCAGGAAGGCGAGATCGTCGCTGTCGGTTCCGGCGCGCGTGACGAGGCCGGCAAGGTGGTTCCGCTGGACGTGAAGTCTGGCGACCGCGTGCTCTTCGGCAAGTGGTCCGGCACCGAAGTCAAGCTCAATGGCGAGGATCTCCTGATCATGAAGGAATCCGACATCATGGGCGTCATCGGTTAATTCACGCCACCACATCACAACGGTAACAGAGTTTCTCGAGAAGCTCAGGAGCTAGAGAAATATGGCTGCAAAAGACGTAAAATTTGCCCGCGACGCGCGCGAGCGCATGCTCAAGGGCGTGAACATCCTCGCCGATGCGGTGAAGGTGACCCTCGGCCCGAAAGGCCGCAACGTCGTCATCGACAAGTCCTTCGGCGCGCCGCGCATCACCAAGGACGGTGTGACGGTTGCCAAGGAAATCGAGCTTGAGGACAAGTTCGAGAACATGGGCGCACAGATGGTGCGCGAGGTCGCTTCCAAGACCAACGACACCGCCGGCGACGGCACGACGACCGCCACGGTTCTCGCTCAGTCGATCGTTCAGGAAGGTGCCAAGGCCGTTGCCGCCGGCATGAACCCGATGGACCTGAAGCGCGGCATCGACAAGGCTGTTGCCGACGTCGTCGCGTATCTCGGCTCGGCCGCGAAGAAGATCAACACCTCCGGTGAAGTTGCCCAGGTCGGCACCATTTCCGCGAACGGTGAGGCAGAGATCGGCGACATGATCTCCGAGGCCATGCAGAAGGTCGGCAACGAGGGTGTCATCACCGTCGAGGAAGCCAAGACCGCCGAGACCGAGCTCGAAGTGGTCGAGGGCATGCAGTTCGACCGCGGCTACCTCTCCCCTTACTTCGTGACCAACCCGGAGAAGATGATCGCCGAGCTCGACGACGCGTACATCCTGCTCCACGAGAAGAAGCTTTCCAACCTGCAGGCCATGCTGCCGGTTCTGGAATCGGTCGTTCAGTCGTCCAAGCCGCTCATCATCATTGCTGAGGACGTGGAAGGCGAGGCTCTGGCCACGCTCGTCGTCAACAAGCTGCGTGGCGGCCTGAAGATCGCTGCCGTGAAGGCTCCGGGCTTCGGCGACCGCCGCAAGGCCATGCTCGAGGACATCGCGATCCTCACCGGCGGCCAGGTCATTTCCGAAGATCTCGGCATCAAGCTCGAGAACGTCACCCTCGACATGCTCGGCCGCGCCAAGAAGGTCTCGATCTCCAAGGAGAACACGACCATCGTCGATGGCGCCGGTCAGAAGTCCGAGATCGAGGGCCGCGTTGCCCAGATCAAGCAGCAGATCGAAGATACGTCTTCCGACTACGACCGCGAAAAGCTGCAGGAGCGTCTTGCCAAGCTCGCTGGCGGCGTTGCCGTGATCCGCGTCGGCGGTTCGACCGAGGTCGAGGTGAAGGAACGCAAGGACCGCGTCGACGACGCGCTCAACGCGACCCGCGCTGCAGTCGAGGAAGGCATCGTCCCCGGTGGCGGCACCGCGCTTCTGCGTGCATCCGCCCAGATCAAGGCGAAGGGCGACAACGCAGACCAGGACGCCGGCATCAACATCGTGCGCCGCGCCGTTCAGGCTCCGGCACGCCAGATCGCCGCGAACGCCGGCGCCGAGGCTTCCATCGTTGCCGGCAAAATCCTCGAGAACACCGAGGTCACCTTCGGCTACAACGCTCAGACCGGTGAGTATGGCGACATGATCGCCATGGGCATCGTCGACCCGATGAAGGTCGTCCGCACCGCGCTGCAGGACGCCGCTTCGGTCGCCGGCCTGCTCGTCACCACCGAGGCCATGGTTGCCGAGCTGCCCAAGAAGGAAGCGGCTCCGGCTATGCCCGGCGGCGACATGGGCGGTATGGGCGGCATGGGCGGCATGGGCTTCTAAGCCGGTCGCACATCGCATGAAAAAAGAGGGCGCTCCTTTCGGGGCGCCCTTTTTCTTTGTCAAAACCTTTTTCGTTGTCAAAAAATGCGTTCTTCAGGGAACGGCCGCCAGGAGAAGAAAACAGAAGAACACCACCAGATGCACCGCCCCCTGCATGATCGTGGTGCGGCCGACCGCCAGCGTGAGCATTCCCACGAACAGCGACAACACCAGAAGCACGGTATGCTCCGGGTCGAGGCCCAATGTGATCGGCTCGCCGAAAATCAGCGACGCCACGGCAATCGTCGGGATCGACAGGCCAACGCTGGCGAGCGCCGAGCCGGTCGCCACGTTCATGCTGGTCTGCAACCGATTGTTGGCCGCTGCGCGAACGGCTGTCACGCCTTCTGGCAGCAGCACCACGGCGGCGATGACCAGACCGACGAAGGATTCCGCCAGCCCCAGCGCGAAAACGCCTTCCTCGATCACCGGCGCCAGCGCCTCGGCCAGAACGATGACCATGAGAAGCGACACCGCCAGCATGCCGCCGCTCCAGACTGCGTCTTTCAGGCTCGGCCTCTCATGAAGGTTGGTATCCTCGACGGCAATGTCGAGAAAGTCACCGCGGTGACGCACCGTCTGGACGAACAGAAAAATGCCGTAGAGAAGAAGCGAAACGACGGTGACGAAAACCAGTTGCACCGTCGAATAGTAAGGCCCCTTCACCGCAAGCGTGAAATTGGGCAGGATCAGTGTCAGCGTCGCCAGAGTGCCGAGCACGCTGAACGCCGCCACCGCGCCCTGGCTCTGGAACGATTGCTGACGATGGCGCAAACCGCCTGTGAGCAGGCAGAGGCCGATCACCCCGTTCAAAACCAGCATGACGGTCGAGAACACCGTGTCGCGCGCCACTGTCGGGTCTCCTTCCGATGGAGATAGCATCATGGAAATGATCAGGGACGCTTCGATAACGGTCACGGCGACCGCCAGCAGCACCGACCCGAAGGGCTGGCCGATACGCAAGGAGACAATTTCGGCAAAGTGCACCGACGAAAACACGGTGGCGACCAGCAACGGCCCAGCCAGCAGGAGAAAGACGATGTTGGTTTCCTCGAGCAAACCCGCGTGCATTCCCACGGCCAGAAGCGCAGCGGCAAACGGAGGGCCGGAGGTCCGAACGGCTTGTGCATTCGCAAAATGTCTGAACACGATTCCCCCAACGGATAGGCATGAACGAATAGGAGCGCCGCCGGCGCAATATATCGCTTGTGATAATCCAATGCTGGAAAAGAGCGCAATGAACAGTTTGCCGGCAACAAGAAATGCGATCCACCGGCTTGCGGTGGGAGCTATTGCCAAATTCCCTCGCCCGCGCCATTAAACGGCAGCACTTTTCGGGTAGAGACGGCAGCGCGGTTGAGGCTGCACCGGCCCTCCCGACGCGAAATGACAATGGAGCACGATCGCATGTCCAAGACCCGCACCGAGACAGACACATTCGGCCCGTTGGAGGTTGCCGCCGACCGCTATTGGGGCGCGCAAACGCAACGGTCGCTGGGCAATTTCAAGATCGGCACCGAAAAAATGCCTGTTCCGCTGGTTCGTGCCCTCGGCATCGTCAAACAGGCCGCGGCCGAAGCCAATCTCGAGAACGGCAAGCTCGACAGCGAGCGCGGCAAAGCCATGATCGAGGCTGCCCGGGAAGTGGTTGCCGGCAAGCTCGACGATCATTTTCCGCTTTCTGTCTGGCAGACCGGCTCCGGCACCCAGTCGAACATGAACACCAATGAGGTGATCTCCAACCGGGCCATCGAGATACTGGGCGGCGAGATGGGGTCCAAGCAGCCCGTCCACCCCAACGATCACGTCAATATGGGCCAGTCTTCAAACGACACCTTCCCCACCGCCATGCACATCGCTGCCGGCCGCGAGGCCGCCGAAGAGCTGCTGCCGGCGCTCCAGTATCTGACCGAGGCGCTCGAAGAGAAGGCCAGCGCGTTCGACGGCATCGTGAAGATCGGCCGCACGCATACGCAGGATGCCACCCCGCTCACGCTCGGCCAGGAGTTTTCCGGCTATGTGGCAGCCCTCAAGCTGGGCGCGAAGCGCATTGAAGAAAGCCTGAACGATGTCTACGCGCTGGCGCAGGGCGGCACCGCCGTCGGCACCGGCCTCAACGCGCCCATCGGTTTCGACAAGGCGTTCGCCGCGAAGGTCGCCACCATTACCGGCCTGCCCTTCCGGACCGCCGGGAACAAGTTCGAGGCGCTGGCGAGCCATGGAGCGCTGAACGCCTTCCACGGCATGCTGAACGCGCTTGCCGCAGATCTCTTCAAGATCGCCAACGACATCCGCTTCCTGGGCTCCGGCCCGCGCTCGGGCCTCGGTGAATTGAAACTTCCGGAAAACGAACCCGGCTCGTCCATCATGCCCGGCAAGGTGAACCCCACCCAGGCCGAGGCACTGACCATGGTCGCCACCCAGGTGATGGGCAACCAGACCACCGTCAGCATTGCCGCCAGCCAGGGGCACTTCGAGCTCAACGTGTTCAAACCGGTCGTTGCCAACGCCGTACTGCAGTCGATCCGCATCCTGACCGACGCGATGCGTTCGTTTGCGGACAATTGCGTAAAGGGCATCGAGGCAGACGAGACCCGCATTGGCGACCTGATGCAGCGCTCGCTCATGCTGGTCACCGCGCTCGCGCCGGCCATCGGCTACGACAACGCGGCCGCCATCGCCAAGGCCGCGCACAAGAACGGCACCACGCTGCGCGAGGAAGCCCTCAAGAGCGGGCTCGTCTCCGAAGAGGATTACGACCGGCTCGTGCGGCCTGAGAAGATGATCGCGCCGGCCTGAGGCCCGCTCATTTTCTCTTCCTGCAAACGACCACTGGCCTGACGAACCGTTTCAGGCCGGTGGTGATCCTTCCGGGTGGAAGGCAATGCGGATTGTCATCGTTTCCGATAACACACCGTAAACACTGGGGCAGTTTTCTTACACAATGGTCTCGAGTATATCCGCGATCAACGCATTCGATTTATCTTAAGTGGAAACCCAGCAATGTCTCAAAACGCTCTCGTTCTCATTGGCCGGATCCTGATATCGGTCATCTTCATCGTCTCCGGTTATGGCAAGATCACCGGCATCGGCGGCACAGCCGGTTACTTCGGCAACATCGGCCTGCCCCTGCCGGTCGTCACGGCATGGGTCGTCGCCTTGCTCGAACTTCTCGGCGGGATCGCCATCCTGGTCGGCTTTCAGACGCGCATCGCCGCCCTGCTTCTGGCGCTGTTCTGTGTCGCTTCCGGCGTGATTGCACATTTCGATTTCGCAGATCAGATGCAGAGCATCATGTTCATGAAGAACCTCTCCATGGCCGGCGGCCTTCTCGTGCTGGCCGCCTTCGGTCCCGGCGCACTCTCCCTGGAACGAGCAAAAGCCTGACCCGAAGAAAAGACATCGGTTGGAAAGCCCGCTTTCGAGCGGGCTTTTTTCGTCTTCGGACACGTTTTCGCACCTTCACGGATCGGTGAGGCCGGCGCGGCCGCCTCTCAAAAGGCAGTGAGACCGTGTATCTTTCGTTGCACAGACCGGTCTCAGCACGCATGTACGGCCAGTGGCCGCAGACACCGGACGGCAGGCGGCGGAGATCCGAAAGATGACAGTGATGCAGACGACCGAGAACGACAAGCACGACAATGCAAGGCACTCTACCGTGAGGCGCTTCGTGCCGCTGCTCGTTGTTCTGGCAGGTCTCGCCGGCGGCTACGCACTGGGACTGCATCAGTATCTGTCGCTCGATTTTCTCTCGGAAAGCCGGGAGATGCTGCGCGGTTACGTGGCGGAAAATCCGATCCTCGCTCCGCTCGGCTTTGCCCTGCTTTACGCGCTGGCGGTCGCTTTCTCCTTTCCTGCCGCTTCCATCCTCACTCTATTTGCCGGCTTTCTGTTCGGCTGGCTGCTCGGCGGCGCGCTGGTGGCGGTGGCGGCCACCGCCGGCGCCTCTGCCGTGTTTCTCGCCGCGCGCGGGGCGCTTTCGGGCGCTTTGACGCGGAAGATCGGCGGCCGCGTCTCGCGTATGGCCAAGGGCTTCGAGGAAGATGCCTTCAACTATCTTCTGGTGCTGCGGCTTGCGCCCGTTTTTCCTTTCTGGGTCGTCAACATTGCACCGGCGCTGTTCAACGTCCGGCTGCGCACCTATGCAACGGCGACATTTCTGGGCATTCTGCCGGGCACCTTCGCCTATGCCTATCTGGGCCACGGTCTGGACAGCGTTCTGGTCGCCGCGGCCGAAGCCGGGCGCGCGGTGACGCTCGGCGATTTGGTGACGCCGCAACTCACCCTCGCTTTCGCGGCTCTGGCGCTGACTGCCGCGATCCCGGTCGTGGTGAAGAAGCTGCGCCGCTCGCCCGACGCCTGACTGCCGAACAACTGAGAGACCGCGTTCATGAACCTCCTCACTCCCGATATTTGCGTTATCGGCGCCGGCTCCGGCGGCCTCACCGTAGCGGCGGCGGCGGCCGCTTTCGGCGTGCCGGTCGTTCTTGTCGAGCGCGGCAAGATGGGCGGCGACTGCCTCAATTATGGCTGCGTGCCCTCCAAGGCTCTGATCGCCGCTGGCAAACAGGCTCATCTCATGCAGAGCGGCGCGGCCTTCGGCATCGCGCCCGCAGAGGCGGAGATTAATTTTCGCCGGGTGATGAAGCATGTGGAGGAAACCATCGCCGCCATAGCACCCAACGATTCCGTCGAGCGTTTCACTGCGCTCGGCGTGCAGGTTATACAGGAGGAAGCGCGCTTCAAGGATAGCCGCACGGTGATCGCTGGTGACCACGAGATCCGCGCGCGCCGTTTCGTCATCGCCACCGGATCCTCACCGCTGGTTCCGCCCATTCCGGGCCTCGAGACGATCCCGTTTCTCACCAACGAGACAATCTTCGCGCAGACGCGCAGGCCCGCGCATCTGATCGTGATCGGCGGCGGCCCCATCGGCATGGAACTGGCGCAGGCGCACCGCCGTCTGGGCTGTGAGGTCACCGTGGTTGAAGCCCTGACCGCACTCGGCAAGGACGATCCGGAGCTGACCGCCTTTGCGCTGCGAAACATCCGCAGCGAGGGCGTCCACCTGCTCGAGCACACCAGGGTCACCCGGGTGGAACGGCGCGGCCGTTCAGGCGTGCGCGTTCATGTCGAGGATGCAGACGGCGAACGCAGCCTGGACGGTTCGCATCTCCTCGTCGCCGTCGGACGCACGCCCAACATCGCCGCACTGAATCTCGACAAGGCCGGGATAAAACACAGCGCAAGCGGCGTCACGGTTTCCGACAAACTGCGCACAAGCAATCGCCGGGTCTACGCCATCGGCGATGTGGCGGGCGGCCTGCAGTTCACCCATGTGGCCGGCTATCATGCCGGACTGGTGGTGCGTGCCCTGCTTTTTCGCCTTCCCGCCCGCGAGAACCGCGCTATCATCCCTTGGGCGACCTATACGGACCCTGAAATCGCCCATGTGGGGCTCACCGAGGAGGAAGCGCGCAAACGCCATCGCAAGATCAACATTCTGCGCTGGCCATATGCGGAAAACGACCGCGCCCAGGCCGAGCGCAAAACCGAGGGACTGATCAAGCTCGTCACCGACCGCAAGGGGCGCATTCTCGGCGCCTCCATCGCCGGTGCCAATGCGGGCGAAATGATCAATTTCTGGGCGCTCGCCCTTTCTCAGAAGCTCGGCGTGCGCGATGTCGCCGGCTATGTCGCTCCCTATCCGACCATGACCGAGATTGGCAAACGGGCGGCGATCACGTATTTCACGGAGACGACACGCAAACCTCTGGTGCGCGCGCTCGTGCGGTTCCTGCGCCGTTTCGGCTGAGGCGCATCGAGGCGTGTGGACAACACAAGAGCCGCAAGCGGCCCCGGAAAACGCTGAGCGATGGCAGACAGAATGGCGGGCGACACCAGAGAACAGCCGCGTGAGACAGGCTCGGTTCCCCTTACGCGCGGCCTGTCGACCAAGCTTCTCGTTCTGACCGTGCTCTTCGTGATGATCGCCGAGGTGCTGATCTTCATTCCCTCGGTTGCCAATTTCGGCATGCAGTGGATGCAACAGCGCCTCGACAATGCGGCTGCCGTCAGCATCATCCTGATGGAGGGTGAGGACGAAAAACTCGCACCGCCGATCCGCGACGAACTTCTGATGGCAACCGGCGTGAAGGCGATCGCCGTGCGCGACGCGGATGTGTCGCGCATTCTCGTCGTCTCCGACATGCCGCCGGAAGTGGACGAGCACATAGACCTCGACGCGATCACGCCACCCGCCGCCATCGCCCGCACCTTCGCCACGCTCTTCTTCGGCGGCGACCGGGTGTTCCGCATCTTCGGCACCGTGGGCGACACGGGCAAGATCTTCGAGATTCTGATCCCCGACACCGGCCTCCGGGACGCCATGCTCACCTATGCCCGCAATGTCGCGTTTCTGTCGCTGATCATCTCGCTCTTCACCGCAACGCTGGTTTTTTACGCGATCAACCGGATCATGATCCGCCCGATCCGCGATATGACACAGTCCATGCTGTCTTTCGCAGCCGCGCCGGAAGACCCGCGCCGCGTCATCGCGCCGGAGAACCGGGGCGACGAAATCGGCGTGGCGGAACGCGAACTCGCGCGCATGCAGTCGGCCCTGCAGAAGACGCTGGGCGAACAGAAACGCCTGGCCGACCTCGGACTGGCCGTCTCCAAGATCAACCACGACATGCGCAACATGCTGGCTTCCGCGCATCTCATCTCCGACCGGTTGAGCACGATCGATGACCCGGCGGTCAAGACGCTCACCCCGCGCCTGTTGCGCACGCTCGACCGCGCCGTGACCTATTCCGAAGGTGTGCTCAATTACGGGCGCACCCAGGAAGCCCCGCCCAGCCGCCGCCGGCTGCGCCTTCACGCGCTGATCGAGGAGGTGCGCAGCGTTCTGCCGCTCGACGCGGACAACCGGATCGAATTCGCCAATGCGGTGAGCGAGGATTTCGAGATCAGTGCCGATTCCGAACATCTCTTCCGGGTGCTCGCGAATCTCTGCCGCAACGCCGTCCAGGCGATGACGGGCGACAGCGATCCCTCTGTCATCAAACGCCTGACCGTCTCGGCCGAGCACACGGATCACACCGCCCGCATCTTTGTGAGCGATACGGGTCCCGGCCTGCCCCAGAAGGCGCGCGAAAACCTCTTCGCCCCCTTCCGCGGCTCCGCCAAGAGCGGCGGCACGGGTCTTGGCCTCGCCATCGCCCAGGAGCTGGTGCGCGCCCATGGCGGCGCGCTGGAGTTGGTGGAAAGCGTTGGCGGACATACGCTTTTTGCCATCAGCATTCCCGATGGAACGCTTACCGCCTGACCTGCCCGCATCGTGTGTCGGCGGGCTGTGCAGTTATCGAGAAAATTCCGTCGATAGCGCTTGCAATTCTGCGCCGCACTCGTTAGGTAACCGCGGTCGGCGGCAGCGATGTCTGCTTCGACCGTCGCTCAGGCGACGACGCGCCCGTAGCTCAGCTGGATAGAGCACCAGACTACGAATCTGGGGGTCAGAGGTTCGAATCCTTTCGGGCGCGCCATTCAATCCTTTGAAAGCACTGGATAAATTGGCCTTGGCGCAGCGTCCGCGACAACGGTCTTTCGCCCGATTTTGCCGTCTGAACCAAGCCTGAACCAAGTTCTCACGGGGATGTTGCAGGCCCTCCACCGTCCAACGTGGTTCATCCGCATTGCCTTCTGCCGTCCTCGCCGCCCTTCCTGTCCTGCCATAGCCTCCGGTTCAGCCGCTCCCGCGCCGTTCCTGTGACTTCCCTCTGCATCGGTCGGACTGCCCGCCAATGGGCAGGCGCAAGCGTTCCCTGCGGTCACCCAGCTAGGCAGTCCTAAGCCCCGATGTCTCCGGCTTCCAGAACGGCCGCATGGGGCGGCTGATTTGGAGGCTAAGGCGATGCTACTCACGAACGAACTCCGTACTCATCTACGCCGCAACGCGGACCTGACCGCGCAGCGCGAACGGGATCACAAGCCAGTGGTCAAATTCTTCACCCCGGACGCTAGCGCCACATGGCTTTTCACGGAGCTCGCGCCCGATCAGGACACCCTTTTCGGGCTTTGTGACCTCGGCCACGGCACTCCGGAACTCGGCTACGCGAGCCTTTCCGAAATCCAGGCATTGCGCGGCCCCCTCCGCCTCTTGGTCGAACGCGACAGGCATTTCCGAGCCGACCGACCGCTTTCGGCATACGCCGAGGAAGCCCGGCAGCGTGGCAGGATCGTCGCCTAGCGACGATCCAACTTCCCGGTACTTCGCCTCAAATTGAGAATGACACCGATAGGTGTCATTGAGGCGGAGCGACGATTGATCTGTGGAAGCGTCGTCCCGTCACTGGCCTGTCGGATGCTGATGCGACAGAGTGACTCACAGGGGCCGCACTCGTTTTACTTGGACTTAACTGAGTGCTAATCATTTCGTGTTCTTGTTTTGTGCCAACGATTCGGCAGGGAGGGACTGCATGGAATCGCAGTTGACATCATTGGAACTGTGCGCCGGCGCTGGCGGGCAAGCGAGCGGCCTTGAGCAAGCAGGATTCGGCCATGCGGGGCTTGTGGAGATCGATCCCGACTGTTGCAAAACACTGCGGCTGAACCGCCCTGAATGGACCGTCCATGAGGAAGACCTGAATCCCTTCGATGGCAAACAGTACAAGGGTGTCGATCTTCTGGCCGGAGGGCTGCCATGCCCTCCCTTTTCCGTCGCGGGCAAGCAACTCGGCAAAGACGACGAGCGCAATCTATTCCCTGCTGCAATCCGCCTTGTGGACGAGACACGCCCGAAGGCGGTCATGATCGAAAACGTTAGGGGATTTCTCGATGCCGTTTTCGAGGACTATCGCGGCTTCATCAAGGGCGAGCTCAAGAAACTCGGCTATGACGCGCACTGGCGGCTCCTGAACGCTTCCGACTACGGCGTTCCACAGCTTCGCCCTCGCGTCGTCATTGTTGCGCTTCGTGACGACATCAAGGACAATTTCGAATGGCCGACCCCGAGTCCCCATGACGCGCCCACGGTCGGCGAAAGGTTGCACGACCTCATGGCTGCGAATGGCTGGAGAGGTGCGAAGAAGTGGGCGAAACGCGCCGACGAGATCGCGCCGACCCTAGTCGGCGGTTCAAAGAAGCACGGAGGTCCGGACCTTGGCCCTACGCGAGCCCGCGCAGCGTGGGCAACGCTGGGCGTAAATGGCAAGAGCCTTGCTGAGGAAGCGCCCGAGCGTGATTTCGTGGGCATGCCTCGCCTAACCGTCCGGATGGCTGCGCGTATCCAAGGTTTCGATGACGCGTGGCAGTTTCATGGCCGTAAAACCGCTGCTTATCGACAAGTAGGAAACGCCTTCCCGCCGCCCGTCGCCAAGGCGGTTGCTGGGAAGCTGCGCGAAGCAATGGAAAGGCGGACAGTATTCCCCGTCGCCATCCCAGCTTAGACTGGATCTCTTCCCGCCATGTCCGTAAGATCTCGCGGACATGGCAACCCTACCGCTCGATTCTACCCATCCGGATTATGCTTCTGTCCACCCTATCGTTAAGGCGATCTATGAGGCGGCAGGGGGCCGGGATGAGTTTGAAGTCAATATCCCGATTATCCTCCGGACTGCGATCGATGAAGTGATCGACACCCCTCGCACGGGGCGTTTTCTTCTGGAGCAAACGGAGAAGACGGAGAAGACCTATCTCGGAACGAAGGTCGAGATCCTTGTTCGGGCCTTCCTGAAATTCAGCAAGGGCAGCGTTCTCGACATGAACGTGAAAGGCGCTGAGGTCGATATCAAAAACACCATGGGGACAAACTGGTCCATTCCTCGGGAGAATGTCGGTAGGCCGGCTCTGCTGATCCGGTCCAGTGAAGCAAAGTCGCTCTGTGACATCGGCGTGGCAGTGCTGCACGACGGTTACCTGAATCCTGGTCAGAACCAGGATGCCAAGCGTGGGGTATCGGCTGCGGGAGCAGCCAACATCTGGTGGATGCTTAGGCAGCACCCGTATCCGGTGAACTTCTGGCAACTTCTGAGCGATAGCCAGAGAAAGGCGCTCATCAATGCCGGCGGAGGTTCGGCGAGGATAGCTGCATTGTTCGAGATGGTGCAGGGCCGACCCATCTCGCGCGTACAGATTCAAGGACTGGCGCGGCAGCTTGATTACATGAAACGGATCCGCCGCAATGGAGGTGCACGAGACATTCTCGCACCCAAGGGCATAGCCATTTTCTCTGGTGTCTATGACCAGGAGCCCATCAAGCATCTCGGCCTTGGACTGGTGACCAGAGAAGAGTTCATCTCGTACACGCCGAAAAGCACCGACGAGGTTAGCTATCTGCGGCGGATCGGGCACATCGACTAGCGATGGTCGATAAGCTTTCGCCCGAGCGCCGCAGCGCGAACATGGCGCGCATTCGTTCGAAGAACACCAAGCCCGAATTGATCGTCCGGCGCATGGCCCATGGCCTTGGATATCGCTTCCGCCTTCATCGGAAAGACCTCCCAGGGAAGCCTGACCTCGTGTTCCCGGGGCGGCGTGCCGTGATCTTCGTGCATGGCTGTTTCTGGCACGGCCATCCTGACCCGGCATGCCGAGAGGCCGTACCGCCGAAGTCCCGGCTCGAATATTGGGGGCCGAAGCTGGCCCGCAACAAGGAAAGGGATGCCGCCAATGTGGCCGCACTGGAAGCAGCCGGCTGGCGGGTGCTGACGCTGTGGGAGGGCGAAATCAAGGATCGAGAAGCCATCGTAAGAAGGTTACGGGAATTCCTTGGACTACCTGGCGCAGCAGGAAATGCTGCCGATTCCCCGTGACCTAAGACCCACGGCGACCCGAGAATCGCGCTCTATGCCCCCTTTGAGCGCGACAGATTATTGCGCGAAGACCGATCCAGGCCTGAATCGGCCGTTTTCGGCATGCCCACCCTTCCTATCAAAGGACCCTTCGTCCGAGGCGATCAGTCCCGCGTCCCGCTAGCGCGGCGCCATGCTGACGCTCCTATGGTCGCCATGGTGAACCGATCTCACGGCCGCGAATTGGCCTCCGGCACCGTCCCGGCAATGTTGCCTCTGCTGGACGTTCCGATGCCTCCGCTTTATGCGCTGCTCTCTTGTGGGGGCGGGCAGATGCCTGCCAGCGGGCAAAAGAAAACCCGCCACTCGGGCGGGCCTTCCTCTTTCACGATCATCGCCGCTCCCGGCTGTACCGTGCTCTCATGGTCTTCCAGTCGGCCGCATGGGTCAAGCAGGAAATCATGGGCGGCGCCCCTCCTTCCTCTTTCCGCCAAATACTCCGGGGAGGCGCGCGAAGCGCGACGGGGCTGGCCCCATCTTCCGCCCTTGACGGAGGCGCGCCCACTTCCGTATTTCGTGTCACACGAAAAGCGGGGGTACCTTCTTCCCCGTCTCGCCCTGTTTCTCCTGAATCTTCGCTTCGAAGCCTTCCAGGAAACCTGCATCGGCAGCCGTCTCGAAAAGCTCCGCCCGTTTCGCCCGCCGGCCCGACAGCGTGAAGCGCCGAGCAACGCCGACCGCGCCGCGGATCTCGTTCCGCCGCACCCCATAGACGGACTCCCGTTCCTCGCGGAGCGGAACGGGAGGGAGCGGTTCGGCGTCGCGCTGCCTACCGTCTGGCAGTGCCCAACGCCCCTGATTCCACTCTGCGACGGCATCGTTCAGCCATGCCAGTTCTCGCGGATCGAGGTCTGCGTCAGGCCATAAGCCCATTGCCACGGCGGCATGCCACCCGTGGAACGCAGCTCCCGCGCCGAGGCAGAGCGCTATCTGGCCGTCGAAAATCGCGGCCGCAGCCCGGACGACGAGGACTGGATTCTCGTGTTCCGCGTGGACGGTGAGGACACCGACAACCTTGACGGTTTCAACATCGGTGACTTCTTCGCGGACAATCCTGAAGCCGCAGTCGCCTGATAGGGAAACCGGGATCACAGTCCCGGCCTTCCCCCGAGCTCTCCGCCGAGAGCTCTGGAGAGGGCCGAAATCCTCCAGTGATGTTTCCCGTGAAGGGGTTGGGCATCCCGCCCGCACAAACAAGGAGCGACGACATGGAACATGAATGCGCATACGACGAGAGGGTTGAAGCGGTCGAATTTTTCGACGGCGACGAGCACGTTGAAAGCGGTGAAAACGCAACCGTGGCGGTTATCTGGCTGAGGCCAGAAGCCGCGCAGGAGCTTGGCACTGAGGCGGTGTCGATCGAGTTCGGCCGCAGCGGCGCAGCCTACCTCGCCGCCTGGGACTGGACCGCCGGCGGCGACCACGAAGTCGAATTCGACGCCGATCCCGAGCGGAACGCGATCGCCGAGGCGTTCGCCCGTGAACATCCCGACTCTATCGCGCTCGACCACGTAGAAGACGCAGTGAGGTATGCGGCCGAGGAAGCCGCCGCAGCCTAACCACGGAACCGGGGCATCCGCCCCGGCCTTCCCCCGAACCGCCCCGCGCGGACGGTTCAGGTGAGGGCCATCCTCGACAACACCATAGGAGCATCGATCATGTTTGTAGCAGTGACCAGGGGCACTTCCGAAATCGTCGCCATTGCAGAGCGCAAGAGCTGGTTCACCAGCGGCGATGACGGAGACGACAACGCGGCTTTCGATGCCGTCGCGGACAGTCACGCGACTATCGAAGTTTACCCGATTCCCTTCGAAGCGTTTGCCAGCGGCGCGGCTTTCCTCGGCGGGACCTATAGGAACACGGGCGGGTCTGCTCCGGTCGCTTATCTCGCCTGGAAAACGGCAGCTTAAACACGGAACCGGGGCACTACGCCCTGGCCTTCCCCCGAACCCTTCGCGGAGGGTTCCGGAGAGGGCCGAAAGCCCGAAACACAGGAGAGGAGAACGACCATGAATGAAGACGATTTCTGGGATCTTGTAGACGGCATCGTGAAACGGGACGGCTTTGAGCCGTTCATGGAGCCGGAGCGGCTTCTGGCGCGCCTGAAACCGTACGATGACCGATATCGGTATGAGCGGAACCGCACGGAGAAGACTGCGCGCGATCTGGGGCATCAGCTCCGCATCATCTGCGAAGCTGTGGAGGCTGTTTAGCCTGGCCACAGAGCGCCGAGAAAGAAGGGGAACTGCAATGAATGAATTTTGGATATGGTCGCCGGAATGGCAATGCCTGCAGGAGACCCGCGAGGCGCTGCAGCTGGCCGAGCGAATGCTTGATGAGGCGGAGGACCCGTACTGGGTTGAGCGGACCAGGGAGGATCGAGACGATGCCTACGTGGCATGGGTGAAAGCATCGAAAACCTTCCGTGCTTCCCCCGCAGGCAAGGCGCGAGCGCGCTACCTCGCCGACCCGCTCGCCTTCCGCGCGACGGAAAGCGAGGTGGCGTGATGGCCTACGCTTACAAAGGGAATCCCAATCTCCCGCGCCCGAAACATGGCGGTAGCAAATCCCTGACGGTCGAGGAAATCCGGCACCGCGCAGACGAGTACCGCCGTCTCCGCACAGCGCTGGGCATGTCCCGCGCGGACCTGTCCCAGCTTACAGGCCTCGCCGTCTCGACGTTGAACCAGATGCCGTACGAGCCTGCCGGCCGCGTCCCGTCACCGAGGGTTCTGGAGCGCATGCGCCAGGAACTCGTCCGCCGAAATCGCGAAGGCATCCCGCCGCCCGTGCCTCGCCACGATGCCGAAGCCGCAGCCGCCGACCGCGACCGCCGCCGCCATGAATACGTGGAACTCCGGAAACGGCTGGGCCTGTCGCGGACAGAGCTCGCGAAGGTCGTCGGCCTGTCGGCCAACACCTTGAATCTCTACCCCGGGTGGACCCTGCCGAAGACCGCGCCTACGGATACCACCCTCGCGAAAATGCGGGCCGAGCTCGTCCGCCGTGCCCGCCAGACATTGGAAGAGGCAGCCATACGCGATGAAATCGAGGCTGAGGTAGCCGAGATGGAAGCCCGCTGGCACCTGCGCCAGTGCGCGGCGGAAGCGGAACCTTGGGAGGACGCCGCATAGGCTTTCCGTGACGTTGCGAAATTGTATGCCGGGATCTCGTCTCTCGGCATGCTACGCCTTCAAAATCCGGTTCCACAGCGGGGTGTAGACCGAATTTTCATGCCCTCCGGGGCCAGCTAACAAGGGAGACGACGACATGAGCAATGCGAATGCTAAAGAGCAAATTTACATCATCGGCATCACCCCCGGTTGCGCCGGATGCCCGACCCCTCAGCGGGTGCTTGACGGTGCGGCTGCGCTCGCAGAAATCGACATCCTCCCCAAGGATTTGCCGAGGGAGATCGAGGACATGGTGGAGTTTGCATGCGGTCCATGCGGCGATTCCGTCCTGTGCGAGCGCGTGGACGGTTGCCTTGAAATCAGCATCGCAAAGAAAGAGGGGCTGGGCTGACATGATTCCGCTACCGATCGATGCCACCGCCTGGACCGTCCTTTTTGCTGTCGGTGTCGCTCTCGCGGCACTCGGCACGGAATACCGCGACCGCCCGGTTTTCGACACTCCGGACCACTGGACCAACGATGCTGCTTTCGCTGTCATGTGCTGCGGCCGCGCCGTCGTCTTCCTCGCCGTAGCCCTCGTCGTCGGCGGACAGGTCGCCTGACTCCTCGCCGAAAAAAACTGACGAAGATCTTCGTTAGGATCTCTCCCAACTCCGGACATGAAGCAAGGGCGGCCACCAGGACCGCCCTTCCGTCACACCGGGGGCAACAGGGGGCACATCACCCACCGGGTTCCTATGAGGGGCAGTCCCTCACTCGATCCGCTCGAAGTATTCGACGGTTTCGAGCGTCATCGTGTAGCTGCTCTCCATGTCGCCCATCGTCACGATGCGGGCGATGGCCGCTTCGCCGCATGCCCTGCCGTCCACTTTCCAGTCAAAAGCCATTGCGGGAAGCCGAGGATCGGTTTTGTGTGGCACGATTGCGCCTATGCCCATCTCGCCCCTGGCGAGACCCATAGGTGTCGCGTTTATGCGGAAATAGCTGCCCAGGGACACAAGCGAGGTAAAACCAGGTTTGAATGCCATGGCGACGGGCTGGAATTCACGTCTGCTACCCGACCAGTAGCGATAAAACATATCCTGTCGCTCTGACACGAAGTCGGCATCCCAATCCGTCTGGCATTCAAGCTCCCAGCCTCCGGAGAGTGTCATCCGCAGGTAAGCCGCCAGTTCTGGCAGCGGCAGACCGAATGTCACGGGGGCGAATGTCAGGGGGTACTCGCCTTCGCCGTATACGAGTCCATTGACGGAAACTAGCGATGCCACCGCGTCGACGGATACGGCGTCTCCTGGCTCGCCCAAGCTTTCAAGCAGGTCTGCCGACAGAACGAAATCCACCTGACACCCGGACGACGACGATGCGGCCACGGCCGTGAAGTCGCATGCCTGAGTTCCGGATGCAGAGGCTGGGAAACGGGTTACAAACCCGAGGTCTGCCGGATCGCTTCCGACATTCGTTGCCGTAAACGTCATCCGGACGGTTTCCCCTGCATTGCCGTTCCCGTCGTCGTTCGCGTCGAGCAAGGAAAGGGTCGGCGACGACACGACGACATTCTCCGCCGTCACCAGCCCGGGCAGCATAAACGAGATCCGGTTCGACTCCACTCGATAGGCATTTTCGGGGAAGGTTTCTCCGCCCATGCCGACGAGCGATGCCGATGCCTTGTACTCTACAATCGAGTCTGGCTCTCCAAGCGCGGCTATATCTTCAGCCGTCAGATAATAGTGCTCGTAGCACTGCTTTGATGCGTTCGACGCGAGGCCTGAAAGGTCGCATGTGATCGTGCGAATCTCATCGGCGATCGGGAAGGAGAACTGAAACACCATATCCTTCGCGGGGGACGGACTCCCGTTCCGCACGACGGCGCGCATCGCGAGAATGTCGCCAGGGTGCGCGTAGCCGTCGAAGCCATGATCGAGCAGGGTCAAAACAGGCTGTGAAAGCTCGATATCTGTCGGCAGTGCGGGCGGGTATTCGCTGCCTCCATCACCGGGGTCTGAGGGCTCTCCACCGCCGCCATCGCCAGGCTCACTGCCGCCGTCTCCCGGCTCACCCGGTTCGCCCCCGTCATCGACGGCGGCGACATGCAGCACTCCTGGGCGATACCGGAACAGGAATCGGGAATCTTCATCAGCAGCGCGCGCAGCCTGCCCACCGGAGTAGACCGCGCCGGCGGCGATGGCGATGCCCGCCACGAAGGCGAGCAGCATCTTTCTGGACATGGAACCCCCCTTCATTGTCATGCCGCCTGTGCAGCCGACAGCCCGAACCACCGCGCGAGACGGCTCGGCTTCCGGACATCAGCGGCAGGCATGGTCGCGCGAATGACGGCAACGACGGACGGGAAGACATCGGCGGCACCCGCCGCAGCCTCGTCCAGCTTGACCCCTCGCGACATGCCGGACACAGGTCGCTCAAGCAGTGGCCCCGAGCCCCTACGCACGGTCACACGCCAGCCTTGCCCGGTCTTCTCGGCTTCCACCCAGCCGAACGCGCTCTTGTAGAAGCCGCGCGTCCGGCCGCCACGATCGATGAATGAGAGATGATACCCATTCTCGAACGTGAGCTTGATGCCCGCTGCCTGTGCCGCGTCGGAAATTGCCTTGTCGAATTTCATGAGGTGCCCCCACCTGTTTGTTTGCTCACCTTAGATTCTCGCCCCGCCGGCTGAATCCAACAAACCCGAATTCCGAAACCTGAGCTCCCGCTGAACTTTCCCTGGGCTCTTTCCTCGTACGCTCGTAAAATCGTGCCGAAGATGCCCGTCCGGCGCGTCTTGCCCGCAAGGGGCCCGTGGTTCGGCTGCGCCTGCACCCGCGCCAGCCCCTTGCAAGCAACGCTTCTGACAGGCTGAACGAGGCAGATTTTAACGAACCGCAGGAGGCAAAGATGAAGTTCGCAGTTTTTCTTGGTGCTATCACCTTCGCCAATGTCATCGGCACCGCGCTTATCGTCGCTTGGAACGGCCTTCAGGCTCTCGGCCTCTGAGCCTTCGCTACCTCCGGGGAATCCAGTCCCCGGAGTGAATGAAGTCCCTGAAACTTCCGTGGGCTTCCCGCCGATAAAGCCAATTGGCGTAGGCATGCTTGGCTGTTACCGCGAACAAAGCCACGGGCACGACCAACCGGGCAGCGTCGAAAAGTAGCCCTGACCCGAGCGGGAACAGTAAAAGCGTCCCAACGAAACAGACTGCGCCAAGCGCCGACATATATGCCGCAGATTGCGTCTGCTGGCGGAGAATCGGCAGATGCTCTTGCCCCTTCCCGAACCGCTGCATGTACGTCCAGAATTGGTTCTCTGCCGTCATGCTTGCGGGCACCGCCGGGAGTTTGGCCGGAGGCTTCCTTGCCAGCTTCCAAGCTGTCGCCCACGCGTTGCCGATGTGATCGAGTGACCTGCCTACCGCGTCGCCCGTAGACTTCACCAGCGAAATCGTAGGCGTGATCCCAGAGACGTATCCGGCCGCTTTGAAAGTCGTTTTCAGCTTGCTCATTGTGCACTTCTCCTCGCGGTCATGCCGCTGTTGTTGCCGTGCTTTCTGCCTCCGTTTTCGCCATCGGGATCGGGCTTTTCCTTCTTCGGAGTCGGGCGGAGGCCGGGGCGCTGGTTTGCCAGCGCCGCTGCTCCCACCGCCATCGCCGCCACGTCCTTGCCTTCCTGTCCGGCTGGCACCTGTTCACCCATCCACGGGAAGATTCTGTCGCTCATCGAGCCGATGTAGCCGAACAGATTCGTGGCTATGGTCCACGTCAGGAAAGTTTCGATAGCCAGCAGGATCAGGTAGTTGTCGATGGCGGCAACGTCGCCCCCGGTGACCCCGAGGTATGCCGTGGTCAGGGTGCGATTTAGGTGACTGTAGACCGCGTTGAAAAGCGGGTAGCTGGCGATCAGTGCCAGCATTGACAGTGCCGGGCGCAGCCACAAGTTCAGGAGCATCGTCACGCCTGCCCGCTGCTTCTGGTCAACGAGGTCCTGCCCGTCCATTCTGATCCAGACGAAAGCCCACAGGGGCGTCGCGATGGTCGCTTCGAGGAGACTGCCTATCCATTTCGCGCCCATGAGTAGCACTAGAATAGCGGGCACCAGCGGGAAGATGTCCGCGCGGATCACACCCAGGATGTATGAGAGTATGATGCCCCATCCGGCCCACTCCAAAGCGTAGGCGGCTGCACCGCCCGCGCCGAGAGATTTGCCGATGAGGTTGTCCGTGGCGGCATTGATGAGGATGCCAGCGGTGACAGCAGATTTCGCCGAGAATTTGAGCCACTGCCCGGTGTTCACGATGTCCGACATTGCGTTGTCGGTCGGCTCCGTGCTCCTCATGCCTTCGAGAAAACCGCGCGTCATCGGGGCGACTATGCGACTGACTACATTGCTCGCTTCGTCGCCAGCGGCGGCCAGATCGTTGCCGGAAAGGCCTGCCCACTGCGTCTCCCCCGCGATTTGATTCTTGAGAGAATCGATCCCGGCACGGATGGCGCTTTTGGTCACTTCATTCTTCGCCAAATCGTCAATTCGCGGCGTGACCCGGTTTGGCTGCTCGTTCGTCAGGACGGTTGAGAGGTAGGAGGTCTGCGCCAGTGACAGCCACATGTCGCCTGCGCGCATCAGACCTTCCTTTTCGATGGCCTGTACCATCTTGTCAGAGGCATCGCGCGCGAGGTCTTTTGTCTCGAATCTTGCGGCGGCAATTACGTCCTGATCGAACTGGCCACCTATTTCGTGCAGCTTTCCTATGAGTTGGGGCAGCACGCCGTCGCGAACGGCATTCTGCGCCTGTTCGGTTGTCATCTCGTAATTGTGAACCGAAAAGAACTCGCCGTATGCGGCGGCTTCTCTCCGCATCTCACCGATCATCCGGGAGACAGCGAGCATGCGGGAATTTGAGAAGGTTTCGCGGCCGGCGATCTTCTCAAACGAGAAGCTGCCGCACTTCGGCCCGTAGTCCCACAGGATCACCGGATTTCCGATGATGCCCCAGCCTTTTTCTGTTCCGGCAACGGGCGGCAGCGGATGTTTGCTGACCCAAGGGCCAGCTTGCTCATTGTAAACAGCGAGGCAGATTTCGTGCTCCAGGACATCGACTGCCAGCCTCGCGCCACTTGTCCGGTACGGCGTGATGGGCTTCCGCTCCTCGCCCGCCACACTGCGCACATATGAAACGATCGGGGCGTTGCCGAGATTAATCGCGATCGGTGCGACAATCTCGCGGAGCCCATGATGGACGCTCGAAAAACTGCCCGCGACAGGAATCAGCATGCCGAAACCGAGCACCACCCGCAGCGGTGCATAGATTTGGTGAAAACGATCTCCCAGAACCTTCCCAGAGTATGCCGACGAGACAATGCCAGCCACGATGTGGAATCCGAGCAGGATTGACCCGACAAGCACCAGTGCTGCGGTGAACATCGCGAGCGCCTGCCCGTAGGGGCCGTCCATGCTTTCTGGCAGGATGGTATTGACCCATTGCCACAGAACATCAGTCGCCGCAGGTTCTCTCAGGAGATCGAAAAAGGTCATCCCTCTCACTCCCCGCCACCGTCACCTGGCGGATACGAAGCCGCCCTTTCCGCACTCGCCGCCGATGCTGCCAGCGCTGACCCCTCGAACAATTTCTGATCCCGCTCGCTCACGAACCGGGCAACCAGTTTCCGCCCGATTTCTGACGACAGAACTCCCTCGTCCATGGCCTTCAGCAAGGCGCCCCCGAGGACGATTTTCCGTCTCGTGTCGTCGCGCCTCGCCGCCTCTTTCTGTTTCTTGTGAAGGCGTGCCAGTTCCGATTCCGCTTTCGCTTTGCGCTGGAGCAGGACCTGTTCGCGTTCCCGAATTTTCGACAGATTGACCACTCGATTTCTCCCTGTTTTCACCGCCGCCGGCGGATTTCTGAAACCCTCACCCGAAAGATCTCGACACCAATTCTGTTGATGCCGTCAGGCCCTGCGGGCGAAACCGCCGCCCACGAAAAACGACGTCGATTCAATGTTTTGCCGAGACCTTGAAGATCTCAAGAGAGCCCACAAACATTGCGTGAAGGGAGGCCATAACGGCCCCCTGCCGTGAAGGGCGCGCCTAAGCGAACTGACGTTCGCAGCGCGCCCCGCTGGGCGAGAGGACTAGAACAGGAGGACTACAAATGACCTGCGCAAAAAGAACGAAAGCCGCGCGGCGCAAGTTTGACGGCGACATCGATGACATATTCGCCGTCGGCCCCTCTGCCGATGGCCGCTTCGCTGACATCGACCCTATAGACGAATGGGACGACCTGCCCGGCGAGCCTTCCGATGCCGTCGCGCATGACCTCCTGCTGAGCGCCATCGAAGAGGATCCCTTCTCGACATCCCGCTTGGATGACTGTGCGCCCTTCATGGGCCTCACCCCCTCCGCGCTCGCCCGTTTCGAACGCGCCAGCGCGGCCTACGTTGCTGCCTGCCGCTCACACGACGAACCGGACGACGACCGGGAGGAAATCCTTCGCCTGATCGCAGCGTACTGGCTGAAGAAATGTCGCCCTTGCTGGCTGGACTGAGGGACCGTGTACGATGACCGAACTCACGCTTCCGTATCTGGACCCCAAGCGCCCACGCTTCCGTCGCGACCCGAATTTCAGACCATGCTGCTACGAGTCCAGCGTCACCGTTCTGCGCCCAGAATGGCTGTGGAGCGACGAGGAACTGCACGCGTGCGGCGGCCTGCCTCGGCAGGAGCCTGGAATCTTCCTTTCCTACCGCGAATCCGGCCGCTGCCACACCGTCGTCTGGTGTCGTCCTGGGCAATGGCATCAGTGGCGCGACGCCGCCATTTTCGGCGATGCACCGCCCAGCGGCGGATTCGATCGCTCAAGAATGGACTGCTGGAGTCACCGCGATTTCTGTTTCGTCCAGGCCGCGCAATTCCTCCGCGACGACGGTCACCAGATCATCTTTCCTGGTGGCGGATTTTCGCCCGTTCCTCGCTTCTCACCGCGCGCGCTGGAGGTCTGGTCTTCCGTGCAACCGCTGCCGCGCGATCGCGACGAGATTTTTGGCCCGGGCTTCTCCCCATCGCTGAATCCCGGGGGGCTGCATTGACCAGCTCCCTCCCGCCCGATGTCGCTCTCTACCACATGGACGCGAAGGTCTTTCAGCGTTCCAAGGGCCGTTCGTCCGTCGCCGCCGCTGCCTATCGCAGCGCATCCCGGCTCACGGATGAGCGCATCGGCGAGACGTTCGATTACACTAAAAAGCATTGCGTTGACGCATTCATCCTGACACCCGCCGACGCTCCGGGCTGGGCCCGCGACCGCGAGTCCCTGTGGAACGCTTGCGAGGCCGTCGAGCGCGCCAATGGCGTTGTTGGTCGCGAGGTTGAGATCAGCATCCCGCGCGACATTCCCGAAGACCAATGGCATGCCTTTGCCGAGGAGATCTGTGCCCGTTACGTCGAGGCCGGAGCCGTCGTGGACGTTGCCATTCACTCGCCGACCGCTGCCGACAAGAATCCGAACCCGCACCTGCACATCATGATGACGACGCGCGCCTTGGACGCGTCCCGTCCGCATGGATTCGCCGCGAAGAAGAACGACGCGCTCACCCAGATTTTCGAGTCCGGCGGTCGTCACGGTGGTGGCAAGCGCGGCGATGCTTTGAAGGCCGAGCGCGAACGCCTCGCCAACATCGCCAACAGTTTCCTTGGGCGTGCTGGCTCTTCCCGGCGCTGCACCCATAAGTCATGGGCCGACCTTGGTATCGACCGAGTGGCCGAGCCAGACATGGGCGAGCAGCGCATCAAGAAGATGCGCCGCCAGGGAAAACACGACCGCCGCACCCGCCTTGTCTCAAGCATGCGCGCGGCAAGGATTCAGGAAAACCTACTACGCCAGACCGAGGAGGAAATCATGGCAAAGAACCCCAGCAGACAGGCCCGTGGGGGCATCCGTCCGAAGAACCAGCAGGATTTCAAGCGTAAGCTTTTGCTGCGGCGCATTCCCGAGGCTCACGGCATCGACCAGGACAAGCTGCATATGATCGATATGACGCGCCCCCGCGTCACGAAAATTCAGACCCGCGACGGCGGCTGGGTTGAGCTCGACCACGGGAACCGAGCGCTGAAAACATACGGCGCGCGAGGCTACGCTGACGAGGTGGCGCAAGCCATTTACGACGCGGACTACGCCGACGACATCGAACGCCTGGAAGAGCTCAAATCCATGCAACGCAAGGGCAGCGGAATGCGCCAGCGCCGCAAGCGCGATGAAGTCCCGCAGCTTCCCGCCGACAAGGTGGAATCCCTCGCCGATCGCTGGCGCTCCCGGGGCTATCACAAGGTCACCGAGGCGACGGACGGCGTTTGGATCGAGATCGGCAGGTGCAAGATTCAGGATGTCGGTGACGAGCTCCGCATCCACGGCCCTGCCGCGTCGGATGCCGCCGTCCGCGCGATGGTCGAAAAAGCCGCTGCCGAATGGGCCGGCGAAGTCGAAATCTTCGGCGACAAGGCCTTCAAGGACGCCGCATGGCTGGAGGCCCAGCGCCAGGGCGTGACCGTCTACGACCAAGCCACGGGCGAGCTCTATGAGCCGTCCGAGGAAATCCGCAAACGCTACGAGGCCGATGCCCGCCGCATGCGTGGCGAAGACCTCGAAATGGAGGAAATCAAGCGGAGGAAAGCCATCTCGGCGCTCCTTCTCGAAGCCGCCGGAGGCAACGTCGCCGCCGTCACGAAACTCCGCGCCAACGATGCCGATTTGGCCGACTTCATTACGCTGCACCTTGACGACGAGCAGCGCGGCAGGCTGGTCGGCAAACCCGAGGCCGATGTCGTCGCGGCCCTTCCGGAGTTCCGGAACTTCGGCAAGGCAGCCCGCGAAGCCGACGAGGCGAAGAAGCGCGAGCAGATCCCCACTCACGCCGAGGACTTCGACCCGAACAACGAGCTTGCGGAGCAGGCGCTTCCGCCGCTTGAAGGGGCGGGAGACTTGGGCAGCGATGAGCCTGACGATTGGAGCTATGGCCCCGAAGCCTACGACCCAGAGGAGCCAGAATACGCCGCTCGCATTGAAGAGCAGCGGTGGATCGCCGAGGAAGCCGAGCGGGAAAGGCTTGGGCTCTGATGTCGAGACATCACGAAAGCGACGGCGAGGCGCATGCGCTTCGCCGCTACGTCGCCGCCCGCGCACATGGACGGATGGCTCCGGAATTCGCACGCTATGACCCCGCCCTTGGTGGCTGGGTAGCCGCAGACCGCGCCGAGGCGGCCGGCCGCTGCGACGGAAAACGCTTCATGCAAGCCCGCCGCCCCGGTCTGCCGTGGTGCCCATGGCTGGGGCTAGACACCCGGATCGCCGAAGACCATGCGCTACAAGCTTTCTTCGAACTTCATGCCGCCGAGTCCCATGACTGGCAGCGCCTGTTCAAGGAAGTCTCCCGCAACCGCCAGAAGGCCTTCCGCGAATGGCGTCGTCGCGGCCGGGAGGCCATTTCCCGGGTCCGTCAGGAGGAAGACCTTGGCCCGGATGTCAAACTTCCCAGCGCCCTCGCAGACGAGTTCCGGACACCGGGCAAAGGCATGCGGAGCCTTCCTAGAACTTGACCCTACCTGTTGAACGCCATTGCACACGGTCTTCGCTATGGCACTTTCTTTTCAAGATGGGTTTCCACCAAGAACGTCGCGACTGCTCCCGCCGTATTGACTGCCAAACTTGCGTGACGCGCCGATGGTCGAACAGGTTTGCCTCCACGCCCGTGGGAGTCCGATAGGCGGTTGCGGAGCGTCCCGATACCATTGACTAGGTTCATGGCACCGCCCAGTATCGCTTTTATGGGCTCTTGAGAGTGTTGACTGGGCGCCAGGTTCAAAGCCTGCGCCGCCATGGCGTACAGTTTGGGCAAATCTTCTTTGTCGGTGTAGGCCGTCCCAAGATCATCCAGAATGCGCTTGCACACCGTTTCCAGCAGTGTTCTGGCGACCGTTATGGCACCTTCTGGATCGGACGAGCGACGAGTAAGGGCTTTTGTCCAGACGGCGTGCACCCCATCTGCGTCGAAGGTCTCCAGTGTGTCCGAAACGGCGGAATCGCTGGGTGCTCGGCCCTTTCCCTCCAGATAGTCTATAAGGGGTGTAAAGCCTGCCGCAATGATGTTGCGACGTGGCTGCCAATGGTTTGATTGCTTCTGCGTCCAGGACCGAAAGGATTGAAGATTTCGATGAGTTCGTACGAATGCCGGAAGGAGGTCTTTCAACTCATCATTGAGCATGAACTCTCGGCGCAAATGCTCGTATATTTGGTTGTCTGGCGACCCATCCGTCGCAGCGGCGGTCAGAATGCTTTCCATCATTGTGGCTCGCTCGACTAGCGAAGCAGGAAGTTCATCTTCATAAACCATCGATGATCGTCACACTGTCAGAACTCAATTGGGGCGTTCCGTCTCATTTGGGCGTGTCGCCTTCTCCTGATGTTGCAGGTGATGGAGATGTCGGTTGCCTTTGTTCGGAAGGCTGAGGGGGCATATTTGACTCTGCTGTCGCCTCATTGCCGCGCTCCAACTCACCAAGACGCGATTTCAGCGACATCAGTTCCGCTTGCAACACCTCAAACTCGCTCTTGGCGACTCGCTCATCAAGTATGACGGACGGTGAAAGGTAGGCGGTGACCAACTGAATTATCGCAAACAGAAACGCTATACCAGTGACCCATATCAGGCCGCGATTCTGCATGCGCCTCACAGCCGTTTCACCTGCTTGCTCTGCAATTCGAGAGCTGTCTAGGAACGTCTGAGGAAAAATCGTCGCGGCCGCTGCCTGTAATTTCTTTAGATAGGGGGTCGGCTGAGGAACCTTTCTTAGCTTCCTGTCGTCAACGGAATCGTGCTGGAAGAAGCTAACGCGCAGAAATGAATCACCTTCGGAAATTGGGTGATCGACCCTGCTATAGTTGAGCAGCGTCGTCGCTATTGGGCCGTCCCAACCGGGATCCACGATTCCCACCGTCAGAGCCCAGATGCCTCGGCTGGTAAGCGATGTCTTATATGTAACGTGCCCCGTCACATCCGTTGGCAGGCTGAAGACTTCGGCCGATGCCACCTGAACCATGTGGCCAGGTTTCAGTGTGAAAGGCCCGGAAACCTTCTTTCCTTCATGGTCAAATATGCAGCCAACCGTAAGGTCGAAGCTCGATCCTTGGACCACCGGGTTGCTGCCGTCCTTGAAAAATCTCTTAGGGTCAAGAGCATCCGCTGCTAGTAGTGTCATAATTCCCCCCTATGTTTCCCGTTTGTTTTGGTATCTTGCTGGGGCTTCTATGGCAATTTCGAATTCCGATCGGCGTTTTCTCTTGTGGTGCGAGGAGGTGAAGGAAGACAGCCACGACCCTCATCGGAAGGTTGGCGTAGTTATCGTAGACGGAGATGGGCACGCCATATCGACTGGAACAAATGCTCCTCCGCCGCAACTAGGCTTATCCGCTTCGGATAGTCACAGGGCGATCGCGAGCGACCCGGAGTGGAAGTATTTCATGCTTGAGCATGCCGAGCGGAATGCCATCAATGCCGCTCGCGACAAACTCCAGTTACTGAAGGGTGCCACGATGTACGGGACGCTCTTTCCATGTGCCGATTGCGCGCGCGCGATCGTTGCCGCTGGAATCTCTCGCCTAGTTGTTCCAGGCTTGAGCGATGACCCTGACCGCGACAAGAAATGGCTTGATCACTATCGGTACGCGCACAAGATTTTGGATCAGGCGGGGGTTCGTGTGGACGTAGAGTCGAACGACGACCTCACGTCCGGCCAAGATGTGCGGGGCATTAAAAAGGCCTAGCTGAGCCACAGCTAGGCAGCAGAAACGGTAGCAGAAATCCGGCAGCCACTGTGGCTGCCCCTGCGAGAAGTGGCAGTGTCTATCCCATTGCCACACCCAACACTCCCGCCAGCTAAGGTAAGCGCCATCCAAGGAAATCGCTCCGCTGCGCTTCCCGGTATGCTTTCTCTGCCCGCCAACCCATGCTCCTCCTCTCCGGCTATTCCGCGTCATCCGCGAGGGGCTGCGCTTCTTCCCGCGCCTTCGCTTCCAGCCATTCAGCATCTTCCGCCGTTTCCGAGACTGTCTTCGTCCGGCCGATGCCGCCCAGCAGTCTGCGCGGCGGTTGCGCCAAGCGCTTCGTGCGCTGCCATCGTTCGTACGTCAGGTACCATGGTTCACTTGCTGAAATGACGGGTTTTCCTTTCAGTTCGGACGGGCGTGGAGGCAAGGTGCGACGGCCTGCTGAGTGCGCCGCGCGATGCTTCGCCCACTCCGCTTCCACAGCCTCGAAAACCGCATTCGTCCACGCCTCAATGGCGATCTGCTTGAGGCTGAGACGCTGGCTGTAGGCATACGCCAGCCTCGTAATGTCAGCCGTCCGGATCGGCTCCTGTCCAGACGAAATGTCCACATGGTCCAGCACAGCCGAGATGGCGTCTCCTCGAACCGTCAGGTCTTCGCAGACTGTCGCGAACGTCCTGCGGAAATCGTGGGGAGAGAAGTCCGGCAGGCCTTCCAGCAGGTCGGGGAGTTCATCAATCGTTTCCCCATTCTCCTCCGCCTTCTTCCGCGCCTCTGTGTGTGCCGTTGTGTCCGCCGGCCGCCCGCGCAGCCGATCGATGAGGGTAGCCACAGACCAGCGCGACAACGGTGCGTCTTCCTCCCCGGTCGCCCGTGTTGCTGGGAACACGAATGCCGAGTTCTGCCCCTCTCTTTCGGCTCGTTCAAACAAGAGCGTGACACGGGACGGGACAGGAATCGCATGTGGCCTTTTGCCCTTCATCATTTCGGGCGGGAAATAGACGACTTCCCAGCCGTCAGGACCATCGGGCCATGGGAGGACATGCGCCTCCCGGAGCGACAGGCCAGCCGTCACCCGCTGCGCCGTGAGGGCGAGAAACCAGAGACCCGCCAGCACCGTCTCCGATGTCGCCTTGAAATTCTTCCTTCCTGGGATCGTCCGGAATTTCTCGGCGACATAGAGGATGCGGGCAAGCTCTTCTAGCGATGGGTGCCTGTCCCGCGGCGCTGGAATCGTGCTGTCCAGCTTCTCGACCTCCAGCCACCATTTCGGTGAGCCTTCCAGTCCCGCCGCACGGGAGTGCTTTTTGCGGGCGAATGAGAGAGCTCCCTTGCTGTAGGCAACGAACTGGCGGCTAGCCGTCTTCCTCCCGGCATTCGCGCATTCGTCCCGCACGTCTTCCAGATCGCCGGGGCGTAGTTCAGAAAGCAGCCTGCCTGAAAGGGGCTTTGTCTCATCCATCGTCAGGTATCGGCGGGCTTCCTTCGCGGTGTGGGCCGATGGCTGTTTCAAGATGCCCCGCGTCGTCATTCGCGGTTCGGACAGGTAGCCGTCTGCGTACTTCTCAACGAGGACTTCCCATGTCCATTTTCCAGCCGCGACGGCTGCCTCTCGTTCCGCTGCGGCCGCTGCATCCTCTTCGCTCTTTCCTGCCGCCGTTCCCGTCAGGAAGGCCTTCGGGTCTGTCCCGTCTTTGAGCATTGCCCGGGTCTTCCGTGCCAGTTCCCGTGCATCCTTAATGACGCGGATTTCACCCGGCTTGAGGTCGCCCCGTTCCGGTCCGAGCGTTCCGAGGGTCCGGGTCTTGCCGCCATGTTTCAGAATCCAGTCGGCTTTGCCGCCGCGCACGCGCAGCAGCAGCCCCTTTTCATTCATGTCCGCCAGGAACAGCGGACTGGAGGCCGGGTATACCCGGTCGGCCGCTGCCTGCCGTGCTTCCTTCAGATGGTCGCCGTTCAGTTCTACCCGTCTCGTCGGCATGGCTGCCCCCTTGTGAATCGCCTGCCGCCGTATAGCCTTGAACCAAGTTTGAACCAAGTAATTCCTGAGAATCGCAGCCGGGAGCGTTAACGTCCGATTAAGGTTCGCACCGAGAGTCCTTGCAAATTCGCTTTGTTTTCAGTGCATTGACAAAATCGCACGACCATGTCGAAATCGGCTGGATTTCTCCTTAAAAGGGCTACGAATCTGGGGGTCAGAGGTTCGAATCCTTTCGGGCGCGCCATTCTCGGACAAAAGAGAGTATCTGGGGTTGGTTTTCGCCAGACCTTGCGAAGCCGGATTTGCCAGCGCTCTTCGTGAGAATTTGATGCGGATCTCCTTGCCGTTCACTGTGAACTCCGTCATGGCCAACCGGGATAGGCCTGCCTCAGCTGAAGCAAGCCATTGTTGAGCCTGTCGCGCAGGAGTACGGCAAACGTCTCGATTTTCTGCGGCTTGCTGGCGAAGATGCGCTGAAACCGATGTTTGGCGGGCGAGCGAGCAGTGGCTCCAAAGATGGCCCGGAACGGCTCTGTCGCACCCCTTCTGCTGCCGATCGCTACCGCTGTGCCCCCTCCACCGTGTTGGCGGCACCTACCGTCTTCTTTTGAATGACATAAAGTAGAACCGTCAGACCAAGCCCGATTGCATCGGTCAGCCATCCGCCGGCGATCATTGTAAGGCCTGCTGCCGCAAGCCCGATGCGAACTGCCGGGCCGGCGCGACCGAGAAACCAGCCCTGTACAGAACACGACAAGAGATACACGCCGACGATTGCGGTGACGGCCACATGCGCGATCTCGAACCAACTTCCATCCAAAAGCATGGCCGGTGAGAAGAAGAACATGTAGGGGACAACAAAGGCGGCAAGGCCGATGCGGAAGCTCTCCACACTGGTCCTGACCGGATCGGAGCCGGCGAGCGCCGAGCCCGCATAGGCGGCCAGTGCGACCGGCGGTGTGATGGCCGACATCACGGCGAAGTAGAAGATGAAGAGATGTGCGACCAGCGGCTCCACGCCCAGATTGACCACGCCGGGCGCTATGACACTGGCCGCGACCGCATAGGCCGCCGTGGTTGGCATGCCCATCCCCAGTACGATGGAGACGACCATGGCGAAGAAGAGCGCTAGAAACTGGCTCTGGTCGGCAAGGGCAAGCAGCACCGTGGAGAAGCGGGAGCCAATGCCTGTAAGCGCGATCACGCCAACGATGATGCCTGCCGTGGCGCAGACGGCCACCAACTGAAGGACCATGCGGGCGCCGATATCCAGTGCGTGAAAGAGGCGGCGCGGGCCCATGCGATGGGGTGTCAGCCATGAAACGACAGCGGCCGTCATCATGGCGAGCGTTCCGCAGCGTATGACCGAATACCCGGCAAACAGCGCATAGATCAGTACGATAATGGGGGTGAACAGATAGATCTGACGGATGAGCGTACCGAGCTTGGGCAGCTGATCGCGCGGCAGGCCCTTCATGCTCGCCTTCTGGGCAGCGAGGTCAACC
>ENA-ORCW01000350-ORCW01000350.1-marine-metagenome-genome-assembly--contig:-NODE-350-length-34799-cov-3.507632_pt1 | contig 34799 bp, 33 predicted proteins | sample MGYA00237784_ERZ508517 | MGnify/ENA primary metagenome ERZ508517 (study PRJEB26187, sample SAMN06268979) | marine metagenome | isolation source: Tt ae E1 feedstock associated aerobic enrichment on... | reverse complement strand
GTGGCACCGCCCATGAACAGCGACAGCGGCAGGAACCCTTTCCAGCCAAGACGCATCAACTGGTCGTAGCGGTAGCGCGGCACGAAGGCCTTCACCAGAGCGAACATGAAGAAGACCATGCACATCTTCAGCACGAACCAGATGACGCCCGGGACCCAGGTGAACGGGGCGAAATCGAGCGGCGGCAGCCAACCACCCAGGAAAAGGATGGTGGTGAGCGCGCACATCAGGACGATGGCCACATACTCGCCCAGGAAGAAGAGCAGGAACGGCGTCGAGGAATACTCGATCATGTGTCCGGCCACGAGCTCGGATTCGGCCTCCACCAGGTCGAAGGGCGGGCGGTTCGTCTCGGCAAGCGCCGAGATGAAGAAGACGATGAACATCGGGAACAGCGCCAGCCAGTTCCAGTCGAGGAACGTGTTGGGCAGACCGAGCATGGTGCCGAGGCCATCCCCCTGCGCCAGAACGATGTCCGTCAGGTTCAGCGAGCCGACCGTAAGCAGCACCGTCACAATGACAAAGCCGATGGAGACTTCGTATGAAACCATCTGCGCGGCCGAGCGCAACGCGCCCAGAAACGGATATTTCGAGTTCGACGCCCAGCCACCCATGATCACGCCGTAGACTTCCAAAGAAGCAATGGCGAAAACATAGAGAATGCCGATGTTCACATCGGCGATGGCCCAGCCCTCATTGACCGGGATCACCGCCCAGGCGGCGATCGCCAGAACCGCGCCGACAACGGGAGCCAGCAGAAACACGCCCTTGTTGGCGCCGGAAGGAATGACCGGCTCCTTGAAGACGAATTTGAAAAGGTCGGCGAACGCCTGGAACAGCCCCCAGGGGCCGACGACGTTCGGTCCCCGGCGCCGTTGCACGGCGGCCCAGATCTTCCGGTCGGCGTAGAGAATATAGGCGACGAAAACCAGCAGGATGACGATCATCGCCACCGATTGCAGAAGAATAAGAAGCCCCGGGAGGACGTAGGTTGAAAAGAAAGTATCCATTCGTCTCTACTCGGCCGCCTGTTTCAATTCGCCGCGCGCCAGCGCCGAACATTCGGCCATAACGGCCGAGGCACGGGCTATCGGGTTGGTCAGATAGAAGTCCTTCACCGGCGAGGCGAAGGGAGCCTTGGTGAGCCGACCGCCGAGCCTGACAAGTTTCTCGACATCGCCGACATCGGCAGGGGCAATCGCCTCGAGTGCCGCGAAATGCGGGTATTCGGCATAAAGTGCAGCGCGCAATGCGCCCAGCGAATCGAACGGCAGCTTGTGGCCGAGCACATCGGACAATGCACGCAGTACCGCCCAGTCTTCCTTCGCCTCGCCCGGTGCGAAGCCGGCACGGTTGGCCATCTGCACACGTCCCTCGGTGTTCACATAGGTGCCCGACTTTTCGGTGTAGGTGGCCGCGGGCAGGATGACATCGGCGCGGTGCGCCCCGGCATCGCCATGCGTGCCGATATAAACGGTGAAGGCGTCGCCGATCGCGTTCATGTCGATTTCGTCGGCACCCAGCAGGAAGAGCACGTCCATCGCACCCATCATGCCCTTCACATCCTTGCCGCCCTTCTCCGGCACGAAGCCGAGATCGAGGCCGCCGACGCGACTTGCCGCCGTATGCAGCACGGCCAAACCGTTCCAATCGTCGGTCACCGCCTTGACGGAGCCGGCGAGCTTGGCGGCAAGGCCAAGAACGGCAGCGCCGTCGGAACGCGCCAGAGCGCCCTGCCCCACAATGATCATCGGACGCTTGGCCTTTTTCAGAACCGAAGCGAATTTGCCCTTGCCGTCCGCCAGCTCCTTGAGGGTGTCGGCACCGGCGCCGAGCATCTCGTAGTCGTAGCGCAGATCGCCCATATCGCCGATGACGCCGATGGGGAAATCGCCCATGCGCCAGCGCTTGCGGATACGGGCGTTGAGAACCGATGCCTCGAAGCGCGGATTGGCGCCCACGATCAGAAGCGCGTCCGCCTCCTCGATGCCTTCGATGGTCGGATTGAAGATGTAGCCAGCACGGCCAAGCGCCGGATCGAGCGCAGCGCCATCCTGACGGCAATCGTAGTTTGGCGACCCGAGCGACTGCATCAGCGACTTGAGCGCGTACATTTCCTCAACGGCGGCCAGATCACCGGCGATCGCGCCAATCTTTTCCGGTTGAGCCTTCGACACAGCCTCGGCGATGGCGTCGAACGCCTCGCCCCAGGAAACTGGTTGCAGACGATTGTCCCTACGCACATAAGGCCGGTCGAGACGCTGCGTGCGCAGACCGTCCCAGATGAAGCGGGACTTATCCGAAATCCACTCCTCGTTCACCGCCTCGTTGACGCGCGGCATGACACGCATGACCTCGCGGCCACGTGTGTCGACGCGAATGGCCGAGCCGACAGCATCCATCACGTCGATGGACTGGGTCTTGTTCAGCTCCCACGGGCGCGCCTGAAAAGCGTAGGGCTTGGAGGTCAGTGCACCGACCGGACACAGATCGATGACATTGCCCTGAAGCTCGGAGGTCATGGCCTCTTCGAGATAGGTGGTGATCTCGGCATCCTCACCGCGACCGATCAGGCCGAGCTCGGAAATACCGGCCACCTCGGTGGTAAAGCGAACGCAGCGCGTGCAGTGAATGCAGCGCGTCATGATCGTCTTGACGAGCGGTCCGATATATTTGTCTTCGACGGCGCGCTTGTTCTCCTTGTAGCGCGAGGAATCCACGCCAAAGGCCATCGCTTGATCCTGCAGGTCGCACTCGCCGCCCTGATCGCAGATCGGGCAATCGAGCGGATGGTTGATGAGCAGGAATTCCATCACGCCTTCGCGGGCCTTCTTGACCATCGGCGTGTTGGTGTAAACTTCCGGCAGCTCGCCATTGGGGCCGGGGCGCAGGTCGCGCACACCCATGGCGCACGAAGCAGCCGGCTTGGGCGGTCCGCCTTTCACTTCCACCAGGCACATGCGGCAATTGCCGGCGATTGACAGACGCTCATGAAAACAGAAGCGCGGCACCTCCGCGCCCGCCTCCTCGGCGGCCTGCAGCAGCGTGTAGTGATCGGGTACCTCGATCTCCGTGCCGTCGACTTTCAATTTTGCCATGGTCGCTGTCCGCTTGCCTCTCGCCCCTTCCGGAGCAAAATCTTCACTTTTACTCCGCTGCCACCAGCGCCGGCTGCGCCTGATGAGCGTTGCGGGTGAATTCGTCGATGCGCCGCTCGATCTCCGGGCGGAAATGACGCACGAGCCCCTGAATCGGCCATGCGGCCGCATCGCCAAGAGCGCAGATCGTGTGTCCTTCCACCTGTTTCGTGACGTCGAGCAGCATGTCGATTTCGTGTTTCTGGGCCTGGCCGACGACCAGGCGTTCCATCACGCGCCACATCCAGCCCGTGCCCTCGCGGCACGGCGTGCACTGACCGCAACTCTCATGCTTGTAGAAATAGGAGAGCCGCGCAATGGCCTTAACAATGTCGGTGGACTTGTCCATGACGATCACGGCGGCTGTGCCAAGGCCCGACTTCAGATCGCGCAGGCTGTCGAAATCCATCGGCGTGTCGATGATCTCACTCGCTGGCACCAGAGGCACCGAAGAGCCACCGGGAATGACCGCAAGCAGATTGTCCCAACCGCCGCGAATGCCGCCGCAATGGCGTTCGATCAGTTCGCGGAAGGGAATAGACATTTCCTCTTCCACCGTGCACGGGTTTTCCACGTGACCGGAGATGCAAAAGAGCTTGGTGCCCTTGTTGTTCTCGCGCCCGAAGGAGGAGAACCACGACGCTCCACGACGCAGAATGGTCGGCGCAACGGCGATGGATTCGACATTGTTGACAGTGGTCGGGCAGCCATAGAGACCGACATTCGCCGGGAATGGCGGCTTCAGGCGTGGCTGGCCCTTCTTGCCTTCAAGGCTCTCGAGCAGCGCGGTCTCCTCACCGCAGATATAGGCACCGGCGCCGTGATGGACGAACACGTCCATGTCCCAGCCGCACTTGTTGTTCTTGCCCAAGAGGCCCGCTTCGTAACATTCGGCGATGGCGCGCTCGAGCGCCTCGCGTTCGCGAATGAACTCGCCACGCACGTAGATGTAGGCGGTGTGTGCGCCCATGGCGAAGCCGGCGACCAAACAGCCCTCGACCAGCGTGTGCGGGTCGTGGCGCATGATGTCGCGGTCCTTGCAGGTGCCGGGCTCCGATTCATCCGCATTGACGACGAGATAGTGCGGACGATCGCCAGGCTCCTTGGGCATGAAGGACCATTTGAGACCGGTCGGGAAACCGGCGCCGCCACGCCCGCGCAGACCCGAGGCCTTCATCTCGTTGACGATCCAGTCGCGGCCCTTGTCGATCAGCCCCTTGGTGTTATCCCAAAGGCCGCGCGACATGGCACCCTTCAACGACTGGTCGAACTGGCCGTATATATTGGTGAAGATGCGGTCTTTATCCTGGAGCATGGCTCAGTCCCTCACCTCGGCTTCTTGCCGAAAACCTTGACGTATTCGGCTTCACCGCCCTTGGCGAGCGCCTTGGCCTGCTTGACCCAGTCCTCGCGTTCGATGCGGCCGTGGAAACTCAGATATCCGTCGACCCATTCGCGCTCGGCCTTCTTCCACTTGGAAACCTGCGCGAAGGTGAAGATGCCGAGATCGTGCAGAATGCCCTCGATCTTGGGTCCGACGCCGGAAATCAACTTCAGCTCGTCCGGTTCGGCCGGACGAGCGATGCCCGCGGGACGGTTCTTGTCCTCAAGGCTCGGTTTAGCGGCTTTTTTACCGGTCGGCTTCGTCGCGGCCTTCTTTTTCGGCCCGCTTTCGACCGAAACGGAGGCCGCGGCCGATGTCGTCCCGTTATTGGCTTTGACGGGCGACGGCGACTTGATGGCGGGATCCGTCTCGGTCGCGGATGTGTCAGGTTTTGCAGCCCGCGATGGCGGCACCTTGGCGCCGTTCGCGGCCGCCCGGGTCGCCTTCGTCCGGCTGCGGCCGGAGACCGCTTTCTCGTCGGTCAGGGCGGTCAGGCCGCCGGCCGGAGCGGAATAGATGCGGTCGACCTGAGGGCCGGGCTTGACTGTGTCGCCCTTGCCGGCCTCGAACGCGTCGATGATTTCTTCGAGACGTTCCGGCGTCAGATCCTCATAGGTATCCTTGAAGATCATGACCATCGGCGCGTTCACGCATGCGCCCTGACACTCGACTTCTTCCCAGGACAACGTGCCATCGTCATTCGGGTGGAACGGCTCGGGATTGATCTTCTTCTTGCACAGCTCGATCAGGTCACCGGAGCCACGCAGCATGCACGGCGTGGTGCCGCAGACCTGGATATGAGCGCGTGTGCCGACGGGTGCGAGTTGGAACTGGGTGTAGAAAGTCGCCACTTCAAGAACACGGATCAGCGGCATGTCCAGCATTTCCGCCACATGCTCGATGGCGGCGCGCGTGACCCAGCCTTCCTGCTCCTGCGCCAGCATGAGCAATGGGATCACCGCCGACTGCTTGCGATCCTTCGGATACTTGCCCAACCAGCGCTTCACCTCCGGCCCCATGGCGCGGGAGAAGGCGAAGCTCTCAGGCTGGACGGCTTCGTCTGCGAGACGGCGGACTGACATTTATCTGTCTACCTCACCAAACACGATGTCGAGGGAGCCAAGCACGGCAGCGACGTCGGCCAAAAGGTGACCGCGGCACATGAAGTCCATAGCCTGGAGATGAGCGAAGCCCGGCGCGCGCAGCTTGCAGCGATAGGGCTTGTTGGAACCGTCGGAGACGAGATAGACGCCAAACTCGCCCTTCGGCGCTTCCACGGCGGCGTAAACCTCCCCTTCGGGAACGTGGTAGCCCTCGGTGTAGAGCTTAAAGTGATGGATCAGCGCTTCCATCGACCGCTTCATCTCGCCGCGCTTTGGCGGGACGACCTTGCCATCGGTGTTGGAAACCGGACCGACACGCTCCTTGCCCAGCAGGCGATCGACGCACTGGCGCATGATCCTGGCCGACTGGCGCATCTCTTCCATACGGATGAGATAACGATCATAACAGTCGCCATTTTTGCCGATTGGAATGTCGAAATCCATCTCCGGATAGCATTCGTAAGGCTGGCTCTTGCGCAGGTCCCATGCTGCACCGGAACCGCGCACCATGACACCGGAGAACCCCCAAGCCCACGCCTCTTCCAGCGTCACGACGCCGATGTCGACATTGCGCTGCTTGAAGATGCGGTTGCCTGTGAGCAAATTGTCGAGGTCGTCAACCGTCTTGTGAAACGGCTCGATCCAGTTGCCGATGTCCTCAACGAGTTTATCGGGAATGTCCTGATGGACTCCCCCGGGGCGGAAATAGGCCGCGTGCATGCGTGCGCCACAAGCCCGCTCGTAAAACACCATCAGCTTCTCGCGCTCCTCGAACCCCCACAACGGGGGTGTAAGCGCACCGACATCCATCGCCTGCGTGGTGACGTTCAGGAGATGGTTCAGGATACGGCCGATCTCGGAGAAAAGCACACGGATGATCTGACCGCGGATCGGCACGTCGAGACCGATCAGGCGCTCGACCGCCAATGCGAATGCGTGCTCCTGGTTCATCGGCGCGACATAGTCGAGCCGGTCGAAATACGGCACAGCCTGCAGATAGGTCTTGTGCTCGATCAGCTTTTCGGTGCCGCGGTGAAGCAGACCGATATGCGGATCGACGCGCTCGACCACCTCGCCGTCGAGCTCCAGAACCAGGCGCAGAACGCCATGCGCGGCCGGATGCTGGGGCCCGAAGTTGATGTTGAAATTGCGGACGGAGTGCTCAGTCATCTGGCGCTGCCCAACCTCTAGTCTTTCGCCTTCTCGTCGCCCGGCAGAACGTAGTCCGTCCCTTCCCATGGCGAGAGGAAATCGAAATTGCGGAATTCCTGCCTCAGATCGACCGGTTCGTAGACGACACGCTTCAGATCGTCGTCGTAACGAACCTCTACGAAGCCGGTGAGCGGGAAGTCCTTGCGGAGCGGATGCCCTTCGAAACCGTAGTCTGTCAACAGACGGCGCAGATCCGGATGGCCGGTGAACAGAACGCCGTACATGTCGTAGATTTCGCGCTCGTACCAATCGGCGGCGGGAAAGACCTCCACGACGGACGGCACCGGCGAATCCGCATCCGTCGAAAGCTTGACGCGCACGCGCTGGTTCTGGCGCGGCGACAGGAGATGGTAGACCACCTCGAAACGCTTTTCGCGCGCCGGATAGTCCGCGCCCGAAATGTCGACAAAGGCGAAGAACTGGCACTGGACGTCGTTCTTCAGAAAATTGAGCACGTCGACGATGTCGCCCGGCTCGACCAGAAAGGTCAGCTCGTCGAAAGCGACGAGCGCATCCTGAATCTGGGCGTCGAGCTTTTCCGTGACGTAGGCCGCCAGGTCCTTCAGCGCTTCGCTCATATCCGCCTCTAACGTTCGATCGTGCCGGTGCGCCGGATCTTCTTTTGCAAAAGAAGAATGCCATAGAGCAACGCTTCCGCCGTGGGCGGACAGCCGGGCACATAAATATCGACCGGCACCACGCGATCGCAGCCGCGCACCACCGAATAGGAATAGTGATAGTAGCCGCCGCCATTGGCGCACGACCCCATCGAGATAACGTAGCGCGGCTCGGGCATCTGGTCGTAGACCTTGCGCAGAGCCGGCGCCATCTTGTTGGTCAGCGTGCCGGCAACGATCATCACGTCCGACTGGCGCGGGCTGGCGCGCGGCGCGATGCCGAAACGCTCCGCATCGTAGCGCGGCATGGAAATGTGCATCATCTCCACGGCGCAACAGGCCAGACCGAACGTCATCCACATGAGCGAACCGGTGCGCGCCCAGGTGATGAGTGCCTCCGACGAGGTGACGAGAAAGCCCTTGTCGGAGAGCTCGTTGTTGATATCCGTGTAAAACGGATCGTCCGCGCCAACCGGATTACCGGTCTTGGGGTCAATCACGCCCTTGGGTTGGGGCGCCACGAGTGTACCGTCGTTCAATCCCATTCCAGCGCTCCCTTCTTCCATTCATAGATGAAGCCGATGGTGAGGATTCCAAGGAAAACCATCATCGACCAGAAGCCGAGCCAGCCGATATCGCCGAATGCCACCGCCCATGGAAAGAGGAACGCCACTTCCAGATCGAAAATGATGAACAGAATCGCCACCAGATAGAAGCGGACGTCGAATTTCATGCGTGCATCGTCGAACGCGTTGAAACCGCACTCGTAGGCAGAGAGCTTTTCCGGATCCGGATTGCGGTAAGCGACCAGGAACGGGGCCACCACCAGCGCGAGAGCGACGACGAGCGCGACGCCGATGAAGATAACGATGGGTAGGTATGAACTCAGAAGCTCATTCATGGTCCGACTTTCCGTTGCCCGCCGCGGGCGAGGCTGCGTATCGAGGCCCGAGACCGGGTTTTTGCGCCTAAGGCCAAGGCAGCAAGGCTAGGCTCATGTTGCAACGCGGCGAGGGTTAGCGCAGGGCGCTTGGCGAAGCAAGTCAAACCTTGGCCAGATTGCGGCATTGTCGAAACCGGTTGCGTTCGATTTTAACATGCTGCGCCCGCATTCTCTGCGCTGCAAGTGCGGACTTAACGCACAAAAGCAATGTGTAAAGCGTTACGTCCGGTCTGTCAGGAGATGCGATGCATCGAAAACTATCGGGTGGCGCCGCACCCGCCGACTCGCTAGGTCTTGGGCAAAGGCGTAATGCAGAAACCGGTTGGCAGATATGCAAAGACAACGACTCTCGCCGGGCGAGGTGCGGCGAATTGCCCTCGGTGCTCAGGGGTTTTCCACCGCCGCGCCGAAGACCGCCGTCACCCGGCAACACATAAAGCGAATGCTGAACCGCACGGGCTTGCTGCAGATCGACTCGGTGAATGTCGTGGCGCGCGCCCATTTCATGCCTCTTTATGGGCGGTTAGGCCCCTACCCGGTGGACCTTCTGAGCCGGGCGCAGGCAAGGAAACCGCGCATGTTGTTCGAATACTGGGCGCATGAAGCCTCGCTGCTGCCGGTGGAGACGCAGCCCCTGATGCGCTGGCGCATGGATCGCGCCCAGCGCGGCGAAGGCGTTTACAAGGGGCTTGTCCGCTTCGCGCGCGAAAAGCACGATTTCATCGAGCGCATTTACGAACAGGTGGAAGGCGGCGGCCCGATCGCCGCTTCCGATTTCCAAGGCGAGTCGGGAAATGGCGGATGGTGGGGCTGGAGTGAAACCAAGAAGGCATTGGAGTGGCTTTTCTGGTGCGGGCGCATCACCACCCATTCGCGCCGCCCGAGCTTCGAACGTCTCTACGACATCCCAGAGCGTGTTCTGCCGCGCGAGGTGATCGATACCGCGACCCCGCGTGAAGAAGACGCGCAACGCGCCCTTGTCGAAATAGCCGCGCGTGCGCTGGGGATCGCCAGCGAACCGGATATCAGGGACTATTTTCGCCTGAAACCGGCCCACTCGCAGGCTCGCGTCGCCGAGCTCGTCGAGGCGGGAACGCTGATGCCGGTAGAGGTGCGCGGTTGGCGTCATACCGCTTATCTGCACAAAGACGCGCAACTCCCGCGCCGCATCGACAAGCCCGCCCTCCTCGCTCCCTTCGATCCCGTCGTCTGGGAGCGCGACCGGGCCGAGCGCATTTTTGACTTTCGCTATCGCATCGAAATCTACACACCCGCCCACAAGCGTGTCCATGGCTACTATGTGCTGCCGTTTCTCCTCGGCGATCGCATCGTCGCACGCGTGGATCTGAAGGCTGACCGCGCCAAGCGTATCCTGCTTGTACAGGCGGCCCATGGTGAACCGAACGCTCCCTCCCACACGGCCGAAATGCTGCGGACAGAACTTGAACGTTTGGCAAGATGGCTGGATCTGGACTCGGTCGCCGTCATGCCGCGCGGTGATCTGTCTCACCCGCTCAAAGCAATCGCCCCCTCACCCCAAGTCTGAAGAGTCCTTCGTTTCTCCAGAGCGGCAATTTCGATGATTCCGCAGATTTTTGGCAGAATCTACTTACAGACCGCCGATTTTTTTCGGTGTCTTCCGAGCTGATAATTTCTTACCTTTAGACAAATGTTTCTCGAAAAATACAATTGTTTCGCAAGATTGGAAATTTGTGCTTCACAATCATAGAGCGAGACTATCAGACAAGGCGACGGCGGCAATTCCGTTCGGGGATGGGCTTTCTCAGAAGTGTTTCGAAACGGTTATTTTATCTACACACTCTTAAGTTGCTGAAAAGCAGAAAAAATATATAAATCAAAGGTTGCCTAGCAAGAAAGCACAACCCTCACCCAAAATCAAACAGTATTGCAAGATAATATATCTGTTTATTCTTTATTTATTCCTGATCCCGAATCCTGTTTTTGGGCATGGGAGTATTGACGATGAAAGACCGAGTTTTCGTAAAATTTTTCCACCGCTCAGATGGTACCGCAGCCCTAGAGTTCGCGATCATTGCGCCGGTATTTTTTCTGACCGTCTTCTCGATGTTGGCCTATGGCATTTATTTGAGCGCATCTCATTCCGTTCAACAGGTCAGTGCGGATGCAGCCCGAGCCGCTGTCGCCGGTCTCTCGCAAACCGAAAGACAAACACTGGCACGCGACTTCATCGAAGAATCGATGATCAAACATCCCTTTATCGATGCCAAGAAATTCAGCATCCAGGTTGCAGACGATGCGGCCAATCCGAACCAATTCACTGTCACCGTGATGTATGACGCCAGCGATCTGCCGATCTGGTCTCTATACTCCTATGCGATGCCTGACAGAGAGATTGTGGGCTTCTCGACGATCCGGCTTGGAGGGCTTTGAGATGTCCTCTCTAAACACTGGTCCGCATTGCAGGTTCGCCCGCGACAAACGAGGCAACGTGGCAACGCTCTTCGCGCTTTTCTTGCCGGTCATGATCGGGTGCGTCGCCCTCGGCGTGGACTACGGCAATCTTACGCTTCAAGATCGAAAGCTGCAGAAAACGGCCGATCTTGCGTCCATCATCGCAGCCGCGGACATCGTCAAGGCCGAAGAGGCCGTCGCCAAGTTCTTTGCGTTGAACAATCAGGACATCGCGGTGGAAACCGACGAGGGCCTTTTGCTCGACGAGCGCTACCTCTCGGCCGACGAGTATATCGATCAGCAGAAGCGCGGCATCGCCCGGCTTGTACGCGGCCGTTATTATCCGGACCCGTCGATTGCCACGAATCTGCGTTTTGTGGCGATGGAAACGTCGCCGGACGCAGCCAGGGTGACGATCCGGAAACGGGGAGACCTCTATTTCGGTGCAATGTTCGCCGATCCGCCCGAACTCTCGGCGGTCGGCACCGCGTCAGCAGAAAAACTTGCCGCATTTTCTGTCGGTTCGCGTCTCGCCAGTCTTAACGAGGGCATTCTGAACGGTCTGCTCGGCGGCCTGCTCGGCACCACAATTTCCCTGAAAGCGATGGACTATGAGGGGCTCATCGAGACCGATGTGAACGTGCTCTCCTTCATGCAGACCTTGGCGACACGACTCGACCTGACGGCCTTGACCTATGAGGAGATTCTCGAAACGGACCTGACGCTGCCGCAAATGCTATCGACGCTCCGGCTGACGACCGGAGTTCCGGCCGCGGTCCAGACGGTTCTCAAGACGCTCGAGACCGCGACGTCAAAGGACGACAGCAAGATCCAGCTCGAGCGAATACTGAATCTCGCTCCCAAAGGACCTTTGGCGATTGCCACCGACGCTCCTTGGGACATGAAGATTGGAGCACTTGAGCTGATCACCGCGGCGGCGGCGCTTGCCAATGGCGAAGACCAGGTCACCGTCGATGCCGGACTGGATCTGTCGCCTCTCACCAATCTCTCGGTCAAGCTGGCGATAGGCGAACCGCCGGTCGGCACGCCCAGTCACGCACTCGCACCCATCGGAGCGGCGGTGCGAACGGCACAGACCCGGCTGAAAGTGTCGTTTGAGGCGAGCATCGACCTGGTCGTTCTCAAAACCAAGCTGCGCGTGCCGCTATACGTTGAAGTGGCCCATGCGGAGGCACGGCTGGCCGATATCCAGTGCAGCCCGACCGCCCCTAACGGCGGCAGCGTGGTCGTTGATGCGGTGCCCGGCCTGCTGGAGATTGCCCTGGGCGAGGTCGACGACAGCGTTTTGTCGACGTTCTCGGACGAGGCGCGGGTGACACCGGCCAAGATGATCGACGTGGGCGGCCTGCTGAGCGTGTCGGTGGAGGGTATGGCGCATGTGGAAACGCAGAATATGCAGGCGAGCCGCCTGCGCTTTTCCAGCTCCGACATCCAGCAGAGCCGGGTTCGCAACGTGTCTACGCGCGATCTCCTCGGCTCGACCACCGATTCGTTGCTCGACGATCTTCAACTCGAGGTCAAGGTGCTTGGCGGTTCGCTTCTCGGCGGAACACTTCTCAACAACACGCTCGTTAAGGGTACCGTTAGAACACTGCTTTCCAGCCTGTCGGAACCGATCGACGAGCTTCTCTACAACGTACTGATGCTCGCCGGCGTCAAGATCGGCGAAGCCGACGTGCGGGTGACCGGCGTGAACTGTGAACGCCCGGTGCTCGTACAGTAGCTCCCAAGCAGAGCGTGCATCCACCTGCCCCGCAATGCCCGTTGCGGGGCTTTTTTTTCAAATGGAGGAACCGCTCCGGCTTTCATGAGGTGCCTCCTGCCGCTAGGGGCTTATTTTTCGATTTGGCGCTGGGTGGCCAGCGGGTGTATGATGCCCACGTTCCGCCACGGCCCGCACAAGCTTATGAGAGGCCCGTGGCGAAGTGGAGGAGATCATGAAACGCTATGCGATTCTTGCGGCACTGATGGCTCTGTCGCCAGCGAGTGCCTATGCACATTCATGCCCCAGTCTGATGTCTGAAATCGATCAAGCAATGCAGACCGCTTCCCTGTCGGACAGCGACAAGGCCCGCGTTGAAGAACTACGCGCTCAAGGTGAAGAACAGCACAAGGCTGGCGACCACGATGCGTCGATGACGAGCCTTGAAGAGGCCAAGACCCTTCTCGGCCTCTAAGAGAGACGTTGGCCTGGAACGATAAACAAAAAAGCGGGCCCAAGCCCGCTTCCTTCGTTCCCGAGAGCCGTCTGGGTGCCGGTACCTTCATGGTCACCACAGGGTCGTTCGGGTCGAATACAGCAGCCTTTCGGGAAACCTCACCACACATCTTGCAGGACGTTTCGCACCGGTCCAGCCGCCGCTTGTCGTGATATGGATATGGTGGCCCGACTTTACAAGGCAAAATAGTCACATCGTCCAAAAACGTGCCGCAGAAAGCGCCTGCATGCACAATAAGCGCCTGCGGCCGGGGCTTTCAGGCGATGGCACCGCCGTATAGTCGCTAAGTCGACCTCGACCCGTGAGCGCGCAAATGCATCTCGGCACGATTACGCCCCAGATTCTTGGCGCGGTAGAGCGCTTCATCCGCCTCCTCCATAAGCGCATTCAGGTCTGCAATCCCGTTGTTCGACCATGCCAGACCGACACTGACGGTCACGGTCAACGAACCTCTGCTTTCCAGGGCGATCGCCGATTGCGAAAATGCATTGCGCATACGCTCTGCGACCTCCAACGCCTGTTCACGCGAACAGGCAGGCAGCAGGATCGCGAATTCCTCACCGCCAACCCGACCGATTATGTCGTTGCCGCGCAAGCACGCCGAAATGCGCGCCGCAGCGATTGAAATGACCTGATCTCCGGCCGCGTGGCCGAAACGATCATTGATCGACTTGAAATGATCGATGTCCAGCATCAGCACTGCCAGCGACTTCGCCTGTCGGGCACAGGATCGGATCAGCGCCTCGGCTTCTTCTGCGAAGGCACGCCTGTTCAAGAGGCCGGATAGCGAGTCGCGCCTCGCCAGATCGGAAAGCTGTCCAATCAGGTCGTTCTGCTTGGCCATCGCGCTCGCAAGCATCATCGGCGCCAGCGCGATGAGGCTGCCCCCCAGACGCATTGAGATCAGGGCGCCCTCAGCCGATACGTCGATCGTGTGGGAGAAAAGGTTGGCCGACAGGGCAATCAGGCTCCAGAAGCTGAATATCGAGGTGAGAAGAACTGTAATGAAACGTGGATAGACGATCGCCGCCCACAACAGCGCCGGCACCGGAAAGGCGACGGCGCCTGGCCCGCCAATCTGGATACTGGCAAAACTGGTAAGTACCAGGGCAAAAGCCGGCAGGGCCAGACGCGCCAGCCGGGCCCACGACATGCGGCGCGGAAGCGACGGCCAGCGTGCGGTGAGAATAACCGGGAGGATAGCGACGAAGTTCGCAAACTCGGTCACAAACCAGAATGTCCACCCACCCAGCGCCGTGCCGCCGAACAGGATCGGATTGGCCACCGCACCGACGAACCCCGCCAGACAAGCACCGAAACCGATCGCCAAAACGAGTTGCGGGATCGCCTCAGGTGTCTGAAGGCGGATCGCTTCAGGTCGATACGTTCTCAGAACAGCATACGCTCCGCCAACCCCGACCAGGTTCGCACTTGTCAAAATGAGAGTCTTGCCGAGCGACGAACCGGTGAGCAGATCGGCGACGGTGAAGCCGCAAGCGGCCGCCAACCAGCCATAGGGCGTGGCCGTCGCAGGAACCCGTAGCAAAAGCCCCAGCATAAGCGCATTGGCCGGCCACACGGTCGCCAGGAAGTCGACCGGCCGGGTGAATATCCCGAAGAGGCAGGCTGCGAATACGAGAACTCCAATCAGAAGCGCGGCCTGCGCCGTCGCAACGAACGACCCCGTAATCGTTTTTTGGCTGGCTTGATAATTCGTCAGCACCGCCCCGGCCTCACAAATTGAGGTAACAGATTAATACCGAATGTTATCCTGTGCGTTAAGATATGCGACGTTCGGCCTGTTTCACACACATTGCAGGCCATGGTTAATGCAAACGTGTAGAGTCCATTAAAGTCCGAAGCGTAATGTCGGGAATCATGAGCCCGATCCAACTGCTTTCATCACTGCTGCGCGCTGCGCTTCTGCTGTCACCGGCGACGATCGCGGTGCTCATGTTCATTTATCTTCTAGAGAACGCAGAGAACAGGGGTGGCCCGGAGCGCGTGGATACCATCCATACCGCCACGATTCGCTAACCCGCATCATCGCGCGCATCTTAAGAGGAGAAGCGCTGCGGTGTCCCTTTTCCCGGCCGACAAACAAACGCGAACGCAGGCGCGCTCGATCAAAGCGTTTTTTCAACATCGATTTTCGAAGGAATGCCCTTCAAGCCGGGCCTGACGCTCGCTAGCGTCTCTGCTTGGCGCCATCTTTCCAAAGGCCTGGAAAGTGGCGCGAGTGACGGGGCTCGAACCCGCGACCTCCGGCGTGACAGGCCGGCACTCTAACCATCTGAGCTACACCCGCGCTTGAGGCGCTGCACCGAAGCGGCAACGCGTCGATGAGCGCTGAATTAGGGGGTTCTTGATGTGGTGTCAAGCAGCCAAACTGCAGTTTATGAAACTTTCTCGATGTTGTTCCAATAAGCGTTGCAGAAGCCGATTTTCGCTTGCGATCCGCGCGCGAACGCCCTAAACGATCCGCTTGGAATGGGCGATTAGCTCAGCTGGTAGAGCGCTTCGTTTACACCGAAGATGTCGGGAGTTCGAGTCTCTCATCGCCCACCATTCCTTTCCACCGTTCGGCGCCTTTTCATCTTCGCCTCACCGGGCGCATCGGCGCTCCTTATCCTGCGCGGAGACAACGTGCCCCGGATACGCAAAGCGCGAAAAGAGGAACTCGTCGACCTGATCGAAATCTGGCGACGCTCTGTGCGTGCCACACACGATTTCCTGTCTGAAGCGGATTTCCGCGCGATCGAGAAAGACGTGGCGGAGAAATACCTGCCCTGCGCCGCGCTTTGGGTCGCGGTGGGCCAAGACGATGCCCCGCTTGCATTCATGGGGTTGGAGGCCACGCATATTGACGGCCTCTTCGTCGATCCCGACGAGCGCGGCAAGGGGCTCGGCGCGCACCTTGTGGCCCATGCACGCAAGATCGGCGGAGAAGGTCTGACACTCGACGTGAATGAGCAAAACGGGCAGGCACTGGGCTTTTATCGGCGGATGGGTTTCCAGGTGACGGGGCGTTCGCCCCGCGACGGCGACGGTCGACCTTATCCGCTCCTGCATATGACCCTGCAAGCACGCTAGGCTGCGTGCGCGTCTGGCGGGCACAGAGCGACCCATTCCCCGCCGGCCCTATGGCGGTTCCGCCCCTTCCCCACTCTTGTTTCTGGATTTTTTGCGCACAGCGCATAAAAGAAAAGCCGGGCTGAAACCCGGCTTTTCTTGCATTCCCTCAAGGGCGCAATCAGCTGTTGACTGCGTCCTTCAGGCCCTTGCCGGCCGAGAACTTCGGCACATTGCGAGCCGGGATCTGAACCGTGGCGCCGGTTTGCGGATTGCGGCCCGTGGAGGCCTCGCGCCGCGAAACGGAGAAGTTGCCGAAGCCGACGAGGCGCACGTCCCCACCCTTCTTAAGTTCGCCTTCGATAACGGTGAAAACCGCATCGACCGCGGACTGGGCATCGCTCTTCGAGAGGCTTGCCTCTTCTGCGACTGCGGATACGAGCTCGTTCTTGTTCATGTAATTACCCCTTCCTGATAAGGACCAAGTGATGCGACTCACTCGGCTCGGGGCAGTCTAGGGAGAACATTTGCCGCGACCAAGCACGAAATGCTTAAACACCCGTCCAAAACCCATGTTTTCTGCGGTTTTCGACAGAAAAGCCGGGCACGGAGCCCGGCTTTTGACAATTTTGCGGAAAACCGACGCAAATATCCCGCCACCCCTTGAGCGGCACCGGCTTGGTTCGTTTGCCGAACCGGTGCCAAAGGGTGCATTCAGTGGGCGATGGTCTGCCCTTCACTTTCTCCCACTCCGACTTTTCCGGCAGGTTCCACGGGCTCCACCCATTCGATCGGCTCAGGCATGCGTGTAAGCGCATACTCAAGAACCTCGCCCACGCGACTGACCGGAACGATCTCCAGACCGTTTTTCACATTCTCTGGTATGTCGGCCAGATCTTTGGCGTTCTCTTCCGGAATGAGCACCTTCTTGATGCCGCCGCGCAGCGCCGCAAGGAGCTTTTCCTTGAGACCGCCAATGGGCAGCACCCGGCCGCGAAGGGTGATCTCGCCGGTCATCGCGATGTCCTTGCGGATCGGGATGCCGGTCATGATCGACACGATGGACGTGGCCATGGCAACACCCGCCGAAGGTCCGTCCTTCGGTGTGGCGCCTTCCGGCACGTGCACATGAATGTCCTTCTTGTCGAAGACCGGCGGTTCGATGCCGAAATCGACGGCGCGCGAGCGGACATAGGATGCGGCCGCCGAAATCGATTCCTTCATCACGTCGCGCAAATTGCCGGTGACAGTCATTTTGCCCTTGCCGGGCATCATCACACCTTCGACGGTCAGAAGCTCTCCACCGACTTCCGTCCACGCCAGACCGGTCACGACGCCGACCTGGTCCTCGCCCTCGGCCTGGCCGAAGCGGAAGCGCTGCACGCCCAGATAATCGGACAGATTATCCTCGGTCACCTCCACGGTTTCCTTGCCGTCCTCCGCCTTGGCAGTGCGCAGAATTTCCGTCACTGCCTTGCGGGCGAGCTTCATCAGCTCGCGCTCGAGATTGCGGACGCCGGCTTCACGCGTGTAGGTGCGGATGATCTGCTGCAACGCGCCATCGGTGACGGAGAACTCCTTCTCCTCCAGCGCATGCTCGCGCACGGCTTTGGGCAGGAGGTGCCGCTTGGCGATCTCCACCTTCTCGTCCTCGGTGTAGCCGGCGATGCGGATGATCTCCATACGGTCCATTAGCGCCGGGGGGATGTTCAGCGTGTTGGCCGTCGTGACGAACATCACGCTCGACAAATCGTACTCCACCTCGAGATAGTGGTCCATGAAGGTCGAGTTCTGCTCGGGGTCGAGAACCTCAAGCAGGGCCGAGGATGGATCGCCGCGGAAATCCATGCCCATCTTGTCGATCTCGTCGAGCAGGAAGAGCGGGTTGGACTTCTTCGCCTTCTTCATCGACTGAATGACCTTGCCGGGCATCGAGCCGATATAGGTGCGGCGGTGACCGCGGATTTCGGCCTCGTCGCGCACGCCGCCAAGCGCCATGCGAACGTATTCACGGCCGGTGGCCTTGGCAATCGACTTGGCGAGCGAGGTTTTGCCGACGCCGGGCGGTCCGACGAGGCACAGGATCGGGCCCTTGAGCTTCTTCTGACGGCTTTGCACCGCCAGATATTCGACGATGCGCTCCTTGACCTTCTCGAGGCCGAAGTGATCCGTGTCGAGCACGTTCTCGGCAAAATCCAGATCGTTCTTGATTTTGCTTGGCTTCTTCCACGGGATCGACAGCAACCAGTCGAGATAGTTGCGTACCACGGTGGCCTCGGCCGACATGGGCGACATGGTCTTGAGTTTTTTCAGCTCGGCGTCGGCCTTTTCGCGCGCTTCCTTGGAGAGCTTGGTCTTGCCGATTCGCTCTTCCAGCTCGGCGGCCTCGTTGCGGCCGTCTTCGCCTTCGCCGAGTTCTTTCTGAATCGCCTTCATCTGCTCATTCAGATAGTACTCGCGCTGGGTCTTCTCCATCTGGCGCTTGACGCGCGAGCGGATGCGCTTTTCCACCTGCAGCACGGAAATCTCGGCTTCCATGAAGCCCATGGCCTTTTCCAGACGCTCCCGCACGGAGAGCGTCGCCAGCATTTCCTGCTTTTCGGGAATCTTGATCGCCAGATGCGAGGCAACCGTGTCTGCCAGCTTCGAGTAATCCTCGATCTGGTTGGCGGCACCCACGACTTCAGGCGAAATCTTCTTGTTGAGTTTTACGTAATTCTCGAAATCCGAGACGACGGAACGCGCGAGCGCCTCGATCTCGACCTGGTCTTCTTCGGGTTCGGGAAGCAGGTCGGCCGTGGCTTCATGGTACTCCTCACGGTCGGTGAACTCGGAAATGCGCGCGCGAGACGTTCCCTCGACGAGCACCTTAACCGTGCCGTCGGGCAGTTTCAGAAGCTGCAGCACATTGGCCAGCGTTCCGACGTCGTAAATGCCACTTGGCTCCGGGTCGTCGTCAGCGGCGTTCATCTGCGTGGCCAGCAGGATCTGCCGCTCCGCGCCCATCACCTCTTCAAGCGCCTTGATCGACTTGTCGCGGCCGACGAAGAGCGGAACGATCATGTGCGGGAACACCACGATATCGCGCAGCGGCAATACGGGATACGAAGAACCACCGGCGGTCTTGGGGGTATCAGTCATGTTTCAGCCTTTTCAAACCGCAACCGCTCAAGAGCCAGTCGCGGGCTTCAGTCTATCCGGCCAGAGCGTTATCCACCAGAAGCAACCGCATTCTTGCGCGATGCGTGAATGGAAACCACCCCACCTTTGCTCCTCCCTTAGTTGGAGGCGTGAACCGAGAAGATCAAGGGCTTGGACAGGATGCATGGACCGGACCCACAGCATGCAGCCTTCGACGACCCCGATTCGAGCGATTTGGTGGGCGGAACACCCGCAAAAACGCGAACGTCACCGAAGCACGGCTCCGGTGACGCAAATACACGCACACGCAACTACACTGGCGATTCGTCAGGCGCTGGCGTTGCCTTTTTCCTGCTCGCGCTCTGCATAGATGTAAAGCGGACGGGCATTGCCGGCGACAACTTCGTCGGAGATAACAACTTCCTGAACGCCTTCCAGCGCCGGCAGCTCGAACATGGTATCGAGCAGAATCGCTTCCATGATCGACCGCAGGCCACGGGCACCGGTCTTGCGCTCGATCGCCTTGCGGGCGATCGCGGCAAGCGCATTCTCATGGAAGGTAAGCTCCACGCTCTCCATGTCGAACAGACGCTGATACTGTTTCACAAGCGCGTTCTTGGGCTCACTGAGGATCTGCACCAGCGCGGCCTCGTCGAGATCTTCCAGCGTGGCCAGAACAGGCAAGCGGCCAACGAACTCGGGAATAAGACCGAACTTCAGAAGATCCTCTGGCTCAACCTGGCGGAACAATTCGCCCGTGGGGCGATCTTCCGGCGAAGCGACCGAAGCACTGAAGCCGATCGAGGTCTTGCGGCCACGGTCGGAGATGATCTTGTCGAGACCGGCAAAAGCACCACCGCAGATGAAGAGGATATTGGCCGTATCCACCTGCAGGAATTCCTGCTGGGGATGCTTGCGCCCACCCTGTGGCGGTACGGAAGCAACCGTGCCCTCCATGATCTTCAGGAGTGCCTGCTGTACACCCTCACCCGACACGTCGCGCGTGATAGACGGGTTGTCGGACTTGCGCGAAATCTTGTCGATCTCGTCGATATAGACGATACCGCGCTGCGCGCGCTCGACATTGTAATCGGCAGACTGCAACAGCTTCAGAATAATGTTTTCGACATCCTCACCCACATAGCCCGCTTCGGTCAGCGTCGTCGCGTCGGCCATGGTGAAGGGCACATCGATGATGCGGGCCAGTGTCTGAGCCAGCAGCGTCTTGCCGCAGCCCGTCGGACCGATCAGCAGGATGTTCGATTTGGCCAGTTCCACGTCCGCGTTCTTGGAGGCGTGAGCAAGGCGCTTGTAGTGATTGTGAACCGCGACGGAGAGCACGCGCTTGGCATGGCCCTGACCGATCACATAATCGTCGAGCACTTCGATGATTTCCTGCGGTGTGGGCACGCCCTCGCGCGACTTCACCATCGAGGATTTGTTCTCCTCGCGGATGATGTCCATGCACAACTCGACGCACTCGTCGCAGATGAAGACAGTCGGTCCCGCAATCAGTTTGCGGACCTCGTGCTGGCTCTTGCCGCAGAAGGAGCAGTACAGCGTGTTCTTGGAGTCTCCGCTGCCGTTGCTGGCCTTGCTCATGTCTTACGTCCTTTCACTACCCACCGGCATGTCGCCCCGTACTGCCGGGCGGCCATGGTGCCCGAAGACGGTATAGCCCCCAGGCGGTCCACGCTCTGTCTTCGAAACGAACCACAAATCCGAAAACGCGGCAACCATACCGAGCCCCTGTCCCGACCTTGGCTTTGGAAACTCAATATAGGCTTAACGTAGGCGTTCACACACCGGCTGCAAACACAAAAATGTGACAGAATTGACGCAATCGACCGTAAATACAGGCCGAATTGCACCTCGCCCGGCACCAGGCCGGGCCGACCGTTCTTGAAAGCCCGACCGGGAATCAGGAATCAGAAGCTTTCTCGACCGCCTCGCGCGAGCTGATAACCTTGTCGACAAGGCCGAACTCCTGCGCCTCATCCGACGTCATGAAGTGGTCGCGGTCGAGCGTCTTTTCGATCGTCTCATAGTCCTGCCCCGTGTGCTGGACGTAGACCTCGTTGAGACGACGCTTCAGCTTGATGATGTCCTGCGCATGGCGCTCGATGTCAGAAGCCTGTCCCTGGAAACCACCCGACGGCTGATGCACCATGATGCGGGCATTGGGCGTGGCAAAGCGCATATCCTTGTGACCAGCGCACAGAAGCAGCGAGCCCATGGAGGCAGCCTGGCCGATGCACAGTGTGGAAACCGGAGGCTGGATAAACTGCATCGTGTCGTAGATCGCCATGCCCGAGGTTACCACACCGCCCGGCGAATTGATGTAGAGCGCGATTTCCTTCTTGGGATTGTCCGCCTCGAGAAAGAGGAGCTGCGCGCATACGAGCGAGGCCATGCCATCCTCGATCGGACCGGTGATGAAGATGATGCGCTCCTTGAGAAGACGCGAGAAGATGTCGTAAGCCCGTTCACCCCGGTTCGTCTGTTCGACGACCATGGGCACCAGATTCATGGCGGTATCGACGGGATTCGGCATGAAAATACCTTTCGGTTTGAGATCGCACGCCGCAAAATCTGGCGCGCGCAAAGCGGCAGAATCGTTTGGTTCAACGGGATAGATAGGATGCCCCCTTCCCTCGACGCAAGAGCAAGCTCTTATCAAGGTGATCGCGGAGGGTCGATTCGTCGGGTGTCACCGCCATGAAGTGTCTTCGCGGCACCTGCGAAATGTCAAAACCGGATTGCAATTATCATGCCCGTAAAGCCCGCTTATCTCTTCTTCGACGTCGACCGCAAAACTGTCGGGCTTGATCCGCACCATCCTGACTTTGTTCAGGATCCCTATACGGCCTACAGCTATCTGCACGCGCTTGCGCCGGCGTTCTTCTGGGAGGATTACGGCTTCTGGTGTCTATCCGGCTATGACAGTGTCAACCGGGCGCTCCGCGACAGGCGTCTTGGCCGCCAGAAGCCAATCGAACAGACACCGGATCCGGCAACCCGCAGGCATCTCGCGCATTTCGACGCTGTGGAGGCCAATTCCATGCTGGAAATCGAGCCACCAGCACACACGCGGCTGAGAAAACTCGTCAACCGCGCCTTCGTCTCGCGCCAGGTGGACCGGATACGCCCGCGCATCGAAACACTTTGCCATGATCTGATCGACAATTTTGAGCGGGACGGCGAGACCGAACTCCTTGCCGCCTACGCCACGCCCATACCGCTGGTTATCATCACCGAGATGCTCGGCGTGCCGCGCGATATGGGGCCGCAACTTGTGGAATGGTCGCACCGCATGGTGGCGATGTACATGCATGGCTCGGATCGGGAGACCCAATGTCGCGCCGACGAAGCCGCACGTGATTTCTCCGCCTTCATTCGAGAATATGCCAGAAGGCGTCACGCGTCCCCCGGCGACGATCTGCTCAGTCTTCTCATCTCCGCGAAAGAAGATGGCGAACAGCTTTCCGAAGATGAACTCGTCTCATCGGCGATCCTGCTCCTGAATGCGGGGCACGAAGCGACCGTGCACCAACTCGGCAACGCCATCTTCACCATACTTGCGCAGGACGGCGATCCGCGCCGCTTCTTTGGCTCCGACGCCGAGACGACCGCAACGGTCGAAGAATGCCTGCGCTATGACCCGCCGCTGCACATGTTCACGCGCTATGCCTATGAGACCGTGGAGATCGCCCCGGGTCTCACCCTGAAACCAGGCGAAACGGTGGGCTTGATGCTGGGCGCGGCCAACAACGACCCTGGTGCCTTCGCGACCCCGCGCCGTTTCCACCCAGCCCGACAGGATCAAAAGAACGTGTCTTTCGGCGCGGGCATCCATTTCTGTATCGGCGCGCCGCTCGCGCGCCTGGAAATGCAAATGGGATTGAAGGTTCTGTTCGAGCGCCTGCCTGCACTCACACTCGATTCCCAGCCGGTCTATGGCGACACCTACCATTTTCACGGCCTGGAGCGGCTCGACTGCCTGTGGAGGGAGCGTTTATGAAGCGGCGAGGAGAACCCCGAAGCCGATCAGCAAGGTGCCCAGCCCGCGGGTGATCCAGGAAAGAAAACCTGTGCCGCTCGCTACGCTCCCGATCCTGGCGCCGAACAAGCAATAGCAACCGGCGGCAATCCACTCCAACGTCAAGGAAACGGCGATCATCTGCGCAAAGAGATGCGCAAAGCCGGCCTGCCCCGGCGTGATGAACTGAGCGTAAAACGCGGTGGCAAAGATCACGGCCTTCGGGTTCATGATCGCCACCAGAAATTCCCGGCGCATCAGCGCGTGCATACGCACAGTCCCGGTCGCGGCATCCAGTGTTGAAACCGTCACCGCCGAGCGCAGCAGCCGATAGCCCATGAAAACGAGATAGAGCGCCCCGCCCCATTTGAGTGCCGAGAACAGAACCGGCGACGTACTTAGAACGGCCCCCAACCCCAACCCGGCGGCTATAAAAATCATCAGATAGGCCGGGTAGCGGCCAAGCGATCCGACGTGCCCGGCCCAATAACCGTTCTGGATCGCGCGCGACAAAGCCAGAATGTTGTTGGGTCCCGGTGAAAAATGTACCGGAAGCGATGCGATTATAAAGGTGAGCCAAAGCTGCATGGACATGAAATGCACTCCTGAAGTGCACGCATACTGCTCCCCAAAAGCGGCGCATGTCCTTGCCAATTTAGCCCTCAAACTTCAAAATAATGGCATAAAATGCCGATTTATCTTCGTATGAGGATTAGATATGCCAATATCACTGGATTCGATCGACCGACGGATTCTGCATGCGCTGCAGGAGGATGGGCGCCTCACAAATGTCGAACTCGCGGATCGTGTCGGCCTCTCGCCATCGCCATGCTTGCGCCGCGTCAAACGTCTCGAGAATGAAGGGGTGATACGAGGCTATAGGGCCATCGTGGACCGCCACTCAGTGGCGCTTGGCCTTACAATCTTCACCGAAATCAAAGTCAACCGGCACAATCGCGCCAATGCGGACGGGCTGCAGAACGCCCTCTCGGCCATTCCCGAAGTTGTGGCATGCCACATGGTTTCCGGCGCGCCGGATTTCATCGCCGAGGTGGTGGTGCCGGATCTTGCCGCCTATGAGGGTTTACTCAGCAACGTGCTGCTGGAACTGCCTATGGTGGAGGATATCCGCTCGAATTTTTCCATGCGCCCGGTGAAGACCGAAGGCCCGCTGCCCCTACCGGACAAATAGAAACGACGCGGGCCGACAAGCCCGCGCCGTACCGTCGATCGGCTGCAAACGCAGTTTGCCGTCGGGATCAGATCTGACCCAGTGCCTGCTCCAGATCGCCGATAATGTCGTCCGCATCCTCGATCCCGATGGACAGGCGGATCACATCGACACCCGCACCGGCGGCCGCCTTCTGCTCGTCTGAGAGCTGGCGGTGCGTGGTGGAAGCCGGATGAATGATCAGCGACTTCGTGTCGCCGATATTCGCCAGGTGCGAGAAGAGCTCGACGCTCTCCACCACTTTGACGCCGGCATCGAAACCGCCCTTGAGGCCGAAGGTGAAGACGGCGCCGGCCCCCTTTGGCGAATATTTCTTCATGAGGGCGTGATTGGGATCTTCCGAAAGGCCCGGATAGGAAACCCAGGACACCTTGTCGTGCCCCTTGAGCCACTCGGCGACCTTGAGCGCGTTGTCGCTGTGACGCTGCATGCGAAGCGCCAGCGTCTCGATACCGGTCAGGATCTGGAACGCGTTGAACGGCGAGATTGCCGGGCCGAAATCGCGCAGCCCCAACACACGGGCGGTAATCGCAAAGGCGAAATTTCCAAAGGTCTCGTGCAGGACCATACCGCCATATTCCGCGCGCGGTTCCGACAGCATCGGATATTTTCCCGACTTCGACCAGTCGAACGTGCCGCCATCGACCAGAACGCCGCCCACGGAATTGCCGTGGCCTCCCATGAACTTGGTCAGCGAGTGCAGAACGATGTCTGCACCGTGTTCTATGGGGCGAAGCAGATAGGGCGATGCCATGGTGTTGTCGACGATAAACGGCAATCCGTGACGGCGCGCGATGTCGCCGATCTTCTCCAGGTCGACGAAGGTGCCGCCCGGATTGGCGAGGCTCTCCACGAAGATCGCCTGCGTATCGTCATCAATCTGGCTTTCGAAACTGTCGAAATCTTCCGGGTCCGCCCAGCGCACATGCCAGTCGAAATTCTTGAAAGCGTGACCGAACTGGTTGATCGAACCGCCATAAAGCCTTTTGGCGGCGATAAAGTTCGCGCCCGGCCTCATCAGATTGTGGAAAGTGAGGAGCTGGGCGGCGTGCCCCGAGGCGGTGGCAAGCCCCGCTGTGCCGCCCTCAAGCGCAGCAACGCGCTCTTCGAGCACGGCCTGGGTCGGGTTCATGATGCGGGTATAGATGTTGCCGAAGGCCTTGAGGCCGAACAACGAGGCGGCGTGGTCCGCATCGTCGAAGACATAGGAGGTGGTCTGATAAATCGGCGTGGCGCGCGCGCCTGTCGCCGGATCCGGCTGGGCCCCCGCATGCACCGCCAGCGTGTCGAAACCGGGCGTACGCTCACTCATGACTTTTCCTCCATGTCGAAATTTTCGTTGGCGGCATCAATACAGAGAGCGCACGCCCTGGCAAAGGAGATTTATGCTTCAATGGCAGACGGCTCATGAAAAATCAGCGCTGGCGAATGCCGAAACTCTGGAAGCCTTTGCGCATAATGGGCTTTTTAGACGAAATCACCCGGCTGTTGACGCCATTCCAGCCGATCTCGCGCGAAAGCCGCGCATATTCGATCTTCGGGCAGCGATCCATGACCACCTTGATGTCATGTTCCTCCAGCCGTTTGGCAGAGGCATCGTCGCGCACGGTGAGCTGCATCCAGACCACTTTGGGCAAGGTCTCCATGGCGAGAATTTCCTCTGTCACCCCTGCAACGGCAGAGGAGGGACGAAAAATATCGACCATGTCGACGGGCTGTGGCAGATTGGCGAGACGGGCGACGACCGGACGCCCGGCGATCTCCTTGCCCGCCTGACCCGGATTGACGGGAAAGACGGTGTATCCCTTGTCGATCAGATACTTGGTGACGAAAAAGCTCGGACGCACCTCGTTTGCCGATGCCCCGACGATGGCCAAGGACTTCACCGTGTTCAATATCTCGGAAATATAGGCGTCGTCATAACTGTCGTGATTCATCTCGCTCCCGAAATCGCGCCTGAATGCCGCCTCATTGCCGGCGCAGGCACGTCCTATGGTATGGTTGTTAACGTTCGCTGCATGCTCGCAGCTCTCGAAAATAAAAGTGTCCGATCATGTTGAGATACGCAGCCCTCGCCCTTGCAATGGCCGTCATCGCCAGCCCCGCCGGAGCCATATCCCGTTACACGTCAACTGCCATGAGCTGCGCTGAGGTGCAAGCGAGGATCGCCTCCGAAGGGGCCGCCATCATGCGCTACCAGTCCCGCAGCAATCCGAACCTGCCGCGCTACGACCGCTATGTGGCGCATGAGCGGCTTTGTCCCATCGGCCACATTGGCGCACGCGATTACATTCCCGCCGCCGACCGAGAATCCTGCCCGGTCCTGCGTTGCAAGCCGGAAATTAGGGAGCGGCTTTTTCAGCGTCCCTGGGTTTTCTCCAACTGATCCCAAGTCGTCGTGCATGGCATTGCACAGCGTCGGGACTGAACCTTCCAAGGTCATAACTGATATTCATAGAAACTGAAAAAATCCTTTATTTATTTATATTTATAGCCGCTTTTGTCTGCAAATGACCTGCGGCATTACTTCCCACCGCGTCTCTCCGAAACGATAGCAATCCCTTCGGGATGCGCGGCTTGGCAACGATGCTCAGAAAGGGAAGTTATGGGTAGAACATTGGCTCGTAAGTCGTCGGTTATTGTCGTCAGCTGCATTCTGCTGGCTCCCAACAACAGCGCGCAGGCGGCGGAATTATCTTGTCGTCAAATCCAAGATGCCGTCCGGGAGAATGGATCGATTATATTGCGTTATCCATCGCCCAGTGGCCGCAATATCGAGCGCTACGACCGTTTTGTGGCCAGCCTCGACGAATACTCGGCCGCGTTCAACACGCTCAAAACAAGATGGGTTCCGTCCCTCGACACCGAGGCATGTCCCGTCCACATCTGCTGGAACAACGACTAGCGTCCCCGCGGATATGCGGACCACGCAACGCTGCGGGCGGCGTTTTCACCGTCCGCGGCGCGTTTCCCTCATTCGTTCCGCCATTTCGGAACGCGTTTCTCGATGAAAGCGCCGATGCCCTCTTCGGCATCACGCGCCATCATGTTCTCCACCATCACCCGCACCGTGTAGTCGTATGCCTGTGACAGCTCCATCTCGGCCTGTGCGTAAAACGCCTCCTTGCCGATCTTGAGCGTCAAAGGTGATTTGGAAGCAATGGTTTGTGCGAGATCCGTCACCGTTTGATTCAACTCAGTCTGTGGTACGACACGATTGACAAGACCGAGTGCATGCGCCCGCTCCGCGTCGATCATCTCGCCGGTCAGGAGCATTTCCATCGCGTGCTTGCGCGAGACATTACGCGACAAAGCCACCATGGGCGTCGAGCAGAAGAGACCGATGTTGACGCCAGGTGTGGCAAACCGCGCCGTTTCGCCTGCGACAGCCAGATCGCAGGAGGCGACGAGCTGGCACCCGGCCGCGGTCGCCACCCCGCTCACTTCCGCGATGACCGGCTTGGGGTGGCGCACGATGGTCTGCATCAGGCGCGCGCACAGCAGCATTGTTTTCTCGAAGAAAGCCCTGCCCCGATCGGCATCGGAGCGATGCGCCGTCAATTCCTTGAGATCATGCCCGGCGGAAAACACCTTGCCCTTCGTGCGCAATACGATCACACGCACGGCCTCGTCTTCGCGGGCGCGTTCCAATGAACCTTGCAACGCCTCCATCATGGCGATGGAAAGCGCGTTGGCCGGCGGATTGGCCAGTGTCAGCCGGAGAACACCTTCCGCCCCGCTCACCGTCACGGGTGCCCGCACCGTCTCCTGAACTGCAGCCGCCTCGGCCATGCCTTTTCTCCATGCTTCAGTTGCATCGTCACCTTAGTGCCGCTTGTGTTGCAATCGCAATCCGGCAATTCTCTCAACTCTCGGCGCTTATAAAGCACCAGACGAGGAAGATGGGGAGGACAGCCTATGGACGCTCGAAGCGGGAGGCGCGTGTTTCAGCCGATAATGGACGCGGAAGAGGTCAATCTGTATCTGCGCGAAGTGTTTCCGCAAGCCTGTGGCGGCGAAATACCGGACTATCGTGCGCTCGATATCTCGGCAGGCCGCTGCACCGTACGGCTCGAGGCCGGTTTCAAGCATCTCCGCCCGGGCGATACGGTTTCCGGCCCATCCCTTTTCGCACTGGCTGACATCGGCGGATATGTTTGTGCGCTCTCGCACATCGGAAGGAAGGCATTGGCCGTCACCACAAACCTCAACATCAACTTCATGCGCAAGGCCGATGCCGGCACGGTGGATGGCCATTGCCGCATCCTGAAACTCGGCCGGCGACTGATGGTTTTCGAGGCCGAACTGGTCGCCGGAAGCTCCGGCGACACCGTGGCGCACGCCACGGGCACTTACTCCATTCCGCCCTCCCCATAAGCGCTGCCGCCGCCGAACCCGCCTCAAGAGACGTGTTTTCGCGCGGTATTATAATACCGCATTTTTAAACCATTGTTTCCATTGATATTTTCCGCTCTGCCTGTCAAAAAATACGCTTGACTGAACCCTCCGCCCCCTATAGGTAATCATCGTTGCACCAGACCAGCGGTTCAGCATTGGTTTGCGCGGGCTGGCTCCATTGCCGGATCCGATTAGAGCAAACGCAAGCAACAAAAAACGCCCAGCCTCAGGGCCGGGTTCATGAAAGTGGAAAAAGACCCATGAAAACCTTTTCGCAGAAGCCTGCGGAAGTGACGAAGAAGTGGATCCTGATCGACGCCGAAGGCGTTGTCGTCGGCCGTCTCGCTTCCATCGTCGCAAACCGTCTCCGCGGCAAGCACAAGCCCACCTTCACCCCGCATGTTGACGATGGCGACAATGTCATCATCATCAATGCCGACAAGGTTGTGCTGACCGGCAAGAAATACACCGACAAAAAATACTACTGGCACACGGGCCATCCCGGCGGCATCAAGGAGCGCACCGCGCGCCAGTTGCTCGAGGGCCGGTTCCCCGAGCGTTTGCTGGAGAAGGCCGTTGAGCGCATGATCCCGCGCGGTCCGCTTGGCCGCCGCCAGATGAAAAATCTACGCGTCTACGCCGGCGCCGAGCATCCGCACGCCGCACAAAATCCGGAGACGCTCGACGTCGCCGCCATGAGCAAGAAGAATGTGAGGGCCCAGTAATGGCCGAAATCAATTCCCTCGAAGAGCTGGGTGCGGCAACCGCTGCGCAGACCGCCGAGCAGGAAGCCCCGGTGCATGTGCAGAAGCTGGACGCCCAGGGCCGCGCTTACGCCACCGGCAAGCGCAAGAACGCCATTGCCCGCGTATGGGTCAAGCCGGGTTCCGGCAAGATCACCGTCAATGGCAAGGAGTTCCAGGCCTATTTCGCACGCCCGGTTCTGCAGATGATCCTGCAGCAGCCGATCCTCGCTGCCGACCGCAACGGCCAGTACGACATCGTTGCCACGGTCGTTGGCGGCGGCCTGTCCGGCCAGGCGGGTGCCGTTCGTCACGGCATCTCCAGGGCTCTGACCCATTATGAGCCGGCGCTGCGCGGCGTTCTCAAGAAGGGCGGTTTCCTGACCCGCGACAGCCGTGTGGTCGAGCGCAAGAAGTATGGCCGGGCAAAGGCTCGCCGCTCGTTCCAGTTCTCCAAGCGCTAAGCTTCCAGAACGAAACCGAACGAAAAGCGGGCCTTCGGGTCCGCTTTTTTCTTGCGCAGATTTTGGCTTCCCCCTACCCATTGAGCTGATTAGAGTTGCCCATCGTTGCATGGAAATGCCGTCCGCTCTATCTCGTTGTTCTCCGTGTTTGTGCGGACGTCAGGTGAGTACGCCTGACTGCAAAACGCTCTGAAGGAGGAGCGCCATGCCGTCGAATTCCATCGACCACGCATTCACCGCCCGCAGCCTGACGGGCGCTGCCAGCGATCCCACCTATGCGGGTGCACTCTCCTTCATGCGCCGGAAATTCACCAAGACGCTGAAGGGCGCCGATGCCGTGGTCTGGGGCATTCCCTTCGACGCCGCCGTTTCCAATCGGCCGGGCGCGCGCTTCGGTCCCCAAGCAATCCGCCGCGCCGCGGCGATCTTCGACAACGACCCGCAATATCCTTTCGACGCGGACCTGTTCGAGGCGCTGGCCGTCATCGATTATGGCGACTGCCTGCTCGACTACGGCAATCACCACAAAACGCCGGCGACGATCGAGCGCGAAGCGGCGAAGGTCATCAAGTCCGGCGCGTTTCTTTTGTCGCTCGGCGGCGATCATTTCGTCACATGGCCGCTTCTCAAAGCGCATGCGGCAAAGCACGGTCCCCTCGCTCTCGTTCAGTTCGACGCCCATCAAGACACCTGGCATGACGATGGCAAGCGGATTGACCACGGCTCGTTCGTGGGACGCGCCGTGCGCGATGGCGTCATCGACCCTGCCGCCTCCATCCAGGTCGGCATCCGCACTCATGCACCGGAAGATTGCGGCATCGCTATTCTTCATGGTTACGATGTGGAGGAAATGAGAGCCGGCGAGATCGCAGAAGCCATCCTTGCCCGCGTCGGCGATCGTCCCGCCTATGTAACCTTCGACATCGACTGTCTCGACCCCGCTTTCGCGCCCGGTACCGGAACGCCCGTGGCAGGCGGTCCCTCCAGCGCGAGAATGCTCTCGGTGCTGCGCCAGCTCGGCGCACTCGAAATTGTCGGCGCGGATGTGGTCGAGGTCGCACCCGCCTATGACCATGCCGACATCACCGCGATCGCGGGAGCGACAATCGCCATGCACTATCTCGGCCTTCTCGCTGCGCGAAAGCGACGATAAGAACCAAGCAGCGATCCACGCGCATCGCGGATCGATTCCGCCAACGCCCATAACCATTTGAAACGTGAATCTTTTCCAGGACTGACACCATGACGGCGAAAATCTTCATCGATGGCGAACACGGCACCACCGGCCTGCAGATCAGGACCCGGCTGGCTGCGCGCCGCGACATCGACGTGATCTCCATCCCGCCGGAGAAACGAAAGGATCGCGCCGCACGCGCGGAGTTTCTCAACGCCGCCGACATCGCCATCCTTTGTTTGCCGGACGATGCCGCGCGCGAGAGCGTCTCGCTGATCGAGAACGACACGACGCGCGTCATCGATGCCTCCACAGCGCATCGTGTTGCCGAGGGCTGGACCTACGGCTTCGCCGAGATGGACACGGCGCAAGGCGAGGCCATCCGCAACGCAGGGCGCGTTGCCAATCCGGGCTGTTGGCCGCAGGGCTCAATCGCCTTTTTGCGCCCTCTCATCGGTGCCGGGCTGTTGCCGGCGGATCTGCCCATCACCGTCAATGGCGTTTCGGGCTATTCAGGTGGCGGCCGCACGATGATCGAGGACTACGAGACCAAGGGAAAAGATGCTCCGCAGTTCATGCCCTATGGACTGACGCTCAACCACAAGCATCTCCCCGAACTTCAAACCTATGCGAAGCTTTCCGGTGCGCCGATCATGCAGCCGGCGGTGGGAAATTTCGCGCAGGGCATGCTGACCGCCCTGCCCCTGCAGCTCGGCCACCTCGACCGCGTGCCTACGGGTGCCGAAATCCACGCCGCGCTGTCCGACCATTACAGCGGGATCGAAGACGGTGTCGTCCAAGTCGCGCCGCTTTCCGCGATCGAACGCACAGGCGACCTCGATCCCGAGATCCACAACGGCACCAACACCATGACGCTCCACGTTTTTGTCAACGACGCCCGCGCCCAAGCCTTGCTGGTTGCAGTTTACGACAATCTCGGCAAGGGCGCTTCGGGCGCAGCGGTGCAAAACATGGACCTGATGCTTCAAGGCCTTTGAGTATCCGTGCCAAACGTCTCTTCAACGAAAAAGGCGCCTCCCCGGTGAGCGCGCCTTTTCTTGTTTCGGCCTGCCCACCGCGTCAAACGCCCGCATAAACCTCGTCTTCGTCGCGCTTGCTGCGCGGCGCTTCCGGCAGTGGATATGGGCCCTTCGTCGCCCGCCAATGAGCGCAGGCGAAGAACAACAACACCATTGCCACGCCCTGATGGGTAAGCGCCGCATCGATGGGCACGACCATGACGAGTGTGGCAATGCCGATGGCCGCCTGAACCAGCACCAGAAGCGCAAACAGGATCGTGCGGCGCGCATGCGGCGTTCCCGGCGCACGCCGGATCGCGAAAACCATCTGCCACAGCGCCAGCACAAGAAGCGCATAGGCGCCAAGGCGATGGACGAACTGCACCATCTTCGGGTTCTCGAAGAAATTGATCAGGGCCGGTGTCTGCGCAAAGAGCCCGCCCGGCACCAATGCACCATCCATCAGCGGCCATGTATTGTAGGTCATGCCCGCCCGCAGACCCGCAACCAGCCCCCCGAGATAGATCTGGAACAAAACGGCGATCACCATCCAGCCGGCGAAGCGGCGCACTCCCTCTTCAGCCTCGCCGGTGGAGTGCGGAGCGAGGCCGCGCGCCACCAACGCGGTGGCGGCGAAGATCAGACAGGCGATGATGAGATGCGTTGCGAGCCGGTATTGGCTCACATCGACGCGATCGACGAGACCCGAGGCGACCATCCACCAGCCGACCGCGCCCTGAAGCCCACCGAGCGCCAGAATGCCCAGAAGCTTCGGCTTCAAATCGGTCTCAAGACGCCCAGTTATCCAGAAGAACGCCAATGGCAGTGCGAAGACGAAACCGACACCCCGCGCCAGAAACCGATGCGCCCACTCCCACCAGAAAATCGTCTTGAACGCATCCAGGCTCATGCCCTTGTTGATCTGCTGATATTCGGGAATCTGGCGGTACTTCTCCAGTTCCTCCTGCCATTCGGCCTCGCTGAGCGGCGGGATGACGCCGTGTATCGGCTTCCATTCGGTGATGGAAAGGCCCGATTCCGTCAGTCGGGTCGCTCCACCGACGATCACCAGCGCGAACAGAGTGAAAAGCACGAAGTAAAGCCAGAAGCGCACAAATTTGCGGTTGCGAAAAAGAGTCTCCTGCGAGACATCTACCCTTGCAGCACTGGAAGCGGTCATATCCACAGCGTCAGCCATCGTCATTTTGGAAGTTGACCGTTGGTGAACCAAAGCCACCTGACTTGCAAGCCGAACCGGCCTTTGCGCGACAAGCCGTCGCGCTGCGCGATGCCTGTCATTGCATCGCGTCTCCGCGCGTTTTATGAAGCGCGCGAAAGGTGTTTTTTATGCCCGTACGCTTGCGAAAATTCATCGGTATGATCGCCCTCGTGGCGCTGGTGGTGGTCTACGCCATCCTCTCGACGGCCATCGCCGTGGCACAGCTGGCCGAATCCGGGCCCTTGATGCACCTGGCCTATTTCTTCCTGACCGGGCTTTTATGGATCGTTCCCGCCATGTTTATCATTCGCTGGATGATCGGAAAGCCGCAGGACGAGGCCTGATCAGTCGATCTTTCTTTCATCTTTTACCGCTATTCAGGGGAAGTGCCGTCACGGCGGCAGCCTCGTTGACAGCGATGGATGATAACGTTTGAACAGCGGCCAGACCGGGCATGGGTTTATCAATATGAAGGCTGAAAACGGCCTCACCGTCGACGTGCGCGACGCCAACCCGGCAACCCTGGAACGCTATGGCCGGGACTGCCAGAGCGCCCGCTTCATGCCCGCACAGAGCCCCGAATGGATCTCTGCCTGGACAAGACACGCGTCTCATGCACCGATCATCGCTCGGCTTTGCGACGATAACGGACACCTGATGAGCCTCGCCCTGGAGATTGCATGGCAGGGTCGTTTCCGCGTCGCCCGCTTTATCGGCGATCGTCACGCGAACGGAAATTTCCCGGCGCTCGATCGGCGCGTCGACGGCTTGCCCGCTTCCCACCTCAGTGCGCTGCGCGAGGGCATACATCGGGCGCGACCCGAGATCGATCTCCTGGCGCTAGAGCGGCAGTTGCGCCGCTGCGCGGATCAGTCCAACCCGCTTCTCGCCTGGCCTCATGGCGACAGTCCAAATTTGTCACTCGCCGTCGATCTCGAAGGCGGCTTCGATGCGGTTCTCGCACGCGCCAGCGGCAAGCGAAAGCGCAAGCAACACCGCTCTCAGGCGCGCAAGCTGGAGGCCGCCGGCGGATATGAGCGCCGCACCGCCCGCACCAAGCAAGAAGCCGAAGCGATGTTGGAAATCTTCTTCGCCATGAAGGCGCATCGCTTTGCCATGATGGGCATCCACGATGTTTTCGCGGAGAACCACGTGAGAGCCTCCTTCCGCGCGCTTTTCGGCGATGCCGCAGAGACGCAGAATCCAAGCTTTCTCCTGCATGGGCTGGAG
>ENA-ORCW01000348-ORCW01000348.1-marine-metagenome-genome-assembly--contig:-NODE-348-length-34901-cov-3.131949_pt1 | contig 34901 bp, 31 predicted proteins | sample MGYA00237784_ERZ508517 | MGnify/ENA primary metagenome ERZ508517 (study PRJEB26187, sample SAMN06268979) | marine metagenome | isolation source: Tt ae E1 feedstock associated aerobic enrichment on... | reverse complement strand
TGAGCCGAGAAGTCCGGGAGCTTCCCGCGGGCAGCTCCGGCCGGTTTCGGATGTATGTCTGCGGGCCCACCGTCTACGGTCCGGCCCATATCGGGAATTTCCTGACCTTTGTCCGCTTTGATGTCTTGTACCGCCTGCTGCAGCTGGCCGGTTACCAGCCCCTTTATGTCCGCAACATCACCGACGTGGACGACAAGACGATCAAGGGGGCCATCTCCGGCGGACAACCGCTGGAGGAATTTACCCGCAAGTGGACGGAGCGCTTTCACGAGGACTGCCGGGCCCTGAACCTGCTTGAACCCGACGTGGAGCCCCGGGCCACCGGGCACATCGGGGAACAGATCCGGATGGTGGAGGCGCTGGTTGAAAAGGACCATGCCTATGTCGGCGGGGACGGTTCGGTCTACTACCGGGTCCAGAGCTTTGCCGATTACGGCAAGCTCTCCCACTTCGATCCCGAAGCCCTGCGGCAGCAGGCCACCAACAGTGCGGGAACCGTCAATCTTTCCGACGAGTACGAACGGGATTCGGTGGCCGACTTCGCCCTGTGGAAAGCACGCAAGGAATCGGATGGGCCGGTATTCTGGGAAAGCCCATGGGGCCCCGGACGGCCCGGCTGGCATCTCGAGTGTTCGGCCATGAGCCTGAAGTACCTCGGCAGTGGATTCGACCTGCACGGCGGCGGCGAAGACTTGTGCTTCCCGCACCATGAGAACGAGATCGCACAAAGTGAGGCCGCCACCGGCGAAGCCTTCGCCCGGCACTGGATGCACAGCGTCCACCTCCTGGTGGAGGGGAAGAAGATGTCCAAGAGCCTGGGCAATTTCTACACCCTCGCGGATCTCGTCGGGAAGGACTTTCACCCCGCCGAGATCCGGCTGGCCATGCTTGGCGCGCATTACCGGCAACAATTCAATTTCACCCTGGCCGGGCTGGAATCGTCCCGGAGCGGCCTTGGCAAGCTGGAATCCGCCGTGGCCAGCCTTCTCGATACCGCCGGCCTCGAGCCGTCCGACTGGTCCGGATTTGTCGGCCCGCGCCTGCCGCGGGAGTGGGGCGGTTTCAAGAACGCCTGGGCGGCCTTCCGGAACGACCTCAACACCCCGGCCGTGCTCGGCGCCCTTTTCAACGGCCTCAAGAAAGCGCGCAGCAGTGCCGGTGATGCCGAATCGGCCCGCCTGTCCCTGGAAGCTGCCGGGGCTCTGGTTTTTGCCCTCGGGCTGGAGCTTTTTGCCCGTCCCCGGCCGGAAGACCAAGCGGTCGAAATCCCGGGGGAGATCACCCGGCTGGCCGAGCTGCGCTGGACTGCCAAGAAGGACAGGGACTTCGCCGAGGCGGACCGCCTGCGCGATGAGCTGGCCGGCAAGGGATGGCTTGTCCTGGACCGTCCCGACGGCTATGGTCTGCAACCCAAATCCTGAAAATCCTATGCTCAATCCCGGATCCCCACGCCCGCGCCGCCTGCGCAAGAACGATTCCGTCCGCAACCTGGTCCGTGAAACCGGTGTCCAGGCCGCTGACCTGATCCAGCCCCTCTTCGTGATCGACGGGGATGGCCGGCCGGAGCCCATCGGCAGCATGCCCGGCCAGTTCCGTCACACCATTGCCGGACTTTGCCAGGAGTGCCGCGAGCTCTTCGACCTTGGCATCCAGGCGGTGGCCCTCTTTCCCTCCCTCGAGGCTTCCCTCAAGTCCCCCGGCGGAGAGGAATCCTGCAATGAACAGACGCTCGTGCTGCGGGCCATCCGGGCGGTCAAGGAAGCGGTTCCGGAAATGCAGGTGGTGGCCGATATTGCCCTTGATCCATACACCACGCACGGACACGACGGCGTCCTGACCCCCGACGGGCAGGATGTCGACAATGACCGCTCGGTGGAAATCCTTTCCCGCATGGCCGTCCTCAACGCCGGGGCCGGGGCCGATTTTGTCGCCCCATCGGACATGATGGACGGCCGGATCCAGGCCATCCGGGAGGCCCTCGACGAGGAGGGGATGTCCCGCTGTGGAATCATTGCCTACTCGGCCAAATACAACAGCGCCTACTACGGACCCTTTCGCGATGCCGTGGGCAGCTCCAAGGCTGCCGGGACAACCCTGCTCAGCAAGGCCGGCTACCAGCTGGATCCGGCCAACGCGCGGCAGGCCGAGCGCGAGCTGGTCCTGGACGAGCTTGAAGGTGCCGATATCCTCATGGTCAAGCCCGCCGGCCCCTATCTGGATATCATCCGCCTGGCCCGCGAAACAACAACCCTCCCGGTGGCGGCTTACCAGGTCAGCGGGGAGTACGCCCAGATCCATGCCGCCGCCCAGATGGGCTGGCTGGACCTGAAACGCTGCCGGGATGAAAGCCTGCTGGCCATCAAGCGGGCCGGGGCGGACCTGATCCTGACCTATTTCGCCAGGGATGTCGCGGCCACCCTCCGGGGCGCCTGAGAAGGCCTTCCCGGATCCGGAGACTTGAATTCAGGACCCGGAGGCCGCCTCAGTCGCGGTCGTAGTCCTCCTCGTCGTAATCGCCGTCGCGCTCGCGATCCTCGTCCTCCTCCTCGTCTTCCTCCTCGTCCTCGTCGTCCCAGCGCATGGTTTCGTCTTCCTCGATTTTTTCCTCTTCGTCTTCCTCGAAGTCGGGAATGTCATCGATGTCTTCCTCGTCGCGCTTGCTGGGCTCCTCGTCGTCCAGTTCGTATCCTTCCGGGACGTATTCCAGGACCGAGATCACTTCATTGAAAGGGTGGACGGCCTTGCCTTCCATGTAATCCTGGTTCTGCCGTTCGCGGATCTCGTCCTCCAGTTCATCGACGGTCAGGTTCTGGTCGAACTCGATCAGGTCGTTGAGCATCTTGACCCGAAAGCGCGTGATCTGGTCCAGGAAGTCGGCATAGGGGCCCTTTTCCTCGTCGATGATGTCCGGCAGTGCAAAATGGGTGTTGTCGTCCTCGAGGAGCGACTCTGAGGTCTGGACCAGGCGGACCTGGTCGTCCTTCTCCTCGGATTCAATCTGCATGGAAAGGAAGGCCTCGTCGATCAGGTCCGCGTCGAACCCGTACTCGCGAAGGGCGTCGCAATGTTCGAGGATATAACTCATCTGGCGCGGATCGATGACCCCGAGTCCGTCCACATCCCAATGGATGGGGTCGGAGACTTCGGTGACCCACCAGTTCATGTCATCGCCAATGCGAACCAGGCACCAATCCAATTTTTGAGAACTCTGTGGCATAGAGAAAATTCGTTAGGGTTCCGTGTCTTTCCAAACGAAGACAGGTAGAGGCGATGGAGGAATGGGCCGACTTGTCAAACCCATATGCAGGGGAATGCCCCGGGACCGGATCAGAACCAGGAACTGTACCGGGATCCGGTGGCTTTGGCCAGGTCCTTGGCGATAAACGGACCGTGGTAAATCATGCCCGTGTAGACCTGGACCAGGCAGGCCCCGTTGTCCATCATGGCCCCGGCCGTGGCCGCATCATGAATCCCGCCGACGCCGATGATCGGCAGCTTCCCTTCCGTCCGGCGGCTGATGTAGTTGACAATCTCGACGGCCCGGTGATGGAGAGGTGGTCCGCTCAATCCGCCCGGTTCCTTGAGATTGGCGAAGGAGCCCGGCCGGGTGATGGTGGTGTTGGTGGCGATGATCCCGTCCAGTTTCCATCGGTCGATACATTCGAGGATGGAATCAATCTCCCGGTAGGTCAGGTCCGGGGCGATTTTCAGCAGGAGCGGTGTCGGCTTGATGCCCAGCTTCCTGGACCGGCCCCGGTTGGTGCCGGCCAGCTCGCCCAGCAAGGTGTCGAGGTTGCTCTTCTGCTGCAGCTCACGCAACCCCTGGGTGTTGGGGCTGCTGACATTGAGGGTGATATAGTCCGCGTAATCGACCAGCAGGTTGAAGGAACCCAGGTAATCCTCCACCGCCTGGTCCAGCGGAACGACCTTGCTCTTGCCGATGTTGATCCCCAGGGGAACGCGGGATTTCTTCTTCCCGAGGGTGGACTTGAGCCGTTTGGCCACGGCTTCGGCCCCCTCGTTGTTGAAGCCCATGCGGTTGATGATGGCCGCGTTGTCGGGGAACCGGAAAATGCGGGGACGCTCGTTGCCGGGCTGCTGCAGGCGGGTGATGGTCCCGATCTCCACGTGCCCGAAGCCGAGGGCGGGGGCGGTGCGGTAGAAGCGGCCGTTCTTGTCCATCCCGGCGGCCAGCCCGACCGCGTTGGGGAACTGGATGCCGAAGGCTTCCACCGGCTTGTCGGAACGGACCAGGTTGCAGGATTCCAGCCAGCGGCAAAGCAGGCTCAGCTTGCCGAGATAATCGAGGGCGGTGACCCCAAGGTCGTGGGCCTTTTCCGGATCAGTCCGGAAGAGGATCGGTCGGATGACTTTCTCGTAGTAGAAACCCATATGCGGGAGCTTACTTTTCCCACTTCAAGGCACCCTTTTTCATCTCGTAGACCAGCCCGGCGACGAGCAGGAGGATGAAAAACAGGACGGGTGTCAAAATGGGGAGGTTCTGGGCCAGGAAGTCCCGGTAGACCAGAACCCACGGGATCAGGAAGACGATCTCGATGTCAAAGAGGATGAAGAGCATGGCCACCACGTAGAATTTCACGCTGAAGCGGGGGGCGCGCTCGCCTTCCGGGGGCAGGCCGCACTCGTAGGCGGAATCCTTGAAACGGTTGCGCGGGCCGCGTTGTCCCAGGATCTGGCTGAAGATCAGGACCGTGGCCCCCAGAACCAGGGCAAAGGCGACTTGGATCAGCACTGGCAGATAATCCGTGAGTTCCATATTATCCAACAGCAAAGAGGCCAATTCCTTATCCGCAAGGCAAATTCACCGGGACTCCCCGGGAGACGCCTCCATGACCCGGGTTTCCGAGGGGACTCCCATTCCGAGACCCAGCTGCATGGCATAGAGGATAAACTCCGGGATTTCCGGCAATTGGCGGAAGCCTTTCCGGTCCCGCGATTCGTTGAGGTGGGTCATCAGGTTGGCATCCATCACCACCGGGTCCACCGACATCCAGATTTCCGGCAGGCTGTCGGTGTAGTTGGCGTTGAAGGCCGGACCGGCGATGTATTGATAATTTTCCAGGCTGACCAGGTTCAGGGCCCAGCCGGCCGAGAGTTCCGGAATGGCGGCGATTTCCGCCACTGCCACCGGGGCGTTGGCGGGACTGTTGAGGAAGCGAATCCCGTTGGTGATGTTCCACAGGGTGGCGTTGACCAGGGCCCCGCTCAGGCCGGTGGCCGGATGATGGCTGGCCACGGGCAGGTTGATCCAGAAATCGACATCGCCAAAGAGGATCTTGGGCAGGTAGCTCTTGCGGGCCTCGACCGGATCCAGCTCGATGCTCGGCATGAGGATTTCCCGGCCCAGCGGGCTGGTGTATTCCCGGGGCAGGGGGCTCTCGTAAAACCAGGTGGGTGAGGTCAGTTCGCCCGTGCTCATGGCATAGACCCGGATATTGCCGTAGTAGGAACCCTCCTCGCCGACCCGGCTCAACGGCGGCAGGTAACCCGCTTCGCGCAGATGGTCCTCGCGGGCGTCGATGATGCAGATCTCATCCTCGCTGAACCCGCGGCGCAGGAGGGAGGCAATGACTCCGTCGACCATGGCCTTGGGGGTGCAGAGGCCCGCCCCGGAATTGGTGTAGACCTTCAGCGCCGCCTTCCCGTGCCGGGCCGGCGCCAGTTTTTTGCCGGTCGTTTTCTCGAAGGAGGAAAGCAGATGCTCCACTTCCACGGAGTAGGCCTTCTCCGAGAAGTCCGGCAACTCCCGCTTCCAAAGCATTCCCTGGTATGGCCGGCGGGCGTCCTCGAATCCCCAGAAGGTATCGTCCTCGGCATTTGCCACCAAGGTTAGCAAAGTCATTGCTATTAAGGGCCAAAGGGGTTTCATTCCTAACCATTGGGTGCAAAACGGGTACTTTGTCCAATATGAAACGTGCATGATGCGAATAGCTTGGAAGACATTCCTCCCCATCGGGTTCATCCTTTTCCTGTTTTTGACGGGGTGCCGGGATGAACAGGCCTCCATCCGGGATCGGATTTCCCAGGCCGACGCGATGATGGAAGTGGGCCAGATGGAAGGGGCCATCAACCTGCTGGAAGGTTGCCTGGAGCAGGACCCGGACCGGGTCGACGTGCTCGAACCGCTGGCTTTCGCCTATTCCGCCAACGGGGACCCGGTCATGGCCGCGATTACCTTCAAGCGCATCGCCGAACTGGTCCCGGCCCAGTCTGAATACCTCCTTTACTCGGCGGAATCCCTGATTGAGGCCGGGGATACCAAGGGGGCCGTCGATCGCTATGAGGAATATCTCGAGAACCGCCCCGGGGACCGGGCGGTCTGGGTCATCCTGGCCCGCCTGCAAGCCGACAACGGACGGCTCAGCGAAGCCATCGAGGCTTATCTTTCCGCGGAACAGGTGGAACCCCGGGCGGTCCAGGAAGTGGCCATCGGCCAGCTTTACCTGCGCAGCCAGAATCTGGCCCAGGCCCAGAACTGGTTTGCCCAGGCCCTGCAGGGAGACATGGAGGTCCGCGACGAGGCCCTGATGGGGCTTCTGGAAACGGCGGTCCGGGCCAAGCGGTTCCAGGAGGCGGAGGCCCTTCTGGAACAGATCGATGCCGAGTACCCGGGCCTGGTTAACCAATCACCGATCAACAATGTCCGGGACCAGTTGGCGGCCTGGCAGCAGCGCCGCGAAGCCGCCAAGGCGGCCCTGGCTGAATTGGAGGCCCAGTCCTCGGGCGGTATCGTGGTCGATGAACCCGCCCCCGCCGCCGGGCAACCCGCCCCGGAACCCGCGGTGGAGGAGCCCGTGGCCATGGAACCGCCGTCGGGATCCGCCTCGACCGCCACCGAACCGGTCGCCTCCGAGCCCGAGCCGGCCATGCCGGCGGCCCCGCAATCACCGCGGCCGATGGCCATGAGCCGGGGAGACGAAGAGCCCGACAGCCCTCTGGAGACCGCTCGCCAGCTGCGGCAGCAGGGGCAGCTCCAGGAAGCCATCCGGGAATACAAGCGGATCCTCATCCAGAACGACAACCAGCCCTTGGCCTGGGCTGAATTGAGTGAAGCCTACCTGGAAGCCGGGAACGACCGCTGGGCCCAGGCCACCGCCAGCGAGGCCATGCGCCGCGATTCCGACAATCCGCAATACACCCTGCAGTTTCTGCGGGCCGCCCAGCGGACCATGGATTCCGGACGGTTGATCCAGGAAATGGAGGACGCCTACCGCCGCTTTCCAAACCAGCCCGAGGTGGCCCTCGCGCTGGCCCGGACCTATGCCCAGGCCCAGAATTACCGCAATGCCCGCCTGTTGTACCAACGGGTCCTGGAGATGATCCCGCAGGACGCGCCGGTACGCGGTCAGGTCGAGATGGAACTGCAACAGCTTGGACGCTGAACCCGGAAAGGCCGCCAGCCGTCACTCTGCCCGATGCCGTTCTTTTCCGAAGAAACCCTCCAGGCCGTTCGCTCCATCCCCATCTACGATATTGTCCGGCCGATGGTCGACCTCAGCCGCTCCGGCAAGAACTGGAAGGGCCTGAGTCCGTTCACCAACGAAAAGACGCCTTCCTTCTTCCTCCTCACCGACCGGAATTACTTCAAGTGCCATTCCAGCGGACTGGCCGGCGATGGCATCCGCTTTCTCCAGGAGACGGAAAAGCTGACCTTTCCCGAGGCCGTGGAGGCCTTGTGCGAGCGGTTCAACATTCCCATCCAGTACAAGGACGGCAAATCCCCGGATCCCGAAACCAGAAGCCTCAAGCAGGCCCTGCAGGACATCCACGAGTATGCCCGCGAGTACTACCACCGGACCTTCATGGCCGACCATCCCGTCTCCGAGGAGGTCCGGCGCTACTGGGTTGAAGACCGGGGCTTCACCCTGGCCCTGGCGGAAGAGTTTTCCATCGGGCTGTCCCCGCCAAAAAGCAGGCGCTTGCTGGAGTTCCTGCAGGGGAAAGGCTTTTCCCCGGAGGCCCTGGCCCAGTCCGGCCTCTTCAACACCGGCCGCAATGAAAGGGATCCCTCGACCTGGTTCTTCCTTTTCCGGGGGCGCCTGATGGTGCCCATCCGCGACCTCCAGGGCCAGGTGGTGGCCTTCACCGCCCGGCAGCTGGAGATGACGCCCAGGGACCATGCCTCCTGGAAGGCCAAGTACATCAATTCCCCGGAAACCCTCATTTTCAAGAAGAGCAAATTACTCTTCAGCCTCGACCGGGCCAAGGAGGCCGTGCGCGAAAGCGGCCGGATGCTCCTGGTGGAGGGGCAGCTCGATGCCTTGCGCTGCTGGGATGCCGGGCTCCGCGAAGCCGTGGCTCCCCAGGGAACTTCCATCACCGAGGAGCAGCTGAAACTGGTCAAACGCTACACCGACCGCCTGGATGTCCTCCTGGACAGCGATGAGGCCGGTTCCAAGGCTGTCCTCCGGCTTCTCCCGATGGCTTTCCAGAGCAATCTCGAGGTGCAGGTCATCACCCTTCCCCAAGGTCAGGATCCGGACGACTTTATCCGGGCCGCCGGGTCCTCCGGGGTGGCTGATCTGCCCCGGCAAAGCGGGATCCGCTTCGCCGGCGGCTACCTCCTGGGAGAAGGGAACCCGTCTCCCGAAGAGCGGGCCCGGGTGCTGGAGCAACTTTTTGAAATGCTGGCCGCCTGTCCCAGCGCGGTCATCCGCGACGGCTACTTCCACGAGGCCGTGGAGGCCACCGGCACCCCCGCCGGGGCTGCAAGGGAAGACTTTGAACGCTATTTCCGGCAACATTCGCCCCGACCGGTTGCCCGGAAGGAGCGGGCGCGCTATATTAATGGAACAAATTCATCCGAAACATTGACAAACCTTGAGGGCGATTTAATTTGGGCCGTTCTTAAGAATGTGGGGTGGGCAGAAGTACTTGCGCAGGTCATTGACCACCAATGGATTAAGATCCATACACCCGAAGGCAAGCTACTATCCCGCATCTTGGCTCAGGCAACAGTTGATCATATCGAGGATCCGGACGGCATTCATTTTCTCATGGAATCCGATGAGGAAAGGGATTGTCTGTCGCGTTACGTGGTGGATGACCGGCCGGATTCCGAGATGGAGGCTTTTGTCAATGAGACCCTCGCATCGTTGGCCCGACGCTTTTGCAAAGAGCGGGTCACCTATTTAAACCAGGAAATCGCCAAACTCGCCCAGACCAGAAACGACGACACGTTAATCCGACAATTTATGACCGAGAAAAAGGAACTCATGGCTTTCATGCAGGAAGGACCCTTCCCGCAAGTGAGTCTCCCTGATCCCGCTGCTTCGGATGACGTTTAAGTCTTTCCTTCCTGTATTCCCCACACTCCCACCGAGAAATGCCTGCAAAAAAACAAATCCAGAAGAAAAAAACTTCAGCGAAAAAGAAACCAGCGGCCAAGAAAGTCGCTGCCAAGAAAAAGACCGTGGCAAAATCTGTGACAGCAAGTAAATCCTCCACCAAGAAAACCGCCAGAAAGAAGGCCGTGACGGCCAAGGCTCCGCGCAAGAAAGCGGCTGATTCCGCCGCGAACAAGCCGGAATCCAAAAGCGCCAAGCCCGCCAAGCCCGCCAAGCCTGCCAAGACGGCCAGGAAGCCTCAGGAGGCAACCGTGGGCGACGACAAGAATGTCGACGTCAACGATCGCATCCGCTCCCTGATCCGTCTTTCCAAGGAACAGGGTTTCCTGACCTACAAGGACATCAACGACCGGCTTCCGGAGACCGTTGATTCCCCTTCCGAAATCGAGAACGTGATCACCATCCTCGAGAATCTGGATATCGATATCATTGATTCCGAGGAGGTGGAAATGTACAAGCAGCGCCTTGAGGAAACCACCGAGGAGGAAGTCCGGAATGCCCAGTCGGACATTCTGGACGATCCCGTCCGGATGTACCTCAAGCAGATGGGGCAGGTTCCCCTGCTGACCCGGGAAGAGGAAGTGGCCATCTCCAAGCGGATCGAGGAAGCGGAAATGCAGGCCATGGACACCCTGTTTTCCATCGCCTTCACCAAGGGCTTTCAGCGCGAGTTGGCCCAGAAGCTGATCGACCGCGACGAGCGCTTCGACCGGGTGGTCCTGGACAAGAAAATCGAGAGCCGTGAGCAGTATTTCAAGCTGCTCCCCCGCCTCATCGAGCAAATTGACGGGATAGAAAAGAAGCTCGACGAAGCCTGGGCCGCCTCCGAGACCGCCAAGGATGACGCCGCCAAGGCCCGCGCGGACAAGCGTTATGCCAAGTACGAAGCGGAGCTGAAGCCGATTTTCCGCAAGTTCTGTTTCAAGCTCAAGGTCTTCGAGGAATACCTCGAAACCCTCGAACCGATGATTCGCGAGATCCATACGGTTGTCGAAAGCCTCAAGCTGGCGGACCGGGCGGTGACCCGGCGCGGCCGGGCCATCGATGTGGACAAGGTCAACAAGCGCAAGGACGAGATCCGCCGCCAGTTGAGGGTCGAGCCGGAGGCCTTCCTGGACAAGCTCAAGGAAGTCCGCAAGGGCATGCGTGCCGCCCACCGGGCCAAGACCGAGATGGTCGAGGCCAACCTGCGCCTGGTGATTTCCATCGCCAAGAAATACACCAATCGCGGCCTCAGCTTCCTGGACCTGATCCAGGAGGGGAACATGGGCCTGATGAAGGCGGTGGAAAAGTTCGAGTACCGCCGGGGCTACAAATTCAGCACCTATGCCACCTGGTGGATTCGCCAGGCCATCACGCGTTCCATCGCCGACCAGGCCCGCACGATCCGGATCCCGGTCCACATGATTGAGACCCTGAACAAAGTCATGCAGGTCCAGAAACAGCTCCTCCAGGAACTGGGTCATGAGCCGACCGCCGAGGAAGTGGCCGATGAAATGGACCTCCCCGTCGAGCGGGTGCAGCAGATCATGAAGATGGCCCAGCAGCCGATCTCCCTGCAGAGCCCGGTCGGGGACAGCGATGACACCAATTTCGGGGACTTCATCGAGGACAAGGGGGCCGACAATCCCTACGACATGACCGCCTATTCCCTCCTCCGGGAAAAGATCATGGATGTCCTGGATTCCCTGACCGACCGCGAGCGCCGGGTCCTCAGCCTCCGCTTCGGACTGGTCGACGGCTACAGCCGCACCCTCGAGGAAGTCGGCCGGCAGTTCAATGTCACCCGTGAGCGGATCCGCCAGATCGAGGCCAAGGCCCTCCGGAAGATGCGTCACCCGACCCGCATCCGCCAGCTGCACGGCTTCTTCGAGCCCGAGCACGTCAAGAACCAGCTGGAGCCCAATCCCTGATTGCTTTGTCCGACCTGCCAGACTGGTCCGACCAGTCCGACTGGGCCGACAAAAAAGCCGTCCCGCATCACGCGGGACGGCTTTTTTCTTAAAGTTAAAGACGCGGGACCTTACTTGATCTCGCGGTGCAGGGTGTGGCGGCGGAGATGCGGGTTGTACTTCTTCTTCTCAACGCGGCCCTGCTGCAGCTTCTTGTTGCGGGTGGACATGTAGCGGGAGACCGGCTTGTTCTCAGCCCGCGCCTCAGTGCATTCCAAAATGATGTGTTCTCTCGGCATGACAAAATTAGGTTGAACGGGCTAACCTGAGAGTTTTTCCGGGGGGTGCAAGTACGAAATTCCCGTTCGGGATCAATTTTCCCCGCTGTCCGAATCGCCGTTTTCCTCGAGGTGTCCGAGGGAACTCCCACCGGTCACCTGGACCTTGCTGTAGATTCCCTTGGTGATTTTCTCCATCGTCTCCGGATTCTCCATCAGGAACTGCTTGGCCGCTTCCCGGCCCTGGCCGATGAGATTCCCGTCGTAGGAGATCCAGGATCCCTTTTTCTCGAGGATCTTGTGCTCCAGGCCGAGGTCCAGCACGGAGCCGGTCAGGGAAATCCCCTCGCTGTACATGATGTCGAATTCGCACTCCGTGAAAGGCGGGGCCACCTTGTTCTTGACCACCTTGAGGCGGGTCCGGTTGCCCTTGACGCTGCCGGAGGTGTCCTTGATGGCCCCGATCCGGCGGATGTCCATCCGGATGGAGGCAAAGAACTTGAGGGCCCGGCCACCCGGCTGGGTTTCGGGATTCCCGAACATGACGCCGATCTTCTCGCGGATCTGGTTGGTGAAGAGGCAGACGCACTGGGTGCGGTTGATGGCGGCGGTCAACCGGCGCATGGCCTGGCTCATCATCCGGGCCTGGAGGCCGACGGTGCTGTCGCCGAACTGCCCGTCCAGCTCGTTCTTGGAGACCAGGGCGGCCACGGAGTCAATGACGATGATATCGATGGCCCCGCTGCGGATGAGGGTCTCGGCGATGTTCAGGGCATCTTCACCGCTTTCCGGCTGGGAGACCATCAGCTCGTCGATGTTGACCCCCACGACCTTGGCGTAGCGCGGGTCGAGGGCGTGCTCGACGTCGATGAAGACGGCGCTTCCGCCGGCCTTCTGGGCCTGGGCGATCAGGGCCAGGCAGAGGGTGGTCTTGCCGGAGGATTCCGGCCCGTAAATTTCGCTGATGCGGCCCCGCGGGAGGCCGCCCACGCCAAGGGCCAGGTCAATGGAGGGACAGCCGGTCGGGATGACCGGGATATCGACCTTGCTGGCTTCGCCGAGGCGCATGATGGCGCCTTCGCCGAATTGCTTGTTAATGGCCGAGAGGGCCAGGTCGAGGGCTTTTGTCCCCCCGGTGGAATTGCTGGATTTGCTGGAAGCTTTTGCCATGATGTTGTGAAATTGGAGTCCTTTTCTCTTGGTGACAAATTGAGTCTTTAATTATTTTCAGGCAAGGAAAATGTGTCAATTTGTTCACTATAAACGGGAATGGGGGAACCTTCCGGCGGGCGCGGGGGCTGGTTTCCGGCGGAGCGGGTTGACCTCGCTGCCGTGCTGGACATGACTGAGGCATGATCGCCGTGATTTCCGGATCCAACCGCAAGGAGAACAACTCCCTCAAGCTGGCCCGTCATGTGGCCGGCCTGTACCGGGCCATGGATGAAGAGGTGGCGCTCCTGGACCTGAACCTGCTGCCCGAGGGCTCCCTGCACCCGCAGGGCTATGGGGAAAAGCCGGAAGCCCTGCAAAGCGACTTCATCGATCCGGTCCTGGCCTCGGACGGGCTGCACATCGTGGTTCCGGAGTACAACGGCAGTTTTCCCGGGGTGCTCAAGTATTTCATCGACCTGCTGCCGTTCCCGGAGAGTTTCGACTGTCGCCCGGTGGCCTTCATCGGGCACTCCGGCGGTTATTACGGGGCCCTGCGCTCGGTCGAGCAGTTGCAGATGGTCTTCGCCTACCGGAATGCCTACCTTTTCAACCGGCGGGTCTTCATTCCCCTGGTTTCCAAGGTCTTCGACAGTGAGGGGAACCTCAAGGACGAGGACCTGCGGAGCCGCCTGGCCCTGCAGGCGGGCAAGTTTCAGGCCTTTGCCCGGGCCATCAAGACCCTGGTGTAGGAATTAAGGAACAATCTCCCCTGGAAACACTCTAAATTCTCATGAAACGCTTGATCCCCAACTTTGTCATCCTGTTGCTGCTGGGACTTCTCTTCACCGGCTGCGCCACCCGGTATTCGGTCAAACTGGATGCCCTGGCCACCGGAGAAGGAGTACCGGCATCCGGTTCCGTGACCTATGACCTGGCCAGCGGCACTCCCGGCGTGGAGGAATCGGACCTCTTCTTCAAGGAAGTGGCGCGATTCCTGGAGCCCGTCCTGCGGGAGAGTGGGTTCCGCCCGGCCGGCGAGGGTGAGACGGCTGACATCCGGATCGAGGTCGACGCCTACATATCCGAACCGATGATCGAGACCCAGACCTATTCGGACCCGGTCTACCTGCATACCACGGGACACGTCCGCTACATGCGGGTGCCGGTGGTCGGGAAGGACGGGAAAGTGGTCCGCTATGCCTATTCACGCTACTACTATCCGGGCTACACCTACAATGCCGGCTGGGTCGAGCGCGACCGCCAGGTCACGGTGTTTGACAAGGTCCTGAAGCTGAGCGCCAGCCAGGTCACCGGGGAGGACCAGTATTCGGACGAGGTCTGGGCGCTTACGGTCTCCCTGAAGGACGGGAGCACCGATTACCGGGCGGCCCTTCCCTACATGCTGGTGGCCGCCAGGCCGTACATCGGCAGGCGGACCGAGGGTGAGCAGTACATCACCCTGACGGCCGAGGATCCTGAAGTCGCGGCGTACCGGACCAGCATCTCCGATGGCCGATAACCCGGACGAGATCTTCGACGTGGTCGACGGGCAGGACCGGGTCATCGGGACCGCCCGGCGGGCGGATGTCCATGCCCGCAAGCTGCTTCACCGGGCGGTGCACATCCTGGTCCTGAACCGGGCGGGAAAGCTCTTCCTGCAGAAGCGCTCGATGTCCAAGGACAGCCAGCCGGGCAAGTGGGATTCATCGGCCAGCGGCCATCTGGACAGCGGGGAGGACTACGCGGCAGCCGCCGTCCGCGAAGGACGCGAAGAACTGGGCGTGGAACTGGAGGGAGTCCGGGAAATCACCCGCCTGCCGGCCAGCGATCGCACGGGACAGGAATTTGTCCGCATCTACCAGGCCGTACATGAAGGACCTTTCCAGCTTCATCCGGGGGAGATCGATGAGGGCAAATGGGTCAGCCTGCCGGAGCTGGAGAACTGGATCACCTCCAGCCCGGAGGACTTCGCGGGATGCTTCCTGGAGGTCTGGGGGCAGTCCCGCCACGCCTTCCAGAGCGCCTGACTCAGGAGAGGTGCTCGCGGGTCAGGTACTCGACGATGTAGTCCCTGGCCTCCTCAGTGGAATCCATGATCCGGAAGAGGTCGAGGTCGCCCGGGGAAATGACCCCCCAGTCGACAAAGGACTGGAAATTGATGGTGCCGTTCCAGAAATCGGATCCGAAGAGGACGATGGGGACGTGTTTCTGGACCTTGTGGGTCTGGATCAGGGTCAGGGTCTCGAAGAGCTCGTCCATGGTGCCGAAGCCACCCGGAAAGACCACCAGGGCCTTGGCCAGGTAGATGAACCACCACTTGCGGACAAAGAAGTAGTGGAACTCGAACTGCAGGTCCCGGGTGATGTAGGGATTCAGGGACTGCTCGAAGGGAAGGCTGATGCCGAGGCCGATGGAGGCTCCCCCGGCCTTGCGGGCGCCGCGGTTGGCGGCCTCCATGATGCCGGGACCGCCGCCGGAGCAGACAATGAAGCGGCGCTTCTTGTCCGGCAGGGACATGGACCACTCGGTCAGCATCCGGGAGATGTCCATGGCGTGCTTGTAGTAGGGGGCGTTCCGGACCGCCGCCTTGGCCCGGTGCAGGTCCTGATGATCCTTCTGGGAGAGGCGCTTCTTTCCGGAGAGCTTCTTCTCCAGGGCTTCCAGGCGCGTTCTGGCCTCGCGGGCCGGCAGGGTCCGGGCCGAGCCGAACATGACGATGGTGTCCTCTATGTTCTCCTGGCGGAAGCGCCGCTCGGTCTCCTCCAGTTCGCAGAGGATGCGGATCTGGCGCGCTTCCGGGCTGTTCAGGAATTCCAGGTTCTTGTAGGCCTTCAGGGGCCAGGAGGGGGCTTTCTTTTTCGACATGGTCTGTTCCGGGTTGGTTACTTCCTGTCTGGTCCGGACTTGTTTCCGAAGCGCAGGAACGACTTGACCGACCCGCCGTTCCCGGCCGGGGAGGTCTTTGTGAGGGGAATTTCAATACGAACCGTGTGCATGTCCTCGCCGGGGGACTCCTCCGACTGGTAGTCCCGGAAGAGGGCCAGCATGGGGGAGTTGTCGCGGTCGACCTGGGCCCACAAGCGGGCCAGGCCCCTCTGGCGGGCGATCTCGATCATCCGTTCCAGGAGGGTCCGGGCCATGCCCAGGCGCCGCTTGTTCTCGGCCACCACGAAGGCCATCTCGGCCCCCTCGCGGTCGGGATCCAGATAGTAGCGGCCGACCGCGTGGATGACCTGCCGGGGGCCCTGGAGCTCCACCACGGCCAGGGCCAGGTCACGGTTCTGGTCGATCCCGACCAGCTCGAAGGCCCGTTCCCGGCTCATGCGGGTGACCGTGAAGCCGTACCGGCGGACAATGGTCTCCTCGGTATGGGAATAGAAGAATTCCTGCAGCCGCCGGTCGTCTGCCGGTCCCAGGGGGCGGAGGATGTATTCCCGGTCATCCTTCAGGTGGAGCCGCCGGACCTGGATCCCGTGGCTGTTGTCCTGCCAGGGGGGTGGCAACTGGAAGTAGGGCGGGAGGAGGTGATGGCGCCGGGACTGCTCCAGCAGTTCCTCCCGGAAGTCGGGATGGGCGACCTGGATCAATTCCTGGACGCGCTCCTGGATGGTCCGTCCGCGGAGGCTGGCAATCCCGTATTCGGTGACCAGGTAATGCACGTCCGAGCGGTGGCAGCCGACCCCGGCCCCGCTGGGCAGCTCGGCCACCAGCCGGGAGAAGGGCTTTCCGTCGTCGTCGACCCCGGTTGAAGGCAGGGCGATGATGGGGCGGCCGCCCTTGCTCATGGCCGCGCCGCGGACGAAGTCGACCATGGAACCGACGCCGCTGCGGAAGAGCCCCTTGACGGAATCCACCACGACCTGGCCGGTGAGGTCGGTCATGAGGGCCCCGTTGATGGAGACCATGTTGTTGTTCCGGGCGACGCTGATCGGATTGTTGGTGAAATCGGTGGGGCGGAAGTCAAAGTGCAGGTTTGTATCCAGGAATGAATACAATCCGGCGGTTCCTAGGGCGTGTGCGGCGACCACCTTCCCGGGCAGGAGGGTCTTTCGGGAATTGTCGATCACGCCCGCCTTGAAAAGTTCCATGACCCCGTCACCGATGACTTCCGAGTGGATGCCCAGGTTGCGGTGCTGCTTGAGCGCGGCGACCAGCCCGGTGGCCACGGGGCCGACGCCGAACTGGAGGGTGTCGCCGTTGCGGATCAGCTGGGCGGCGTACTCCCCGATCTTCCGGAAGGCCGGGTCGTCAAGGCCCGGGGGGAGCTCCGCCAGGCCGGCCTCCTTCTCGATTGCGTAGTGAATCTTGGATACGTGAATGTGGCTCAGGCCGCCCGTTCGGGGCATGCGGGGATTGACCTGGGCGATGACCAGCTTGGCCGACTCGATGGCGGCGGGGGTCCACTCGACGGTGGGCCCGAGGGAGCAGAAGCCGAAGGCGTCGGGCGGGGAGACCATGATCAGGGCGGCATCGATGCGGATGGTCCCGTCGCGGTAGAGGGTGGGGACCTCGGAATAGTGGGCCGGGGAGTAATCCGCGGAGCCCTGGTTGACCAGTTCCCCGAGGCGGGCGTCGAGGTAGAAGGCGTTGACCTTGAGGGAGGAATGATAGCGCTTTTCCAGCCAGGGCGCGGGCGGCAGGGTCAGCCCCTGCATCAGTTCCAGGTCGCCGATATCCTTGACGTGTCCGAGCAGGTCCTCGACCAGCGCGACTGGGCAGGCCGCGCCCGAGGCGAGATGAAGGCGCATCCCCGGACGCAGGCACTTGCGCCATGGCGGCGGGGACAACTTGGTCGGGGATTCAGGGCTCATGCGTTGTGCAATACGACCTAGTCAAATTCCCCGGTACTGTAAAGACCGGAGCGCGCCCGGAGCGGGTCAGGACGATCCGCCGCGGAGGTGAAAAATGGCGTAGCCGGCCGTCAGGTTGGGGAGGAACCCGGTCGAGTCGCGCCAGTTGCCCTTGAGGAAGACGGCGTTGGCCACTTCGATCCGGTTGCGTCCGGCGAAAGCCCGGAAACCCTCGATGGTGACCGGATTGTAGGGATGGCCGTCTTCCCAGGAGAGGGGAAATACCTCGTTGGTGGGGCGCGACCCCGTCAGCAGGGTGCTCCAGCGGTTGAGCCAGTAACCCTGGTTGACAAAGCCCACCGCGACATTGGCCGAGACACGCAGGGACTGCCGGATCAGTTCCCCGGGGTGAGTCAGTTCCTGGACCATGCGCGAGAGGATGATCCAGTCGAAGTACCGGTCGGGAAACTCCCGCAAAAGGGAATCCGCATCGCCATGGTAGACCGGGACGGCGCGCTTGACGCAGGACTGCACCTTGTCGAGGTCGGTGTCGACGCCAAGTCCGCGGACCCGGAGGCTGCGCATGAGATGCTCCAGGAGGACGCCCCGGCCGCAGCCGATATCGAGCACACGCTGTCCTTCCGAGATCCATCCGGAGATGATCTGGAAATCGGTCTGGCGCTTGATCTTGTGGCGTTGCATCAGCTGGCGAGAAAGTTACGGACGATGGTGTAAAGGTCGGGGGCGTGGACCAGGAAGCTGTCGTGCCCGAGGGTCAGGCCCAGCTCGGCATAGGTGGCGTCCTTGCCGCAGCGGAGGAGGGCATGGACGATGGAACGGTTCTGGCCCGGAGGAAAGAGCCAGTCGCTCTGGAACCCGACCACCAGGGTCCGCGAGCGGACGCGTTCCAGCTGGTCCTCGAGCCGGCCGGATTCCCCATAGAGGTCGAAGCGGTCAAGGGCCTTGGTCAGGTAGAGGTAGGAGTTGGCATCGAAGCGGTTGATGAAGCTCTGGCCCTGGTAGCGGAGGTAGCTTTCCACCTGGAACTCCGCGTCGAACTGCGAACGTGCGGCGTCGCCCTCGACCCGTCCACGGCCGAACTTCTTCTCCAGGCCGGCGTCGCTGAGGTAGGTGATGTGGGCCATCATGCGGGCCACCGCGAGCCCCACGTTGGGTCCCCGGCCTTCCTCATAGTCGCCTTCCTGCCAGGCGGGATCCTGGATGATGGCCAGGCGGCCCACCTCGTTGAAGGCGATGGCCTGGGCGTTCTGGCGGGCGGTGGTGGCCATGGGGACCAGTTTCTGGACAAAGTCCGGATACTCGATGCCCCACTGCAGGACCTGCATGCCGCCCATGGATCCGCCAATCACGGCGTAGAGGCCGGGCAGCCCGAGGCCGCGGGTCAGCAAGCGGTACTGGGCCTGGACCATGTCCCGGATGGAAACCAGGGGAAAGTCGAGGTTGTAGGACCGGCCGGTGGCCGGGTTGAGGGACTTGGGGCCGGTCGAGCCCTGGCAGCCACCAAGGCAATTGCTGCAGATGACGAAGTACTTGTTGGTGTCGAGGGCTTTTCCGGGCCCGATCAGGTTGTTCCACCAACCCTGTTTGCGGTCCTTCAGGGAATGGATGCCGGCGCAGTGGTGATCCCCGCTCAGGGCATGGCAGACCAGGACCGCATTATCCTTTTCCGGATTGAGCCTGCCGTAGGTCTCGTAGCGGAGGGTGAAGCCCTTGATGGTATCGCCGGACTCGCAGACAAAGTCATTCTCCCAGTGGAAATCCTTCCATTGGACCAGGCCCACTTCGCCGGGCTGGGCTTCGGTCGACTCTGTCGGCGGATCGATCATCAAGTAAGGTTCAAAGCTAAAGTCAGTCCCCCATTACGGGCAAAACTAATTCAGTCCCTCGGTCCACTTCCCAAAATATCCTGACCTTCGTCCTTAGTCTTTCGTCCTTCGTCCTTCGTCCTTGGTCCCTAAAGTATCGGCGCCGGCTCGTAGGACTCCGCCTCGGGATGCTCCCTGAGGAGATCGCGGACCGTGGCGGAGAAGCCCGTCACCTGGGCGGCGGCCCGCCCGGAAAGCTCGGCCGCGGAGGCGACCACGGACTCGATCTTCTCCCTGCTCAGGCCCAGCCGCTGGTCGGCGGCCAGCCGGTCGGTGAGGTCATTGCGGCTGATCTTCCCGGAACGCAGGTCGGCCACGGTGGCCACGGCCTGTTCCTTGATGGCCTCGTGGGCGGCTTCGCGCCCGGCCCCGGCCTTGACGGCCTCCATGAGCAGGGTGGTGGTGCTCAGGAAAGGGAAATAGTAGGCGTTTTCGCGGTCGATGACGGCCGGGAAGACCTCCATCTGGCGAAGGACGGTCAGGGTCGTCTCAAGCAGGCCGTCGAGGGCGAAGCAGGCGTCTGGCAGGGCCACCCGCCTGACCACGGAGCAGGAGACGTCGCCCTCGTTCCACTGGTCGCCGACCAGGCCCTGGACCATGGCCAGCTGTCCCTTGAGGATCGCGGAAAAGCCGTTGATCCGCTCGCAGGAACGGGCGTTCATCTTGTGGGGCATGGCCGAGGAGCCCACCTGTCCCTTGGCGAAGCCTTCCGAAGCCAGTTCATGTCCGGCCATGAGCCGCAGGGTGCGGGCGAAGCTGGAAGGTCCGGAGGCGACCATGTTGAAGATGCTGAGGACCTCGAAATCAAGGCTGCGGGGATAGACCTGGCCGACCGTCATCAGCTGGCCCGGAAGGCCGAGGTGCTTGAGGATGCGGGATTCCAATTCAGTCACCTTGTCGAGGTTGCCGTCGAAAAGGGTCAGGAGGTCCAGCTGGGTGCCCACGGCGCCCTTGATCCCCCGGGCCGGGTAATCCTCGAGGAGGGCCTGCAGCTTGCGGGTGGCCCGCAGCAGTTCCTCCCCGAACATGGCGATCCGCTTGCCGACCGTGGTTGGCTGGGCGGCGACGTTGTGGGTCCGCGCGGTCAGGACCAGGTCCTTGTGCTCCTCCGCTTTTTCGGAGAAGGCCTTGAGCGCGGCCAGGCTTTTCAGGAAAAGAATCCGGGCCGAGCGGTAGAGCTGCAGCTGCTCGACATTCTCGGTCAGGTCCCGGCTGGTCATGCCCTTGTGGATGTGTTCCACCCCGGCCTTCTCGTTGAAGGCCTCGATGCGGGCCTTGACGTCGTGGCGGGTGATCCGCTCGCGCCGGTCGATGGCTTCCAGGTCGATGTCATCGATGGCCGCCTCGTAGGCCCGGATGGCTTCCCGGGGAATCTGCAGGCCGAGATCCAGCTGGGCCTTCATGACGGCGATCCAGTATTCCCGCTCGAGGCGGATCTTGCCGGCCGGCGACCAGATGTTGCGGATGGCGGCGGAGGCGTAGCGCTGGGCCAGGATGTTGGGAATCACTTCCATGTTCCCCAAATTCAGACGAAATCAGGGTAATGCCAAGTCCATTCAGGCCGGGCGGGAATTCAACGGGGTGAGGCAGCGGACGGCCATGGCCCGGATCACTTCCTCCTGCTCGCCCGGGCGCCTGATGATCTCCAGGAAGGCTTCCCGGAACGCTTCCTGGAACTCCAGCAGGGCCTTCAGGGTCAGCCTGGGCAGGCTCTCCGAGAGACGTCCCAGGTACCATGGATTCTGGGAAAAGACACAGAAGCTGGATTTCCTTCCGGCCTCCCCGAAAAAGGCCCCGTAGCGGCCGGAGGCCGTCTCCAGCCCGGACTTGTTGACCCGACCGCGCAGGGACCCGCCCGCCTGCAGGGCCTTGAGCTGGATGAGGATCCGGTTCCGGTTCTGCAGGGAGGAGATCAGCGGCCGGGCATCGTGCCCGGCGAAAAAGTGCCGGTGGATGGCGGCCAGGGCCCACTTCAGGTCCAGGCTGTAGAATGCCTCGGCGGCCTCGAAGAAATCACTGTCCCCGATACTGGGGACCAGCTCGGCGACCATCTCCGGGGTGATCTCGCCGCCTTCCTTGCCGAGGTAGGTGGTCAACTTGCGGGTTTCCTCAAGGGCCAGGCGGGTGCTTCCGCCAATCAGCTCGACCAGGATCCGGGCCGCGTTGCCGGTGAAACGGGCGCCGGAGATGCGCGCCTCCTCGCTGATCATGTCGAGAACCGCGGAATCGTCCTTGCCGGTCTCGATGAAGGTGCTTTCACCATGCGACTGGAGCCATTTGTAGGCCTTCTTGCGGCGGTCCACCGGGCTGGCCGAAAGAAGCACCGTGACCGCGCTGTCATCGAAATTGCCCAGCAGCTCCTGCAGGCGCTCAACCTGGTCCAGGGTTCCCTGGGCCCGGCCGGTCACCGTGTCCGCCAGGAAGGTGATGTTCTTGAACCAGACCGCCTTCTCCGGGGCGAAAAGGGAGACTGTCTGGACCGCGCTGATGAACTGGGTGACCGCCTTGCCGACTTCGTCCACGTTGCCGGCCTGCCCGTCGACGATCTCCAGCGCGTGCGGATCGCTGACCGCCGCGGAGAGCCGGCCCCATTCCTCGCGGGCCTTGCGCTGGACGATGAAGTCGTCCGCGCCTGCTATAAAACGGAAGGACATGTCGGGACTGATTAGGTCCCATACATGTCCTTCAGGTCAAGCTTGCGGACTGCCGGAGTCCGCTTCAAAGCGCGATTACATGGGCGGGAAGTCGGCCAGGATGGCAGCCACGCCTTCCTGAATCCGAACCGGATCCGGCGGGCCTGCCTTGCGACGGGCTTCCCCCCAGCCAACCCAGACCATGTCCTTGTCGGAAACCTGGTAAATCTCGATGATCAGGGTCCCTTCCTCGTACTGGTCCACATAGACATCGTGGCCATAGGTGTAGCTGTAGGGCGTGTAGTATCCATACCAGCCGCGGGTGGGCATGGCCGTGTATCCCATGTCGGAAATGTCCGTCTTGGGCACCACTTTGCCGGTCAGTTTGACGACAAAGTCGGCATCCTTCATATCGGCAACCTCAACATAGCCCTTGGCGTCCAGCTCGGCCTCGACGGCATCCTTGACGATCTGCCCGGTCCGCAGGACCAGACCCGGATCACCCCCGGGAATGGAAGTGGGCAGGGGGGCGATGGCGTATTTCTTGAAACTCGAAAAGTCCGTATCCGGATTATGCTCGGACTGGATTTTGGGAGCGGACTGGCAACCGGCCAGTGCCGCCATGGCGACAGACAGGATGAGGATCTTAATTTTCATGGTTGGGTTTTTCAGATCAGGTTAACAACACCAGGATTTAGCGTAATTCAGCTACCTTTAATGGGGTCTTCGTCCCCCTTCAACCCTTTTCCAGACCTTAAATCCGAAACTCTTCGACAATTGATATCCTCTTATTGTAATTCATCGGCATGTCGGAAAGAATACGATGGTCGACCTTCCTCCTGTCCCTGGCAGCCCTCTTCCTTGGCGGGTGCCAGCAGATTCCGGACGATTACCCGCGTGAGCCCAGCGCGGCCCTGCCACCCGCCATGGAGTCTCCGGTCGGGGAGCGATTCCAGGAGTGGTTCAAGCGGGAGGACGGCAAATCAGGCTTCCAGAGACTGGGGACGGGAACGGAAGCCCTGGGAGCCCGCCTGGCTTTGATTGATGCCGCCCGGAGCAGCATCGACATGCAGTACTTCCTGATCAAACCCGATATGGCCGGATCCCTGTTTGCCGAGCACCTGCTGCAGGCGGCAGACCGGGGGGTGCGGATCCGCTTTCTCCTCGACGACATCTTCACCACCGCCAGCGACGAGCAGCTGGCCATTCTCGATGTGCATCCCAACATCGAGGTTCGCTTGTTCAATCCCCTCAACCGCGGCTTTAACCGGTGGTCCTCCTTTTTCCTGCACCAGGGCCGTTACAACCGGCGCATGCACAACAAGTCCTTCACGGTGGATAATGTGGTGACCATAGTCGGTGGACGGAACATTGCCGACGAGTACTACGATATCCCGGAGGAGATGGGCTTTGTAGACTTCGACATGATCGGTGTGGGACCGGTGGCGGCGGACGTTTCCGCCAGCTTCGACGACTTCTGGAACAGCGATCTCTCCTATCCCCTGGAGGTGTTCCTGTCCCCGGAGGAAATGGAGGCTGTTCCGGAATTCAAACCGATGGAGGAGGCCCGGTTCTATTATTCCCGCGCCGTTGACAGTCCCATCCTGGCCGAGCTGAAGGCGTCGGATGAGGCCCTGATCCCGGGGCAGGCCCGGGTTATCTCGGATCCCCCGGAGAAACTGCAGAATCGCAAGGATGCCGGCCTGGACCTGCTCAAGACCCAGCTCAAGGAAGCCCTGGAAGGGGCGGAGCACGAAATCCAGATCATTACCCCGTACTTTGTTCCGGGGAAGAAAGGGGTGGAATTCCTGACCGGATTGCGTGAGCGGGGGATCCGGGTTTCGGTCCTGACCAATTCCCTGGCCTCAAACAACCACGCCCATGTCCACGGCGGTTATGCCCATCGCCGGGAGCCGCTGCTGAAGGCCGGCGTTCGCCTCTACGAAGTGAAGTACGATTCCGGTCCCATCAACGATGCGGGAGAAAACCTGGGGCTGACGCTCCATGTGAAAATGTTCCTGATCGACCGCAAGACGATCTTCTTCGGGTCCCTGAACTATGACCCGCGCTCCCTGGTCCTGAATTCCGAGATGGGGGTTTTGCTGGACTCTCCCCGCCTGGCTGAGGCCATTCTCGCCACTGTCGAGCAAGCCATTCCGAAGTACACCTATTCCGTGACGCTTGATGAGGACGAGGACCTGGTCTGGACCTACCGTGGAACTGATCCGCCGCTTGTCCTCGACAGTGAGCCGGATTCCTCATGGTGGCGCCGCTTCCAGGCTTATCTGGCCCGGATCCTGCCTGTCGAGGGTCAGTTGTAGGCTGGATTTCGATTTGCCGATCCTGCCGATCCGGCGGACTTCCGGCCCGCCAGCCGGCGGGACGGAGTTTAAATATCCAGGCCTATCCCGAGGACAAAGCGGAAGTCATCCCTTTCGGGTTCGATTCCGTCCTCACCGGATTGCGGCATCTCAATCCGGTCCCAGATGATCGAGAAATTCAGGTCCAGGTTGTCCGTCACCTCAACCTCGAGTGTCGAGTCGGCATGGCTGGAGATTCCGCCCACATCCTTCGGGGCAAACTGGACCCGGTAGGTCCCGATGAAATCCATCCAGTCGGTCACTTCCCAGTCCACCGTGGCGGTAAAAAGGGCACCAAAGCTGGATTGAATCCGGTTCTCCCCCTCGGATACGGTGACATATTCAACCTGTTGAAATCCAGGACCCGCAGTGAAGTCAACCGTGACCTTGTCCAGGTCCAGCACCGTGTAACCCAGCCCGGCGGAGTAGGTCTGCCGGTGGGCAATATTCTGGAATGGATCCCGGAAATACTCCGCGCTCAGCGGGCGTACGAAAAAGCGGCTGGAAAAAAAGTAGTCGAAATAGGCGTTGGACCGGTGGTTGTTGGCGATCTCGAGTTGCTCGGATGTGCTGTAGTTTCCGTTGTAGTCCCAGTAAAAGCGGGTCAGGGCGGTCCGGCGCTGGATGACGGATTTTATGAAGAAATCGGTTTGCTCGACATTCCCTCTCCGGACATTTGCCCCGACGGAGGCCTTGAATGACCAGAAGTTGATTTCCCGCAGCTGGCCGGAAGCAAGGCTGACCACTCCACCGCGGTTCAGGCTGCGGACTGAATCGTCAGCCTTCACCTGGACCATGTTTTCATTCATCGTCACCTTCCCGACGATAATCTCCCGGGAATTGGTCCGGATGGCTTGCCGCCGGGCCGAGCGGATTGCCTTCACATCCTCCCAGTCGATGGTGATGACCCCGAAATGGTCGCTGTCGAATTCCAGTTTTTCATTGTACATGACCCGGATCTCGCCCTTCAGGACTTCACCCGAATCAAGAAGGATCCAGTCCCATTCCTCGTCATTTTCAGGCAATTCCAAGTCTTGGGCGCAGACAGGGTTGACCACGAGCACCAGCAACAGGCAGGCGAGGAAGCGGAGGAGAAAGCCCGGATTAACTTGGAACATGCAGATTGAATACGGTCAGCCGTTCAGGGAGTCAAATTGTTCGCCATGATGACCGGTGTCGCCAAGTTCCTCAATTCAGGAAGTCTTCCAGCGCCTCGTTCACGGCGCTCTCGATCAGCGAGGACAAGGCATCCGGGTCGGTGGCCCCCTGCAGGTCGCGCACGGCGAAATCCCGGTAGACCAGCTTCTTGGCCTTGACATCCATGATGTCGATGACGATGGCCCCGCGTTTGAAATAGCCCATGTCCGGCTGGTCGAGGACGCCCTTCTGGTGGACCACGGACTGGATTTTCTGGTAGTCCGCGCCGTAATAGGTCGGGACTGTCTGGGTGCCGACGTTGTCCTGCTTGATGAACAGGTAGGAGACGACCAGGTCCGGGTTGTTTCTGGAGTAGGCCAGGCCGTGTTCCTGGAAAGCACTCCGGATGGCCTCCTGCGTCGCCCGGTCCTTAAGCGCCGAGGGTTCCTCGAAGCGCTGGTCCCCAACGGGTGCCCGCTCGTAGAACTTGAAAGTGGCGTAGCCGGCGCTGCTGCCCTTGGGCTGGCTGATGGACTGGCAGCCGGCCAGGAAAAGGAGCGACAGGGAACCGAGCAGGAAGGCGGGGATAAGACGGATAAGGTTACGCATGGGGTTCGATTTCATGACAAAAGCGGAATCTGTCGAGGAATATTACCCGCCCGCGCGAAACGTCGCCGGAGGCAAATTCGCTTGATGCAGCCATCTTCGGCGAGCAAGCTGACGCCATGACCGGTATCGGTGCAGTGCAAAGGGCGGGATGAAGTTCCTTGTCTCCCAGTTCAGCTATTTTCTCAGCGATCCGCAGGCCAAGCGCAACCTCAGCGCCTTGAGGACCTATCTCCTGTTCCTTCTCGGCCTGATGGTCGTCTACACCGTTGTCTTCCATGTCCTGATGCTGACCGTGGAGGGGCAAAGGCACTCCTGGCTGACCGGCTTTTACTGGACCATGACTGTCATGAGCACCCTCGGTTTCGGGGACATCACTTTCCACACCGATATCGGCCGCGCTTTCAGCCTCATTGTCCTTCTTTCGGGGGTATTTCTCCTGCTGATCATGCTGCCCTTCGCCTTTATCCGCTACTTCTACGCACCCTGGCTGGAGGCTCAGATCCGCGCCAAGGCCCCGCGGAGGCTGCCCCCGGAGGTTGCCGGACACGTCATCATCACCCGCAGTGATTCCATCACCAACGGCCTGCTCCGCAAATTGCGCTTCAACCACATTCCCTATGTCATCCTTGAGTCGGATCCTGTCGTGGCGACACAACTACACGAGGACGGCCTCAGCGTGGTCGCCGGCGAGGTGGACGATCCAGCCACCTACAAGGCCGTCAACATCGGGAAGGCCCGCCTGGTCCTGGCCAACGACGAGGATCCGGTCAACACCAACATTCTCCTCACCGCCCGATCGCTCAACGAGCAGGTTCCCATCATTGCCATCGCCGACGAGGAGGATTCCCTCGATATATTCAGCCTCAGCGGGGCCACTTATCCGCTGCCCTTGAAGAAAAAGCTGGGAGAACAGCTGGCCACCCGGGTCAGCGCCGGGACCCGGGCGGTGCACGAGGTTGGCCGGTTCAAGGACCTGGTCATTGTCGAGTTCCTGGTCCACGACTCCCCGATGTCCGGTCGAAGCCTGCGCGACGCCCGGCTGCGGGAGCAGACCGGAATCAACGTGGTGGGTATCTGGGAAGGCGGCCACCTGCATCCGGTCCGGCCGGACCAGCCCCTGGCGGACACCTCGGTGCCGGTGGCGATCGGGACCGGGGAGCAGGTTGAGCGGCTCAGGCAACTTCTGGAAAACCCCGAGTCCCGCCAGCATGCGGTCCTGGTCATCGGGGGCGGGAAAGTGGGCCGTTCGGCGGCCCGGGCCCTGAGGGAGCGCGGGATCCGGGTGCACCTCCTGGACCGCGACCCGGAGCTGCGGGAACTCCTGGAGCCCTACTGTGACCACCTGACAATCGGCGATGCCGCGGACCGGGCGACCATTGACCGGGCCGGAATCGGGGAAGTGGACGCCGTGGCCCTGACCACCAATGACGATGCCCAGAACATTCACCTCGCGGTGTACTGCCGCCGGTTGCAGCCCCAGTTGAACATCGTCAGCCGGATCACCCGGGAACGGAACATCGAGGCCATCTACCGCGCCGGGGCGGACTTCGTCCTCAGCTACGCCTCGCTGGGCTGCGAGTACATCGTGGCCTATCTGCTGGGCCGGGAGCCGGTCATGGTCGGGGAGGGGGCGGAATTCTACTCGGTCCAGCTTCCCGGCTCCCTGGCGGACAAGACGCTTGCCGAAAGCGGCATCGGGGCCCGCACGGGCCTGGTGGTCATTGCCGTGGAGACGCCGGGGGAGACCCTGACCAATCCGCCCGCCAGCACGCGGCTGACATCCGGGGCCCGGCTCTTGATGCTCGGCACCAACCAGCAGAGGGAGCGTTTCAACGAGTTGTTTTCGTGAACTTCAATTGGGAATTACCTGTAAATATTCTGTCTTCTCCCGCAATGAGGGCGCCCTTATCCTCCTGACTCCCTTAACTCCAGGATCACATGAAATTGATGCAAAACCGGCTGCCGGCGCTAGTCCGCCTGATTGTGTTAACGGCCCTTCTGGCCATGGTTTCACCCGGAATCAGCTCCTCCCTTTATGCAGCTGATCCCACCCTCGCCGAGAAAACCTCCGAGACGGTCAAGGATGCCACCCAGGCCACCTCCGAGGGGGTGGAATCGATGATCCAGAAGTTCGATGAAAACGGCCTCTCGGACCGGTCTCCGGAGCAGATCGGGGGCCTGGTCATCCTGGCCTTCCTGGTCAGCAGCATGGTCGGTTTCCTGACCAAGCTCAAGACCACCGGACTGGGACGCATCGGCCGTTTCCTGCTGGGGCTGGCCGGCGCTTTTGTCGGGACCATGGTGGTCGCGGTCTTCGGCATCAACTTCGGCTGGGGAATCGCGGTCATCTCCTATGAGGAACTGCTCTTTTCCTTCATCGGGGCCATCCTCCTGGTTGCCCTGGGCCGCTACATCAGCAAGTCCATGTCCGGCAAGGGCAAGGACAAGGGGGACAAGTAATCCCTACTCCGGCCGGAATTAAGCCGGTCCGGCAAATATGCTCAGCGGGCCCGCGGAATCGGGGCCGGGCGGGTCGAGGGCCTGGCCGGGGCCGGGGCCGGGAGAGGCGTGGGTCGTACAGGTCGGCTCGGGGGCGGCGTGACAATGACCGTTCCTCCTCCATATCCGTACCAGCGATCATAGAAGTAGGGATCGTGCATTCCGTAACCGTATCCGGTGGAAACATATCCCGAGGTGCCGTAGTAATCTCCCGAGCCGCAGCCGGTGAAGAGGCTTGTCGTGAGACCCAGCAAAGCGCCCAGGCCAAGAAGGATGAGGGTGGATTTCTTCTTCATTTCCGGTCTCCTATTCGCCAAATTCAAAAAGTCCGAAGACACCCCCGTAGGTGTCGGTCAGGACCGCCATCTTATCCGCCGCCGGGTCGCCGGTATCCGGAGCCAGGAGCACCTTGGATCCCAGTTCCCTGGCGGTTCTCAGGGTAGCCTCGATATCAGCCACGCGGACAAATCCCATCCAGCCGCCCCGGGTTCCCGGGGGGGCCTCCAGAGGCACCAGACCGGCCCGCGAATACCCCTGGGAGACCAACAGATAGTCATCATCCCGTTCGGTGCGGGGATCATCGGTGACCTCGTATCCGAAGACCGATTCATAAAAACTTTTCGATTCCCGCGGCTGGGTGGAGAAGAGCTGGACCCAGATCCATCCGCCAGTCTCCGCTTCCCTGTCGGCCGGGTCGCCGGAGCTGGAGTTCATCAGGCCCACGATGGTTCCCTGGGAATCCGTCACAATGGCCAGGGTTCCCCGGTCCGGCACGGAGCGCGGCTCGACCAGTACCTGACCTCCCTCGGCCTTCACTTTCTCAACCGCGCCGGCCAGGTCGGGCACGGAGATGTAGCCCACCCAGCGGGCCTTGAGGGCGTCCGGCCGCGTCTCCTCGGGCGCGTGGCGGACGACGCCGGCCACCGGCCGGTCACCGTTGAACATCATCCAGTAGGCCTGGTCGCCGTTCTCAAAACGGCGCAGGTTCCAGCCCAGGACCTGGGAATAGAACTTGGCCGCCTGCAGGGGATAGGCCGCGAAGAGGTCGCCCCAGATAAACTTCCCCGGCAGGGACTCGTGGGTGGCGGGCTGTACCAAGGGAGGTACTACGATTGGGGATTCCTGGGAATCGGCTGCCGGCAAAAGCGCCGGAAAGACCAGGCCCGCCAATATCGGGAAAAATGTCTTTGGGATGTGCATGGGATTGATTGGGTGAATGTGGGCTTCGGTTACGGAAGCTCTATCCTCCCGGCAGCCCGGCTGTCAAGGTTCAGGCACCGGCACAGAAATAGTGGGATTCGCTCAGTTTTGTCTTTTAATGGCTACCCGGCGACTTTATCACTGGCTTTAACATGCCTGGATTGACGAGACATTTGCTCCGCGGCCTGGCACCTGTCGTGACGTGTTTATGCTGCCTGAATCTCGCCCTCGGGCGGGAAACGGAGGAGCAATTCATCCGGGAGAACCCAAATTCCCTTCATGAGCGGTTCTGGCTGAACGCCGGTATTTTCCGCCCCTATATTTCAACCACCCTGCGCCTTGACCTTCAGGGCGGTATGCAGCTGGGGACCACCATCAACCTTGAGGAGGACCTTGGAATCAAGGACAGTGTGAGCCAGGGAGCGGCCCAGGCCGGATTGTACCTGAGCAAGCGGCTATTCGTCAGCCTGGAGTTTTTCCAATTGAACCGGGAACATGTGCAAACCCTGGAAAAGGATATCCAATGGGGTGATGAAGCATTCCACATCGGGGCCACCGTGGGGGCCTTCTTCGACTTCGAGCTGTATCGCCTGGCCTTTGGCTACGACCTGGTCCAGGGTGAAAAATCCTATTTTGGATTTGTCCTGGGAACGCACATGATCGATACCGCGGTGGGTATCGGCATCCAGTTGGACGGCGTTGGCCGGGTCCATATCGATACCGATGCCTCCTCCGGAGGGTTCCTGCCGATCCCCAACATCGGCTTCTATTATGTCTACGTTCCAAGTGCCCGCTGGCGAATGGTATCCCGTCTGGACTGGTTTGGTCTTTCGATCGGGGAATGGGACGGCAAGTTATGGTCCGGGGGGCTGGCCCTCCGTTATTACCTGAACAACAATTTCTACCTGGGAGCGGGAGGGGAGTACTTCCGTATTGATGTGAACTACGCCAACAGCAAATGGCACGGTGAGTTGGATCTGGAATACTACGGCCCGTTTGTCCAGATCGGTTGCCGGTTTTAAGCATCAGCGCCGCATCCAGCGGGCGGAGACGAAAAACAGGGCGAAGCCGGACAGGATCGTTACCAGACCGAACACGGCGAAGGCCTGCAGCAGCAGGTTGTTGAAGTTGTCCCGGCTCTCGTAATCCATGGTGTGCATCATCCACAGGAAATCGAAGGCGCGCCACTGCTTGTTGCGGACGGAGGTCACCCGGGCATGGGACGGAGCCACGTAGATGGTGGTTTTCCGGTCATCGTCGAAGGTAAAGGCGTAGGCCGGCAGGGGCAATTCCCGGTACTCGTCATGGGGACCGGTGGCCTCCAGCCTCCGGGTCGAGGTCACCTTGATGCCCTCCGGTCCCTCGTAGCGGGCCTCCGCCAGCCTCAGGCATTCCTCGACATTGAGGGGCTCCCGGAGCTCGCCCGTTTTGGCATCCACCAGTTGGGAGTCCCTGGTTCCTTCGCTGTTCCGGTAGGTGATCCGGTAAACGGCCGAGGATTCAGAGAGGGGAAGCAGTTCGATGCGGTCAAATGCTCCCCCTTCCCCGGGCTGGAGGGCGGCCAGGGCGCGGTCAACCGAGGCGGGCTGAAAGCCGGGCTGCAAGGTCGGCGGCGGGCCCAGCCGGTCGGAGCCATGCACGGTGTCGAGATCGGTCCAGGAAAAGTAAAGCCCGCCCATGGTCCAGGCCAGGAACTGGATTCCGATAATGACCCCCAGCCAGCGGTGGGCCTTGCGGATCCATTTGTGCCAGCGGAATTTCATCCTCCGGTCAATGGACAAAGGCCGCCTCGATGGCCGCCTTGAGCTCCTCGTGGGTCCGGGTCACGGGCATTCCCGGCTCGGCTTCGCGGAGGCTTTCCGGGGGACGGAAAAGGATCCCGACATCGGCCTCCTGCAGCATGGACCGGTCATTCCATGAGTCGCCGGCGGCGATGACGCGGAAGTTGAGACCCTTCAGGGCCTGCACGGCCTTGCGTTTCTGGTCCGGTTGACGGAGGCGGTAGTTGGTGATCCGGCCCTCCCCGTCGATTTCCAGTTCATGGCAGAACAGGGTGGGGTGGCCGAGCCTGGCCATCAAGGGGGCGGAGAACTGGACAAAGGTGTCGGAAAGGATGATCAGGCGGCTGCGGGCGACCAGCCAGTCGGTGAATTCCCTCGCCCCGGGCAGCGGCTCCAGATCCCGGATCGCCTCGTGGATGGCCTGGAGGGTCAGCCCGTGCTGGTCCAGCAGGCGCAGGCGGTACTGCATCAGGACATCGTAATCCGGCTCGTCGCGGGTGGTCCGGCGCAGCTCGGGAATGCCGGTGGCCTCGGCCACGGCGATCCAGAATTCAGGAAGGAGGACCCCTTCCAGGTCCAGGCAGACGATATCCATTGCTGGAAGATGATGGAGCCGGATCAGCACTGTCAAGGATTGGCAAAGGGATGCTTTTTCCGTTGGCCGAGGCGGCCCCGGTGGTATTTTCTGAAACGCGAGCCGTGAACTTGAGATGGATTCAGATGAGTCTGGCCGGCCTGTGCCTGCTCTCCGGCCCCCGTTGCGGGGCCTCGCTGCTGGCGCCCTGGGTCGGACCCAACACCAGGCTGGGCGAGGATCCGGCCGAGCTGCCCGGGGGGGACGGCCTCAACCAGGCCGAGCCGCATGTGGCCCGCTCGGTGGCGGAGCCGGACCTCCTCCTGGCCACTTTCCAGGAGGGAAGGTATTCCGATGGCGGGGCCCGGAGCAACGGGTACGCGGTCAGCGAGGACGGCGGCTTCACCTGGCGGCGGAGCCTCATTCCCCGCCTTACCCAGACCGGCGGGGGATCCTATTACCGCGCCACCGATCCGGTGGCCGCCATTTCAGCGGACGGAATCCTTTACCTGAACTCCCTCGTTTCGGTGGACAGCAGTTTCGCCCTCGGCAGGCTGGTCCTGCAGCGTTCGACGGACCGTGGAGTGACCTGGTCCGATCCCCGTACCATCTACACGGGAATCAAAACCACCGCTGACTACGGCATCTTTCCCGACAAGAACTGGATGGCTGTCAATGATTTCGCGGGTCCCACGGAGGGCCGGGTGGTGGTCACCTGGACCAATTTCCGGACGGATACGAGAGAGTTCACCCTGGTCGAGGATGCCCTGATCACCCTTTCCTATTCCGATGACCGGGGCCAGACCTGGTCCAGCCCGCTTTACGTGACTCCACCGCAGGGTCCCACCCTGTCGCGCGTCCAGTACCAGGGATCCCAGCCGGTTTTCCTTCCCGGCGGCGGACTGGCCATTGTCTGCCACAACTTCCGCCGGACCCGTCTCGAGCTCCATTACTCTCCCGACGGAGGGGAAAGCTTTCCCTTTCCTGAAGTTCCCCTCCATGATTCCTACATCCTGTATGATGCCCCCAACCTGCGGGACGGCTCCTTCCTGCCCTCGGCTGGTGCGGCCCGGGAGACCGGCGACATCTATGTGGCCTATGTTTCCCGTGATTCTCCCGGGGACACCTTCGGGCACGTCTACTTCATCCGCTCGGACCGCCCGGATTCCGGGCCGGCGGTAACCGCTGAGCCGGACTGGAGCTTCCGGCCCCCGGTCAGGATCAGCGGGGACGCCCCCTCCCGGGTGACCTGCCTCCCGACGCTGGCGGTGTCCCCCGACGGCCGGGTCGTGACGGTCTCCTTCTACGACAACCGCAACGGGGATTCCGGCAATTCCTCCGGTGACTTTTATTGTGTCCAGTCCTTTGACGGGGGCGAAAGCTGGACGGATCCCTTCCGCCTGAGCGGGCAGACCTTCCCCCTGGACAAGGCCACCGCAACGCCCGGCGGCTACATGATCGGGGATTATTTCGGCCTGGCCCCTCCCGGCGGCCCCGGCCAGGCGGCGGTCGCCGTCTGGATCGACACCCGGCTGGAGAGCGCGGACCCGTGGTCGGCCCGGATCGCCGGGGGAGCCGATTCGGTATTCGAAGAATGGCTACAAGCCTGGCTTCCCTTCGGTATGCGCGAACCCGGGCCAAGTCTCCTCCGCTACCGGGACAGCGACCGCGACGGGGCCCCGAATTTCCTCGAGTACCTGACCGGGCACCCCCCCGCCCGGGCCCAGCCGGCCCCTTCCTTTGCCGATGGCCTGGCCCTGCCGCTGCTGGCCCCCGGAACCGATCCGGAAACCGGGGCGGTGGTCGCCGGGGGCACCGGGCGCTGGCCAGCGGCGGCCCAGGCTTCCGTGCAGGTTCCGGTCGTCAGTCCGGTCGGGGAAGGCTACTGGAACGAACACACCTGGCCCCAGGGGGGATCCCTGCAGCACCTGCGATTCACCATCAACAATTCGCTCGACTGGTACCTGCTGGAGGAATCGGCCCCGGTCCGCTGGATCCTCGACCGGGGCCGGGGCTGGATCTGGTCCCCCTGGCTCGGCTATCTTTACACCAGCGAGGCCCCCTGGCTCTACCACCCGTCCCTGGGCTGGGTCTACGACCTCGGGCCGGTCCTCTTCAGCCCGTTCCTGGAGCGCTACCTCTTTCCCTCCCCGGCCACCTGGCCCTGGATGGCCACTGCCGACGGTTCGGCCCTCTATGTCCTGCCGGACGGTCCCCTGGTCTACGATCCTGTCGCGGAAATCTGGATACAGACCCGTTAGGCTGGCGGTTCCCGGCCCTGTTTCAGCACGCCTGTGCCCGCTCTCCCGTCCGTATTTTGGGCCGCCGGCCTGAAAAGCTCAAGTAATACCCGCAGCCGGAGGTTTTGGCATCAGTAATGCTTATGGTCCGGAGTACCTGGACGGGGTTTCGACCCGGCCGGGTGCTTAATCACGACATAAATTCCAACCTAGAAAACTACACAGATGAAACTAACTGAAATTGTCAGGACTGGAAAACGGGTATTGCTTGTAGCGGGGGTGACCCTGCTGGGAACCTCGGCCATGAAGGCCGCGGACACGGTCAAAGTCGGTGTGCTGCACTCTCTCAGCGGCACCATGGCCATCAGTGAAACCTCCCTGCGCGACATCCTCCTCTTCACCTTCGATGAAATCAACGCCAACGGCGGGGGGATGGGCAAGATGATCGAGCCGGTGGTTGTCGACGGAGCCTCGGACTGGCCGCTCTTCGCGGAAAAGGCCG
>ENA-ORCW01000347-ORCW01000347.1-marine-metagenome-genome-assembly--contig:-NODE-347-length-35033-cov-3.678052_pt1 | contig 35033 bp, 22 predicted proteins | sample MGYA00237784_ERZ508517 | MGnify/ENA primary metagenome ERZ508517 (study PRJEB26187, sample SAMN06268979) | marine metagenome | isolation source: Tt ae E1 feedstock associated aerobic enrichment on... | reverse complement strand
GCGATTGCCGGCAACGACCCGCGCGCTGTTCAATACGCCCTGAAACTGTGAAATAGTGCCGGCCTGCCGGCGGGCGGGCGTGATGCAGCGCGGGCCGAGGCGGCGAAGGAGTGAAGCGTGAAAAAATTACTGGTCACCGGCGGCGCGGGCGCCATCGGTGCCGCCACGGCAAAACTCTTCGCCGCGCAGGGCTCCCATGTGGTCGTCGTCGACATGCATGCCGACAAGGCCGAAGAGATTGCGAAAAACATCGGCAACGCCGCCATCGGCATCGGCGCCGACGTGACCGACGCGGCCGCCGTTCGCGCCGCCTTCGACAAGGCGCGCGATGTGTTCGGTGGCGTCGACATCGTCGTCTCCAATGCGGGTGCGGCCTGGGAAGGCAAGATCGGCGAACTGGAAGACGCCACGCTGCGCAAGAGCTTCGAGCTCAATTTCTTCGCCCATCAAAGCGTCGCGCAGAACGCGGTGCGCCTGTTCAAGCAGCAGGGCACCGGCGGCGTTCTTCTCTTCAACGCCTCCAAACAGGCGGTCAATCCGGGTGCGAATTTTGGTGCTTACGGTCTGCCCAAGGCGGCAACGCTGTTCCTCTCGCGCCAATATGCGCTCGATTACGGCTCCATCGGGGTGCGCTCCAACGCCGTCAACGCCGACCGCATCCGCTCCGGCCTCCTGACCGACGAGATGATCGCCAACCGTTCCACCTCGCGCGGCGTCTCGGAAAAAGACTATATGGGCGGCAATCTTCTGGGCCTAGAAGTGCGTGCCGAAGACGTGGCGCAGGCTTTCCTCAACCACGCCCTCGCCGAACGCACAACCGCCGACGTCACCACCGTCGACGGCGGCAACATCGCTGCTGCCTTGCGCTGATTGGGAGCCGCCCGTCGGCCCTTCCAGACACACCAGCTTGTTCTTGCCCTTTCCTTATCCTGACCGCATCCAAGGGCGGGGGAAAGGGCAAGCACCACGCTCTCCGCGCAAACAAAAAGGGCGGCCCGAAAGCCGCCCTCCTTGACCCAGTCGCGCTGCCTCAGTCCCGCTCAGGCAGCGGCATCCAGTCCGGCACCGCCACATCGGCATGGGCGAACTGCGGCATCTTCGCCGAGAGATCGTCCATGTTCTTGATGTCGCCATCGTTGAGCGCCTGCTGCGTAATCAGCGTCGGCGGAACGATGACGCTTGCACCCGGCTCCTCACCCGCCAGAAGCATGGCGAGCGCGCGCACCGAAACCTCGCCCACAACGGCGGGGTTCGTGGCGGCCGTCGCCACCCAGGCGCTGCCCGGCTCGCGCATGGCCGAAATGTCTGCCGTCGAAACGTCGGCCGAGTAGATCTTGATGCTGTCGGAAAGGCCCGCCTCGTCAACGGCGATTTTCACACCCTTGGCGAACTCGTCATACGGCGCGAACATGACCTGAATGTCCGGATTGGCCGTCACCACCGAGCGCGCCTGATTGGCCACCGAGTTGGCGATCGGATTGTCGAGCGTGCCGAACTGCGCCACTTCCTCGATGCCCGGATATTTTTCCTTGAATTCGCGCCAGGTCTCGTCGCGGCGATCGAGCGGTGCGATGCCCGCCACATAGACATAGCCCGCCGTCCACGCCTCGCCATTGTCGGCAATGGCCTGTTCCAGCGCCAGACGCGCCAGATCCCGGTCGGACTGCTCGATCTGCGGGATCGCCTCGTTCTCCACATTCACGTCGAAGGCCACGACCTTGATGCCCGCATCGACGGCGCGCTGGGCCGCTTCCTTCATGGATTCGGTGAGACCGTGCTGGATGATGATGCCATCGACGCCAAGCGCAATCGCCTGATCCACCATGTCGGCCTGAAGGGCGGCATCCTGCCGGCTGTCGAGCACGCGCAGGTTCACGCCCAGCGCCTCGGCCTGTTTCTCCACGCCCGAAAGATAGGCCTGGAAAAAATCGCCCGTGGAAAGATAGCGCACCAGCGCAATCTCCACATCGCCCGGATTGTCGAACGGTGCGGGCTTGTCCTGTGCGCCGGCGGCTGCCGGCAGAAGCATGGTCGCGCCGGCCAGCGCGGCTGCCATCTTGCCAAGAAGTCTGCGTGAAATTTCCATACTCACTCCTCCACTGCCTGTTGCTTTTGAACGGCGCTACCGGGCATTCCTTCCCAGAAGCGCAAAGGTAAATATCAGCGCGATGACGAGCACCGCACCCTTGACGAAATCCTGCGTGTAATAGGGCACGTTCATCATGGTGAGCCCCTGCAGGAGCACACCGACGAACAGCGCCCCGATCGCCGTGCCGAATGCGTTCGGCTTTGCAGCCCCCAGCACCGCAAAACCGATCAGCGCCGCCGCCACCGCATCCAGAAGCAGATTGTTGCCCGAGGCGATGTCACCCCGCCCCAGGCGCGCGGCCAGAAGAATGCCGCCGATGGAAGCAAACACGCCCGAGATCACATAGGCCCAGATGCGATAGGCCTTGACCGGCGCACCGGCGAATTCCGCAGCCCGCGCATTGGATCCCACAGCATACATCATGCGGCCGAACCGCGTGTATTCGAGGAAGAACCAGATCAGGATCGCCAGCACGATCAGCACCACCACCGAGGCCGGCACGAGGTTCTCTATGAAGAGATCGAACCGGTGCCGCCCAAGCGCCAGAAACGCCTGGCTGAACGTGCCCTCGGCGGTCGAGCCGTCGGGCAGCGTCATGCCGGTGGCGATGGAACGTCCCTCGGTCGGGATGCGCTGCAACCCGATCAGAAGGAACATCATGCCGAGTGTCGCCAAAAGATCGGGCACGCGCATGTAGCAGATGATGAGACCGTTTATCAGCCCGACCAGAGCGCCGATGGCGAGGCATACGAGAACCGCGACAAGCGCGTTCTGCTCCAGCACCACCATCACATAGGCGGCCGCCATCATGGAGCTTGTGGCGATGGAGCCGATGGAAAGGTCGAAGCCGCCCACCACCAGCGTCGCCGTCACGCCGAGTGCCAGAATGCCGGTGATTGAAACCGATTGCAGAATGAACACCGCCGCCTGCGGCGAGGTGAAGCCGCGCGTGGCAAGCGAGAAGAAGACGATCAGGCCCACCAGCAGGCTCAGAAAGCCATAGCGGATTGCCAGCTCGCGCAGCGAGCGGCCGTCTTTCGGCTGCGCCAGCGCCTCAGCCGGGGTTTCAACCGGGGTCTTGTCCGCCGTACGGCTGTCCATTCTCTAAACGCTCCCTGCGGGTTCCAGACGCTGGCCGGCCACTTCGGCCAGCAGCCGGTCCATATCCACGTCGGCATTGCGATGCTCGCCGACAATCGTGTTCTCGGACATGACGAGGATGCGGTCCGCTGTCTCCAGCGCCTCGTCCAGTTCGGTCAGAAAGACCAGTGTCGCGCGGTCGCCCGCACTTTCGCGCAGCTTGGCCGCGATGTCGTGGCGCGCGGCAATGTCCACGCCCTGAAACGGTTCGTCCAGGATCAAAAGCCGCGAGGGCTGCGTCAGCCAGCGCGCCACGGTCACCTTCTGCTGGTTACCGCCCGAAAGCGTCGCCAGATCGTCGCGCTCGGAGCGGCACACGATCTTGAGGTCCGCAATCTGCTCGCGCGCGGTCTGCCGTTCGGCCCGCCGCCGCGTCACGCTCATGTTCGAGAAGCGCGGCAGAAACGGCAGGCTCATATTCTCATAGATGTTGAACTCCGGCACGATGCCGGTGGACGCGCGGTCCTTGGCGACAAGGAAAACGCCGTCCCTGACCGCACTCGCCGGCGTTTTGGGCGCATAGGCCCTGCCATCGAGCCGCATGGAGCCGGCAAGCGGCGTATGAATGCCGAACAGCGTTTCGGCAAGCCGCGTCTTGCCTACGCCCACAAGCCCCGTCACCGCCACAACCTCGCCCGCGCCGAGTTCCATGGAAAGCGGTTTCGCGCCCGGTGCGATGCGCAGATCGCGGACCGAGAAAACCGGCGCGCCGGCAGCCCGCGCATCGATGCTGTGAAGGCCGAGATTCTGGCCCAGCATGGCGTTCACCGCGCCTTCATAGTCGAGCGGCTTCTCGTCGAACTGTCCGACGATGGCCCCGTCGCGCAGGCTGACGATGCGGTCGGCCAGACGGCGAATGTCCGACATGCGATGCGAAATATAGAGAATGGCGACGCCGCGCGCCCGAAGCCGCTCGATCAGCGCAAAAAGCCGTTCGGCCTCATTGCTCGAAAGCGAAGAGGTCGGCTCGTCGAGGATCATCACCTGCGGCTCATGCGCCATGGCGCGCGCGATGGCCACCATCTGCCGGTCGGCCAGCGGCAGGTCGGTCACCTCGGCGCTGAGGTCGATCCCGAGCCCCATGCGCTCGGCCACCTCGCGCGCCTCGCGCCGCACCTTTCGTGGATTGAAGAAAAAGCCGCTGCCTGCGCCATTCAGCCGGTCGAGCACCAGATTGCTGGCCACGTCGAGCGCGCCCACCACACCGTCATTGATGTTCTGGTGAACCGTCACCACACCGGCGCGCATCGCTTCTGCGGGAGTGGCAGGAGAGAAGGGTTTGTCGCCCAGCATCATCATGCCACGGTCGGCGCGATGAACGCCGCTCATGACCTTGACCAGCGTCGACTTGCCGGCACCGTTGGCACCCATCAGAACCGTCACCTCGCCGGCGCGCAGGTCGAGCCCCACTCCACGCAACACAGCGTTGGGTCCAAATGCCTTTGTCAGGCCGGCAATGCGAAAGATGGCGTTGTCGCCCATGCTCTCCTCCCAATGTGACGCTAACAGGTAACAAGCATTTGTCAACATGATTGACAAATGACAGAGCCTTGGTAGCGTATCGCCTGAACTGACGGCATGAGAGGGTGGTGGTCACCAGTGTCGGTCTGCGCCTTTCACGCTTCCCCTTTCTGCAGGATCGGGGAGCACGATGAACAGGTTGGGCTCGTGCTTCTTCTCCCTTCCGGAGAGAAAATTTGTGCGGGAACACTGGCAGATACAGGACGCGCGCCATCCATCGCCGGTTCAGGCGCGAAAGGGAGGAGATGGAGAGATGAAAGAGAACGCCTTCGAGGCCCTGACGGTGGAGACCCTGCCGGAGCGCCTTGGCAACATTCCGGAGATTGCCGGCCGCCTCGGCGGCGCACCGGCGGACTGGAAAGTCCGCGAGGTGGGAGACGGCAATCTCAATCTCGTCTTCATCGTCGAGGGCGGCAGCGAAACGCTCATCATCAAGCAGGCTCTGCCCTATGTCCGCTTGGTCGGCGATAGCTGGCCGCTTCCGCTGAAGCGCTCCTTCTTCGAATATCACGCGCTGACCCGCCAGGAAGAGCGCGCGCCGGGAACCGTGCCTGCCGTGCATTATTTCGATGAAACGCAGGCGCTGATTGCGATGGAGTTTCTTTCACCGCACATCATTCTCCGCCGCGCCCTCATCGAAGGGCAGGAACTGCCGAAGATTGGCCGCGACCTCGGCCTGTTCATGGCGCGCACCCTCTTCCGCGGCTCCGACCTTTCCATGAATACCGCCGACCGCAAGGCCGATCTCGGGCTTTTCTCGGACAATGTCGACCTGTGCGACATCACCGAGAACCTCGTTTTCTCGGATCCCTACTACAAAGCGCCGATGAACCGGCACACGCCGGGTCTCGACGCGCTGGTGAAGGAACTGCGTTCAGACCGCGATCTGAAGGTCGAAGCGCAGCGCATGAAGCACCTCTTCGCATCGAAAGCCGAGACCATGGTGCATGGCGACCTGCATTCGGGCTCCGTCATGGTCACGCCGGACGACACGCGCATCATCGACCCCGAATTCGCCTTCTACGGTCCCATGGCCTTCGATGTCGGCATGCTCATCGCCAATTACTGGATGGCCTACTTCTCGCAGCGCGGCCATGAAGAGAATGGCAGCCGCGCTTCCATGCGCGCCTACCTCCTGCGCGTCATCGACGAGACATGGAACACGTTCCGCGACGAGTTCGCCCATCTGTGGCGCACCGAGCGCAGCGGGATTCTCTATCAGGCCGCCCTATATGAAGATCAGGATGACGGGCTTGCCGCCGAACAGGCGCTCAACCATGTAATCCACGATCTGTGGACGGACATGCTTGGCTTTGCCGGCATCGAGATGCACCGCCGCATTCTGGGGCTTGCTCACAATGCGGATTTCGAGGACATCGCCGATGAGAGCCTGCGCGCTTCGTGTGAAGCACCGGCGCTGAAATTCGGCCGCCACATCGTCGTCAATCGCAACAAGATTCAATCGCTCGCCGAGCTCGACCGGCTGGCGGAAGCACTCGATCAGGGGAAATTGTCATGAAGGTTGGAGACAGGCACTACCGCACCATTTGGGTGAATGAGGATGGCTGGTCTGTCGATCTCATCGACCAGCGCTGGCTGCCGCACGAGCTGCGCATCGAAAATGTGCGCACCGTCGACGGCATCGCCACGGCCATTCGCGATATGTGGGTGCGCGGCGCGCCGCTGATCGGCGTCACCGCCGCCTATGGCGTTGCCATGCGCATGCGCGAAGGCGCTTCCGACGCGGCTCTCGACGCCGTGTGGGAGACGCTGCACGAAACGCGCCCGACCGCGATCAACCTGCGTTGGGCGCTCGATGAAATGCGCGGCCTTCTGCGCAAGCTGCCGGAAGCGGACCGCGCCGCGGCGGCCTATAAGCGCGCGGGCGAAATCGCCGATGAGGATGTGGAATTGAACCGCGGCATCGGCCTTCACGGACTGGAGATCATTCGCGGGATCGCCGCCCGCAAGAAACCCGGCGAGCCGGTGAACATCCTCACCCACTGCAATGCCGGCTGGCTTGCCACCGTCGATTTCGGCACCGCCACCTCGCCCATCTATCATGCGATGGAAGAGGGCATTGCCGTTCATGTCTATGTGGACGAAACCCGCCCGCGCAATCAGGGCGCGCAGCTCACCGCATGGGAGATGGCCGGTCACGGCGTGCCGCACACGCTGGTGGTGGACAATGCCGGCGGGCACCTGATGCAGCATGGCATGGTGGACATGGTGATCGTCGGCACCGACCGCACCACCGCCGATGGCGATGTGTGCAACAAGATCGGCACCTATCTCAAAGCGCTTGCGGCGAAGGACAACAATGTCCCCTTCTATGTCGCGCTGCCCTCGCCCACCATCGACTGGACGGTGCATGACGGCGTGAAGGAAATTCCGATCGAGGAACGTTCGGGCGACGAGGTCTCGCTGGTCTGGGGCAAGGATGAGGACGGCAAGGTGCGGCAGGTGCGGATTTCACCGGAGACATCGCCAGCCGGAAATCCCGCCTTCGACGTGACGCCGGCACGGCTTGTCACCGGCCTCATCACCGAGCGCGGCATCGCGGAAGCATCGCCTGAAGGGCTTGCCAAACTCTTCCCCGACCGGGCCAATTCGGACGCTGCGTGAATTTCAGAAAACGATTCAGGAATCGGGGCAAATGCGCTGGTTTTGAATCGTTTTCGGAAAAAACCAGGCGTTTTCCCGAAAACTGAATCGCCGCCGTTTTGGCCCCATCCAGAACGGCGGTTTTCACATCAATAGGGCGTGTCGCCGCCATCTATCGTGATGGATTGACCGCGTATGATCGTTGCCGCGTCGGAAAGCAGGAAGACGATCACACGCCCCACCTCGACCGGTTGGATGTGACGGCCGAGCTGCTGCGGCACCATCTGTTTCATCATCTCTTCGGATTTCTCACCGTCTCCGCCGACAATGAAATCCGCCACGCTCTTCAGCATGTCGGTCGCAACACCGCCAGGACAGACCGCATTGACGTTGATCCCGCGCGCCGCCCATTCGAGCGAAAGCGAGCGGGTGAGATTGATCACCGCGGCCTTCGAGGCGTTGTAGCCGGCCATGTTGGGATAGCCGACCTTGCCGGCGTTTGACGCGATGTTGACGATGGCCCCACCCTTACCCATCTGGCGCGCGGCGGCCTGAGAAGCGAGAAGTACGCCCTTCACATTGACCGCCATCTCAAGATCGATGTCGTCACCGGTGAGCTTGTCTGCCGGCCCGAGCCGCACGACGCCGGCATTGTTGACCAGCCCGTCGAGCCGGCCCATGCGGGCGACCACCTCGTTGAAGGCCGCGTCCATACTGGCGCTGTCGGTCACATCGCTTGCAGCCGCCATGACATTGGGCTCACCGCCGAGATCTTTTGCCGCCGTTTCGAGTTTCGGCCCCGGCAGATCGAGCAGCGCAACGCGCCCGCCTGCCTCGATGATCGCTTGAGCGATGCCCCGGCCTATACCGCCGGCTGCCCCGGTCACCGCAATGACCTTGCCTTCAAATGTTTTCATTCCAAGCCCCTGTCTTTCCTCGGAGCACACCTCACAGGTTGAGTCCGATTCTTGTTGTAATTGTTTGTTTCAGTTTTGTTTTTTACCAGGTCGACCGGGCGCTGACGCCGCCATCGACGGTGATGTTGGCACCGCTCACCCAACGCGAAGCCTCGGAGAGAAGGAAGAGCGCGGCGTCGCCGATGTCCTCGGGCTGGCCAAGCCGGCCAAGCGGCGCGGCCTCCTTCCAGCGGGCCACCCCTTCGGGCCATCCCTCCTCGATGCCATCGCGGTGGATCAGGCCGGGCGAGATGGAATTGACGCGGATGCCAAGCCCGCCAAGCTCCAGCGCCGCCGCCTTGGTGAACATCAAAAGCGCGGCCTTTGAGGCAGCGTAATGGGAATGGCCGGGCGCCGGCTGGTGGCCTTCGATGGAGGCGATGTTGACGACCGCGCCACCGCCACCCCGCGCCTCGACATGGTCGGAAAAGGCGCGCGTCAGCAAAAACGGCGCGCCGGTGTTGATCGCCATCATCCGCGCCCAACCTTCTTCGTCGATCTGTCTCAACGGCTCGACGGGCTGGAACCCGGCATTGTTGACCACGCCGTGAACGGCCTCGAAGCGCTCCAGCGCCGATGTCATGAGCGCCGCCACCTCGCCGGTCTTAGACAGATCGCCGCCTGCTGCAAGAGCTCTGTCCCCAAGCTGCCCGGCGAGCGTTTCGGCTGTCTCGCGATTGCCGTGATAATGGCAGACGACGTTCGCGCCCGCCTCATGGAGCCGCCGCGCAATGCCGCCACCGATGCCGCCGCTTGCACCGGTTACGATGATCGTGCGGCCCGAAAGATCGAGCAGCCCGCTTACGGGTGGAATCGTTGCAACCATGATCAGGCTCCTTTCAGCGCTGGCAGGAGACGTCCAAGGATCGCTTCGATCTTGCGTCCCGCGATCTCGGCGTTGGCAAAGACCTCTTCAATCGTGTCGGGCTGCTGGTCCGGCCCGCCGGTCGCCTTGTTCGTGATCGCCGACAGACCGATGACCGGCAGATCCGCATGGGCGGCGGCGATGACCTCGGTCACCGTCGACATGCCGACCGCATCGGAGCCCGACGCGCGGTAGTAGCGGCGCTCGGCCGAGGTTTCGAGCGACGGGCCCAGAACGCCAGCGTAAATGCCTTGCCGCACGGCAATACCGGCCGCGTCCGCCGCCACGCGCGCGCACTCAAGCAGTTCGGGCGCATAGGCCCGCGACATGTCTGGAAAGCGCAGACCGATGGCATCGTCGTTCGGTCCCACCAGGGGGTTCAAACCGGTGAAGTTCATGTGATCCTCGATCAACATCACGTCGCCCGGTTCATAGTCGGGGTTGAGAGAACCGGCCGCGTTGGTGACGATCAAAGACTCGGCACCGAGACGCTTGAGCAGGTAGACGGCCAGCGCGATGTCGCGCGGCGACCAGCCTTCGTAAAGGTGGAGCCTGCCCTGCATAATAATCACACGCCGGCCATCCAGATCGCCGATCACGAACGCACCCTTGTGGCCGGGCGCTGTCGAGACCGGAAAGCCTTCGACTTGCGCATAGAGGATTGTCACCGCGTCTTCGACGCGGTCGGCCAATTGCCCCAGCCCCGACCCCAGCATGATGGCGACGGGCGCGGGAGTCCCCACGCGCCCGACGATAGAGGCATGGGCGCGATCAAGGCGTGCGAGCTGACTTTCGCTCATTCCGGTTCTCCTAAAAACGGTGTTTCGATCAGGCCACGGTGGCGGCGATGCGCGGCGCGAGCTGCGCCACCTCCTCCATCGTGTCCTCGATTGCATGGCGAGTGAGCACCCCATCGCGCACCACCTGTTCGCCACCGACAAACACGTGTCGTATGTCGGAATTCGCGGTGGAGTAGACGAGATGCGTAACGGGATCGAACATCGGCACTGCGTGCGGGCGTTTCACGTCGATCAGGATCATGTCGGCCAGCTTTCCCGGCTCCAGACTGCCCAGCCTGTCGGCCGCGCCGAGCGCGCGCGCTCCGGCGGTGGTCGCCATGGCCAGCGCCTTGGTTGTCGCCACGGCGTCGGCACGCTGGCTTGCTCCCTTGTGCAGGGTCGCAGCCAGACGAAGCGCCATCCACATGTCGAGATCGTTACCGCTGATGGCACCATCGGTGCCAAGCGCCACATGGACGCCGGCTGCCAGCATGTCTGGAATGCGGGCGATCCCGGACGCCAGTTTCAGATTCGATACGGGATTGTGAGAGACGGTCGTGCCCGTGCGCGCCAGAATGGCGATCTCTTCGTCGTCGAGGTGAACGCAATGGGCGAGCGTGACCTTATCGTCGAGCAGGTCCAGATAGTCCAGATGGCGAATGACCGAGCTGCCGTAACGTCCCTCCACATCCGCCTGCTCCGCTTTGGTTTCGGCCGCATGCGTGCTGAACAGCCCACCATGCCGGTCGGCAATGGCCCTGGCGGTTTTGAGGTTTTCCGGACCGACGGTGTATGCACCGTGGGGCATGGTCGCCGGAAACACGTCGTCCACGCCGGAGAACGTTTCGAAGAAGGCCTCGGCCGCCGCAATGCGGGCATCGAGATCGCCGCCGGTCACGCCCGGACCATCGAAAAAAATACCGCCGGTGGAAACCCGCATGCCCACCTTGCGAGCGGCGCGCACGGTTTCCGCCGGATACCAGAACATGTCCATGACACTGGTAACGCCCGACAGGAGCAATTCGGAGAATCCGAGAACGCTGCCCAGATACGATGTCTGCGGATTGAGTATGGCGCCCTCGGCCGTCCAGACCTTTTGCAGCCATGGTTCGAGCGGCAGATCCTCGACCAGTCCGCGAAACAGGCTGTCGGCGGCATGGCAATGGCTGTTGACGAGACCCGGCATAAGAATGTGCCCGCTGCCATCGATGACGGTGCGGGCCTGAGCTGCCGCGTCCTCGAGGTCCGCACTGGCTGCAACCCTTGTAATCCGGCCATTCGTGACCGCGACACCGCCATCCCTCAGCACCGTGCCATTGTCGTCGCAGGAAACGACGATGGCATTCCGAACAACCAGATCGACGGTCATGAAGCATCTCCTTTGGTGCGTTTTGCCCGCCACCATGACAGGGCAACCAGCACGATAAGGGTCGCCAGATACGGCATCATGTCGGTAAATTGCTGGGCGAGCCCCAGACCCTGCACCCGGAAAGAGAGACTGTCGACCGCACCGAACAGAAGCGCGATGAAGAACAGTGGCCAGGGACGGCCGCGTGTCAGAAGCACCGCGACCACGGCAATCCAGCCGCGTCCGGCGCTCATGTTTTCAACGAAGAGATTGACATTGGCGATGGAAAGCTGCGCTCCGCCCAGCCCGCAAAGCGCGCCGCAGGCAACGAGAGCGAGAAGCTGGACCCGGCGCGGGCTGACACCGCCGGCACGCAGCGCCTGCGGGTTTTCACCGGCAGCGCGAATACGCAGACCCAGCCGATGGCGCGCAAGAAAGATATGAAGAAACGGAACGCAGGCAAGTGCCAGATAAAAAAGCGGCGACTGCCCGCTCAGGATCGGACCCAGCCACGGAATGTCCTCGATCAAGGGCAGGCGCACCGGCGCGAAGCCGGCAATCGCCGGATCGCTGAACGCGCCGGTGACGTCGAAAATGGCGCGCAGAAAGAAGGTGGTGAGCCCAGCGGCCAGAAGGTTGATGGCAATGGAAACGACAATGGAATCGCCGCCGCGACGCAGATTGAACTCGGCGAAGATCAGGCCGAGCGCCATGCCCGCCGCCACGGCCGCCAGCGCCCCGATATAGGGCGTGCCTGAGAAATAGGCCCCGAGAACCGCCGCAAAAGCGCCGACCAGCAGAAAGCCTTCCAGTGCAATGTTGAACACGCCGGCACGCTCGCACAGGGCACCGCCGAGGGCAGCCAGGAGGATGGGTGTGACGAAGCGCGGTATGGAAGCGGCGAAAGAGGGATCGGCGATGAGCTCAAGCATGGCCGTCTCCATCGCCCCTGGACGACGATAGCGCGCCGGAAACGCGGCTTGCCACGAACAGGATTATGACCGCCTGCACGACGAGGGCGATCTCCTTGGGCACGCCGGCGGCGCGCTCCATGCCGGCGGCGCCCGTCTGCACCGCGGCGAAGAAGAAGCCGGAGATCGGCACCGCCCAGGGCACCATACCGACCAGAAGAACGGCGATGATGCCGGTCCATGCATAAAGCGGCTGCACGAGCATTCCGTCGATGTAGCGATGGTGAATGCCGAACACGGCAATGGCGCCGACCAGACCGGCGATGGCACCGCTGAGCGCCAGCGTCTGCAGGGTAAGCTTGCGCACCGGCAGGCCCACCGTACGGGCGAAATCGGGAGACAGGCCGTTCAGTCGCGTGTGATAACCGTGGACGGTCCAATAGCTGTAGACGAGCGCGAAGGCGGCGGCGACCGCCGTAAACAGGATGCCCATGTCGAGCCGTGTGCCGGGAAAATAGGCAAGCCAGGTTTCCTGGGGGACCAGATGCGACTGCACCATGCCCGACTGCACGTCGCGGAATGGATGCGCCACCAGATAGGATGCGATGTAGCGGATCGGATAATTGAGCAACAGCGACCCGACCAGCAGCGGCACCCCCATGAAGAGCTGCAGAATGCCGGCAAGCAGGGCCCAGAGAGCGCCCGCCAGCATGGCCGAAGCGATGGCAACGGCAAGCACCAGCATGGGCGGACCTGGCAACAGCACGGCCACTAGCGCCGCAGTGAGACCGCCGGCGACCAATTGTCCCTCGCCGCCAATGTTGAAAAGGCCGGCGCGAAAGCTGAGCATGACGGAAACGGCCATGCCGACGATGAGAGCGGAACGGCTGAGAGTCGCCATCAAATAGGCGTGGCGACGGCCGCCGAAGGCCCCATTCCAGAAGCCGGACAACGCCTCGCCGACCGGGGCGCCCACGAAAAGCAGCAGTGCCAGGATGATTGCCGCGATCCACAGGATCGTGAATATCCACGGCAACGCTTCGCGCGATATCGTTTTCGCGTTCGACATCAAGCGACCTTTCCGAGCGCGTCGGCGGATTTGGACGTCATCAACGCCCCCACCCGGTCGCGACTGGCCTCGCCGCCCGAAACGTCACCCGCGATGGCTCCGTCGTACATGACCAGAATGCGGTCGGACAACGCGATCACCTCATCGAGTTCGGTGGAGACCAGCAGGATCGCGTGCCCCTCGTCGCGCATACGCATCAGCTCACCGTGGATGAAATCGATCGCGCCGATATCCACGCCCCAGGTGGGGTTTTCGGCGATCACCAGCGGACTGTTGCGCGACAACTCCCGACCCACCACGAGCTTCTGCTTGTTGCCGCCGGACATGGTGGCCGCCGCTGCGCGCGGCCCCGCGACCCTTATCCGATAACGCTCGATGAGCGATCTTGCAAAATCGGCCATGGCACCGTGCTTGAGGAACGGCCCGGCGGCGAAGGCGTTTCGATCGTCGTGTCCGGCACCAGCGTTCTCGCTGACCGAAGCCCCCAGCGCCAGCCCCATGCGCTGCCTGTCCTCGGGAATATAACTCATGCCCTGTCGGCGGCGGGCTTCGACATCGAAGGCCACGATGTCTTTCCCGCACAGGGCGATGGACCCGGAGACCGCCGGCGCCAACCCGGTAAGCGCGCGCACGAGCTCGGACTGTCCGTTTCCGCTGACCCCGGCGATGCCGACGATTTCGCCAGCGCGCAATTGGAACGAGAGCGGACCGACATCGCGGCCGCGCCGCGCGACCACGATCTCATCCACAGCCAGCACGACCGCACCGGGCTCTTGAACCCTGCGCGTCCGCGGCGCAGGCAATTCTCCACCGACGATGCCGCGGGCGATCTCTTCCTTCGATGTGTCTTCCAGCGAGGACGACGCCACGAGATGCCCGGCCCGCATGACGCTCACGCGGTCGGCAATCTCCATGACCTCGTCGAGTTTATGCGTAATCAGCACAATCGCTTTGCCCGCCGCGCGGAAGCTGCGGAGCGTGGCGAAGAGCCTGTCCTTTTCCTGGGGAGTGAGAACGGCGGTCGGTTCATCGAGGATGAGAAGCTCGGCCTCACGATAGAGCACTTTGAGGATTTCCACGGCCTGCCGCTCGCCCACGGAAAGACGCCCGACCAGCCGGTCGTGATCGACCTTCACGCCATGGGTTCTGGCGATCTCGTCGAGCCGGGCGCGGGCACGGGCGAAATCGACGAAGCCGAAGCGGCCCAAAGGCTCCGCGCACAGGACGATGTTCTCCAGCACCGTCATGTGCTCCTGCAACATGAAATGCTGGTGCACCATTCCGAGGCCACGCGCGATGGCCTCCTGCGGCAACGTCCAGCGACATGGTGCGCCATCCACCGAAATGCTCCCGGATGCCAAGGAGACAAGGCCGAACAGCGCATTCATGAGCGTCGACTTGCCGGCGCCATTTTCGCCGACCAGCGCATGAATCTCGCCCGGCGCGATGCCGAGCGAGACATTGTCCACCGCCGTGACCGGACCGAAACGGACGGTGACGTTGTTGAGGGCGACCTGCATTGCGCGTGTGGCTCTACCGGTGCCCTATTTGGCGAACATCGGATCTTCGAGCTTGAGCGAACCGTCTTCGATCTGGCCCGCGACCTCGCGCATTTTCGCCGCCACCTCCGGATGATCGGCAATAAGGCATCCGCTGTCGGCCACCTCATCCTCTTCGAGCGCGATGGTGGAAACACCGCCCTCCTTCAGCCCGAGCGCCATGGTGAGCTGCTTCTCGCCATCGAGAATCGCCCCGATGGCCTGGACCATGGCGTTGTCGACCCGCTTGAGCGTGACATCGACCACATGGCCCGGCGCATTGGGGCACTGGTTCACATCGACGGAGAACACGTCGAAATCGTTCTCCTTGGCCGCCTCGAAGACACCGAAGTCGCCACCGGACGTGGCCGTGAAGATCATATCGGCGCCGGCGGCGTTCATCGCCACCGCCTGCTCCTTGGCGCGCACCGGATCGGCGAAGGGATTTTCGCCGCCGACCCAGCGAATGTCGACCGACGCATCGGAATTGACCGACCTGACGCCGTCGGCATAGGCATCCGTGTAGCGGTGCAGGAAGGGAATATCGAGCGCGCCGACCACGCCGACCTTGTCGCTTTCGGTGAGCATGCCGGCGGCCACGCCGACCACATAGCTCGCCTCATATTCGCGGAAGACGGCGCAATGCACGTTGTCCGGCCGGTCATCGATGCACTGGTCGACGATGAGAAACTGCGTCTCGGGCGCGGTGGGCGCGACCTGCTTGACGATATCGTTGAACTCGAAGCCCAGAAGGACAACGATGTCGGCACCCTCGTTCACGGCCGCGTTGACATTTTCCAGCCGGTCGGCGGCGGTGCGGCTTTCATAGGTCTCGACATCGGCGCCGTATTTCTCCCCGGCCTCCTCGATGCCGGCCTTGCCGAGCTTCAGGAAGGCATTGACGCCGATCTGATCGGGAGAGACGTAGACAAAGAACTTGTCCGCTGCCGAAGCCGGCATCGCCAAGGCCGTTGTGCCCAAAAGTCCCGCCGCCAGCCAGTTCCTCCAACCCGTCATGAACGCTACTCCCTGTTTGAACCGATTTCGGCGCCATAGTGAAGCACGGGCCGGACTTTGACAATTGTCAGGCGAGCTGATCATTGTGGAAGGCGCTTTAATTCGAGGTTATTTATGTCCCCTTCATGGTTTGTCGAAAATGCCGGCCAGGCGGAGTTCTGGACCGAGGAGCGCTGTTTCATCACCGAGTTGATGAACACGCCCGCCTCGCCCGACACCTCGCTGGCGGTCGCCCGCGTAGAGGCCGGCGTGACGACACAGCTTCACCGGCTTGAGGGCATTTGCGAGCGCTATGTGGTGCGCAAGGGTGAGGGAATTGTCGAAATCGACGGGGTTCGCCAGGCGCTCGCGATCGGCGATCAGGCCGTCATTCCGGCAGGAGCGGCCCAGCGCATCACCAACACCGGAGCCGGCGACCTTGAGTTCTACTGCCTCTGCACGCCGCGTTTCAGACCCGAGACCTATGTAAATCTCGAAACCTAGAGCGTTTCCGCTTTTCGTTGAATCGCCAAAACGCTCTGTCTTGTTGTTCTTGCGCAATTCCGAACGGAGAACCCGTGTCCACTTTTCCGGGAATTGCGCTAGGCCATTGCTCAATCGGCCATGACGCCCTCGTTCGGCTGCAATCGCTCAAAAAAAGGCCGGCCTTTCGACCGGGCCATAATTCCAGATAAAGTTCCGGCAAGCATTCTTGCGGGAGGCCTTGCATCCGCAAAGACTGTCAGGACTGCATTTCGCGTATCTTGTAAGCGACCTCGGTTCTGTTGGTCGCGTTCAGTTTCTTCATGATGTTGCGAATGTGCACCTTCACCGTGCTTTCGCAAAGCTGCAACTCATAGGCGATGATCTTGTTGGCCTTGCCGCGCCGGAGCGCTTCGGCGACTTCAGCCTCGCGGGCGGTAAAGAGATTTCCCAGCCCAACCACGCGGCTGCTGTTGGAATTGATCACATCGCGCATGGCCAGAACGCCGCTGGCCGGTACGAACACACCGCCGGCCCTTGCCAGAAGAATGGCTTCCGCCGCGACGTCGACGCCCACATTGCTGGGAATGTATCCCTTGGCGCCGGCCTCCAGCGCCTTGAGGATTTGCCCGAGATCATCGGTATCGGCGATGACGATAACCGGCTGGTTCTCGAACTCTTCCGCGAGATCGTGGATTTCACCGCAGATGCCCTGTTCGGTTATCTTGCGGCTTCCCACGATGAGAAGCACGGCTTTTGGATAACGCCCTTCGGAAACCTTACGCCATTCCTCCGAAGAACCGACCGCGACAATATCCAGTGAAGAATTCCGCGTCTCGAGGCTGCGAGCCAGGCATTCCCTGTCGAGCACTCGCGGATCGATCAACAGGACAAGCTCACGGTCGGTGTCGACGCCTGTCTCGTCCCAGTCTTTTTGAGCTGACGCCGCCAAAGCGCTGCTTGAGGCATTTACTATTCCATGTAAGTTGCTTCCCTGTCCTATTTTTGCGTGTTCCATGACACATGCTCCCCAACACTCACCCAAACAAACCCCAGTGATATTGGAAATACGCAATATTGTTCTTGCGATAGTCTTTTGTTTACGCACCAACCCGTCCGCCGACGTAACTATCGGCGGAGTGCCCCGGTACGAGGCCCCCAACAGGATTATCACTTGGAGATTTATTATCCTCACAGTTGAGGATAATTTGCATTAACATGGATCAACTTGGCGCAAGAATCATTCAATATGAGTATAAATCGGAAATGATTATTGCGAGTTGCAATTGAAACAAAAATCTCGTTAAAATTGCACAATCTCGACGATGGCTTCGCCAGCATCGGACCTGAAACTCGATCCAGGGAAGCCAGCGCGCCGAGCGCTTTTGAGTTGCAACCCGGCAACCGATCTTGGGTATTATACCCGATGAACCGCCCGGTCAGGCAAGCACCTTCCGGATGTTAACCACAGTCATTTTCAGTTTTTTGGTTGCAGCTTCGGATGAAGCTCAGGAATCGGCCGGTGCCGCAAGCGCCAGATAGGCTCCGTCAAAGCCCGTGGCTTCGATCAGTCCGGCACGGTTCTGAAAGGTCACCACGCCACCGCGAAACGAAACATAGCCGTTTTCGCGCAATTTCCTGAGAACGCGATTGACGTGTACGACCGAGAGGCCGAGCGCGTCACCGAGATCGATCTGGGTCAACGGACAAGCAAAGGAACTTGCTCCCTGCCCTTCATACATGCCAACACGCAACGACAGTTCGAGCAGAAGATGAGAAACCCGCTCAACGGCGCCACGACGGCTGATATTGACGAAGTGTTCGGCGGCACGCGCATACCGCCGCGCCATCCCCTTGAGAATGAACTCGCGTACGTGCCGGGGATAGGTCGACAGGTTCTCATAGATGGCTCCGGGAAATTCGAACAACGTCACCGACGTCAGCGCCCGGACCTCCTCGCGGGCCCATTCCGTGCTGCCCACCGTAATCACGTCGCCCATCAGGGAGAAGTCGACCACCGTCCGCGAACCGTCTTCCAGTTCCTTTCCGTTGGAGACCCAGCCGGAAACGACGAGAAGCACAGCCCGTTTCTGACCGTCCATGTCGGCGATGGTGTCTCCGGTGGAATAGATGCGTTTACGCAAGCCCGAATGGTTGGCCTTGTTCGCGCCAAGGCCAAACACTCCACGCGCTGTCTCAGCTTCCAGATAGTGGAGAATCTCTCGATAGTTTTCGGTGCCCCGAACCGACATGCCACCCCGCTTGTTGTGCCCTTCTCCGCTGGCAGACGCACCTTTTTGGCGATCTGACGCAGTCATGGGGCATGAACCCAAGGTTTAAACGCCTTATCCACCACTCGGGTTCCGCGAAGCGGTTTCCAGCCCCCTTCAAAGCTCCCCGAACTCTGCCATAAGGCGATAAAAATATTTGACAACAAAACCTTACGCCCAAATCACAAATGCGTTAGCTGATATGGACTTCGCCCATACTGGCGTGCGCCGCTTCGCGGAAAACGCGTCGTCCATCATACCGCTTCGCGGCGACGATGCACTCCCTCTTCGAGCGGCCATCATGCCGGTTCACACACTCGACTGTGCCGCAGGCTTTCAAGATCGTTCGCCAAGCCTGCGACCGCCATCCGCGCATTCTGGACGCATCGGCGCTGTTTTCCAGGATCGACACCCTCATTCAAGGTCGTCAGAATGCGTTCTCCAATGCTTGTCACGGACCCTTTGTGCGCCGAAATGAAGAACGGTTCACGGTCGATCAGATCGAAAAAGGCCTCCACCTTCTGATCCCATCCAAGCCCAATGGGAGGCACACCGAGCGCATAGGCCGTTATGCACGCATGCAGGCGGTGCGCCACCACCGCATCGAAACGACCGAGCAGCGAAACCAGCTCTTCCGGGGACGCCGGTCTTTTCGCGAAGTCGCAGCGTTGCGGATCGGTCCCGCCCGTTCTGGAGAACAAAGCCCGTATCCGCTCCAAAGACGATTGATCTTCCAGTGCGCCATTGGTGAAGAAGAGCACGTCGCAACCCGCCTGCAGCAACCAGGCGGCCAGTGTGCGATATTCCTGGTCCGATCCCAAAAGTATGTGCTCGGCTGCAACACTCGCATGCCGTCGCAGAACGAGCGGATGGGTCACACACAAACCGACCAAAGGCCGTGTACGGGGTTTCCGACCCACTGTGACCTGTTCCAAGGTCAATGCGGGATCGGGCGCGAGAACCGCCGCCGGCCCGGCGCCGAAATGACCCTTCCAGTTTTGCAAGGCTCCCTCGTCGCGCACCGATACATGAAAGACATCGCATGCACGAAGCTTTTCGAACAGTGTAGCGGCACGCGGCGACCATTGTGAGCCGACGCCGACGGCGTATATCCCCACCGGGCATTTTTCCTCACGGCAGAGTTCCAGCACCTGCCCGATTTTCAACGGAAAATTCAGATCGTCGTCCTGGAAGAGATTGCCGCCACCGATAATCACGGCATCGGCGTTCGCGATCCTTTCTCGCCAAACAGTTCTCAAAGCCGCAAGCCGCCTGCCAAGGACACGCTCGACCATTGCCCGGCGAACCGGCGGCGGCATCGCGCTCAAGAGGCGCAGAGCGCCTGAGCGCCGGCGGGCTTGGCCCCCATATGCGGTGCGTCCCGCCAGATCCACGGTTTCGACCTGGGCACCGGGCAAAGCGGTGCCAAGCTGCCGTTCCAGACACTCCGCCAGTATGCCATCGCCGAGGTTTGGGCTGAAGCGGACGTTGAAGACGACGATCCTCATCGCACGATCTCCGCAATGCCGGGCCGAAAGGCTTGCACGCCCACCGGCACGCTGCGCATTGCCGCCGCCGCGCCGGCCAGAATGAAGAACAGAAGACCGAGGTCGTAGACCGTACCGGAAATCATCGCCTCGCAGAGCCCGGCGAAGATCCCGGCCTTTGCAGCGCGCATCGTTGCGTATTCGTATCGTTCCGAACCGCTCCTCATCATGAGCGTGTTGCCGACGAAAAGAGCGAACAGGATCGTGCCCAGAAGACCGACATTGGAAAGAAGCACGAGCGCGTAGCTGGAGGCCCGCGCGCTGCCTAGCCCCGCACCCCAACCCCACGTGTCGAGAAAAACCTGAAACGCCACCGCATTCCATTGCATACGCTCGCGGGCGGACTGACTGTCGAGCTTCGAGTAAAGCGTCTCGTCCAGAAACGTCTGCACGCCCCTTGCAAAATCGGGCGCCAAGACCAGAACCAGCATGAAGCCCAGCGGAAGACAGAACAGCGCGAGCGCAATGGCACTCGGCCGCCCCGTCGCACGCCCCCCTCGCGAGATTGGCAACGCGCGCCAGGAAAGGAAGATCATCGCCATCGCCAGGCTGACCAACGCGGTCGTCGAGGTCGACAGCAGCAGCGCAAGCAGAAGCAGCCCCGCTACGATGCCCGTCGTCAACGAGCGCATCCGATCGAGCCACAGGCTGGCGGTGAATGCAAAGAGAACGACGGTGAAGCCCGCAAATGCCGATGCTTCGGGAAATGTACCCGAAATGCGCTTGAAGCCCGCCTTTTCCGAACCGGTTAGAAGCGCATAGTTGGCGGTGCGGATGGAATCGAAAAGATAGGCTGTGCCGGTGCGATAAGTGATGACGTCCAGCAAGGCGAAAGCAAGATTGACCATGGCCAGAACGAGCATTGCATTCACCACATTTCGTGCCGTGCCACCGCATTTCAGATACGCGAAAGTGAAGGCAAAGCAAAAAAGCCCGCCCAGCGCATAAACCGTTTGGGTGATGTTGTTGCTGGAGAAAGACAAGGGCACGAGATCGATGATGCGATGGCCTGCCGAGGAGCGCAGAACGATCATCGTTTCCGTGACGCCGTCCAGAATGCGGGGAAAGAAAAGGGCCGAAAAGACGCCGTAAACCGTAAGCAGGAGAAGCCAGATGCCCGGTGAGGACGATGAGACAGCGGCCAAGGCCGAACGCTCGCCGTGAGCCATGAACAAACGCAGGCAGTAAAAGGCGAGCAGCAGGCTGGGGACGAGAACAGAGGCACCGCCCAATCCGGGCACATAAAAGGCTGCTGCAGCGCCGAAAAGGGTCGACAGAACGATGACGTAAAAGGCCATTCGCGGCGGTGCCAACAACAGCACGCCCCCCAGCACAAGCGACAGAAAACCCAACAATTCTATGCGCATCGCGCGCCTCACCCTATAGCCGCACAAGCGGCGCAAACCCGGTTGAGAATACCATGCAAGCGATGGAGCGTCCCGTTCCACGGGATACCACTTATGGCCAGTGGAGCGGCAATTGGTTGAGTTCCGGGACACAGCCTCGCGATGATATTCTGGCTGCCGGGAGGTCACTCTGTTGCCATTCGCTTCAAGCACATCGCACTGTTGCACACTGGCCATCGGCATTGCGTTGGCGATGTCTTTCGCCATCGCTTCTGTCTCTTCTCAGGAACGCCTTGAAACGGAAGCCGACCGGTTGACGATGGACGCGATGCGCCTCTCTTTCAACGAGGACTTTTCCAGCCTTGACGTTTCGGCCTGGGGACCGGACACCCGCTGGATCGCGCACACGCCATGGTCGGGCGATTTCGGCGGCGCGCGCTTCGCCGACCCCGGCGAGCGCTCTCCTTTCCGCATCGAGGACGGCAATTTGCGCATCGAAGCGAAACGGGACGCAGAGGGCGACTGGCAATCGGGACTGCTTGCCTCGGTGGATCCAAAAGGCGACGGATTCGCCCAGCAATACGGCTATTTCGAAATGCGCGCACGCCTGCCGGAGGGTCCGGGCGTCTGGCCGGCATTCTGGCTGATCGGTAAGGACCGGTCGAAATTCACCGCCGAGATCGATGTGATCGAGTTTTACGGCGACAAGCCGGACGGCTATTCCTCGGTCGTCCATGTCTGGCATCGCGACGGGCGCCACTATTCGCGCTTCAACCGCAACCCCGTCTTCAAGGAGGCCAGCCCCGGCGATTTCCATACCTACGGCGTCAAGATCGACCGGGACTGGATCCGCTTCTACTTCGATCGCGCGTTCATATGGAAAACCGAAACCCAGGAAGAGCATCGCCAGCCGCTCTACATTCTGCTCAATCTCGCGCTTGTCGACGGACCGACGAAGGACGCGGCTCCCGATCCCTCCCACATGATCGTCGATTACGTGCGTGCCTACCGTCTCGATTGATGGCGATGACAGTTCCAAGGCTAATGCTTTGGGATAGGCATTCCCCTCCTGTCACCGACCACATCGCCGAATGGCCTAATTACGGGAAAACCTAAGACCTCCGGTCGATTCAGGTGTCATCCGGATGGCCATCTGTTCCTTTGCGGGCGTGCGTGGAATTCTTTCTCTCGAAGGCATGAGAACCATTTTCTCCCGCGCCTCAACTATAAACAATAAGCATTTTCAGATGCTTGAAATATAGGCGCGGGCTTTTTCGGGCGGGGCGTCTACATGCATCGGAACCAGCAATACGGACAGTTATCCGGCGTTCGGCCGGTCAACGCTTCAAACCATCAATCACACGAGCGCGCTTACGATCGCGACGCGACACTTCATGAAACCGTCGCCGCTCTGGCGCGCGAGCAACCCGACGCCGTTGCAATTTCCTTCGACGACGAGAGCTTGACTTACGGCGAACTCGACCGGCTTTCCGCGAAGCTCGCGGCACGGCTGGCGGCGATGGGGGTAAGGAAGGGCGATGTGGTCGGCCTGCTTTTGCCGCGCGCGCTTAAAACGCTGGTCGCAAAACTGGCGATCCTCAAGACAGGCGCGGCCTATGCGCCGTTCGACCCGGCTTATCCGCTTGAGCACCTGGGCTACATGACGCAGGACTGCACACCGCGCGCCCTGATAATCGACCGCGAAAGCGCAACACTGGCCGCCAAGCTTCCCATCGCCGCAGACCGTCTCGTAGACATCGACACCACCATGACCAAGCTGGCGGAGGACGATGCACCGACGGGCGATGTCGCCGCCGTCTCGGGCGCGGATGCGGCCTATGTGATGTACACCTCCGGCTCGACCGGGCGCCCGAAGGGTGTCGTTATCCCGCATCGTGGCGTCCTGCGACTGGTGCGCGCGCAGAATTTTGTCGCGTTCCGCCCAGACGACGTCGTGCTGCACGCGGCCACCATTTCCTTCGACGCCGCCACCTTCGAAATCTGGGGGGCCTTGCTCAACGGATCTCATCTGGTCGGCATCGGCGACCGCACTCTCTCCATGCAGCGCATCGTCGACGCGATCGACGAAAAACGGGTCTCGGTGATCTTGCTCACCACTGGTCTGTTCAATCTTCTGGTCGATCATCACGGCGGACGGCTCCATTCGCTGCGTCATGCGCTGTTCGGTGGCGAAGTGGCGTCCGCCGATCATGCGCGGCGTTTCCTGGCCGCCTATCCCGCGTGCCGTCTGAGCAATGCGTATGGGCCGACCGAAGTGACCGTCATCGCGTCAACCTTCGACATTCCGGCCAGCTTCCAGGGAGATGCATTGCCGATTGGCCATTCCATCGCTCATGGCCGCGTGCACATACTCGATGAAAACCTGAATGCGCTTCCGCCCGGCGCAGAAGGGCAGCTTGCGGTTTCCGGCGACGGTCTCGCCATCGGCTATCTGAACCGGCCGGAATTGACGCAACAGCGTTTCGTGACGATCTCGACCACAACGGACGCGGCCACCGCCGGTGAGCCCCTGCGCGCCTATCTAACGGGCGATATGGCGGCAATGGACACGGACGGCCTCCTGCATTTCCGCGGCCGCCGCGATCGCCAGGTCAAGATCGACGGCAAACGCATCGAACTCGATGAAATCGAAACCGCGCTGCGCCGCGACAGGAGCCTGGCCGATGCGGTGGTGCAGTGTCATCAGGCCGGATCGGCCAAACGCCTGGTTGCCTATCTGCGTCCTCGCACCATGACGGGACTCGACGAAATGACCTTCGCCGCCGCGGTTCTCGGTCGTCTGAAGGGCATATTGCCGGCTCATATGGTGCCGGGCCGGGCTATTGTGCTGCAGGAATTCCCGCTGAACCGCGCCGGCAAGGTGGATCGCGCGCGCCTTCCGAATCCGGCCGAAACGCCCGTCCCAGCGACGGTCCCGGACCTTCCGTCCAAGGGGATGGAGGCGATCGTGGCGCGACACTGGCGCAAGGTGCTCGGCACAAACGCTGTCGGCCCGGACCAGAACTTCTTCGACCTCGGCGGCACCTCGATGCAACTCATGCGCGTTCATGCCGCGCTCGAACGGGAGCTTGGCCGCGCCATCGACGTGGTGACCGTGTTCGAACATCCGAAAATCCGCAGCCTTGCACGCTTTCTCGAGGAACCGGCGGCGGACGGCCGTCAGATTGCCGCAGCGCAAAACAGAGCAGCAAGGCAGAAGCAGATGATGTCGCAATTTCGCCGGAGCAGGACATGAACGAGCACGCCACACCGGACGGACGGGTCCCCACGGTGGAAGAAGACGCCACGGACGCAGGCATCGGCAGCATCGCCATTGTCGGCATGGCCGGGCGCTTTCCCGGCGCATCCTCGGTCGATGCGCTTTGGCGGATGGTGCGCGAGGGGCGTCACGCCTTCCGCACCTTCGCGCCACACGAGATAGAGGATGCTTATGACGACGCCACACGCGCCGCGCCCGACTATGTGCCCTCGAGACCGTATCTGGACGATGTCGGCATGTTCGACGCGGAGTTCTTCGGCATGTATCCGCGCGAGGCGGCGATGCTCGATCCGCAGTTTCGGCTGTTTCTGGAAATCTGCTGGGAGGCGCTTGAAAGTGCGGGCCATGACCCTTTCTGCACGGATGAGTCTGTTGGCGTCTTCGCCGGCTCGGCGATGAGCACCTATCTCATCAACAACATCCTGTCCGACCGGCAGAAGGCCGAAGCGTTCACCTCCGGATACCAGGTGGATATGTTCAACGAGTTGATCGGCGCAATCAACGACACGCTGGCGACACGGGTGGCCTACAAGCTGAACCTTCGCGGTCCGGCTTTCACCATACAGTCGGCCTGTTCCACATCGCTTCTCGCCGTGACTCAGGCGTGTCAGAATCTTCTGACTTACGGCTGCGACATGGCGCTGGCCGGCGGTGTCTCGATCTCGATGCCGCAGAAACGCGGCTATATCCACATGGAAGGCGGCATGGTTTCGCCGGACGGCTTCTGCCGACCGTTCGACGCGCAGGCCGGCGGTACGGTGTTCGGCAGCGGCGGCGGCGTGGTGCTTCTGAAACGGCTGGAAGACGCCGTCGCGGCGGGCGACACGATCCACGCCGTCATTCGCGGCTATGGCGTCAACAATGACGGCGCGGACAAGGTGGGCTACACCGCGCCCAGCGTTTCCGGCCAGGCGGAGGCCATTGCGACAGCTCTTGCAAGCGCGGGCGTCGATCCGGCGAGCGTGGGCTATGTCGAGTGCCACGGCACCGCCACGCCGCTTGGCGACCCCATCGAGTTCAACGGCCTGATGAACGCCTTTGGCGGCGCGGGCGCCGAAGGGCACTGCGCGCTAGGCTCCGTGAAGGGCAATATCGGCCACCTGGATGCGGCTGCCGGCGTGGCCGGGCTCATCAAGGCGACACTGGTGCTGCGCGATGGCGTGATCCCGCCAGTGGCGAATTTCGTCTCGCCCAATCCGCATATGGCGCTCGACGGCAGTCCGTTTCGCGTTCCGACAGAGCTTTCACCATGGAATGCGGACGGTACGACACGCCGCGCCGGTGTCAGCTCCTTTGGAGTTGGCGGCACCAATGCCCACGTGGTTCTGGAACAGGCGCCGGAAACGATTGTCGTGCAAGATGACGAAACTCCGCGCCCGCTTATCCTGCCGCTTTCGGCGCGCAATGAAGCGGTCCTTACCGCAATGCGCGGAAACCTGGCCAGCGCTTTGCGCGAAAGTGCCGAACCGTTGGCCACCGTCGCGCACACGCTTCAGCAAGGGCGGCACGCTTTTTCCCATCGCATGACTGTGATCGCCCGCACCCATGACGAAGCGATTGCCGGGCTCGAGGCCGAGCGCCCGATCTGCGGCGAAGCTTCGCAAACGCCGCCTGTGGTCTTCATGTTTCCGGGCCAGGGTGCGCAGCATGTGGGCATGGGTGGCGCGCTCTATAAGAGCGAGTCCGTTTTCGCCGAATGGATCGACAAGGGCGCAAAGTTTCTAAAGCCGCTTATCGGGCGCGATATCCGCGATTTCATTCGCCTGCCAAAGGGCCGTGCCCCGGAGAAACTTTCCGAGGCACTGCGCGAAACGCAGTTCGCACAACCCGCGCTCTTTCTCGTGGAATATGCAACGGCGCAACTCTGGATGAATCGCGGCCTGATGCCGGACGCCATGATCGGACACAGCGTCGGCGAATTCGTTGCGGCAACGCTCTCGGGGACGATGCGGTTCGAGGATGCGCTGAGCCTGGTGGCCGCGCGTGGCCGGTTGATGCAGCATCAACCCAAAGGCACCATGGTTTCTGTCCGGGCGGATGCCGAAGCCGCTGCCGCGCATCTTCGCGACGGGGTGGAGATTGCCGCCGTCAACGCGCCGAAGCTCAGTGTCATTTCCGGCACGTTCGAGGCCGTGGACGAGACGTGCGCGGCATTCGATGCGGCGGGCATTGCCTATAGCCGGCTGCACACCTCGCACGCCTTCCACTCGGCGATGATGGACGAGGCGGCGACGGCTCTGGCGGAAGAAACGGCCAAGATCGAATACGGTACCACCGCCATTCCCTACATTTCCTGCGTTAGCGGCGACTGGCAGACCGATGCGCAGGGCGCATCGCCGACCTACTGGGCACGCCACTGCCGCGACGCCGTGCGCTTTGCAGATGGCATTCAGACAGTCGCGCGCGACCGAAAGCCGGTTTTCCTCGAGGTCGGCCCCGGCCGCACCCTTTCGGTCTTCACCGCGCAAACGCTGAAGCGCGAGTCCGTCGCCGCCATCATCCAGTCCCTGCCCGAGCACGACCGCGCACCCTTTGGCGAGGAAGCTTTCGCCGAGGCGCATGCGCGGTCGTGGATCGCCGGTTGCGCACTGGACTGGCCAAGCCTGCCAGAAGCAGCGCGGCGAAGGATACCGCTGCCGACCTATCCCTTCCAGCGCCAGATGCACTGGATCGACGCACCGAAACCGAAAGGCCGGGCAAACGCGGCGGTAACCGCCCCGAACACCCAAATCCCGGCGCAGACAACCATGACAGACGGATTGAGCCCGATGAACACCACATTTTCCACCACCGACCGGCCAGCGATGCTCGAACGCGCCCTGATCGCCCTTCTCGCCGACCTTTCGGGCGAAGATCTGCCAGACGACGCGGCCGGCGCGACCTTTCTGGAACTGGGTTTCGATTCTCTCTTCATCGGCCAGTTCGCGCAGAAGGTGGAGAAGGAATACAGAGTCAAGCTTTCCTTCCGCGAATTGCTCGGCAACATACCGACCGTTCACGACTTAGCGCGACATCTTGATGCCGAACTGCCGGCAGACGCCTTGCAGACGGCCTCTCTCTCTCCGGTGGCTCAGGTCCCCCCCACGCCGGACGTCGCGCCTGCTGCGCCATCTTCATCGGCGAATGGAACCCTAAAGGCACCTCATGGGCTCGAGGCGCTTTTCCAGTCCCAATTGCAGATGGCGCAGCAACTTTTCGCGCAACAGATGCAGACGTTTCAGTCGCTTGGCGGAACGGCGGCGATGGCGACGCCAGCCCCTTCCGGACAGGTGGCGGTCGCCGCTGCGCCAATGCCTGTCCCGGCTCCTGAGGCAACCGGCGACGAAAATGAAATCGGCGGCGGCCGCATCCGTGTCTACAAACCCGGTGCACAGGCCGGCGAACAGGCATTCTCGCCCGAGAAGCGCGCCTTCATCGACGATCTGGCCGAGCGCTATTGCGAGAAGAAAGCCAAGTCGAAGGCGTTTACGGAAGCGCACCGGCCGCATCTGGCCGATCCGCGCGCAGCCTCGGGCTTCCGCGCCGAATGGAAGGAACTGGTCTTTCCGGTCGTCTCCGACCGCTCGAAGGGTTCGCGCATATGGGACATCGACGGCAACGAGTATATCGATCTCGTGAACGGCATGGGGCAGACCGCCTTCGGCCACGCGCCCGACTTCGTGACCGAAGCGATCCGTGAGCAGACCGAAAAGGGGTTTGCCATTGGACCGCAAACGCCGCTGGCCGGCGAAGTGGCGGAACTGATCGGCGAATTGACCGGCCATAAGCGCGTCACCTTCTGCAACACCGGCTCCGAAGCGGTGATGGCCGCCATGCGGGTCGCACGCACGGTAACGGGCCGCGACCGCATCGTCGTCTTCGGCAATGATTATCACGGCCAGTTCGACGAGGTTCTGGTCAAGGGACGCAGCCGTGCCGGAACGCACCGGACGCTGCCGATCGCCGCCGGCATACCCCCGGATTCGCTCACCAACGTAACGGTCCTGCCCTACGATGCGCCTGAGAGCCTCGAATGGATCCGGGCCAATGCAGGCGAGATCGCCGCCGTCATCATCGAGCCGGTGCAGAGCCGGCATCCCGAATTGCAGCCCGTCGATTTCGTGCGCCAGCTGCGCACAGTGGCGACGGAACGCGACTTTGCGCTCGTCTTCGACGAGGTGGTGACGGGTTTCCGCGTCGACCCCGGCGGGATGCAAGCCGTGTGGGGCATTCGCGGCGACCTGGCGACTTACGGCAAAGTGCTGGGCGGCGGGATGCCGATCGGGGTTCTGGCGGGCGACAGCCGCTATATGGACGCGCTCGACGGCGGGCACTGGGATTATGGCGACGACAGCGTGCCCACGGTCGCGCCGACATTTTTTGCCGGCACCTTTGTGCGCCATCCTGTGGTGCTTGCGGCCACGCGTGCCGTGTTGCAGCACATCAAGGGCGAAGGCCGCGCGCTTTACGACCGGGTCGCCGGGCGCACCGAAGAGCTTGTCGCTGAACTGAACGATCAGCTTTCCGAGCGTGGCATCGCCATGTCGATCCACGGTTACAAGAGCTGGTTCGTGACCGATTTCAGCAATGCCGGCCCGCTCGGCGCGCTGTTCTATCCATACGCTCGGACCCAGGGCCTGCATATCCAGGACGGTTATCCGTGTTTTTTGACCACCGCGCACTCGGAAGAGGATTTTCAACGCATCGCAGCAGTCTTTGGGGAAACGCTCGACACGTTGCAGAAAGCGGGAATCCTGCGCGCCGAAGGCGAGACCACTGCGCATGTCAACGAAACCTTGCCGGAATCGCCGCAGAAGGCGCCGTTGACCGAAGCGCAGAAGGAAATCTGGCTCGCCGCCCAGGCCGGCGACGAAGCCTCCTGCTCCTTCAACGAATCCTTCAACCTCACACTCGACGGGGCGTTGGACGAAACCGCGTTCCGCCAGGCGCTCGATCTTGTGGTCGCGCGGCATAACGCGTTTCACATCCGCTTCGCACGCAACGGCGAGCATTTCGAGGTGATGCCCGATTTTCGCATCGACCTGTCGTCGACAGAGGTTTCAGGTGCGGCGGAACTTGCGAAAATCGTCGACCGTGAGGCCCGCACCGCCTTCGATCTCGTCAACGGACCGCTGGCGCGCGCCGAACTCGTGCGGCTTTCACAGGAGCGGCATGTGCTTGTCTTCACCGCGCATCACATCGTCTGCGACGGCTGGTCCGTGAACGTTTTGATCGAGGAACTGGCCGCAACCTATTCCGCACTCGTGAAAGGTGCGGCGCCGAACCTGCCACCAGCACTGGCTTTTTCAGCCTACGCGCAGGAACGCGCAAACCGGCCGGAGGCCGCCGACGATACCGAACGGTTCTGGTTGTCGCAATTCGAGACCGTGCCGGAATTGCCCGAATTACCGACCGATCGCCCCAGGCCGCAATGGCGCAGCTTTGCCGGAGGCACCTGCACGGCTCACATCGACGAGGTCACCTACAAGCGGCTTAAGAAAGCCGGGGCGAAGAGCGGCGCGACGCTGTTCTCGACCCTTCTTGCAGCGTTGCAGGTCATGATCGGACGGCTTTCAGGAAGCGACGATATCGTGATCGCCGTGCCCTCGGCAGGCCAAAGCCTTGTCGGCGAGCAAACGCTGGTCGGCCATTGCGTGAACCTCCTACCGCTGCGTCAGACGCTCGATGAGGAACGCCCCTTCTCAGATCATTTGAAGGAAACGCAAAAGCTTGTCCTGCAGGCCTTCGAGCACCAGGATTACACCTATGGCACACTGGTTCGAAAACTCGATTTGAAGCGCGATCCGAGCCGCCTGCCCCTGACGGAGATTCAGTTCAATCTTGAGCGCATGACGAAAGCGCTCGATTTCGGCGGTCTTTCAGCGGATGTGACCCCCAACCCCAAGGCGTTTTCCAATTTCGACATGTTCCTCAACATGATCGAGAGCGACGAAGGCATCCGCATCGACGTCGACTACAATGGCGACGTGTTCGATCCGCAGACCGTCGAACGCTGGCTCGGGCATTTCTCCACGCTCGTCGCAGCGCTTGCCGACGACATCGGCACTCGGATCGAGAGGCTGCCGCTCATCTCGCAAGCCGATACGGATTGGCTCGCCTACCAATTGAACCAAACACAGACGCCTTATGACGACGAGCGGTTCATCTTCGAACTGTTCGGCGATCGCGCCATGGAAACGCCCGACGCCATCGCGGCCGTTCACGGCGATGAAAGCATCACTTATGGCGAACTCGATGCACGAAGCTGGCAGCTCGCGCGCCTGATCCAGGAGAAGCTTCTTATCCCCGGCCGGCGCGTCGCCGTGGCACTCGACCGATCCATCGACATGCTGGTCGCGCTCCTGGCGATCATGAAGGCGGATCACATCTATGTGCCACTCGACCCCGACCATCCCGAAGCGCGCTTGCGGCAAACGATGAAGGCGGCGCACATCTCCGCCGTGATCTGCAATGGCGAACGGATCGCTGGCCTGGCGGACAAGGACGTTCTGCCGATCAGGCTCGACGAGGAAAAGGAAGCGATCGCCGCGCAGGACGCATCCCCGCTCGAAGAACGTGTTCACGGCACGTCGACCGCCGCCTATATCATCTTCACCTCCGGCTCGACCGGTGTGCCGAAAGGCGTGGAGGTTCCCCACAATGCATTGATGAACTTCCTGACCTCAATGGCGTCGGAACCGGGCTTTACGGCGAACGATACGCTGCTCGCCGTCACCACAATTTCGTTCGATATCGCTGCGCTGGAACTCTACCTGCCGCTCATTTGCGGTGGCCGGGTGGTCATTGCCGACCGCATTCAAGTGCAGGATGGGTTTCAACTGGTGAAGCTTCTCGACAAGTGCGGCGCCACCGTGCTCCAGGCGACGCCGACGCTCTGGCAGATGCTGGTCGAAGCAGGGCTTGGCGAGCGCAAGGCGCTGAAAATGCTGTGCGGCGGCGAACCGCTGCCGCCCGCGCTTGCACACAAGCTGCGCGAGATCGGCCGTGAACTGTGGAACATGTACGGGCCGACCGAGACAACAATCTGGTCGTCGGTCGCCCATATCGACGACGCGGACGCGCCCATAACCATCGGCCAGCCCATCGCCAACACGCAACTTTACATACTCGATGCGCGCAATCGGCTCGCCCCGGTGGGCGTGACCGGCGAGTTGAACATCGGCGGCGACGGGCTCGCCATCGGTTATTTCGAGAACCCCGAGCAAACCCACACAGCGTTCCGCAACGTCTCCATCGGCGGCATTCCGCAGAGGCTTTACAAAACGGGAGACGTGGGCAGGCGAATGCCCGACGGCTCTCTCCAGCTTTTCGGCAGGCGCGACAACCAGATCAAGCTGCGCGGCTTCCGCATCGAGCTTGGCGATATCGAGGCGGTGATGGTCAATGCAGAGGGCGTGCGTCAGTGCGCCGTCGTCGCGCCGCTGAACCGCAATGGCGACCGGCAGCTCGTCTGCCACATCGTGCCGGACGATCCGGCAAATTCACCGCGTCCCGAAGCCCTGATCGCACATGCGAAAGCCCATCTTCCCGCTCACATGGTACCGGCCTTCTGGATCGAAGCCGAGACGCTGCCACAAACCGCCAATGGCAAGCTCGACCGCAAGTCTTTGGAAAAAGAGGGGATTCCACGCCAGGAGGCGGCCGTTATCCGCACCGGGCCGCGCACGCCCATGGAAGAAAGGCTCTGCGCCATCTGGCGCGATGTTCTGAACATCGCGGAGATCGGCGTCGAGGAAAACCTTTATGCACTGGGGGCGGACTCGCTCAGCATCTTCCGCATCGCCGCGCGCATGATCGATGCCGGCCTGCCGCTGGAAGCGCGTCATCTGCTGCAGCATCCCACCATTGGGGAGCTGGCGCTGATCGCCGAAGAGGCGGGTGACGTGCCCGTCAACGGCGCCAAGCCGCATGTGCCTTCGCTCAAGGATTATCGGCATGGCGCACGCCGCCGCATGGAGGCTTACGGATGAGCGACATCGAGCAACGCCCGATTGCTGGCGGTCCGGATGAGATCGTGGGCGAATTTCCCTGCACGCAGACGCAATTGCGTTGCTGGTTCCTGAACCGGTTGAGCCCGGGGAACCCGGCACTCAACGTGGCTGTACGCTGGGAAATCCGGGGCGATTTCCGCACCGAAAGCATCGAAGAGGCCTTTCGGCAGACCATCGCCCGCCATGAAATTCTCAGAACGCGCTTCGTGGAGACCGCTGGACAACCCATGCAGCAGGTGGTGCGCGCGGTCGACTTTCGCATGCCGGTCATCGACCTGCGCCATGTTCCCGCCGATCAACGTGAGGCGCGCATTCAGTCGATCAGCAAGGAAACGGCGGCGGCCGCTTTCGATCTCGGCCGGCCGGGCCTGCTTCGCGTCACGCTTTTGATGGTGGAGAATCGACGCGGCTTCATTCTCATCACCGCGCATCAATCCTGTTTCGACGGCTGGTCGATCCGGGTTCTGGGTCGCGAAGTGGGTGAACTGACCGCCGCCATCGACGCCGAGCGTCCTGCAAGGCTGCCGGAACTGGCGCTGCAATATGGCGATTTCGCGCTCTGGCAGAACGAATACCGTAACAGTTACGGTTTCGAGACGGAAAAAATCTACTGGCGCGAGCAACTTCGCGATGCGCCCTATTTCGAGATCCGGCCCGACCGGCCGCGTGGCCGCGTCAAGACCAGCCGCGGCGAAATCGTTTCCACCGCGCTGCCGCTCGAGTTCGGCGAGCGCATCGAGGCGGCGGCGCGCGCGCATAAGGTTTCCCTGTTCAGTTTCGGTGCGGCGGTGATGAGCGCGACGCTGCAACACTATTCCGGCGACCGTGAAATCCTCTTCGGAACGCAGATCGCCGGGCGCGATGACGTGGATCTGGAGAATCTTATAGGTGTCTTCATCAACAATCTCGTGTTGCGATTCGACATCCCCGACGATCTGACCTTCGCCGACCACCTGGCCCGTGTGAGCGCCACGGTCGGCGCGGCGCTCAATCACCAGAAAATGCCGTTCAACAATCTGGTGGAGCTGGTAAACCCCGCACGCGACCCCTCCCGCAATCCTCTGATTTCCTTGAACTTCAACCAACAGAAGGCGTTTCTCGAGGACACGCGCTATGGCGATTTCGAATTGATCAGCGCCCCGTCGCAATCGCCGGGCGTGATTTACGATTTGAACTTTATCATGATCGGCCGTCCGACCGGCTGGCGAATGTCGGTCGAATACAACACCGATCTGTTCGACGAGGCGACGGCGCAGGAGCTGCTCGATCTATGGCAAAAGACCTACGCTTTTGCGCTGGACGATCCGCAGGCGAGGATCGGCGATGTCGCCGGCCCCGTGCGCGCTGCCGCATCGCCTGGGAAAAAGACGGCGCAACCGGTTTCACGCCTGGAGGCTCTGCTTCTCGCCCATCGCGATGTCGCCGATGCAGCCCTCCACCGTCATGGCGTTTCCGGCATTTCCCATGCCTACGCGGTTCCCGCAGCCGGGCTTGCAACGCCGCTCGAAACCCTTCCGGCACATCTGAACGCCTATCTTGCGGAGCGGTTGCCCGAGGAGGAGATGCCCGAAGGCATCAGCATTCTGCTCGCGCTGCCGCGCCGGGCGGACGGCACACTCGACAGCGCCGCCCTGCCTACACCGACACCCGCCGCCCCCGCCGGCGCCATCGCCCGCAAAACCGCAGCGCCGGCGGACAAGGAAGCGGAGCTTGGCCGCATTTGGGCGCGGGTTCTCGATCTGCCGCAAGTGCGGAGCGATGACGACTTCTTTTTGCTTGGCGGCCATTCGCTTCTGGCGTTGCGCATGTTTTCGGGCATGCGCGATGCTTTCGGCATTCAGCCCGAGCTTGCCGTGCTCTTTAAGGAACCGACCCTTTCCGGCTTCGCTCGCGCGGTCTTCGGGGAGGAGGAAGGCCCGGTTGCCGTCCCGGCTGCGCTTGCGCCGGATGACGGGAAGCAGGAGGAAGCGCCGTCAGCACTCATTGACTGGGAAACGACAATTTACCGGCAGGGCAGCGGCGATTGTGCGATCTACACGCTCAATCATCCGTTCCTCTATTACCGGATGGCGAAGTCCCTTCCCGGCCACGCCTCGATCGTCAACCTACACATGTTCAACGCCCGCATCGACGCGGAGACGGAAAACCTCTCTCTGGAAAGGATCGCCGGCGATGCGGTCGATGCCATGCAACTCGGCGACAGGCCCAAAACCGTTGCCCTGGTGGGGCTGTGCGTCAACGGCATACTGGCGGCCGAGATGACGCGACAAATCCGGCTCAAGGGACATGACGTGACGTTC